>ERZ857757.418-NODE-418-length-45886-cov-3.686850_pt1 | contig 45886 bp, 88 predicted proteins | sample MGYA00519764_ERZ857757 | MGnify/ENA primary metagenome ERZ857757 (study PRJEB31778, sample SAMEA3449359) | human gut metagenome | biome: human gut; feature: human-associated habitat; material: faeces | place: United Kingdom | collected 2010/2012 ...
TTGACACCACAGCCGTCTTATGCTAATATATGTTTTGCAGCAAAGATAACGTCGCGGGGTAGAGCAGTCGGTAGCTCGTCGGGCTCATAACCCGGAGGTCGTAGGTTCAAGTCCTTCCCCCGCAACCATTTGGCTCCGTAGCTCAGTTGGCTAGAGCATTCGGTTCATACCCGGAGTGTCATAGGTTCGAATCCTATCGGAGCCACCACCGTGAAGCCCTTGAGAATCAACGTTCTCAAGGGTTTTTATTTTTATGCATGGCCGTGTATACGTGGATGTTTGCGTCAAATGTCCGAAAATGCGTCCCAAATTAGGCGGTTGTATTTCCGGTAAAACCCTTATGACGCAATGGGTTCGGCGCTTGTTGTATCTTTTACTTTGCCGTCCGAAAACAGCAGACTTTCCAGTGTTTCTGTGGCCCTGAGAAGGTTTTGTTTTGACGGATCGACGTAGCGATTCATGGTAATCTGGATGTCGCCATGGCCTGCCAACGCTTGGATGGTTTTTGGATCCGCTCCTGTACTGGCAATCAGTGTTAGGAAGGTATGACGAAAAACGTGCGCAGATGCTCCGTGAAGGTCTATCTTCTTAGAGATAGATTGCCACATACGATTGTACATCGTGTGGCTGAGCGGAGATTCCTTATCTGCTTTCGCAGATACAACGAACCCAACTTGCTCTGAATTTTCTTTCAAGATTGTTTCTAACGCAGAGGTTATCGGGATCGTTCGAATACCGTTTTCCGACTTTGTGGTAGTGATAATCGGAGTATTTTGAGCGAGTGTGACATTACGAGTTACATTGATTGTCTTCTTTTCCCAATCAATGTCCTCCCAGCGTAAGCCCAGAACCTCTCCTCTTCTCATACCAGTATACATCATGAGACCAAGTAGTGTCCGTTGGCGAACGTCCAACCGATACAAATTGGCTGCAATATCTTGAAAGTCTTCAAGTTGCAAAGCGTGAACAACTTTTACCTTCTCAGATGGGATAGATAGTTTTCGACTTGTTGCCGGATTGTTATCCACCAATTTGTCTTCCATCGCGTCTTTATACAAGCTGCTAAGGAACACCTTCATCTCTGTCAAATATTTTTTCGAGAGATAAGCTCGTTCATCCAAAAAGGCTTGAATATCTGTAACCGTTATTTCGTTAAGCCTTTTATCTCCGAGCCCAGGAATAATATGATCCTTAGCCATTGTTGCATAAAATTTTATTGATGTTGGTTTTAGTTTCTTGGCCTTAAACACATAAAGCCACTCGTTCAAGTAATCTTTTAATAACGGAGCTTTTCCATGTTGCTGCTGTTGCGCGGGCTCTGCCGCTTCGGAATGTTTGACAAACTCCCAGATGCGCCCACTTTTGACATAGGTGGATACTATTTTATCGTTCAGTTCATCAAGGGACGCCGCTTGCAGTTTGACATATTTAGGTTTTTCTCCTTTAAGAGAAACAAGAACGCGGGTGTTTTGGTGCGCCATGAAATCTTCCCCTTCCATTGACGACCCTACACCTGCTTCAAAGCTGGCAACCAAAGCAGCCTCAACTTTTGAGAGGTTGAAGATGATGTTGTCCAGCTCGTAAACCACATTTGTTGGAATTATTCCGTTGTCAAGGTTCGGTGCGGCTGCAAAAGATTGATAACCCTTTATAGCCATTTGTACATCTGCATTATAACATCCGCTATTTTGTGGGTCAATTTTTCTTAGCGTAATCTCCGTAATTGTATCACCCCGTTACAAATTGACAAAAATAAAGGGAGCTTGCCCGGCTCCCTGTTCAGTTTTAAGGTTTCAAAGTATTACATGGCGGACGCGAACACAGGAACGCTTTGAACTTCATTCCCCCAGACGTCCCATCCTTCGTGCTGTTCACGAGCAAACAGTTCAATCCTCGGCTCGTAGCTGACGCGCTCAATCATCTGTCGCATGATATCCGGCTTGGCGCTATGCGCCTGCTTTGGCGCGTAAAAACCTGTTAAGCCCTGCTGACGCTTTCCGTCTTCCAGCTTATAAGGCAAGGGAGTTCTGGTTCTGGCAAAAATGCAGTGCTCGGTCATGCCTCGGTAATATTGCCCCAGTCCTATCGAGTTTTTCATCCAAGTAATCATTGTCACATACTGGAAACCCCACGCTTCGACAACCTTTAGTGCATCAGGCAAGAAGTTATTGGTCGTCCATAAATACAGATGGCACCCTTCCGGATCCGCAATCTCCCGAACCGGAAGCGCTATAATGTCCTTCGTACTCATCAACGGATAGTGCTTGTCTGCGCCACGCTTAATCTTGCCACCTCCACGTTCCATCCACGGAGGATCGGCATATATCGTTTTGTATAGCATTTATATCTCCAACTGTTCCCTTTTTCATATTCAATTGTTCATTGACACGAATCACGATAATCGCCATTCGGATTTCGTCGGGGATCTAGCTCCGCATTATCCCAAGCCGGATTTAGGAAATTGGTTTTGTCCATATTCAAACCCTCACTCTCACTGGCAAAGCGCCTGATAGATAACGGAACCATGAGACGGCATTTCGCTCAGGAGGATGACATTATCGCTGGAGGTATAGTAATTCATACCGTTGGTATCAGTGAGCGTGATGGTATCGCTATCGTCGTAGTCTCTCCATGACCTGACTTCGACCAGAATGGATTGGCTAGCGGTGAGCTTAATCACCGCAGCCTTATAGGAATAGGTATCGAAAAGGGGCCCGATATTGTTGCCAAAGAGGTCTGCCGAGGCGGTTTGCGGAGTCAGCCACACTGTAAGCACAGCCAGAATGACAATGGCAACAATAACAATAAAAGTCTGCACATACTTTTTCATACCGGCTCGCCATCCTTTACGCAGAGATTGTCTTTCTTGAAATAAACATCGATATAGGTTTCGCCTTTATCTCCGTTGTAAGTTACCTCAAAGTAAACACCGCTCGCTTTATCTGTTGAGAGCATGGCCTTCCAATTCTGAAGCGTCTTGCAAAACCAAACGATGTAGAAATCGTCCGGCGAAAAAAGAGGTGCTCTTGGAAGCAAAACATCCGCATATTTGCTGAGGCCGATGGCAATATGTTTGTTAGAATAGTCACAGGCAAGCGTCTTTGCCCGTGCGAACACTTCGCTGTTTGTCATTGCTTATTCTCCCTTCAGAACTTCATAGGTTACGCGCAACACAGAGCCATCGACAAAAGTAAACTCATCGGTTCTGGTTGATTCCTTGTCCAGCATCATTTCTTGCTTTACATGCTGGACAACTGCGTGAGTTGCTTCTTTCGTAACCTCTGATTTGTTCTGCCACCTGTCTTTCTTTTTATTCAGTGTCCCGGCATAGATACCGAAAACGCCGCAACCGACATGATACTCAGCCATCTTTTTCTTCAGCCTCCATATAGGTCAATTCACAGATTTCGTGCCTACGTCATAGCTAATGACATAAGGTCGTAGTTCTTTGGGAGCGGGGATATTATAAAGAAAGCAGGTTTCAGCGATGATGGGTTTAAGGAAGCATAGAGCTTCGGCATAAGCGTAACCATTATCCTGAATGGCTTTAACAAGCTCCTTAATAGAGGACTCCTTGAACCTCGCTGCGCGGCAGATACGAGAAAACCGTTTGCGTGTCATAAACTATCACTCCCCGATAATGGAGCGAATCTGTTCGCACACATGGTCGTTCGACTTCATGGCAGTCTCTGCGACAAGTGCCTGCTTGTTGGCGTACTCGGCAATTTCCCGGAACTGCTGTACTGACTGTTGAAGCTCTTCGTTAATGGCGCAGAGCTTGCAATGGGTTTGATGAAAAACATCAAGAGCTGCTTCGCGCTGGGCATTTAGAGAATCTACATCATGCCCGATGCGAGCCATCGCGCCCTGCAAAACATCCTGCGTGGTCTGCACAGGCTGCTTCTTCTTAAAAATCTTCATATATATACCTCCATTTGATCGTCATCATACCAAGGCCAGTCGGCTTCAAGACCTGCGGACTCCTCAACAGGAATATTCTTGATTATTTTTTGCGAATCTGCCAGGGCACCAGAAAATGTATCGAAAGTTTTTTGATAGGATTTATAGCGTTTGTGGGCCATATCAATGAGCGCACCAATCCATTCTTCTGAATATCCCGCTTCACGGCAGACCTTCACAAAGCGTTTTCTGGTCATGCCGGAATCTCGCCGTCCAAGCAGCAAGAAGCATAGGTGCTGGCGGTATACGTAAAGAGAACGTTGGGATATTTCTTTACCGCATCCATAAAATCGCCGGTGGCGTTATCGTTGTCCGAATCTCCATGGCTAAAGAGGATGCAGTACACTTCTTCCTCCGTCAGACGGAATTGGGTAGACAACATCATAATGCTCTTGTCAGTCCATCCCCGAATCGGGGAAGCATTCTTGACACGGGAGCGGAAGTTTCTGGTGTTCGCCGTAACGCCAGCGCAGGTATCTGCGTCATCGTACCAGTCCAACCGGTATAGCTCTGAAAACATACCGACAATCAGCGGAGACTCCGGGCGTTCCCACCGCATCCCGGAATTGCGCGTGATGACCTGAAGCGCAGTCGCTGTGTTGAAAGCATGATCAAACAGGCTTCCGTCATAGCGCATAGATAACTGGTGAAAAGAATATGGGGCAGCAAGGAAGCCTTTTCCAATCAGCCAGTCCTTTACATCCTGTGTGACACGGGTTGTCCCAACAGGAAACATATGCTCAAGCGCCGCAAGGCGTTCTTCGTATGTCATAGCTTTTCTCCTTTATCTCCAAACATATATCGCTTGCCATCCAGATGAACGGATTTCATTTGCTCTGCTGTCGGTTGCTTGCTCCACGCGACCCAGTCTTTACCATAAGTTTTGGTAGAAAACCAAAGATCCAAGCCATATACCGCCAGATCTTCATCCGGTGTAAAGTGATCCAAGACGGCAGCCCAGATTGTTCCTTCCTTGTCCTGTACCCAGATCGGCTTGACATTCCCCTCCTCGCAGGAGATGCGCCTCACCTCATCCAAAGAAAGCAGGGTTGCCATACACAAGCGTTTGATGAAATCAACAAGCAGATTCTTTTGCCGGGAAAGCTCATCGATGGCAGTTTTTGCAAGAGCAAGTTCCTGCTTCAGAGCCTTTTTCTTCATAAGGCTTCCTCCTGATGATTGGGCGGGAAGCGATTTAGAAACAGCGCAACCGCCAGAACCCCAAGAAGAATCAGAACAAAATCTCTCATTGTTTTTCCTCCAGATGAATGATGTCATGATACATAAACCGCACGTCATCCATCATGTCGTCAATGTGGAAGTGACCGCAATACCACTTCTTCCATGGCTTTATCTTAGCGTCTTTGCGATAATCAGCGATCTCATCCATCCACTGTTCCATGGTGGTGTCTTCCTCCAGACCGCTGAACTGATTGAGCAGCGCATGATTTGGGCGGTACTGCAAAGGACAGGTATGGGACATAATCAGAATGTCAGAGTGATAGTCGTCAACCAGATCGCAGTAAAGACTGCCCGCTCTTGCGCGTTCTCCGTAAGACAGCTGCTCGTCCGGGAACCAGTATGTATGCCGCGAGCTTAGTTCCATATCCAAACGATATTGCTTGTCGATGGAATAAGCACCGCAGATAATGAAGGTGTTATGACCGGCGAAGCGATAATACCCATATTCCTTTGGAAACAGAAGCGAAGGGAAATCCTTATAATACCGGAACTCGCCCTCTATATCTTTCTCATGAAGAAGGACATACCGAAGATCTGGATTGTTTCGATTGATTCTGCGGTCGTGATTGCCGCGAAGAAGGACAAAGCGAATAGGCATTTGTTCCAATCGATTCATATCCTGCAGCGTTCTCCAGTCATCATCCGGGAAGAAATGCACGCCATGATCGCCCAGGACAATCATCACGTCCTGCTTCGTGGTGTGATTATCTTCGCAGAACGCTTTGACTTTTGCATAATCCAGATGATAGGAATTGAAATCCCCGTGCTTGTCGCCTGTAATATAAACCGCCATGATTATTCCTTTCTGTCAACCGGAATCCAGTTAGTAACGACAATTGTTTTCTCATGGCATTCCCCAACAACCTCATAGGGCTGTTCGTAGAATTCGTTTTCCTGACGCTCCGTAAGGCCGCGCTCCCAATCAATAATGAAAAAGCGCCCTTTTACCTCGAAAACAGTGGACATACTTCTCGTCCATCTGCCTTCGCTCCCTTCTTCTTCACAAACAATCTTGCCAATTTCTCCATAAGCCATTGCTGCCAGTTCGTTCCACTCGAACTCTTCTCCGGCATCATACAGTTCAAGGAATTCTTCGCCCGTCCATAGTTTAAGTGCCATATGCTCAACCCTTTCTATTCATAAAAACATATAAAGAATCGTCAACAGGCTGACGCCAGTGACAAACACTGGCCCATACCACCAATGAAATACTGCGCCAAACACGGAACAGAAAATAGCAAAAAGGAGATCCGTCGCAGCGAACAGTACAAGATCGACCATCAGGATAACAACGATGGTCAGTGGAAAATTAGTTTTCTTTTTCATATCGATCCAAATATCCATGCTGGATAAGCCAGCAGATTCCAACCGCAACAGAATCGGATTCATCATCAAACGCATAATCCTGTTTGCCAACATAATGCTCCAGAGCCTCGGCTACCTCTTCCTTGGTTGCTTTCTGGTTTTCCGTCAGCACCTGTTTGATAACCGTAGGAGGAATTTCCTCAAAGACCTTCTGGTAATGCCAAGCATACAGGTCGGCAACGCCAACCATTTTGAAAATGACCTCTGTTTCGGCAGCGTGTTTATGGAAGCCGCGCTCCCGGACAAAAACAAGTTCCATGTCGGAATCCATATAGGAGCGCAGTTCCTGTGCGTTTTCGGCAAGACGTTGACCATGCGTTTTCTTGCCGCCTTTATAATTCTTGTTATCCACAACCGACTTGCGAACGAGCTGTACTGTCCGGGTTTCAGGATCGCAGTGAAGGATAGAGAAGCCGGGACGGTTCATGCTCAGATCCGCACAGAATAATTTGACCTAGGTTTTCTCTGCCATCAGTACTCACCGCTTTCTATCTTCTGAATGGCGTGGTCGAGATACCAACGAGCCTTCTTGAGATCCTGAAGGCGGTCGTCTTTATGCCCTGCTCTGGAACAATACTTGAGGGTGTTGCCAATACAGAACGCATACCCAAGCCCAACAGCGTCGATATAATCAATGCTCTCGATCTTGCCGAAGGTATAATGAGAAGGGTGGTTCACCGCATCGTTTTCTACGACAAGCGGTGTAGGAATCGTCGTGCCAACAAACGGGCTTTCGGATTGATTCGTCGTAAAACTATCCATAGGATTACCTTCCCGTGCTGCCAAATCCGCCATTTCGTTTCTCCTTCGTCATGTCTCCGTAAGTGATGCCATAAGGCAGGAAGATGCCCTGCATGATTTTCTGTCCGGCTTTGATATCCAGCGGCTTATCGACCGTCAGGCCGACCATGATGTGCCCCTCATTGTCAGAATGGTAGTAATCCTCATCCACCACACCGATGGTATTCAGCAACCTTGTGCCATACTTGAAACCAAGACCGGACTTCGGTGTAAGCAGAAGAACCCAGCCACGATCCATCTTGCAGCGAATCCCAGTCGGGAATTTGAACACATGCCCCGGCTCAAAGTGCATATCCATCGGCATGAAGAAATCATAACCGGCAGAGCCTTCGGTTGCGCGTTCCGGAAGATGGATGCTGTTGTAGTGCTCCAACAGAAAGTCGCTTCTATTGATGCTTCCAATGGTATCAAGGTGCTGGCGCAAGTACGGATCGGACTCCATCCAATCCTTGATGAAAGTGCCATAGCCGACTTTATCGAACTTTGCAATACAGTTCATACATAACCTCCTTGTGTTTTGCTATAGTTAATTGGGGCGAATTTGTTTAGAATGTTCCGGGTAAAAATAAAAAAGCAGGAGTTATTTAACAGGCAGAGAAATACTACATAAACCAACTTGTCAGGAGGGTTGTTTATGGTGCGATATACCCAAGAACAAAAAGAAGAAGCACTGAAACGGGTGCAAGAGCTGGGCGTTGCAAAGGCGAGTGAAGAGCTGCACATCAGCACCCAGACACTTTACAAGTGGCGCAATGAAATACTGATAAAGATCAAAGAAGATCTGCGAAATGAAACGGACAAAGCCAAACCGTCAGAAGCTCACGACGAATTGGATCACAAGGCGGTAAAAGAACTGATTGATCCTACTGTAGAACTGAAGGCCAGAATAGAAGCGCTGGAGGCTGAGAACGCCGTACTGCGGGAACGCAATGAAAAAATGCGAAACCTGCTGGAAAGCATGCTGAAAGCCATTACAAACACATAAAGAAAAAGGGTTGCCTCTTGCAAAAAGAGACAACCCAATTTTTCATTTACAGGAACCGCCAGTTCTTGGTCAGCGCAACCATCGTATCATAAGGGCAATCCGTGTGAGAACGGCAGCGGATCCAGATGCGGCTGTCACGAATGAACACCATCACGCGGTAGACGACATTGGTCTCATACCCCATGCTGCCATTACTCCCAATGAACATGGCGCGGTACTCCAAGCACTCACCGGACGGCTTGAGCCATTCAAGCATTTTGCTTTTCCTCCTTGGACTTTTTCTCCTTCCGGCGCTTCTCATCTTCCTCTTCCCGTTCTCTGAGACGGCGGGTCGCCTGAAGAGCAGCGTGGGTAGCAACCTGAGCGGCAACAGTACAGGCTGCATTGGCAGCGATAATAGCAGCGTTAATCATAAACATTACTCCTTTACTTGACAATTAGTTTCAAGCTCGGCCATAGCCGTTCTTGCGAGACTACAGGACATCACGCAGGGCTATTTGCTTTCTTACAAGTCTGCTTTGATACATAGGATTGGCACTCTGCAATTTGAGCACACATCACATTTGACATTCCAAGACGAGTTGTACTGCATCTCGACTCATCACCGCCGAGCAAATAGTGATAAATGCAGTTCTCACAGATTCCATTTCTGTAAGGATATTGGGCGTACTGTCCTTTGGGTTTCATACTTATACCTCTCACTTCTTGTTTGCATTCCGACTCTCATTGATATCTGCTTTCCACTTTTCAAACAGGCGCGGCGTGTATTGCATCCACCGGACGTTGGGCAACTGCACCGTCAAATCATCGCCAGCGCGGTCAGACCTGTTCAGCCGTGGATGAAAGGTGTTGATCCAGTAAATCTCATACAGGTACATATCCGCGACAGTTTTATAAACGCTGTATTCGATCTTGGTGACCTGATTGATGTCGATGAGAATATAGTACTTCTTCTTGAAGAAGTGACCGCGAAGGCGATCACACAGCGGCTGAGAAGTTCTGCCGACATAGACGATTTCATCTCCGTAATAGATACGGTAGACCAGATGCTCGCCTTTGCCAGCCTTACGAACTTCCCGTTTCTTAATGATGCGCATAAGGTTCCTCCCAGAGAACGATGCTGCCCTGCGCAAGGCTAGTGGAAACATCAATGATACGCTGGTTGGCAGACCCCTTAAACGCCAGCCGTTTATCTGCTAGATCCTGCTGGAAGCGCCCGTCCACCAGTACGTCGCAAAGAATCAGAATCTTGCGGTACTGCTCGCTCGAAAAAGCCAGAGTCATAAGATCTTCAAAGGTATAGCCTGTGTAGATCCAGACATCCTTTCCCAATCTTTTGGCGGCGGTTGCCAACCGTATAGAGGCTTCAACATTTTGCGGAGCCAGCGGTTCACCGCCAAGCAAAGTCAAGCCATGAATAAAAGAGTGATCGAGAAGGCTTTGAACCTTCTCAATCGCTTCGTGTGTAAGAGGTGTGCCGTAGTCATAATCCCACGCTTCGCTGTTAAAGCATCCCGGACACTGATGAGGGCACCCCGAAAGAAAGACGGACACCCGGACGCCGGGGCCATCGGCAATGGCGGATTTAATCACGCCTGCGCAGTTGCTCATTCAATTTGTTCAACCTTTCCAACATGTTTCACACGCATCTCGGTTTCCTCCTGCTTTCCTTTGTTGAAAGCCGTTTTATAATCTCCGCTGAGATAACCGGTAACCCGGCGAAGCTGCTGGATATGACGACTGCCACAAGCAGGACAGGAGCTATTAAACTCACCTGTAAAACCGCAGTCCAGACAGGTATCGTTTGGAACGTTGATTGCGAAGTAAGGAATATCCTTGTCCATCGCGTAGTTCACAATGGTTTCCAATGCAGGAATGTTATGCTGAACAGAACTCGGAAGCTCAACATAGGTGATGCAGCCTGCGTTGGAATAACCCGTAAGCTGGGATTCAATATCAATCTTCTCGAAGATATCAATGTCCTTCCAGACTGGAACGTGCATGGAGTTCGTGAAGAAATCATGGTCGCTTACGTTTGGGATGGATCCGTACTTCTTTTGGAATTGCTTCATGGCGGTAAAGCACAGGTTTTCAGCCGGAGAATAGTACACGCCAAAGTTAAGATGATACTTTTGCTTGAACTCGTCGCAGCGCTGGCGGAACAAGCCTTCAATCCGCTTGGCAAGTTCCATCCCTTCCGTCGTGGTATGGTCAGCGCCAATCAGGATTTGAAGTGCCTCCGCCAAGCCAAGCTGACCAATGGCAAGTGTGCCGTGCTTAAGAGCAGAACGGATTCCTTCCTCCGGGTTATAGCCAGCCATGATACGATTCTCATACATAAAACGGGCGGATGCGGGGCTTTGACGGCAAATATACTCAAAGCGTTCCAGAAGTTGTTCCTTTGCTTCATGAATCTTTTGATCCAGCAGTTCCATAAACTCCTGAACAATCCTCTCAGCATCTCCATCCATCCAAACGGTTGTGCCTTGCGGCCAGCAAGGCTTCAGCTTTTGTTTCACCTCTGCTGCAAGCGTTGGGAGAATAATGGTGACCGGGCAAATATTCCCTCGGCCATCCTTCAGCTGTCCAAAGCCATTGATATCCCAGCCGTTTGCTGTGCGGCAGCCCATCGTACTGAAGTAAGTGCGCGGATCGTTTGGGTCATAACCCGCATTACCGCTCCAATCGCAATTCGCATAGTTGGGATACAAACGCTTTGCGGTTGATTCCAGCGCCAGCAAGAACAGATCATAGTTCGGATCGCCCGGCCTACGATTAACGCCGGCCTTACACTGGAAGATAGAGCATGGGAAAATAGGTGTGCGGTGCAGCTTGCCAACGCCAGCAATGGAACCTGTCAGCAATGCACGAATGACCATTCTTCCTTCCGGCAAAGTACAAGTGCCAAAGTTGATAGAGGTAAACGGAAGCTGGTTGCCAGACCTTGACTGAAGGGTGTTCAAATTATGGAACATGCCTTCGACAGCTTGCTTCAACTCACGCTCCGTCATATCCATGGCATACTTATACTCATCTTGATGCTGTTGATAAACCCAATCTGTAATGGCTTTTTCCTTGGGATCAAAGGCATAACCGTGATTGAGATTCCATGCCATTTCTCTTTCATCCAGACCGCCAATGTATTTCATACCATCCAAATAGTGCTTGTAGAAAGACTTTCGGACGTAAGGAACCATTGTCCAATCCAGATGCGTAGCGCTGACACCGCCAAACTCCTGAAGGCTTTGAAGCTGCGCGACAACTGCGACAAGTTGAAAGGCTGTATTGACACTCCCTGCAGGGCGAATATCCGTCTGCCGTGTGTTAAATCCATTTGCCAGAAGGTCATCATAAGGAATGCTCATGCAGTTATGATCTCCAATGGGATAGGAAGAAAGATCGTGAGTGTAGATTTCGTTATTGAGATGATTCCTGCGAGCCATATCGGACATACAGAAATTGAGAGCGTACTGGCGCATCATCTCGTTTGTAGCCTCTCCGACACGCCCACCGAAGGAGCGCTCATCCACGTTTGCGTTTTGATTCTGAACGTCCAATGCCTCAATCTTTGGCTTCAATGAGGCGAGGAACTCGTGGGTATTATTGCGAATTGCCTCGCGCTTATAACGATAACGAACATATTCCTTGGCAACGTCTTTTCTATCAGACGCCATCAGGCAGGACTCCACAAGATCCTGAATTTCTTCTACCGACTTATCCTCTTCGATAGCAGAAATGCGCTCTGCAATATGAGCTGCAAGCGCACGGTCTACAGAAACCGTTCGTTCCATCGCCGAGCAGATTGCGTTAACAATCTTGCTGCCATCGAATGAAACCACAGTCCCGTCTCTTTTGATTACGTTTTTCATGGGAATCTCCTTTATTACTTCAAGTCAATTTCCTCAAGCTGTGCCCTCATCTCAAGCACATAGAGATATTCGCCCATTGCTTTTGCCTGACGCTTCAGCAGTTCAAGCGGGCAGTCCGGTTGGAAATCCAGCGTACCAGCCTCATACTTGATAATCATCAGGTGCAGGCGCTGGTAGCGCTCCTTGGTCTGATAATACTCAGCACGGAAGCGATCTTTGTAATTATCGCTAAGCATCAGGTCTACGGTATTTTTTAGTGGCATCCTTCATCACCTCCTTTTATGCGTCGCTGGCTTTGAAGTTATAGACAGGCTGCATAATACGATCAATGCTGACAGTATCTCCAATAGCAGAGACGATCTGTTCCATCGGTTTATAAGCCATGGGCGATTCATCCTTGGTGGCTTCGCAGACGGACGTAGTATAGATACCGTGCATAGACTCCTGAAACGCCTGCATGTCTACTTTGGCTTTAGCTTCTGAACGGGACATAATGCGTCCCGCGCCGTGAGGAGCAGAATAATTCCAATACGGATTTCCCTTTCCTGTACACAGGAGTGTGCCATCACGCATATTCATGGGGATAACCAGCCGTTCACTGGAGAGCGCAGAGACAGCTCCTTTACGAAGGACATGCTGCCCATCAGGGAGTCTGGTGATATAATTATGTTTGGTATCAATGATGTCATCATAAACATCATCCAGCCAACCCATGTAGTCAGCAATAATAAATGCAATACGCTTGCGGTTTCGTTCAGCATATGCCTGACAGATTTTCATGTCATCAAGATAATCCTGCATAAGCCGTCCGCTGAGATGAGCTACCTGCTTAGGCAACTTTTGTACAGGATGAGCCTTGAGGTAGGCTTCGATCTCCTGTTGACGGCCTTGCCGTTTCAATTCATCAACCGCTTTTTGACGTGCCTCATCCCATTTACTGCACTGCTTATGGGCTTCGTTTTGATAATACTCTGCCACCTGCTTGCCAAGATAACGACTTCCTGTGTGAATCAGGAGCCAGTATTCTCCTGTAACATCCCGGTCAATCTCAATGAAATGATTGCCTCCGCCAAGCGTACCCAAGGAAAGCGCCGCCCTATCCAGATCCACATGATCTTTGCAATGAAGTTTATCCAGCTTGGTTTGATCTCTGCGAATAGCAAGGATGCTGCTGCGGGAATGAACATCAAAACCGCTTGGGACACGCTTGCGGATAACAGAATCCAGCTTGGAAAAGTCCGGATGCTTATCCAGTTTGAGATGCGCCGCAAGCACACCGCAGCCAATATCAACGCCGACAAAGTTTGGAATAACCGCGTTGGAAATTGTCATGGTCGTTCCGATGGTACAGCCTGCCCCGGCGTGGCAATCAGGCATGATGGCAAGGTTTTCGCCGGCCAGACTTTCAAGGTTGCACATCTCAATGATTGGGCTCATGGTTGCGTCATCAATGCCGGCGTTTGTCATTACCTTGGCAGTATTGTATTTGCCGCTTACTGTAAACATATATTTCTCCTTTTAGTTATCCCACAGGGGTTCATCAAAATAAGAACAGATATAAAGCCCGCAGTCGCACACACCCTTCTCTTCAAAGGCAAGGCATGGGCACTTATTATCTTTGGTGTTCTTCTCTTTATTGAGGCAGTAACCGCCGTTGGATTTAATACGCTTCTTCAAATTGCGAACAAACTCTTCGTCCGGGTTGAGGATATAACCGTCCTTCATAGGAACCTCCTTACGCTTTATAGTAGATCCAGAGGCAAACGCCATATGCAAGCAGCCAGAGAAACGGAACCAAATTAGGATCAACCATTTTGACCCACCTCGCGGATAGCCTTGCCTTCACAGAAATCGCGGAACTCATTAAAGCAAGTCTTGCAAAATTCATACTCTTTTGCAAAATGGCGCACAGAGTAGGGATCGCTAACGACTGACCGTACCTCTTCCATCAATTTGATTTGCTTTTTGCAGTGATCACAAACATGAAGTGTCATTGCAAGATTCCTCCCTTTTCTTGCGGCTCCTTATTCTTCGTAAAGAAGAGCATTATCTGTTTGATGCAGCAATCACACACATCGAAGTACTTCGTTTCACGGGTGTTGTAAGAAACGACCGGGTTAAGAACCACCTCAAACAAATCCAGTTTGCTTTGAATAACCTTGCCGCAAACATCACAGTATTGGACGAACATTTTGATTGCCTTCTTTCTTTAGCAGCTTTTCTAGCATGTCGGCGGCTTTCCGCTTTACATAGTCGTTGCAGCCGACTAATTCCTCGATACACATGCAAGGGCAACCCTCGCACGCCGCCCCCGCGCAAAGCCTCAGCGCGGTCACCAGTTCCTCGGCGTTCAGCTCCGGCTTCGGCTTTTCCTCTGCATACTTGCACACCTCCGGGTGCTCGCTCGTCGGGCATGTGTCACCGCCATACGGACACTTGCTATTGGCGCAGGCATAATCACGCTCGAAATACCATTTGCATTTCATTCAGCATCCTCCTCAGAATCGGTCATTTCGTGCCATCCCCAGTCAACACAATCAAAGATAACTTCGCGAGCCTGTTCTTCAATTTCAGAATCCGTTGCGTTGTCATCAACCTCGAACTCTTCTTCGATAGCACATCCCGCAAAGCCAGTCTCCAAATACGCCCTGATCTTTCTCATCTTTCATGCCTCCATCAATTCTCCACACGATAAAAGAACTCACGGTTCAGGTACGGGATCTGTGCTTCTAGTTGAGAAATCATGCTCTCCACACATTCCCGAAGCTCAGGGGCTGCGTGGGAGTTCTTATCCCGCTGCTTAACGATATGGGCGAACTCTGTACAGTTACAGCGCACAAGAAAGTTAGAAGGGATACTGAGAGGCAGGAGACCGCGTGTTACATCCCGGTTCTTCTCCATGCTTTCCAGCACATAGCCGCCGGGTGCGCGTACAAATGCGTTACCATGCTTATCCACAAAGTGTTCCGGCATGTCGATCTTCATAGCGGCAAGCGCTTCATCCATGGTGAGAATCTTACCCTGATACCAGTCTGACTTTTCGATGCCGTAGTTGGCAAGGCGCGTGGAGGAACGAATGATGCGGTTATCAAACCGGGCGGCGTGAGAATCGAAATCATCCTGCGCTCCTCTGTGAATTCCTTCGACTGAAAAAGCGAAGTCAAGGAAGCGCCCCATCGTGATGTGATGGGGAGCCCATTTGAACAGCTTGTCCAGCAAATCGTACAGCTCAAGGTTAGGTTCCTTGATTCTCATGCCCCATCGGTCGAAGTGTTCGGCATAGAGCTGCTTGATGTGTTCTTCCCGTTCACGAGTCCATGAACGCTTGGACATATACAGCGTATCAATGGCGTTCCATAGACCAGAAATCTCATTCAGATAAACCTTCATCTTCGTCCTCCTCAACATCATCTTCATCGTCATCGTCTGCCGAGCCGTAAGGTACGACAGGCGGAGTACGCTCAACCCCAGTATCAGAACCGCCACCGTAAGACAACCGCTGCTGGAGGGTGGCTACACGGATATGCGAGGCAATGACAGTGCCTTCGTCCAGTAAGAGGAAAGACTTGATGGTCTTTCCATGGGTCGCATCAATGTACTTCTTGAGTTTCTTTGCGTTATCCTGATAGCGTTTGGCGGTGGCGGAACCGTTCTGGATAATCGCCAGAACATGGTTCACGCACACGCAATCGCCAAGACCGACATGGGCGAATCGAATTTCAGCCATTGTTTTTACTCCTTCCACTTGAGCAGGAAAAGCGGATCGACACACTTAAAGGAGATACCCTTTTCGTAATTACGGAAGACAATGCCTTCACGCAGCGTCGGATACAGTTGCGAATCGCCGTGAGCATACGCCTCAATCTCTTGAATGGTATCCGGCAGGCGATAGTTGGCCTCTACCAGCGGCACCCACTTAAGACCATGCGGACAAAGAATTTCTTCAGCTTCAAGGCTGTCAATCTTGCCGCGCTTCTCCGTAATCAGGTTAAAGCAATAGAGATCCGGCTTATCGACATGATACTTGTTGCCCTGAACGCTGGGCGCAACGCACTCGCCCTGAATACAAACCCATTCGCTGCCATCCTTACAGTCATCCAGCAGCTTGCGAAGCACATCCCTGATATGGTAGCGATTAACGACCGACCAGTAAGAAGAAGAATCTTCGCGGAAGAGCCGAAGATTGCGGGAGCAAACGCCGAAGTCGTACTCAGTGCGCAGACCGAAGAGCTTCTTATACTTACGGAGGAAGAACGTACCGGACTGCCCATCCACCTTCTCATGCGCTTCAAAAGAAATATCCTTGCGGTTCAGCATAAAGGGCATGGACTGGATTCGGGTTTCATCCGTCTTGGCAATGAAGTCCGGGAAAGACTTTCGCTTAATGGAATTGCCCCAAATCTGCCGAGCGAGACCAGCCGTGACCGGGCAGCGGAACATCCACTGACGGAACTTGGAAACCTTCTTTTTGGACTTCGGCTCGGCATCATCCTGCTGAACTTCTTCCTGCGGTTCATACTTGGTGATATGAAGCAGCTCTGTCACATCATCGCCAATGGCATAGTTTCCACTCGGCAAGTGAGACATGGGCAGACACAAGCCCTGCGAGATAACCCCAGCCATCTTCATTGTCTTAATGCGGAAATTACATTTGCGAAGAAACTCAAACTCCGGCACTTCCGGCAGCACAGAATCCACCTCGCAATACACGCAGAGGTCGCCTTCCTTAAACTGGTCATAACGGACGATGACCTGCCAGCCAAGCACAACCGCCAGACCAATCTGGTCTCGGCCTTCGATGGGATGGATCGCTTCAATCTTCTGGACACTTGCAAGTTTTCTCATAGATGTTTCCTTTCTTTATTAGAGCTTTGTATAAGCATTCAGCCACAGGTCATAAACTCCGGGCTTCGGCTTTGGTTTACCGTCAACATATTGATAGGAGGGTTTCTTTTGCCATGTCTCAAGGCGAAACACATCGCCTACCTGAAGCGGCTGTTTCTTATAGGTGGCTTTGAGAATTTTCATCATTCCAGTAGAGCCGGTAGCAAGGTTATAAAGCGAGACCTTTGGAGAGTATTTCGTATCCACATCCACCACAGCGAAGCAATCCTTAGCATCCGGGAAGATATGGAAAGGCGTACCAAAATGCTGAATCTCAAAAGGAATCAACACATTGGCTGGCAGTTCCTTCTCCGGCATTTCCGCTTCCATGCCTCGAAGAACATCCATCCGTTTTTCAACATTTTCAGGCTTCAGGGTTTTGGTGATTCTGTATTTGCCTTTCTGAAACTCTTTGAAAAGATCAAGGAGTTTCCCGGCTGTACCAAACTCCGAGAAGTAATCGCTCATAATCAGGACTTGGATTACGGTAACATTCAGCGCACCTTTGACGTTGCACAGATCGTAGAGCAGATCCACAAACGTCAGATAAAACCCGTCGCTCAAACCGTACAACGCTTCTGCGTCCTTGAGCCCAACGTCTTTAATAGAGGACAGGGCGTCTGAAATTTCGTGATTCGTCTTGTCGATATAATAGGTTCGATTGTCCTGGCGGAATTTTGGGTGAGTAATTTTAATACCGTAGTTCTTGGCCATGCTCTTACCCGTTGCAATATCCTCATCATTTGCCGCCGTCATCAGATACGCCGCCACAAACTCTTCCGGATAATAGTAGCGGTAATAACCGCACAGATAGGACAGGAGCGAATAACCAACCGCGTGATTGTAACCAAAGCTGTATGCGCTTGCGTCCTCAATAACCTGCAAAAACTCTTTAGCTTCCTGTTCGGCTTCCGGTCTTGTTTTTTCTGAGCGGTCACAGTAGCCATTCAGAATTTCCGGCATGGCTGCGTCTACTTTATCCTTCTGCTTTTTCGTGATGGCACGGCGAACGGTATCAGCGTAGGAGGCTGACAAGCCGCACACCTGCTGCAGAAAAGCAATAGTCTGTTCTTGGTACACCAGATAGCCAAGAGAGTTGCCGAGAACTTCATCAATCTGACGTGTCGGATTCTTATGCACCTTACGCGCCAACAGGTCGTTGCGATACGATGCGCCGGAGGGGCGAATGGCTGCGGTAACCATCGTAATATCATTGATACTCTTAGGTTTGAACCGCGCCAATGATTCAGCGGCAAACTCAGATTCAAACTGAAAGATGGCAGACTGATCTTCGCTGATGCTTTTCCACACAGCCTGATCTTCAAAGTTGATCTCGTGCATACGCGGATATTTCAATCCGGCCAGCTGGCAGCAACGGCTGATAACTTCGACCGTTTTTAGAATCAGCAAGTCATATTTGACAAGCATAACGTCGTGCGCTTCGTCCATGTTAATGAACAGGCAGCGCTCACCATCTTTATTGAACACGCCCCAATGATCGTCCAGCGTTTCACAGGCAATGACCATTCCGGCAGGATGAACGCTTTGGGAAACCTTTGTGCCTACCATGCCCTCGGCATAATAGAAAAGGTCTGGATATTTTTCCTTTGCTTTATCAGGGTCAGCCTTGAAAGCCGCCTTGATAGTAGTCAGCTTATTGGGATGGTATGGATTATCCAAGGCGAATTTGTTTTTGGTCTTATTGAACCTGCCGTGCTTATCCATCTTCTCTGGATGATGCCGGCGTTCCCAACGGATAGCAAGACCGCCGCCGCAATCATCAATGAAAGCGAGATCGGCGATGGTGCCATAGGAAGCCACGCGAGCGCAGTATGCGCTGCCAAACTTTTTTACGATGTAATCAAAGATTCTTGGACGGTCTGCGTCGATACAGTCCACATCAATATCGCCCAGCTCAATGCGGTTTTCGTTGCAGAAGCGAGAAAAAACCGTATGGTAAGTTACAGGGTTCATATCAATGATGTCGGTCACATAAGCTACGCGAGAGCCGCCAACCGAACCGCGATTGGGGCCGATAGGAATATCGTTATTGCGGCACCACGAAATAATCTCCGACATGGAGAGCATGAAGCCGGACATATTTGTCTTGTGGAACGCTTCAAACTCTTCCTCGATATCCTTACGGAACGTTTCTTCCTGCTCGCGTGGAATTACGCCGGCAGCAAGTTTTTCGTCCAACAGTCTCCATGTGATCTCATGGAGTTTTTCCTCGTCTGCTTCACGCGAACCGCAGGAAATGGGATACTTGGGAGACTGGTCGAGAACAAAGTCTTCCACACTGTCTGCCATACGATTGGTGTTCTCGATGGCTTCCATATACGCCCAGCGCGGTATGGCGTTCTGCTTTTCATAAGCCGCTACCAATTCGTCATAGGTCTTCCAAGTAAGATCCATGTCTTCTTCGCCTTCGTAATACTGATCCTTATAGTCCATCAGTACAGAACGGCATTCGGCTTTATACGGCGACGCGCTATGGGTATCCGTTCCTGCAATGAGCGGTTTTCCCAAGCGCTCTGCAAGCTCGAACAGATAGCGGTTATACTCGATCTGCTCTGGGATATTGTGATGCTGAATCTCAAAGTAGTCATAGGCTTTGGCAAGCCTCAGATACTTTTCATGGCTATGCGGGAGTCTCCGCAGCGGAGAAGCAATACAGGCACTGATTTTGATAATGTTTGGGCTGATAGCCAGAAACTCATCAAAGGTGATGCGGGGATTGTAGTGCGTATGATCGGGTCTGGTTGCAAGCTCAATCAGCTTATTCAGTTCCAGTACGCCGTCATAGTTTTTAGCAAGAAGCACGGTGTGATAGTTATCCCTGATCTTTTCCTCCAAGGTTTCAGTCAGATAAATCTCAACGCCGTGAATGAACTTGATTCCTTTTTGTTGGCAATATAGCTTTTTACTTACCCATCCAGACGGTTTGCCATGCTCCGTCGATGCGATAGCTTTCATTCCCTGTGCGACAGCGAGGTCAACATATTCGGAATATTTTGTGCAGCTATCCAGCAGGGAATCATCTGAATGAAGATGATATACGGTATAAGCCATAACGTATTCTCCTTAACGCTCAAAGCAAAGGAGAGGGAAGTCGCGGCTCTCACGAACTTCCCTCTGAGCTTTGCATAGAGTTACAGCACATCTTCTATGCTTTCAATGAGCTGATCGCAGACGCCGTGCTTCAGGCACTCTTCAGCATTGAGCCACCAATCATCCTTCAGATGTGCGCCGTAGGCACGGGAGGAAATGCGGGTGCGCTCCAAAATAAACTGTTTGGTTCTTTCCAGCTGACGCTTGTAATCATCCACCTGATCGAAGAGCTTCTGGCTATCTCCTTGGAAGCCGGCAGAACCCTGATGCAGCATGGTGCGGGCGTTCTTTGTCATGAAGCGTTTCTTACCGGCAATGAAAATATCAGCGGCGGCAGAGGCGCACACGCCCATATTGACGGTGTAGATCGGCGTAGTGGAAGCATCAATCAAATCAATGAAGCTCCATTCCATATCGAACGAACCGCCATAGTTAAACAGATAGATCCAGATAGGCTTGCGCTGCGCGGCAGGGACGCCATGATCTTCCATGTTCCAGAGCAGGATTTGCTTCTCCCATTCCAGCGTGTTATCGTCTACCGCAATATCAAGCCAGATACGGCGATCCTTGGCGAGCTTATAAAGATTGACGACTGCCAGATCCGGCAGCTTGGCATTAAACGGGTCGTTCAGCATATCAAAGAGGACGTTACTGATTTCAGCTTCTTTTCTTGATTCCATAGTTACCTCACTTGTTTCAAAGCAATACGGTTGATACAGTGTATGGGGCTTTAACGGGGTTGCCTGCGTCGTCCCATGGCTCATCTGCCACCTGCGCCACCAGAGAACGATGACAGGTCTTGAGTTCACAGAAGGCAAAGCGCGGATGGTTCTTGCTGCGGAAGTGTTCCATGCAATGCTTGAATCCACTCTCATGCTTACAGCGGAGATCGCACTGAAGATCGTGGCCGATGACAATCACCTTGGTATTTTCGCAGGCACGGGTAAGAACCTTACGGAGCGAGAACGTATCAAAATTCTGCGCCTCGTCCACGATGAGAACGGTCTTGCTGTTTCCGCCGATGTTGGAACCGCGCAGGTAAGAATCGGTGATGGCGGTTACAAAGGCGAGCCCTTGCTTGTCGTATGCCATAGACGTATTGCGAATGGCCTGTTCCGGCATTTCGTTTGCGGTGATGAGCGCCTGATAAAGCGCTTCAAAATACACGCTGCTCTTTTCGGTGATGGTGCCGGGCAGGTAACCCTGCGAATCAGAGATCGGATGCATGACATACACGATGTCGTCGTACAAACCATACTTACACAGGAGAACGGCGGTGCTTACCGCAACAGTTGTCTTACCGGAACCCGCAGCGGCGTCCACGAAGATGATGTCATTATCCGAAGACCAGATGGCATTGGCGAATTGAAGCTGATCCTCATCCAGCTGGAGACCAAAGAACGGATGATGATCCAAATTCTGCGGGGCATTTGAGAAGTCGAGCTGTCTTCCTTTTTTCGTAGCCATTTATTCTTCCTCGTTTTTCTTATTTCCAAAGAGAACTGCGTCTCTTGCGGGACAGGAATCAAACACGGAACATACATACCGGCAAAAAAAGCTGCTGGAGGATATGATCCAGTCCCGGCACGCTTCGATTTCATGGATGGTATCAACAATCCATTGCCGCGTCTTGTTGTACATGTCCATATCGAAGTCTTCCGAGATGAAATTCTGCTCCCGGAACATATTGAAGATCAGTTTTTCAGGATAGACGCCGTATTTTTGCTTGACGAACATGGCGTAGGTGTACAGCTGCATCCTGAAGGTTTCATATTCTTTTTTCATGGAGTTTTTGGACTTGGATTTATGGTCGATAACAACGATTCCGCCTGTTTTCTTGTTGCGAAGCGTCAAATCTGCAATGCCAACGAGAATATAACCGTCGATTTCGATCTCAAACTTCTCTTCGACAGTCAGAATTTCATAGTCGTCGCCAAAACCATCGAAGTTTTCAAAGTATTGGAGCCCCTGATCGTAATATTTCTGCGACATCCCTCGTGGAAACGGTGGAAAAGCATTGACGACCTCGTCGTCGTATCGTTCCTGATACTCTTCAGCCAAAGCGAAGTCTGGAATCTGGCCTTTTGCCCATTCTTCAAGGAGCTTATGACAAAACGTGCCGTAATCAGAGAAGCCGTTGCCTTCTTTCTCGGCATGATCCAGATAAATCAGCTTGAACATCATGCCGCAATGATGAAAGGCTTCCAGCTTAGAGAACGACCACTTCATTCCGTCTGGAATCCTACACATACCATTCTCCTTTCGCATTTACACCCTTAATTGGGGCGATTTTCTCCGATTCGTTCCGGGTAAAATGGGAAAGAAAGGTATAAAAATAGAGATGCCTGAACTTTCAAGCATCTCTTCGTGCGATTTTCTATTTACAGCCGACTTACTTCGCGTTTGAACTCGTCTGTTGTATCCACAATATGATATGGAGCATATTCTCCGTATGCTGATGGACGACTAATAGTCGCAAATTGAAGCTCAGAACCTTCATATTGAAGATTCATCTCTCTTTTTAACTCAACAAGTTCTGTACCATGCTTCATTTTGATAGCGATACAGCCATTTGTACCACTGTTCTTCGCAATGACATAAGCCATGCAAATTCTCCGCTTCCGATTTATTTATCCTGGTAAAAACCATTCTGACTCATCGTGCGCCATACCAGATACATGGTTTCATAGTTCTCAGCAATGAACTTTTGAATTTGAGAGGCTTCTCTCTCCGTCAGCTTACCTCGATTGGTTATACGAGAACTACCATCACCACGAACAAAGAACTTGGCAGACCCAGCCTCAGTCAATTCTTCATCGCTGGCATGGGCATGCATACATTCCACCACGCAATGAGAAGTGAAGTACAAATAATAGCCGCAAACCTTAAACGAAAAGTACTTAGGCACTGTGCATGTCCTCCAAGAACTCTTTGTTGCGGTTGTAGTACCGAAGAACCATGTCGTCTTCCTCGTCAGACATCAGCGATTCAACCACGTCGCCATTCTGGATAACCGCACGCTTGGATAGATCATTCAAATCCACGACTTCAATATAGCCATCTTGTACGGTATAAGCATAACCGGCTACAATCACATCAGCACGATCCGCCGCTTCCTGCATGGTCATTGCACTGTCACCTCCTTGATAGAATCAAAGAAATTCTGAGGCAGCTTCAACCTTTCCGCAATAAAACGCAGATCGATAAACTCTTCCACAGGTTGAGGAACGGTAGAGTATTTTGCCATGCACTCAATGTATCCCTTGTTCCATTTCTGAATGGACAAATAGCGTTCCAGATACGGAGACGTTTTGAACTTAATACATACATCCCCTGCCTTGAACATGCTATACCTCGGTTCGTTGGTAAGAACTCCAATGCTTTGAGAACTCATACGTCATCGCCTCCTTCATCTTATTATATCACGCTTCCGGGATTTCGTCATCTGCCAATTTACGCAGCATACCGTTCGCATCAAAGCCTATGTTCAGCCAGCCAATCTCTTGCGCACGGCGAAGCGTCTGAGCGAGGCAGCGGCCTTTCTGGGTAATATAAGACCCATAAATACTGGAACAATGGTCAAGAAATCCTTTGTCGGTGAGCACATACACCATTGCCAGCGCAAAAGGATTGTCACACAGGTCGTACCATTGTGTCTCGCAATCCTTTTGCATCTCACATTTGCCTTCGCAGGCAGGGCAGACCCTGATGCCGCGAACGCCCGGCGCAATCTGTATCCATCCGGCACCGTGACACAGATGACACTTGACGGATGATACCGAAAGGTTATCGCAGCGGGCGATAACGGTTTCGAGCAGATCCAGAATAGCGTTATAAACAACCTCAGATCTGCCGTTGCTCCAAATGCCAAACGATTCCAGCAATTCCTGATCGCTGTATGACTGCTCATTAAGCATAACTGACTTCCTTTCCTGCGACACAGAGTTCTTTGAACACCGGGAAACGAATGGAGAGCTTGCCGTCCGCATCGTTGGTTTCCTCAAAGTATTGAATCGTGGCACCCCTGCCGATATAAGCGTTTGGATCAGCCCAGATAGCGGCGCGGTCGGCATCGCTGAGACCGGAGCCTACGCCAACAGGATTTCCTTTATAATCCACAACCAGAGAACCCAGTGTACCGGCGAATTTGCCATTACCTTCTTCCACGCCGATGATGCGCAGATCGCAATCGTTCATCACCTTGACCTTCAGGAGCTGATTGGTGCGGGTAAACTGATAGGTAGCGTCGAGCAGGTTGAGCATGACGCCTTCGTGCTGCAAGGCTCGCTGATGATTGAGCTGGGTCTGAATTTGGGATACGTCGTTGCCCATATACTCCACAGGAACCACACGGATACTGGGGCTATGAGCGATCTCACCCAATACATCCAGTCTTTGACGGCGCATGTAGTAAGGCATCTCGCACTGCTGCGACTGGAAGGCATCCAGCTCCAGCGTGTCAAAGACATTATAGGTAATACCCTGTTTATGGGCTTTTGTGGAACGAACGATTTGCGTGGTGCGCTTATACTGTTCTTTGGAAGGAATGGAATCTCGATCCGTTACCAGCAATTCCCCGTCGAACACGAAGTCCTTAGAATAGACGGCGCGGATGTTCACAAGGGTGGATTCTACCTCATCCAACCCAGTGATAGGCTGGCCTTGGCGGGAGAAGAGACGAACGTTATCTTTCGTTACCATTGCGATACAGCGAATGCCGTCCAGTTTTTCGGTGATGGCAAAGGATTTTCCGGAAACCGCATCAGGATGGTCAAAATATTTGTTCGCCAGCATACAGGAGAACGTAGGAATATACGGCTGCAGGAGCGTTTCGTTGACGGTCTTGGCAGAAACGCCAAGACGAATGGATTTCGTTACCATGCCGGAGATCAGCTCCCGAAAGGGTTCATTCTCCTGAATAAACGCTTGCACATTGGCAATCGTTTGGTCAGTAACGCTGGGTTGATCCTTGAGGTAATCAAGAAGATCAAAAAGATCCGTAAATGTACGCTCTGGATTAAGCGTCAGCGGTTTTGCCAGCGACTTTTCGCCAATGCCAAAGACAATATACGGATTGAGCAGGTAATTCAGCGCACGAGACACCTGAATACCATAAGTCAGAATGCAATAGCGAATGGTACTCTTCTTTGCTTTGCCCTTGGCGGCGGCAATTTCAGAAAAAGCATGGTCAATCTTCATAAAGAGCTGATTTTTCGGGCTTTCCGGGTCGATCTCGCCATAGCGGCGACTATTCATATTGATTTCACCTCTTCGTTTTTGATCGCAGACTTCTTATCACTATCTGCGCAACCTGCAGTCAGGCGTTCTGCATTTTGAATAGAAGTCTGCACTTCATCATCGGTCATAGAAGCCACATTGACTACAAACGCAGGCATTAAAGCCTTCATATCAAGCATTGGTCTCGCTCCTTGCCATCTTTGCGCCTTCTTCCAGCAGCTCCCATGTTTCTTGAACTGGCATCGCCAATCGGGAACGAATGGCGTCGTCGATTTTCGGAGATTTACAAAGAGCGATCATCATTTCATATTGATTCAGCAGGATCCGGCAAAGATATTTTCCAATCATCAGAGAAGCGCTGTCCGACATAAAACTCCTCCTTGTTTTCTCAATCCCACAATGTAAAAAGGACGGACGCCAGCTCCTTGAAGGCTTTATTGAGCATGGTCTGTGTCTTCTTGGTATACTTTTCATCCGCGATGTCGTTTGTATCTTCTACGCGAGATAGCACCGCTTCAAACTGATCCGCAATGCTGTTAATCTTTGCGATATAGGCATTGTAATAATCATCGCAGGTTGGCATCTGGCCTTCCGGAAGATTGAGAAGCTCTTTCATCACAGGATAGGTATGCGTGGTAGCGGCAAACTCCCGCAGCATCGCAGGAATGAGCTCCAGCAGATAGGAATCCATATCCCACAGGTCGCCGGAGCAGAAGCCAAGGTTAGCACGCTGCTTCTTCATTTTTTGTTTACCGTTGCGGCCACACAAACGATAGCGAGTATTAACGCCAAGGTTATTGTTCTTCATTTTCATCCTCCTTGACAGCATAATGCTGGTTGTACCATTGGTAAAGCGCCTTCTTATCGGCAAGGCCAAAGAGTTCCATAGTATACGGTTTGCCGATTCGGTAAAAATCAAGGTCATAGTTCTCATTGAAAACACACAGGTAAGTGGTATGTGGAAGATCCTCTTCAGCATCGACCGCGTCCCAGAAAGCATCCGTGATAGGATACTTCTGCCGGAAATCCTCTGTCTTATGCGGTTCGTGAGCTTCATATTCTTTGACAAAGGCAAGCGCTTCCTGAACAGTAGGGAAAGCACCGAGAATTTCGTTAGTAATCATCTCTCCATTTGGAATAACGAGCGTATGAAGAACGAAAAACATCTCCTGTTTTCTCATGCTTTTGCCTCGCAGATGTCCCGGTAACGATACGCAACTTTGTTCTCGGCGTAGTAAACGTTATAATCGTTCTGCTCGATATACCACCAGAGCTTCTTATGCCCCAGCTTCAGGTAGTTTTCCAGATAATGCTCCGGCTCGTAATGATTGTTTACCAACTGGCGGAACGAAAGCTCGTCAATATCCGGAGAGCGATGCACTGTATCGGCAATATCCATCAGGGTGCGAATGGAATATTCCCCGGTGACGACGAAGACAACGCGGACAATTTCATTCCCCATCCGATAAACGCGAGATAAATCAGTAACTGTATGGCAATGATACACTACCCGCTTACAACGGTCGAAGGGGAATCCGACATCGTCTGGCAGATAACTGGTATGCATTTCAATATCTACGTCTGAAAACTCTCGGAAGAGACGCGTGTACCAATCCTCATGCAGATTGAACTGATAGAGCGGATCACCGCCGCCAGACAGGGAAAGAATATTGCAGCCATGAGCGTCGAAGGCTTTGCGAGCCATAGAAAGACCATGCAGCGTCGTTTTTGGAATATGCAGGTTATTGTTCTTGACAATGCAATAGGGGCAGTTGTAGTGGCACCCGAAGTTTGTGATGATGCTGAGATATTTATCCATCTTATTTCTTTCCTTTCATCCATTTGATAAAGCCTTGACAAACAGCCATCTTGATGCGATCCACATTCTGTCTGGTACAACCGACTTCTTCTGCAACCTCTCTACCATTCAGCCCACGCAGAGACAGGCGTATGACCTGCTGACGCATTGGATTTTCCTGAAGGAGATACGTATCAAAATCTATAGACAGGCAGAGGGTTTCCTCACCGATCACATTATCAGCGCAGAGATCCGCCATGAGATAATCCATGACGGAATCATCATCGTTTCCGCAGGTCTGATCCAGCGATACCATCTCTGGCTGGCGCTTATTGCGAACTTCCTGATAGAACAGGTTCTTCATACTGACGCAAGCCAGTGTGGAAAAGGCGGTGCCTATCGCCGGGTCATACTTTTGCGCCGCCCGGCACAAGCCCATGCAGCAGATCTGTTTGACATCCTCAAGCGGAAAGACGCGGCAGGTTTTGTATAGATCCCACGCCATTTTATAAGCGAGGTTGATATTCTCTTCCGCAAAAACCCGCTGTGCTTCAGTCAGTGGTATCATTTTTACTTTCATAAATTTCTACCTCAATATCCTGATGAGCATTCGCCCATGTTTCCAGAAGCGGCTTGACGCCATCCGGTTCAAGACCTCCGCAGCCACAGCCCAACATCGGAAAGGCAACGGAAGTAATTCCTTGCTCTTTTGCGTGAACGCTCATCCAATGAAGCCCAGCAATAATATTCTGAAGATATGCCATATCTCTCCAATGGCGTTTGGTAGGAAAGTTCAGAATCCAAAGCCCGTTTTGATACTTGTACAAATGCGGATGACCGATCCTCACATTTCGCGCTTGACAACCGATTTGATATTCCCGAAACATGGCTGGATAGCGGCGCTTGAACTCTGCCGCCAATCCTTTCCCCATGACGCCGGCGCAATTAACCGGATTGACAAGCGTCTGCATTTTGCTATCAAAAATACTGCCTTGAACATAGTGAAACATGTTATTCCTCCTGCATACGAGGCAACCCAATAGCCTCAAAATAAAAGACAACAGGATGCGGTGATGGCGTTACGACGCCGAACCTGACCGCATTGCGATAGGTAACGCTGTCCCGCTGAAGAACCTCCGGCATACGCTCAATCGCCTTGCGAAACTTCTCCATGGTATAGGAAGACTTATAGTTATTACAGCTTCGGCATGCCGGAAGAAGATTGGAAAGAGCGTTCAGGTCTTTCCCTACAGCGTGGTAAGCGTTATAAAACTCCATAGGGATAGCGTGATCTACCTGCATTTGAGAAATCTCAATGGGCTTCCCGCAGTAGGCACAGCGCCCTTGTGTTTTCTGCCACACTTCCTTGCGTTGGGTGGCCGTCAGCCTTCTTCTTAGTCCCACAGCATCACCGACTTCCGCTTGTTCACGATTTCCAGCGCCGACTTGGGCCACTTGGTTTCAGCATCCCAACCGGGCACCTCGTTTTCCATGCGATAACAAGGAATGAATTGATTGTCCATCATCAACTCCGGAGTAGCCCAAGTAGAGGCGAGGAAGGTGTAGTCATCAAAGACCGGTTTGCCTTCATTCCAGATACAGCCGCCCGTATATTCCCAATCTCCTTGAAGTCCTGCCGCAGCATAGGACGGATTGTATTCACGAATCAGCTCTGCCGCTTTATCCCAATCGAATACCATGGTCGGGTTGTTACGATTCAAATATCCCATGGCAAATGCCAGACTAGTTTCCATGATAAAATCCTCCTTCATATCAGAACGGGCTCTGTGGTTCTGCCTGTTTGATTCCATATTCCTCAAGAGAATTGGCATGAACAGGCGGTTGCTTCAATCCTTTTTTGTCCCAGCTATACACGCTGAGATCACCAACGTTTGCCTGATAAATGCGGCGGCTGTCTGCGCAGTAGCAGCACTCAATCGGGCACAGTCTTCCGCCGTCACGGTTCTTAATGATTCTTAGGTCTGGGCGCTCCACAACAATGGCAGTGTCGGCCAGATTCACAATCTGCGAATTACCGCCAACGTCATCCTTCTGGAGCTTTTCTCCAATCTTGGTTTTTCTGGGATGCGCCACAATCAAAACATGTACGTTATAGCGAGTGGCAAACTTCTTAAGCGCATTGATGAACTGGCCTTGCGCTCTGGTCTCTTCCTGTACATCGCTGAGGCTGGTCATCATATTGTCTACCAGAAACAGCTCACAGCCATAGCGGCGAACCGCCATCGTGAAAACCTCTATAATGGACTCTGCCTGATTGCTCTCAAAAATTTCGTTGTTATCGAACAGGAAAAACTTACCGCGATACCAATCCATGATGCGCCGCTGCACATCCCACGGCACAAATGGAACCTGCTTGCCTTTGACCGGATCGTATTTCAAAGTAATCCAATCAGAGCCAGCCGCCTGCAGGTTAATCCATGCCTGAAAGCGTTCCTTGCGAAGCTCGCCGGAGTAAGCACAAACACTTTTGCTTTGCTCCACGCCGTTCAAAAGAAGCTGACCGCACAGCGTAGACTTGCCATCACCGGCTTTGCCAGTAAAAATCGTAACGCCGCCCGGAATCAAGCCGCCAATCACCTCATCCAGCATAGGAATCATGGTTTTGATACGAGGAATTGTAGTTTCATCCACCGGTTCAACTTCACCCAGATCCAGAATACCTTTCAGGGGGATAGACTCTGCCGAATTGGCAATGTCCGCAAGCTCAAACGCGCCGCAGTAATACAAAATTTCGTTGGCATCCTTGCAGGTTCCGCCATCCGGCTTCTCCGGATAGTCGGTAACGATCATACATCGGCTCTCATCCAGCCGCTTACATACATCCTGCACCATTTTCTGACCGGGTGCGTCGTTATCGCCAAAGATAATGATGGTTTTGAATTTTTCAAGCCAATCAAAACAGTTTTCGATCCAGCTGAGATCGTCACACCCGCTTGGAACCGAGGTAACGTTGGTGATGCCGGCCTCATAAAGGCTCATGGCATCCAACTCACCTTCGGTAATGAAGAGCGGCTCCGAAAATACGCAATCGTCCATATGAAACAAGATGGCTTTGGTGTTTGGCTCCCGCCATTCCTTGGATTTCTTTGCCTCTTCCTCGGTTGGCTTGCGTGGACGGCGGAATTTGACAAAGGTATTGACGCCTTTCTCATAAAATGGGAAAACGATCATTCCTTTATCATTGGAGCCGACCTTAAATGCATCCACCGTCTCACGACTGATCTTTCTCTTCTCAAAATAGGTATATATTTCTTCAGTCGGCGGTTTGATTTCAACCTTTGGCAGGTCAAACCGCTGAACCTTTGTTGTTTTTATCATCTTCCCGCCCCGCAAATGACTGGAGGACGCTCCGAAATACCGTGCCAATTCCTCAATGCTTCCTTGAACCCCGCAGGAGCCGCGTTTGCAGACATAGCACCCCTTCTCTATAGAAAGAGCAAAGGTCTGCTGGTCTGCGTGGTCTCCGCCATGACAAAAAGGGCAAAGCTGCGGAACAATTTCCCGTCCGTCAGCCTTTTCTTTAATACGATATGGGGCAAGGTATTGATCGGCAAGTTCGAAGATCTTCGCCTCGTCGTTTCTATTCATACATAAGAACCCACACTGATAATCTGCATTAGCCTCATACCCGAACAGCACTTCCTCCCATGTTTGAAAGAAGTCGAACACGTTTCCATGTTCGACTCTACTTTAATCTGTGACAACCAGCTTAACGACTGTTCCGAGGTAGCCATAGGTATCGTTGACATACGCCACAGCCTTCTCGTAAGAGCCACAGGTTTTGATAAGTGCATCATAATGGCTTCTGCTCATCGAGACATCAATCAAATTTTCCATAACGTCCTCCCATATACTGGTTATATTGTCGTCCTATGCGCTGCTTAGCGCGATTCAGTGTAACCTTTGGTATGGTCATCTCCTTACTGATTTCAGCAAAGCTATACCCTAACAGGATGTATTTCAAAACTTGCTGATCGCGTTTGTCTAGCCGCTCTTTCAAATGATGAATGTCCACCGCAAACTCTGCGTCCACCGAAGTCTGATCGATATCGGAAGGAAAAACTTCGGTTGGTTCCACTTTCTGCGCTCCATGCTCCGTCATCATCCTGGAATAATTGCGGACGGTCTTTGGGGTTGTGACAGGAAGCAGGGACTGAATGTATTCGCACATGACATGGCGCAGATCAAAATCGGAAACCATAAATTCATCGACGGTTTTCCCTGATCTTCTGAACCGCTGAAGTAAATACAGTACACATTCCTGATATAGGTCGTCTTCATCATACCGAATAGAGCCGTAGCCGGTTTGCTTACGAGAAAAGGCATGCACGTTCTTCCAAATCCAACGATTGTTTTTCTCAATGAGTCGCTGTTCATCCACTTTGATGCGCTTCCTTTCATAGGAGCGGCCAGCAAAGTGACGTTGGCAGTGAGTCGTTCTAATGAACGGTGACATTGACGGTGTTTGTGACCGCCCTGCGGATTAAAAGAGATTAGAACGGGAGATCGTCGTCATCAACAGCGGTGAAACCACTCTGTTTCGGGGCGGCGCTTGCCGATTCCGACTGATCGTTTCGCTTGGTCTGAATGAAATCAAACTCCGAAACCGTAATGCCGACAGCCGTGCGGTTGTTACCGTTATTATCCTTGTACTCCCGAATAACCAGCTCGCCCTCGATATAGATTTTGTCGCCTTTATGCAAGTACTTTGCCATAACCTCGGCGGTTTTGCGCCACGCCGTGACGCGATAGTAGTTCGTCGTCGTATTGCCGCTGGCATCCTTATTGCGGGTGTCGGAAGCAAGGTTGAAATTGACGCAGGGGACACCGCCTGCCTCGCGCATTTCGGGGTCTGCGGTCAAGCGGCCAATCGTATGAAGTTTGTTAACTGCCATGATGATACTCCTTATCCTTGAAACATTTCGTAGAGCTTGTCAATGATTGTCTGATCGGTAATCTTCATATAATTACCGGTGCCGGCGACAGCCTTGATTTTCTCACCGATTTCCTTCTTCTCTGCCGTAGTCTTACCGGCGCAGGCAGAGCGAATTGCCTTATCCAGTTGTTCCATCGTAACGTGAGCGGCTTCTGTCGGTTCATCATCCATAAACGGCAAGCTGTCATCCTCCGCCGGAGGCTCCGGCATTTCGGGTGCAGCAGGCGGCTCGGCAACAGGCGGCTTCTTTTCTGCTTTCTTGGGCTGCGGGACAGCGGGTGCTTCCTGCTTCTCTTCCTTCTTAATGGGAGTGCCTGTGGTCAGCCAATTATAGAAAGCGCGACCAGTCTTGGGCGAAATGGTGAAGTACGCGCCGTCGAACATATGAGTACGATCCTTGGTGGCGTTGGCGATGTGTTCATAATCCAGCATGAAGAAAGTCGTAAACTCATACTCGATGCCTTCGCGCATCTGGACTCCCATGCCAACGGCTTTCACCTGAGATTTGCCGTTCGCACCCTTGACCTGCTCGTAATCCATCTTGGCTCGCATATCCGCAATCAGATGGCACTTGGACTGAAGCATGGTATCCACCAGCCGGTTATGCTCCGGCGTTACCTCGCGCCATGCGGTGTACGAATTACCGGAACGGGAAGCGATCTTGCCCTGCTTGTCCAGCGAACCGCCTTCACCAGTCCATGCATGGGTCAGAGAGTCGATGATGATGACGCGCATCCCATGCTCCTCCGCCATATGGATGGCGTCCACGAAACTAGTCGGCGTGAAAGGCGGAGCCATATCAATCGTGTTATACTCGCCAATGTGCGTCTCGCCGACGGTGTCTCCGGTGTACAGCGAACCAGAGCCGTTCTCTGTGTCGATGAGACAGATGTGATCCCAGCATTCCTCGTCCGACCATTCCGGATGCTCTGCCTTGAGCAAACCATAGGCAAGCAGCAGCGAAGACATGGTCTTGCCGGAGCCACTGGGGCCGCCGATACCGATTTTGATTGCGACTTGGCTTCGTTTTGCCTTTTTGAACTGAAGAGTAGCCATGTTTTACCTCCTAGCTTCCGCTTGTTGCGGAAAACCTTACATTGTACGCTTTTAATTGGGGCGAAAAAATTGGAAACGTTCCGGGTAAAAATAAAAAACCGGAGATTATTTCATCCCCGGTTCCCACAACGTCCATCAGCCGAGCTTTGGAACGTTACCCCAGTGCAGTTTATCCACCGCATCTCTGCGTTGCTCTGGACTGGAATGGTCATAGCGGTTTGTGATACGAATAGACTTGTGGTTGGCAAGATCTCTTGCTACAGAAGGGCTGCTGAGCTTTTCCACTTCCGAAATATAGGTATGGCGCAAGGCATGAGGCCCTGTGGCAACGCCCAGCTTCTCCTGAACAGGGCGGATAGCCGCATACACGGAGAACCGATCCATTGGATTACCGCGAGCCGACAGGAACAGCGGCGCGGACAGGTTGTCACGGTCTTTCCGCGTCTCCAGATAATCTTCCAGATAGGGATATACATCCATGCTGATTTCAACGTCGCACCAAGTGCCGCCTTTTCGCTTACAATACAGTGTTCCACGGGGTCTACCAAAAACAGAGCCGATGGTCAGGCTGCAAAGTTCACTGACTCGTATACCGGAGAAGAGAAACAGTGCGGCAATGGCACGGTTTCTCTTGGCATAAGTGCCGATGTCCATATTTTCAAGGAGCTGTACCACTTGAGCATGGGTAAGATATTTTTCCTGCGGTCGATCCCACTCCGGAACTTTATCCACAGACGGGATGCGCAGTGTCCGAAGCAGACCCGCCAAGTCATCCGGCATATAGCCAATCTTAAATGCCCAGCGAAGGAAAGGGTTCAGGAAGGAAAGATAGTTATTGATGGTAGATGGTTTACGGGTATCCACGAAATCATTAAACCAGCTTTGCAGCACATGACCTGTGAGTTTTTCAACCCACCGCTCATGAAGAATGACACCGTGGTTATCAATCAGCTCATCGAAAATGGTATTCAGGCGTTCCACACACTGATGATTGGTCGTTTCCGAACACTGCTTCTTTCTGGACTGGGCATAGAACATAATCATAGGATACCGATCAAAGGAACGCTTGAGAGTAATAACCGTGCTCAAAATACTCCCTCCTTAATGCTTCTTTCTGGGAAGCGGAGTGGTATATTCGCCATTGATTCTGCGCTGCTTGCGGCGAACCAAGATTTCCTTCCACTCCAAAAGCACTTCCCGAAAATAAGGACAGTCCTCATACTCCCAAATCATGGAGCCATCCTCACATTGATGAGAATCAACAAAGAAGATATCGTGATAGAAGAGGAATTGCTCCAGCCTTCGGTCACGAATCTGAAAAACTCCAATATTCACAGGCTTTTTCATAGGCTCCTCCTTATTCCATCGCCGTGTTCAGCTGTTCAACCGCCTGCGAAATCAGATCAGCGGCTTCCTCTAAGGCGTCGATAGCCTCCTGCATACGGTCGGCGCGTTCAGATGACTGCAGATTCTCCGGGAGGTTATCCAGACAATCCTGCTCTTCATACTGCACATTCTCCACATCCGACTGGGCTGTTCCAAGAGCGTCAATGATAGACTGAATGCTGCTGCGACGAAGTTTGTTCATGGTCATGCTCCTTTTATGACTCGTTGGTAGTGGATGCGGCAAAGATAGCGCCGTCTCCACGGGGATAATAGTTCTTGGTAACGGTGTCCTGCGCAGGTTCAAAGGTGTGCCCGTCCGTCAACTGCCGAACGCCGCTATCCAAGATGCGATTGGTCAGTTCCAGCTGCTGCTTTACATCCCTGCGGCGCTGGAGGAGGGTACGGAGTTTCCGATAAGCCTCATAGCCCTGCACTTCATCCAGCTCATTAAACTCAATGAAGTGCTCCATATCGATAACTTCAGCGTTGCAGCGGCTGACTTCCGCCGCCAGTTCGCAGGCACGGGTTTTGCTGACAACAGAGGACAGCTTTTGAACCGCATCCAGAATTTCGTTATAGGCCTGGGTCGCCTTCCACTCTCCACTGATGACCACCGGCTTCAGAACGTTGATGCTTTCTGCCGGCTCCGCTTCTTTTTGTCCGGAAACAGGAACTCCGTTTTCGACCTGCTGATATTCCCAATCATCCGGCATCATTTTGACCTGTGTTGCTGTAATACTCATCAGCTTTTCCTTGGTAGTACAAAACGCAGTGTGAGGATTGCAGGTAAGAGACCAATGGTGCATCCGATCCAGACAGAGATAAGCCTTCTTGGTGTTATTAAAGGCAGCAAACATCTTTAGAACAAGGCTCCTTTCAAATTTTGATTACATACTCTGACGAATGCCATAGAAAATCGCGCAGGCAATCATGTCAACGGCTGCAACAAGGAAGACAAACAGCGCTTGAAGCGGCTTTCTCTCAAAGATTGCTTCAAGTCCAAAGCCAAACAGCAAAAGTCCTGCCCAAAAGGAAAGCACACACAAGACAAAAAGCACATTCTTGGTAACGTTTTTCCTCATCTTCCACTTATTATGTTCCACATTCAGATAATCACCGAGAATGCACGAGACATTTTGAAGAACATCTTCGCATTCATCGTCCGTAACACAAGTGCTTTGGTTTAAGATTCGTTTTGCTTCCCGGAAAGTATCAAACGGGTCTTTGGGCTTAGTCATTTTTGTTCTCCTCCTCAACCCATGCACGATCAGAAAGACCGCGGATTTTTTCAAGCCCCATGCGGGTAAGTATCAAGCCCGGATTGCTGTGAATATAAAGCAGCACCGCCAAAGCATTCTTGATCTTGCGGCGCTCCAGCAAAAGCTCTTTCAGTTGTTTATAGGTCTTGACCATTTCAACAGCGTCCGGCTTTCCGGTTTCGATACGATGATAAAGACGGCTGATTTCCAAATCGATTTTCGATTGAGCGTTAGAGTAGCTGGTGGCATCCGCCTGCTCTGCGGCAGTGACCAACGCGTCTATCGCTTCAATGAGAAGTTGGACAGGTTTGTCCACTTCCATATTGTGAACCACGGAGACCTTCGGCTTGGGCGGATTCTTCTCATTTACCCTATCAAGTGCAGGGTCAAAAACAGAAAGAGCGGAAGGCGCTGGGTCAGGAACAGGAACGATGTCGAAGTGACCATCATAGGCTTTGGACACCTGATTTATCATACGTTCCAGCTTTTCTTTAGAGGATGGTTTGACCAGATCCCTTCGTTTGGACGGAACCCAGCTGGTGCCAGCCAACACCAGATACATATCGTTTTGCTGATCGTAAGCCATGTAATCCATAGAAAATTCCTCTTAGAGTCAACGGGTTATCCTTGTGCCATGTACCTGTCAAACTTGCGAGTTCGGACAGGATACGGTGTGCCGACGGGAATGAAAAGCATGTTTCCGATTTTTACGGCGGTTGGCAAACAGCCCCTCCTATGCCACTGTCGAACCGTTGAAGGTGTGACAAACAATTCCTTGGCAAACTCATTCACATCGTAATAGCGGTCAAAGACCAGCGCCTCCTTAACGGCGCGAGCTTCAAGCATGACTGAACTGGCGGAGGAAAGCCTCCCTGACCAGTTCTATGGCGCGGTTTTCATTGAGACCGTTATTGCGCAGGTTCAACACTGCCTGACGGAACTCGATAAGCTGCATCAGGTCTTGCTTGGCAATGTTCTGCATATCAATCATCCTCGCTTTCGTCATCGTTGTTTCTCATTTTTATACCGCAGTGTGGACAATAAGAGCTATGTTTCCATTCTTCAAACTCAGCGTCTACCAGCATTTCGCCTCCGCAATGGGAACATTTTCCATCCTTCTTCCACTCTGCGGTAGGAAGAACTGCTGCGGCATAGCCACGAACCTCGTCCATCAGGTCACACAAGCCGTCAATACTGCGTGCTCCATCATAATCCACAAGAATTTCGCTGATGAACTTCAGACGTTCTTCGGCGCTCAACTTTTCAACCAGCGCACCATGTCGCTCCACACATTTCTGGGTTGAGATTATTTCTCGAAGCATTTCGGCACCTCCCAAAGAACTTCCCAGTCCTTGCCAGGACGAGAGCGAAACAGAACCTTACCATCAAAATAGCGAAGGGAGAAACCGCAAGGGTATTCCCTATTGCGGAGCAGGAAATTGACCTCTTTGCGGTGGACTTCCGGCACCTTGGTAAGGATTTCGCAAATATCGTTGACAACATCCGCTCGATGCAGGCTTTCCAGCTCATTCAAGCGGTCGGTAATCACTCCTTCTGCCTGAACAAAAGCCTCCTCATAGGCGTAGTAAAGTTTAGAACGGGGAATGATGCGGGTATCATTATCATTCAGTGTACGATCAGCTGCATAGATGAGGCGGTACTGGTTTTTGATAATCTCCGCCTCCACATGACAGCGAGTGCAGTTTCGCGGAATAAAGAAACCTTTCTCAATAGCCAGAAGCAGGCTTTCCGGGTCTTTCGTGCTGGCATTCTTGGCGAACTCCTGCCATTCCGCCTTGAGTTTTTCGTCGATGGTGCGGCGGGAAGTCATCAAATCAGTAGAATAAGTCCAGTCTTTGGGCAGTTTCTTCCACTTGGTATCCGTACTGAACTCCCACGGAGGGACGCCGTCATACAAATCAAAAGGACGGAGCCGGTACTCCTGCACATAGACAGAATCCCGTTCCACCGGGCGAAGAACACGCACCCAGTTGGCATAAGGGTGATATTCCTTTTTCGACATCTGCATTTCCGCAAGGGGCGGTACATAATAGGCAATCAGATTACCTAAATCATTTGGACGATCAATCATGAGATGCGCCTCCTTTGTTAGGACGGTAAGCCGACAGCCTCTCTGCTGCCTTCTGACGTTGTTCCTCGGACATCTGGCGCGGCGGGCTCAGCTTGAGGTAACGCTTGGGAAACTGCGCAACAAGATAGCTCTCGCTTTCTGACTGAATGCGGACTTCCTGCGGATGTTCCTCTGCCATCTTGTGCGCCCAGTTTTTCCATTTGATTTCATTGGTCGAGATGCGGGCAAAAGCATCGTCGCTCATATAATAAACAGCCGTCTCATACATCGTCGTCATCCTCATCTTCTTCCTCAACGTCGGTAAACCAATGGATTACAGCGTCCAGCTTGACAGGAACAATCACGCAGGAGATACGCCCTGCCACAAAAGCCAGCAGGATAATATACAGCACGTCCAAAGCCATCATTGTTCCAAATCCTCCTTTCCAAATAGCGAAACAGAAAACAAACCTAGCCGCATAAAGCAAGGTTGGCAATAAGAAGTTGATTTAGATTTGTATTATTTGGTATTTATTTTAGCATTATAGCACTGTGTCAAACCATCCGTCAATAGTCTGATGAAATTACTCTTACAATATAACGATTGCACTCATCGAAGGTTCCAACAAACGAGCAAGGCGTCTCAAAAAGTTCCGTTTCCATGATGCATTCCACGACGATCTGCTCCCACTCATCCTCATACTGAGAACAAACATCCTCAAGATTGGCATAACCATAAGGATTCAAATACTCTGCTTCAAAATCTTCAGAGTCAATTTCATAATCTTCAAGATTGATAAAGGCATGGTGAACTTCGTAGGTGTCATCATCTGCTACTTCTGCCATCATCCATCCTTCATAATGCGCGTTACCAATCGAGCGCAAATACTGAGCGCAATCGTCATCGGTCAAAATCCATTCGTCCGGCTTCATCATAAATCCCAATCCACCTTTCTATCTTTCATATGACATCCGGTTTCTTCATTCCAATCGCAGCGCTCGGCGCACATGGAGCAGAGTAGCAGCTTTCGTCCGCAAACAGGACAGGTAACGAAGAACCGAGAATCTCCTCGGTCGATCTCCACAGCAATCATATTGCCGCATTCCGGGCAGTACTCTTCAATATCGTACTGGACATCTGGGTTCCATTGGAGTTTTGGATCATAAACCTTATGCATTACAAAGCCTCCTTGTTGTTTTTCGTTTTTGCCGCCAGAATCTTTTCCATGACGAAATCATCTACATAACAATCCGCCACAATCCATTCGCCTTGATTACCAAAGTCCTTCATATACCAATCCAAACGAACGCCACGATCCGTCCCATCCAGACAGTCACCATAGAGCGAACTGCTGATTCGATCATTGAACCAGTTGCAATTGCTGCACACCATATAAGTGCGGGACTCCAAGGAGTATTCCGTTCGGTAACTTTCCGGAGCAAAGATGATGTAGCCAATAACGGGATCCACAGGCGGTTTCGTTTTGTTGTATCCACGGAACAGTTTCGTCATTTTCTGCCAAGTCATTTTCTGCATGATTGATTTCTCCTTTCGATTACGCAATCTTTATACCAAGCCGACGTGCTTTCGCCGCATCCTGCTTGAGTAGCTCCACCACATCCTCCATGGGATGATCGCCATAGCAACGCATACAGTTTCGGCAATCCCGACCACCGCAGGTAATTACCTGATCGCCGTGCTGCTGGAGGTATTCCTTTCCATACTTCTCAAGCAGTGTGTCCAGCGAAAGCACCGTGAAGTAGGAAACATGCCATCCGTTTTTTGCCAGTTCTTCCTTAACAGTCTGCGGGAGGCACTGATTAAGCAGAGGAGAGGAAACCTTGACGTGAAAGTTAGCTGGCTGCTGCACACCAGCTTCCGCCAACTGACGCAGGATATCCACTCGCTTCGTCCAAACGGTGAAGTGCGTCATGGGATTGAAGCTGGCAATCTTGATTTCATTGAGTGCAGATTGCAAATTAACCCAATCGCCATGAGTTTCAAACCGTGCCACATCCGTATAGAAGCGTGGCAAATAGTAGTCGGGAATCTCACTCCGGCTGAGAAGTTCCGTGTTACGGGCGTAGCGGAGTGCGGCGGCGTGCTCAAAGCCAAGCCCATTACGAGCATAACATTTAGAACAGACGTTAGCTGCATCCTTCGACATTTTTTCGCAAAATGGATTGCACAGACAAGATTCCGTAATGGCGGGAATATCGTGCATCTTGCCTTCCGGATGAGAAACAAACAGCTCCCGTGCTTCCTTGATTTTGCGAATGGTTTCCGGTTTGATTGCCATAATGTTTTCCTTTCCCAACAAAGACCCATGAAAAAGAACTGAGCCGGAGAAGACCGACCCAGTTCCAGAGAGACCGTATTCTGTTTTTGCTAAAAGATTAGTTGCGATAGGCGTTAAAGTAAGCGCGGAGGTCATCCATCAATGTTTCATAGAGCATATCCGCATAGGCATCTTCGTAGGTTTCAAAGTCTTGCATATGCGCCACACTATCCGAAACGCCATGCAGGAAAGCACTACCTGGCACGAGGAGAATATCTTCCAAAATACCGCGCTCCGAATTACTGAGGAAGAGGACTTCGGACAGGTTGTCCAAAACATCCGAATCTGAGAAGCGAAGAAGGAGATCCTGCTCAATCAGGTCTTCCTGAACACGCCGATAGGCTTCCAGCATTTCCTCTGCGGTTAATTGAATGGACTTGCCGTCCCTGCAAATGGAAAGACGATTCATCATGTACCTCCTTACCAATGGTAATCCAAAATATTTTCAAGATTATACCGGACATCAGGCTTCGCCGTATACCGCATGAAGTGATCCAGTGTTTCGATATCCCCAGACCAGTCTGAACAGACAACATACGAGCCGAACTTATCATCCATGACAGTTTCCATTCTCAAAACCGCTCCTTCAAAATCTCCTTTGGCAAAAGCCTGCAAAGAAGCATTCTGATTCAAGTCTTCCAAGCAATGCAGGAAGGTTTCGTAGTTCTTTTCAAAGTACTTTTCGCGGAACCCGTCCCGCAGGATGAACCCGACGGTACTCTGATCGTGAAAGAGCTGAATATAAGGTGTGCAAAGCTCCGTCACGCTTTTGAAAAAGACTTCCTGTTCGTAATCGTAGTGTTCCGGCTCGACATCGTCCACATAATCCGCCACTTCCCGAAGAAAAAAGTCTTCATAATCAAAAGTGTCAGCGGAAATACGGTCAAACTGACCCGTCTTCGATTCCTCAATAAGTTGATAAATCCTACCGTGCATAATTTATCCTCCTTAATATTCGCCCGGAAACAAAAGGGTTGTAACGCTGCGGTCTGCCTCGGTGATTATCCAGAGATTCCATTCCGGATTGTTCGGATTCTCATAGGCAGAGAAGATACGGAGGTTGCCCTGACGAACTGCCTCATCATTCATAGCCTTGTCATCTTCTGTCATGTCGCCCCAGTCACCAGTCCTGTGACGGCGCATACACTGTTTGGCAAAAGCACCAAAGGTATCAGGCGCTCCCTCTATGGCATCAGCAACTGCACGGGTTGCCACCATCATTCCCAAAGAAAACAAAGGATTAGTTTTCATCGTTCTTAGCCTCCTTAACACTAAAGCTGTTCTCGGCAACGGAGATGGGAGTTTCCATCAGCTCGTTATCCCACTCTTCAAAAGCAATATCGACGGCTTCATCCTCCGATTCTGCCGTAACTTCCTTGCGCAAAACGGCTTCTACAACGTACTTCTTCATACTGTTCCTCCTTAGAACCAGCTTACACGGTCAAAGTTTCGGCGGCTAGCAACAATCCCACTGGCATCATTCCAGCCACCGCCATACCTCTTAGACACAGGAAAATAGGGATAAACCGTGCGACCATCCATCATCCCGCGCATCAGCTTTCCGTTTTCGACGTAGTATCCCATATCCCCGAATACATGCCAGCCGTCTTTCCAACTCATCCGATCTGTATTTTTCATGGAAAGCCTCCTTATTGCAGTTGGGCGAGAATATCCAGCATTTGTTGACGTTCCGAACTGTCTGGCAGATACTTCAAGACGTATTCCTTCAGATGAGGAAGGTTCAACCTTACATCCGAGCAGACCAGCGAGCCATACATTTCGTGCCATGTCCCATGCCGGAAGGAATAGCCCCACATGGCGTTATCTTCGCCAACAAAAGAAAGCATGGATTCATCCTCCACATAAGGAGCAATGATAGACAGGCATTCTTCTACATCGTCGCCATACCACTTCTCCGGCATATAGAAAAGCGAAATCACATCGCCGTTATCGTATCGTGTATCTACATCAAATAGTTCCGCAAACATACCATCGTGTTCTGGCTTTTCCATAAACAATTCCGGATGATCGATATGGAGTTTGTCCCAGTTTGCTTTGGTAATGGTAACGCTCGTTTCTTTTTGCTGGACATAATAACCCATAATAAAATCTCCTTTCACTCAATCAACTGGTAAATGCTACTGCCATGACGGACGGCATTCAGATAAGGGTGTTGCAGTTTTTCAAGAACATGATCCAAATAAGACACTGGGAAACAGGAAAGCTCCACACCGATATCAGGAAAGTCATCTAAACGCACCTGGCCAGCGTCGTTCTCTTCCATATAGGATTCAAGATCATAGTCATAGTACACGTCGTTTTCGATCATGTCTTCATCAAGATCAATCGTGACGGTTCCCTCTGCCCAATACAGCAAATGCTCCATGCCGCTCTTACTCAATGCAATTAAGCCATTATTCCGGCTGGCACCGCTCTCCTTAAACTCTTCCTCTGGGAACATGGGGACAATCCGCGCCAGTTCAGTGCCGTTTTTCCCTCCGTCAATACCTCCTCCGGATTCCTCTACCATACGGATAAGGCGGAGCTGCAATGCCCTGACAGACATATCGTCATCATCGTAGATGGTTTCTACCACTTTCCGCGCCTCCTCCAAAGCGGAGACGGAAAAAGCCGACCAATGATAATAGATTCGGGCGATATCCTCGCCGAGATGCCTTACTGAAACAACAAGTCTTTGTCCCATAACAAAACCTCCTTACAGCGACACATAATAATAGCCAGTGTATTCGTCTACTTCGCCAGACTTTGCGTCTTCTTCCGGGTCGTAATATCCGGTTGTTGTTTGACAATCATCTACCAAATCAATCAAGTCCGCAAGTGCATTGGCAAGCTCCTCTGTCTCTGTAAGCAGCTGCTCACCATCCGACCGGATTTTTCCTTTATTTCTGTAGCGATAAAACCGATTCCCCAGCAAACTGACCAGCACATTATACAAACTGAACACAGTAAACCCTCCTCAGATAAAATCGCGAATGCTCATGCCGGGTGCGTCCCACGGATTACCGGGACTATAGTCGCCATGATACGAGGACGGCGTATAAGGTTCGCCCTCGTCATCCATATCTTCAAGCCAGTTTTCCGAATCCAAACAGACATTCAAAATATCATGCGCCTCAATATCAAGGTCTGGGTCGGGTGATAAAACAGCATCCTGATGTTCCAAAATCTCCGCTTTAGCTTTGAGGACAATCTCCGCATCGGAAGTATCCTCATCCACAGTCACATAAGTACGATAGAAGCGGCGGATTTCCACGTCGCACGGCACAACAATCTTCATGATTCCAGCTTCTCCTTTTCATATTCCAATTCCTGAACGGCTTCCTCCAAGGTGTCGGCACTGCACACAAACCGCCCATAGGAGTAGACTTCATAGTGATCCTGAACGCGGTTAATCTGATAGTTCATTTCTCCACCTTCTTTATGAGCGGACAGCCATGCTCTTCCTGATGAACAGAAAAGATTTGCCATTCATGTGTATAGCAACCGGTATCGGCATAAGCACAATCACCGAAAAAGCCAAAGAATCCACCGTTATACTTCTCCCACAGTATAATCTCTTCCCAATACGGAATTTCTTCATCGCTGTAATAGGTATCTAATGTTTGCTTGAGCAGCTTCATCATATAGCGGTGAGCTTCTGTATAAGTCTGAAAGAACCAAGAAGTAATATGACCAACACGCGCCTCAACAAGAACAAAGTTCATAGTTTGTCCTCCTGATGATCTTCCAGATACCGCATGGCACATTCATACTGGTAAGAACACCTCCACCCTTCCGGCGTATGAAGAATACAATCAGAACAGTTGCGGCACTGCTGATAAGCGTCGATGATGGCTTGCGCAGCCGCCTTATCTCTGATAAAGAGCCTCATAATGTACTTCATAATGTACCTCCTTAGTAATCATTGCAACTTTCACACCACTCACTGGGCGGAAGAAGTTCTTCTCCAAAAAGGTTATACCACTGTCCACACTGATGGCATTGAGAAGCGCCGCAGTATTCATCGATCAGTTCCACGATATTGCCGCACCGACACTTGCCACTCGCCGGGACAGTAAAATGACGCACCTCCTTGACGACCTCGTTATAACGGACGAACCGATGCGGATTTTGCAGACAGTCATCGTAGTTCCGCTGTGCGCATGGACTCCGCGGTTTTGCAAACGCACCTTTATGGTTGCATGGAAACCAGAACCCATTGCCATGCCCATCGTCGAAGACGAGATAATATTCCGTATGAATTTCCGGATGAGCGGGAACGCAGTCCTTCAGCATAATGAACCCTCCTTAGATGTGGCAATCCACATAGACCAGATACAGCCCTTGATAATCCTGAATAGCCTCCTGCCAATCGTCGGCGTTCTGAGCAATAGATTCCTGAGTGTCAGTGCTGATGCCGAACCACCCCATCTGTCCCTGTTCATGCCATTCGCCATCCGGTGTGACAAAAGCGTAAGGGCGGGCGACATCGGCGTTATAACTGGCATAAAACTCCTTGGTGCCGTAAGTTCTGCGGTAATATTCCGGTTTCAAAAACGCATGAGGATATTTTTCAGGTGCTTTGCCTTCTACATATTCATCCCAAAATATCTCTGCCTGCCGATATTCCTCCTGATTTGGGGAGAAATCCATCTGCTTTACTTTAACGCGGTTCCACTCGTCCGGCTTTTCACCGGGTTTGAGGCGATACAAACCCGCATTCCTCCACCGACCGCCATCTGCGTCATACCAATCCCATTTGGCGTTCGGATTAGACCTATAACCGATCTTACCATCCTGCAAGACATAGCCGTTATATTCCTTCAACCACTCTTCAAAGGTCATGTTATCCTTCTCTTCATCTTCTTCATAGTTTTTGCGCAGGGTTTCCAGATCTTCGCTTGCGTCTTCTTGGAACTCGAAGTAGTCCTCATTCTGCTCATCATAAGGAGCCAGCAGGTTGTCCACATCTTCAATATCCGTACAGAAAACGCCCACCAGAAAATGACTCATAAATCTTTCCTCCTTTATTGGTTCAGCCATGCAATACAATCAGACCGCGTGGCAAATTCTTCCGTCCATGCATCGCCATACTGGTTGTCACAACCGACGTACACATGAGCCTGCTCGTCAAAATACCAGAACAAACCACGCGGCTCTCTGGTTTTAATAATTTCATTCATCTTCCACCCTTTGACTTGGCGGATATCATTGAATGCCTTTGTAATTGTCAAGAATCTTCATCCTCCTCGAAATCATGAATGGCAATCATTTGGTGATGAGTATAATCCTCGCTATCACCATCACCCCATATGAGCAAATCAAGCAAGTTGTCGTAGGTTTTGAACTGCATCGTTTTAACATCGCATTGCAAGTGCTTACGAACAAGGCAGATATCCTGCTGCAACTTTCCCTCCTGATCTTCCAGATAGACGGCCAGGGTGTGGTTACCCTCGGCTTGGATTATTCATGGAAAAAAAAGAACAACGTATTGAACGAAATCATGCGCAGCCTCCGAAGTAATGGCGCACAAATGAAGGCCAAAATCTACATCACGGGCCTCCC
>ERZ857757.424-NODE-424-length-45271-cov-6.380219_pt1 | contig 45271 bp, 57 predicted proteins | sample MGYA00519764_ERZ857757 | MGnify/ENA primary metagenome ERZ857757 (study PRJEB31778, sample SAMEA3449359) | human gut metagenome | biome: human gut; feature: human-associated habitat; material: faeces | place: United Kingdom | collected 2010/2012 ...
ACTTTTTCTATACCTTTTTGCTTTTTTCTGTCTCACATCTATTGTAACACTACACCGGTTAGTAAGAAAAATGCTCTTGTCAAGAGATAAATGCGAATTTTATTTGTTAATATTTTGTGAACTGGTTAAAATCGCTTGAATTTCTTTGTCAAAGAAGTATTGTGATGTGTAATAGTTAAAAATTCCGCGCGGGTAATTGTTTAGCCAAGCTGTAATTTCCTCCACTTTGTCATCGGTCATGTCGTCAAAGTCTGTTCCTTTCGGTATAAAACGGCGAATCATGCGGTTTTGCTTTTCGTTGCTTCCTCTTTCATAGGAGGAATACGGATGGCAAAAATAAAACTTTGTCCGTGCCCCCTCTCGTAAGCAGGATCGTGTCATGCCCGCTTCGTCATAGAATTCCGACCCGTTATCGACCGTTATTGACTTGAAAATCAGCGGGAACAAGTCGCCGTATTTCCGTTCCAGCATATCCAATGCCCGGACGACGCTTGCCATAGTGCCGTCCGGTATTTTAATTTGTATTTCTTGCCGTGTTTTCCGCTCCGTCAGCACAAGCATATTGTTTTTACTCTTTTTCTTTTTGCCTTTTACGGTGTCCATTTCCCAAAAACCAAAGGTTTCCCGTGAATCTACTTCGGGAGGGCGATTCTCAATACTTTCACCGCGCGGCGGGCGTTTAACTTTTGTTTTTCTGTACTTCCGCTTTTTCCGGCATTTGTCCGGCAAATTTTTATTTGTCAAGTGCAGAAAAATCCCTTTGTCTATGTAACTATATAAAGTGGGAATACTGATTGTAACCGTGAATTCTATGTTGTCCCGCCTGATTTCTCCGAGGACAGCGGCAGGGGAATATTTATCATGAATGATCTTCTTTTCGATATGCTCCGCCAACTTGCGGTCATTGCCGATTTTCAGTGCCGGCCCTTTCGCGCGCAGATTCTGTTGATATTTTTCCTCCGCAATATCCGGGCTGTATCTCCATTCCCGCGTCCAGTCCGAATTCAGATGTTCATATTGTCCGCGCTTTACTTCTCTGTAAATCGTGCTGATATGTACACCGATTTTGACGGCAATTTCTTTTGCCGTCAGACCGCACCGCAAAAAGGCTTCTATTCTCAATCGGTCGGTTTTTGTCAATTGTTTGAATCTGCGCATGATTCCCTCCGCAAAAGAAAAGCCCGCTTCCTACAAAGAAACGGGCTTGAATTTAGCTGTTTAAAAATTCTTTGATCGCTTTTTTTATGATTTGCGCCTGCGGCACTCCTTCGGCGGCGCACTTTTCTTTGAATGCTGCGGCAAGTTCTTTCGGCACTTTGATTGCTATTTGATCATAGACCTTTTGGTTATACCTATTTTTTACCGCCGTCGAAGTCCTTGTTTTCCTTTTCTCCGTTTCCATTTTGCAATCCTTAAAACATATCTTCTTTTTGAATGTATTCCTTCAATTCTTCGATCGTGGCGCAAATGTCCTTTGACACTTGAAAGTCCACAGACAGCGCACCGGATTTCAAAATTACCGACCAATGGTTTTTTCGCTCGTTCAGTTCGTACAGCTTGCCGTTCTTTTCAACAATCATCTTTCCCTCCATTCTGCGGAAAATATGCCATCCGCCCGGCTATTTTTGATTGCCCACTTGACTTCCGCAGGCAAAAGTGGTATAATGGACTTACGGGAAGGGGCTTTCGCCCCGTCCCTGCCATTGAAAGCGTTACTTGCTTTCGGTGGTTGCCTTGCGTGGTTTTTGCTTCTTAACGGTGATAATAACTTTTATGCTTTCCACGGCTTCGTTATTTTCTACCGCTTTTGCGATTTCCTGCAAGGCTTTTACTATGTCTTTCGTACTTTCCATGTTCTCACCCCCTTTCTGTATATATTATATCATACTGCTACCAGTATGTCAAGAGGTTTTGCAAAAATAATTTTGATTTTTTCAAAAAAATTCCGCCGGAAGTGCCCAGCGGTTTTGTTATTATGGTTCTATCCCCAAGAGCCACGCAGGGGAAACTTTCAGACATTTTGCAAGTATCAATAATTCATAGTCGGCAACAAAGCGCGTTCCGATTTCAATTCGGCTCACACTGTCACGTTCCATGATGATTCCGGCAACTTGCAGCTGTGCCGCCAAGTTGGATTGCGTCATCCGCAACCGTTGCCGCGCTTCATGCACACGGTCGCCGCAAATATTCTTCTTGCCGTTCCAGTCGTAAATTTTCATTTTCCTATGTATTCCTCCGTTGGATTTTGGAAATTTTGTGTTAAAGTTCGGAATCACTCTTGACTTTAACACACTTTCGGCCTATAATTGTGTTAATGATAAGAAATGCGAATAAACTACAGAATTGTTTTCAATTTCGGGGGTATTATGAAAAAGAAAAGCAAAAAATTTATTATCGGCCTGATTCTGTGCATAGTCGGTGTAATCGGGCTGTTTGGGCTATTATCTGATACAAATGACAAAACCGCGCTTGCGTTCGGTAGCGTCGCACTGATTGCCGTCGGCGGCGTTCTTTTGTTCCTCGGAAGAAAGCCCGTCGTGGTCGCTGAAAAGTCAGCCGACATTCACAAGAAGGCGGAAGCGGCAAAGCAAAACAATGATTATTTCAAATTCCGGGTTGCGGGGGTTACATTCAGCAACGGACGCAAGACACGGCAGGCAATCCTTCGGAAAATCAAGTGGGGCGATGAACCGTTTGATTTTGTGGAATGGACAATTGAAAAATACGATTATAACGGCGAACCCGCCGTCGGTGTATATGCAAACGGTGAGCAAGTTGGGAATGTTCCGAAAGAACAGCTTGCGTTCGTCCTCGACAATTGGGACAGAATCAGAAGCGTTTACCACACCGATATTTACGGCGGCGGTACAGATGATAACGGTCAGCCGCTGAACTTCGGGTGTGAAGTCACTTTATGCCTGAATAAAGCATGACAAAAACAGCGGAAGCTATACGCCTCCGCTGTTTTTTGTTTATTACGTTTCCGTCCCGGTATCGTTGCCAGCGTTTCCTCCGTTATGTACGGGGGTTCGCTCTTTCTGCCCCTCTCCGGATTCGGAAAAGCCGGGCAATTCAATTTTCGTGATGTCCTCGCCGCTCTCCGCCGCTTTCATCAACTGTTTGAAAATCTGATTGGTTCCGGTCGCCGCAAGCCCTGACACCGCGCCCGAAATGATCGCCGCTGTAAGCGTTGCGGCGCCGACAAAATCCGGGACAATGTAAAACATGGCAACCGCAAGCACTGCGCCGAGTGCGCATGAGATCAGCGGAAACCACTTGCTTTTGATGTTGGTTGTCTTAATTGCCGAAATCACCACATAGCAGATAACGACAATCACCGGGATAATTGCATAGTTTACCATTTTGTTTTTACCTCTCTTTGCTTTTTTATCATAATATCCTGCAGGAATATTATTTCGTTTTTTCATCGGTCGGCAGTGCCATGACCTTTTTGTAAAGTTCCGTCGCAACATCGTTCCCGCCCAATTCGTGATATGCGGCATAACCAATCCGCAACGCTTCTTCCGCATATATCGGGCAATATCCGCGATCAACCCATTTTTCATATTGCCGTATAATCTCCGCACGTAGCAGGCACTGCACACCGTTTTCAACGGCTTTTTCGCGCTTTCGCTCTTTCCTGTGCAGGGTGAAAAGTGCGGTGCAGACCGATACCAAAGCGCCGCAGACAAACGGTATCAACCATTGGAGGAAAATTTGAATCATCATTTATTCGTCCTCCGGCGGCGTTGGAAATGTGACATCATACGGGAATCCCGGCTGTTCAGGAAGATCGCGCAGTGCTTTCCGATATTTTGCCCATTCGCCGCTGACCTCTTTTGCAAGTGTTTTCAGAAAGTCCAGCCACGCCGTGAAGCCCGTTCCGCTCGGTGTAGAAAGCCCCATGCGGTCAAGGCACATTCTTGCGTCGCTGTCTTTCAAGAGTTTGTCCCGCTTTTCACGGATTGCCGCCGCAAGGCGGCTTTTTTCTCTGTCCTTTGCCTGTGCCAGCCAAGCGGCAAGATTCTGTTTTACGGCGCTTGCAAGATTTTCACGTGCCGGAACGGTCAGTCTGTATTCGTCGTACAAATAGACTGTTTCTTCCTCTTTTTGTGTTTCCGTGATATTCTCACGCAAAACAATTTCGGCAAGTCCCTGTGCGCATTCTTCCACCGCCAGCACTTCGGGTTTGATGTTGCTTTCTGTCCTCATTTCTGATAATCTCCTTTAACTTTTTGATTTTTACAAGCGGCTTGACGTATTTCTGCCAAAAGTTCCGGGAATTGCAGTGCTTCAACGCTCCGATTTTTGACATGAACGAACGCGCCCGGTGCGGCGTGATTCTTTTTGCTTTGGCAAGACGTGCCGCACAGCGACGAATGGAAAGCGCATTCCTCTTTCTCAATATCGTTTTGTTCCGGAAGAACCGGAATCCCAAAGTGTCGATTGCACGCCCTTTGCGGATTTCTTCTTGTTTTCCTGTCTTTGGGTTTACCCGGAATCCCACAATGTGATCAAACCGGAACACTTGCCAGTTGTCTTTGATTTGAAGCCCCATGGAAGCGGCTTTTTCTATAATACAATCAACAATCCGATGAAGTTTCTTCTTGTTGTTGGAAAACATCGTCATGTCATCCACATACCGCACATGACATTTGACCTTTAATTCCTGCTTGATATATGTATCAAGCGGTGTCAAAAGAAAATTGCAAAACCACTGCGAAGTATAGAAGCCGATTGGAAGCCCAACGTCGGATGCGTTCTTTTCGCTGTAACTGTCGATAATAGAGAAGCAGAACCAAAGGAACAGACTGCCACGGAATTTTCGACGCAACATTTCCTTCAAAACATCGTGCCGAATATGCGGGTAGCATTTCCGGATGTCTAACTGCGCCGCATATTTGATTGCACTGCCGCGCCTGTTTCTGCCGATATAGCGTTCCAAGTATTGCTTCCCCTTGTGAACCCCTCGTTTCGGAATTGACCCGCAGGAAAAGCGGTACATCCCGCGCATAAAAACGCTTTCCGCAGACTTGATGACCAGCTGGTGAATGATCTGATCCGGAAAGACCGGAACGCTTGTAATGACGCGAACCTTCCCGTTTTCGCACTTGCGGGTAAATGAACCGGAAATGTGTGGAGCAAAAGCGTTTGGAAAATCACCGTCACGGTATGTCCCGCTTTTGATCGCCTGTTCCTTTTCCTCGGTTTCGCAGACAATCGTATGAATCAAATCCGTGTAGCGGTCAATATTCGCAAGAATTTTCTGCGCCTGTCGGTATTTCTTCGTTGGTCGTCCGTTTCGCTTCTTTTTGCTTTTACATACTTTTTCGATTGCAAGGCGTATTTTAACCTTGTCTTTCATATTACGGTCTATATGAAAAGATTTCATTTTTACAGTTCCTTTCTTATAGTTTCGGGGTCGTTGGGCGACGAACGCTTACTAAACCCCGCCGTAGCAACAATTTTTGCCAAGCGGCAAGGAATATAATGTGCAAAGGTTTCCCGTTTTGGTTGTGTTGCTATAAGAATGGCGCGCACGATAGTTCACACTCGTGTTCGAAGGGGCGTTGTTGCAGTTCCAGTAGCACGGGCCAGCGTTCGACCCGTTGTTCCAGTTGCCGCCGACACGCGCCGCGCACGGCACATTATATCCCTATGCAATGGGGGCTAACCGCCCCCAAACCCCCGTTAATTCCGGTGGTAAGAAAGGCGCGCACGATAGTACACACCCGTGCTCGAAGGGGCGTAGCCGCAGTTCCAGTAGCACGGGCCAGCGGACGACCCGTGGAGCCAGCTGCCGCCGACAAGCGCCGCGCACGTCGCATAGCGCGGAAAATAGTAATAGTCGCTGTAATACGTGGTAGAGCCGGCCCCGGTTTCGCAGGGCAGACGCACCCACGGGAAACGACTGTCAATTCCAAGCCTTTTTACATATCCGTCTGCGGTCGGCAGTTTGAAGTTCATCGGCACATAATCTTCCGTGATTGTACCGTTTGCGTATTTTGTTGCGTCAGGCAGATACTGCGGTGTGTAGGTGTAGGGGCTTTCTTCCGTCCCCGCTCCCTCTCGTTTCAAAAGAATATCCGAAATCCATTCAAAGGAATTTCCATATGGTGTTTCTTTCCCACGGTACACGCAATTATATTTGCCGCTTGTATTTGATACGGGTGAACCGCTCGAAGCAATGACGGACGCACAAGAACCGTTTTTCCATGCCAGTGCGAAAATGATATTGCCGACGGCAATATTGACCGCCGTGCCGTCAAAAGAAATTGCTTTGTTCGCGTCGTCGTATGTCTCGATTGCCGTTACAATGCGGTTATTTGCAATCGCAGTCGAACCAAGCGAAGCACCGATACCGATTGTCTGACCGACAACATATTTTGCGGCAACGGCATTTGAAACAACAATGCGGTTTGCGCCCGTTTCCGCCACGGTCGCCGTGTCACCGTCAGTGTACGGCATACCCGTTGCGCCTACCATTACGCTTTGCAAATTGCGTGTAGCAAATTCCACCCACATATACAGGCATTCCGTGTATTGCTCTGCGGCGGTTGTGGTCGTGTAGTTTGCCCCCGCCTTCCTTGCGTCTGTCATTGCCGAATTCAACGAATACAGGCCGGAGAACACACCCGCGCGGGAAGTCGGTTTGTTGTCCACGGTTGCCATCGGAAACGCCGGGGTGTATGCCTTTTGATACGGGGCGTCTTTGTTGCCGTTCTTTTGGAAGATCGGCGCAGGCTCAAAGCCAGCAAGTTTGGTCGCAGAAATGACGATTGTTTCATCAGTTCCGCCGCATTCGTGTTTGAAATAAAACAGGGAATGTTCTATCCAAACTTCACCATTTGTTCCGTCCTCGGTGTAACCCGGTTCGCCCTTGTAGGCATTTACAACAAAGTTTCCATTTGCGTCCCAATAACCGCAACAGCGGCGGCGCGCATTCCACGGGAAGATGTTGTCAAAGTCGTTCTGCGGGGCTTCTGTATCTGTTCCCACGCCTGCCACAAGTCCCGCAGCATTATACAAGCGGGAAACGGTTTCGCCCGTGTTAGCCGCTCCGCCGAAGTGTACACCGTAGCGGGTAATAATGCCTTCTGCCGCCCTGACGATTTCCTCCGCCTGCTCCGCTGCGGCGTTTGCCCGTTCTGCGGCGGTCGTTGCGCTGGTTGCAGCAGTATTGGCGGCACTTGCCTTGCTGTTTGCATTTTGTGCCGCAGTGTTCGCCGTTCCTGCGGCGGTATCGGCGGCGGTTGCTTTATCGCCTGCGTTCTGCGCTGCGGTATTTGCCGCATTCGCCGCAGTGTTTGCCGCTGCCGCCTTATTGTTCGCATTTTGTGCGGCGGTGTTGGCAGTTCCTGCCGCCGTGTTAGCGGCAGACGCTTTTCCGTTGGCATTGGCGGCTGCCGTGTTTGCGGCTGTGGTTGCCTGTTCTGCCGCCGTAATGTGGGAAGCGATTTCCGCCTCCACTTCTCCCGTCTTTTCCAGCGCTTCCGTTGCCGCTTCCAACGCTGCCTGCGCAATGCCGCTTGATTTTTTCACGTCGGCAAGTGCATTTTCCAACGATTGAAATTCGTCTTTGCTTTCGATGTCCGGCGCAAGGGACGCAGGGGACACCTTCAGGATGAATTTCACGGTTGTAAGCGTTCCACCGTTTGCACCGTAAAGCGTCAGTTCACAGCGGCAGTTTCCGACAGCGGCGGTCATCTGTTCGCTGAACATTGCCTTTATTGTTCCGCCGTCCTCGATTGCGCCATCGTTCAGAATGTATGTTCCGTCCGGTTTCTTTGCCCGGAGAACGGCGCTTGCCCCTGATTCGGGGATATACTGCTGATTGTTTGCAATGATTTTGATTCGGACACCACGCGCACTGTCGCCTTGCACTGCGGTGATATAGTCAAACAGCCCCTCACCTGAAAAATCGGCGCAGATTTCCTTGATGTACTCCATTGATTATTCCTCCGTTTTTCCGTCGGCGTGTACTTGTTCGCATTCCGTCCGGTACTGTTCGGCAGCGGCTGACAGTTCGTTTTTCTTGCCCTCTCGCAGTTGCCTGTGAATCTCCGCAATAATCGGTTCATAGAAACTGCAAGGCAGACTGTGACGTGCCATAATCTCATTGACCGCTTTCACCGTTTCTTTCTCCGCTTCGTCGATTTCCAGCACAAGCGGCTTTTTTGCTTCGTTCATTGCTTCATCCTCCTGTTTTCATTTTTTCCAGTATTGCAAGTCGGTTTTCCACCTCCTGCAAATGTGCTTTCAGTTTCTGAATTTGCCATGTGTTCAACGACACAAATTCTTCGTAGCGAAGCCCGCACCGCTCTTTGTCTGTCCCTGCGCCATCCACGCAGAACGCCGCAAAATCGCTTGTCGGGACATTTGCCGCTTGCATGGCTTCTTCCACTTCCTGCGCCACAAATCCGCTGTGAAGCCTGCCGGAAGTGCCGTCGTTATACCGATACAATCTTGCCCGCAAACCGTCAAACAACGTGTCGTATTTCTCGTCAATGTCTGCAATGCTGTTTTTTGCGTTCCGGTCGGAACTGTTTATCACTGACCCATTACAATACCACGTCCCGTATAGCTGATTTGAACCGCTTGAAGAACCGATACCGATTGTGTAGTTCCACGAATACACCATATACCGCCCTGCGTTATAATCCATGTAATGCGAAACGGCAAGGTTGGTTTTGGTGTACATCTGCAAAAACGCATATCCTCCGCCTGCTGGCAGTTGCACGGTGTAATTATGGCGAATAAAGAACCCTTGTGAAGAATTCGATTGAAGAAATGTTGCGCTTCCGGTAAATGTTGAACTTCCCGTTACCGTAACACTGGTCGCGTCCAGCTTGATATAGTCCGATCCGCTCCTGTCGGCTGTAATTCCGATATAATGCCCTGTAATGGAACAAAGTTCACCTGTTGCGGAAATCCCGCATGTTCCGTATGCGGTCGTTCCCGAAAGGGTGTATTTATATGTACAGGTCAGCGCCGCTGACATAAGCCCGGAAGAATCCGACACTGAGCAGGACGCTCTCATCATGCTACTGTTTTTGTCAACGATCCGCATATTATACTGCGCCAACGATGTATTGCCCGAACCGACAAAATTTATAGAACCCTCCGCCTGCATGGATTTGTCGTTGTTGCAAATCGTGTCCGCCGTCAATGTCCCTTTGATCGTGCAGGTTTCATCAATCGTGCAGTTGCTGAAACTTCCGCTGTTTGCCGTGATCGTTCCCTCAATCTTTGCCGCCGAAGCGTACAAAGAGCCATCATCCAGTACAACAAATTTCCCGTTTATCCGGTCGCCGCTCCCGGCATAAAAGCGGACGGGTGATGTGCCTGTTGTGACAAGCGAATTTTTGGTGTGCTCATTGCTTGCATTGATTCCGACAGAACCTTTGTATATTTCCGTGCTTGAGATTATCCAGCCACCGATCGTTCCGCTCGTGGAGGTAATGCGCCCCGTGATGTTCAATCCGCTCGAAGTTACTTTCATAACCTCGGTATTGTTGGATGTCAGAACAAAACCGGATGTGGTCAGCGACCACGCGAACGACGAAGCCGCGCCGCCTGTCGTACTGACTTTCGCGGCAATTTCCGTTGCGTTTGCTGTAATGCGGGAGGACAGCGCACCCTCTGCGTCGGTCGCACGGCTTACCTCGGCGGTGATTTCCGCTGCGTTTGCCGTAATGCGGGACGACAGCGCACCTTCCGTGTCGGTCGCGCGGTTTACCTCTGCGGCAATTTCAGTTGCATTTGCGGTGATACGGGAGGACAGCGCGCCTTCTTCCTTTGTGGCGCGTTCCGTTTCCACGGTAACATCACCAAGTACTGCGATTTCGCCTGTCCGTATGATGTCTTGCACGTCAAGACGCGCCGTTGCAATTTGTCCGACTGTGATAAAATCAGCAACAATTGCACCGTCCTGTGTGATTGCGGTTTCAAACGGCCCGTTGTAGCCGTTTTTGGAATAGCCAAGACCGCCACTATTCCAACGCCAAACGCGCTTTGCAGCCGCAATGGTCGGCGCGTCCATAATCAGGATTTCCTGCGGATTCTTTGCAGGATTCAAAACCACATAGCCGCCGCTTTGCCCGGTGATTGCCTTTGTTGCGTCGTCAATGGCTTTTTTGAAATCGACCTCCACTTTGGCGGATGATTGCTTGATTTCCTGCTTTGTCTGCTTGATTGCCGCCGATGTGTCTTTCACTGTGTCAGCGAAGTTCGCCCGCGCGCTGCCAAGTGTGATTTGCAGATATTTTTCACTCAAAACATCATATTTTGTCTTGATGATTTTTGCCGTGGTGGAAATATTCAGTGCCGGAAATTCCACGGAAACCGTATCACACAGCCCGCACCGCTCCAAAAGTGCGTACTGTTCGTATTCATGGCTTTGCCACAGATTTTCAAAAGAAACCGTAATATTGACCGACGGCACATCAAAGCCGCTTGTTTCTACCCAATTTTGCGCCTTTGCGCGAAGCTGTTCGACCGTGATTTCTGTTGCCCCGTTGAAACTCTCGGAAAAATCTTTGATACAAACCCGCTCTCCGGCGGCTTTTGACGCTTTCTGTGAATACAGGATTTTTTCAGGCAGTGAAACCGTGATTTCTTCCGGTTCGGTCTGTCCGTCCGTCGGCTGCGTGGTGTATTTTGCGTAAGGGTAAACCGCAGTGTACACGCCTGCGACGTTTGCCTCCTGCTTGATGTCGGTAATGTTTTTCCCGTATGCAATTTTGATTCCGGTTTTCCGTCCTCTTGCCTTATGCAATTTTACGGTAAAGTTATCAAATTCAAACTCGCCGCCCCAAAGAGACAGGACAGACCCCTCCACGCCGCCCAATGCAGCACGGGCGGATTTGCGGTCAATCGTTGTACTTTTCAGTAATCCAATATCGCTTTGTGCCGTATAACGGTGTGCAATCAAGGTTGCGTTCAGGATTGCATTCATGGCGGCGCGCGCCGTGGCGTTCTCCACAGAAACACTTTCCACGGGATAGCCGCTTAATTCGTAGGATATGTGTTCGGCTCGGTAAGTCACAATGCCGTTTATCGGTTTTGACGAAGCGTATATCCTGAATAACTGTGGATCGGACATTTCGTTCGGTTTTGCCTTGACAATACGGGATTCCTGTATTTCAGCGAACAATTTTCCGTCAACAGGGTATTTGAATTCGCATTCAAACGCGCCGTTTCGTTCCTCCGTAACCGCGCATAAAGTCATTTCCGAAAGTGCGCCGATTCCACAGTGTGAAAAATCAGTTTCGTTTGCCGTGTACAAAATCGGAATCATAGTGCGCACCACCTCGGAATAATTTCTATTTTTGCAACGCTTCCTTGAACACTGACGTTGTTTTCTCCCTCTCCGAATTTCGGAAATTCGGTAAAGTGGGCTTTTTCGTTTTGTAGTAGCGTTCCTTTGTACACTGCCATGATGTCGCTGTCAATTTCAATATAGCCGTCAATATCCGTAAAAGGGAACGAAGCGTGATTGACTGTCAGCGTGATATTTCCGCTTCCGGTTATCTTGATGTACGGGGCGCTTTCGGCATGTTCCGGGTTGAAAACTGTGCCGGCCCCCGCAAGCGTTATCACATGACGACCATCTACGCGGTATTTGTAGGGCTTGCAGTTGAATTTCACCGTTCCTGTCCCAATCTGCCGCAGAATCTCGGTAAAACTCAATTTCCCGTCCAACCGTGCCATACGGTAATAAAGCGGATCGTAGGTGTCTGTCAGTACAGAATACCCGATATTCCCGACAAGCCACGATCTGATTTCCGTCATCATGGTTTCCAGCGGGAATTCATCGTGCACAACTGCCACTTTGTAACTTCCGGATATATTCTTGTATCTTCCGTTGTCTCGGATCAGGTCGCCGCTTTTTCCGGGAATTCCGATATATGAAATATCCCGTTCAGGGAATGTGAAAACCGGGGGTTCAGTGATAATCAGACCCATATCGTCATAGGAACGGCGACCGCCAAACGAAAACTGATTGATTCCTTCAATTATCACGCAAATACACCCCCGCGCCTTCTGATATAATCCTCCGCAACTTCCATTGCTTCCTCCGTCAGTTCCTGCACGTCTCTGTCGGTTGAATTATAGAAGTTTTGAATGGAAAAGGTAATGCCGCCCAAGTTTACCGGGGACGTACCTTCCTGCGGTGCGCCCCGGCGGGCTTCTATGTCGAACGTGTTCTGAATTCCTGCAGTTACGCCGTCCAGATTATCGTTGATTTGCTCCTGCAGGTTCGGCGTTTCCACGTCAAAACCGACCGCAATTCCTTTTACAAGATTTTTGCCGATCATGTCTCGGAACATCGTGGACGGCGAATGTATGCCGAAGAAATCTTTGATTCTGTCAACCACTCCGCCGAAGAAGCCGGATATTTTATCCCACAGCCATTCGCCAGCGTCTGAAATACCGTTCCAAAGCCCTTTTATCAGATTCAAACCACATTCCGCCATCTTTGGAACGAACCCTGAAAAGGATTTTACAATGCCTGCGATAATCTGCGGAACGGCTTTCACAACTTCAACAATGATCGTCGGCAGATTTTCAATCAGGGCAACAAACAGTTGCACACCCGCAAGAATGATCTTGTCAATGTTCCCGATCAGTGCATTCACAATCCCGGTAATAATCTGCGGAATCGCCGCAACAATCGTTGTGATAATTTGCGGAAGTGCCTGCACCAAAGCCACCAGCAAATCAATTCCGGCCTGAACAATCAAAGGGAGATTTGCAAGCAGTGCGGTTATAATTCCGTTTATAATTTGCGGAATTACGGCAACAATAGTCTGAATAATAGTCGGCAGCGCACCGACAAGTGATGTCAGCAATTGAATTCCGGCATTTATCAGCTGCGGAATTGCCGCAAGAATGGCGTTCAACAATGCCGAAATGATTGTTGGAATCGCGTTCAGCAGTTGCGGGATTGCGTCAATCAGCCCTTGCGTCAATGCCAAAATCAGCGCAATTCCTGCGGAGATAATCAGCGGTAGGTTATCCGTTACGGCCTGCACAAGTTCCGGTATCATGTCAACAATTGCCTGTATGATGTCCGGCAATGCTTCCGCGATTCCGGCAATCAGTGCGGCAACAATTTGAAGTCCCGCAGAAATAAACAGCGGCAAGTTCGTTGTGATGAATTTAATAACCGTTTTCAGCAGTTGCATGATGACATTGACAACTTGCTTTGTATTTCCAAGCAAAGAATTCAATACACCCTGCAAAACTTCAAAAACAACAGGTATCAGCCCCGGTAATGCCGCCAATATTGTGTTCTGAACTTCCGTCAACAACTGCCCAAGCGTAGATAGAAGCACCGGGAACATTGATGAAATCGCCTGTATCAGAACATTTACAACCGTTGGCAGGGATGATACAATGTTTTCCACGATCGGCGTAACATTCTGAATCACCGCCCCGAAGCTATCAACCACATTTTGTGTCAGCACTGTCATGTCGGCGTTGGCGTTTCCAAGCCCGCCGACGAACGATTGCAGGGCGGCTTTCATCAACCCAAAAGAACCGCTGATTGTCTCGGTGGCTTCCCGCTCAAAGTTTCCGGCGTACTGCTGCGTTTGTTCAAAGAAATACGCCATTGCAACTTCGGCTTTCTCGGCATTCGACATATCTTTGAATGCCTTTTCAAAACCTTTGCCGGCGGCGTATGCGTCAAGAGTGGTTGCGTTCATGGCAACGCCCAAATTGTCCATCATGGTGTAATTGCCCTTCGCCGCTCCCGTGACCGCTTCCAACGCGGCGGAGGTTTCAATGCCCATAACGGAAGCCATGTCAGCGGCACGTTGCATTGCCTGCGTTGTCAGTTCAAGGCTTCTTTCCTGCGTAACGCCTGACCCCTGAAACAGTGCGCCCATTTTGTTTGCGGTTGCCAAATATTCGCTTTGGGATGTTCCCATTGCTTTATAGGCATTTTCACCTATGCTTTGCAGTTTTGCGGCGTACTCTCCGAATACAGCCTCCGAACCGCCTAAATTCTGTTCCAATTCGGAATATTGGTCAATGACTGCTTTTCCAAGTGCAACAGTCCCCGCCACCGCCGCTGTGATACCGACAACCGCCACTTTTCCGGCGGCTTTCGCAAGATTCCCAAATTTTTCCCAACCGCTCCCGCCGTCTTTTGCGTCCTCTCCGGATTGCTTTGCCTGTTTGCCCGCTTTTTCGGAATCGTCGCCTGCGCCTTTTGCGTCTTTTCCGCTTTCCTTGCATTGATCGCCGAATTTTTCAACTGCCGATTCCGCTTTTTTAACCTCTGCTTCGGCGTATGTAACGCGGGTTTGGAAGGCCTTGTATTCGGCTTCACCCATATCTCCGGATTTGAACTGCGCTTCAACTTGCGCTTGCGCCTGCCGCAGAATATCCAATTTCTTTTTTGCGTTTTCTGCGGCTTCGGCAAGCAGTTTTTGCTTTTGTGCAATCGCTTCGGTATTGGCGGGATCAAATTTCAGAAGTTCATTCACTGCCCGTAATTGCGATTGAATGCTTTTGCCTTCCTGACTAACCTCTGCAAGCGCTTTTGACAGCGGCGACACGTCGCCGCCAATCTCAATTGTGATACCCTTGATCGTGCTATTATTCTTCGCCATTTGCCCCCTCCTTTCCGAATCTTTCCCGCAGTGCTTTTCTGTCCGGCTCGGTTTGCTCCAAACGCCAGCAGTTTTCCAAATATTCGCGCCCGGCTTCTGTTTTTTGCCGATCGTAAATAAAAGCGTCCCGCAACAGAAGAAAATATGTGTCGATCGGCAGTTCCTCAATTTCAAGGAAGTTCAGCCCGGTATAATCAGATACCAGTTTTTCACCGACCGTCACGGTTGTGTATCGCACCGCACTTTCCCCGTTTGCCGGATAGTACGGTATTTTCAGTTTGGGGCTTTCGTCAGCCCCCCGGCGAACAGCGCATATTCCTGAAGAAGTAGTGCCATGTCCTCGATGTCCATCAGTCCGTCCACGACTTCCGGCGTGAATATTTCCTGCTCCGGATTGTTGGAAAGCACTTCGGCGGCTGTCGTCAGAATCTCGTCGTACATGGTTTCCGGCGTTCCTTCCTCCTTCAGCATACTTTCCAATGCCGCAAGGCGGGTGAACAGCTTCTTTTTCGGTGCGCCGATTTTTACAATCTTCCCGTCAAGCAGTTTGATTTCAAGGAACTTTTTCGGTTTCTTCGTGTAATCAAGCATGGTTCATTCCTCCGTCTGTCATGAATTGCCTGTTTCTTCTTCGTAACGGATCAGCGTCCCGTCGCTGTCGTGCGGCTGTGCTTTGAATTCTGCGTCAACGACGGTTTCTTTGTCCTTTGCAAAAGCAAGTGAGAACCCCGCCTGATTCTTTCCGACGATTGTAACGCGCACATCTCCGTCGGTCGCGTCCTTGTGGACGAAGTGCAGAACATACGATTTCCCGTTGTCATTTGCCCGCCCGCCGATTTTCACGGTACGTTTTCCTGCTGCGTCCGTCACTCTTGCTGTCTGACACAGCTTTGCCAGCGTGTCTCCGTTCCATGTGCAAAGTCCGGATTTCAGCGTGACTTCCTCTTTGGTGATAATGGTTTTCTGAACCAACCCGAAATCATCTTCGGCGGTGTAGAATTCCGGCTTGTATTCCAGCGTTGCACCGCCCTGAATCAAACCAAGCAGCTTTTCTTCGGTTTCGATTGCCGTATTTTCCGGAAGCGTGCCGGAAAATTCGTCAATATAAAGTTTACCGCTCCCAAGTGTCAGGGTTTCGGTTTCCGATCTCTTTGACATTTTCAAATCCTCCGTATTTTTTGATAGATGTCGAATTCCCAAGATACGCACCACATCCGTTCTTCGTCGATGTAATCTTCGTACTTGTCAAATTCAAATTCATTGATTGCGCCCTCGACGCGGTTTTCAAGCGTCGGCGTTTTTTTGTCGGTGTACAGTTCCACGACAATATGCAGTTGCTTGTAAAGGTCTTTTCCGTCCGCACCGCGCCCGCTCTCCCTCTCGGCGTAATACACCAAATAGGGAGGGGGCGGCACGGGTTTTCCCTTGAAAGGTTTGAACTGACGGTAGGCAATCGGAATTCCGACGGCGTTCAGTATTTCTTCTATCTGCTTACTTTCCGCCATTTTTCACAATCCTTTCTACTCGTTCTTCAAAGGCAACCCGCGCTTTTTCTTCGTTTTTCGCAATGTGTGGGTATGCTCTCGACCTCCCGCCGTTGCGGAGGGCGTGTCCGCGTTCAAGCAAATGTTGCAGGCGGTAGTGTGGCGATTTTACATACCACAGTTTTTTCCGCTCGTATGTATTTTCGCTGACCGTTTTCACCGCCATTGCCTTTTTGTATTTCCCGGTGCGTTTTGGAGCGTCTGCCCGAATATTGTCAAGCAGTTCCTGCGCCGTGGTGTCAACCGCTTCTTTGACCTCCTCGGCAATTTCTCCTGTGTAAGCGGAAAGGGTATTTGCCAGTTCTGCCGCCAGTTTATCAACGCTGATTGCCACCGAAAACACCCGCCTTGCTTGTCAGATACAGTTCTGTTTTGCCGTCGTCGCGGTCGTATGTCCGATAAACATACAAGCGACGTTTCCGACCGTGCAGAAGCAGTTCTGCAAATTCCTGTCCTTCGTATTCCTCATACCGGACGGTCAGCTTGCATTCCGCCTTGAACCCGCTTTGCGCGGCTGCAAAAAATTCTTTTTGCCCGGTGCTCTCCCGTGTAGCAAGAATTTCTGTCCGCTCTTCGGTTTCATCATCAATGCTTGCAATCAGCGTTACGGTGCAGTCCTCGGACAAATTGTTTCGTACTGTGTTCATTCGTCAAAGTACCGTCCTCCCTTGATTTTTGTCAAAAGCATATTATACGAAGCCGTCAGACGCTCACTTTCCGGATTGTTCCCGAAATTTGCGTTGATGTAGGTCAGAACTGCTTCTTTTACGATCGGGTCGGCGCAGTCGGTCAAAAATCTGTCCGATACGCCGATCCGTTTCAGGTCTGCAATGGCTACTTCTGCAAGCTGTTCAATATCCCCGTCAAGGATGTTGCTTTGCGTCTTGCGCAGGCGCAGTTTTGCGGCGCTCAACAGTTCCTGCGTAATCATAGCCACCTCCCGTTACTTTCCGGTTGTGGACGAAGCCGCCGCCTTTTTAACGCGGATAAAGCCGTTATAGGACGCGACATTTCCGCCCGCGAAGATTTCTCCCTTGTGTGCAATCTGACCTTCCTTGAACTTGTATTCGGTCGATCTCTGCACTTCCATGTCGGAAAACACGGGCATTTCGTAATGGGAAAGATGACCGTATGCCATGCAGTACGTTCCGGCGGCGGTTACGGCGGCAGTGACCGCAGCGCACGCAGAATTGATGATGTACGGCACGCCGTCGATATACCCGGTGTTGCCGTTGTTCACGACCTTGTACGCCTTGTCGCCGTTGGTCTTGCGGCACTTCGCAAATGCCTTCAAATCCTGCTTATTCAGAATCAGTACCGCCGCGTCCTCGACGTTTTCATCACCGCCGTAGTTGTAAATGATGTCGTCAAGGGTGTTTTCGTCAATTGCCGAAATGGAAAGGTCTGTGTTTCTGTCGATGATGTCATCGGCGGTGGAGGTAGGATTGTAGAAAATGCCGTACAGCTTGCCGGCCCCACCTGCGCCCTTCATGATTTCGATATTCAGCTTCTTGCGCACCGCTACTTCGACGGAATCGCCAATCGCGCGGTCATAATCGGCAGGGGCAAGTTTGGCGATTTCTTCCGGTTCTTCGCAGTATGCGGTGATTTTCGTTTTCGTCATTTCCGCATAGCCGAACACAGGTTCAGCGGTTGCCGCCGCTGCTCCCTCTGCGGTATAATCGCCCGTGCCATAGCTTTTGACAAAACCGCGCTTGTAACTTTCACCGCCGGGGAGGGGGACAATGCGCACGCGGTCAACAAGGCTCGATGTCGGATTGAAGCCCGGAAGCACATCATTTGCCGTGTGCTGTGTCATCACGGTAGAGGACGAAGTGATGGTGTTTTTTACACCAAAGGAACGCTTTACCTTGCCGCCTGCTTTCAATGCATTGCCGCGCTTCGTTGCGGTGTCCTGCGGGTTCTGTGCGCCCTCTCCGGCGGTCTGCGCCGCTCCCTCTGCCGCGTCGTCTGCAATCTGCTGGAGGCGCGCGCGATCTTCCGCCTCCGCAATCTTTGCTTCAATGTCTCTTGCTTCCGCAAGAAGCGCATTCAGCTTTTCCACGTCGCCGGGGGCAACCTCCTTCGCCTGCACTCCGATTTCGCGCAAGCGTGCTTTCAGTTCCTTGATGGTTTTCATAGTGTTATGCTCCTTTCGTAATTGCCTGTAATTCAAGGCGTGTAATTTTTTCCCGCATTTCTGCGGTATTATCTCTTGCCGCCTGCGCGGATTTGATAATCTGATCAGGGATTTTCCCGTATGTCTGCGCTGTTTCTGTGATTTTTGCAGCATACGCTTTTGCTTCTCCGGTTTCAACGGCAAAATATTTCGCCGCTTCTTCACCGTTCAGCCATGTTTCTTCCGCAACCATTCGTTGGATGTCCTCAATGGTTGCGCCTTCCGCAAGGTGTGCTTTATAGACATTCAAAATGCCTGCTTCCACTGCGTCCAGATCGTTCGCCATTTTGCGGCAATCGTCCGCATTCCCGGTGCATTCCGCCCATGGCTTGTGGATCATCAAAAACGCATTTGACGGCACAATCACGCGGTCGCCCGCAAGTGCGATCACGGACGCAATGGAAGCCGCCATGCCGTCCACGTGAACCGTTTTGAACCCCTTGTGCCGTGACAGCATATTGTAAATTGCAATTCCGGCAAAAACCGAACCGCCCGCACTGTTGATGTAGATATTCAAATCTTTGCCTTCACACCCTTTGAGAAATTCTCGGATTGCTTCGGGGTATTGGTCGGTATCGTTCCATGCACCCCACCAGTCGGAAACAATGTCGCCGTAAAAGAACAAATCTGCGCTTGTCAGCGTTTCATTCTTTACGGATAAAAACTGTTTCAGGCTATCTTTCGGTACTTTCTTCATTCCTGCGCCCTCCTTTCAAACGGTATTCGATATACTGCGATACACCGCCGACACTTTCCGTCAGTGCAGGCGGGGCTTTGTTGCCGGCCCCGTCGTCTCTGCCTGTTTGGTATGCGGTTTGGTCGTCTGCCTTTACATAATTCAGCGACACTTGACGCACGTCGCCGCCCTCAATCGGCGGTAAATACATCAATTCGCGGTATTCGTTGACTGTAATTGTCCCACGGTCGAACATTGCCTGTCCGATAGCAGAACGTGTTTGCAGCGTGGCGTATTGCAGGCGGTTGGACGTGAAAATAATTTTGTTTCCGTACCCCCGCGCCCTCTCGGAAAACAGTTTGAATGTGCATTCCAGCGAAAGCTGAATGGCGATCGGTTCAATTACCGCTTCATAGAAGCTGTTCCATTCTGCTTCCGTATAGTTGGAATTCAGAATTTTTTCATTCACGCCATAATAGCGGTAAATATTTTCCCGAAAGAATGTTACTTGCGCTGTCGGAATCGCTTTCGGCTGTTGCGTCAGTTCGCGGAATTCGTATGTGTTGTCCAGCGCTGCAATCCCGCCTTCATTTTCGGCGGAAAAGTACGCCCGTTTGAATTCTTCCGCTTTTTGCTTTAATTCGTCATCGTCTGCGAAGTTGTTGTATTTCAAGTACCCGCGCAGGGTTGCAGAACTCTGCACCGCTCGGCGTATGCCTTCGTAGGTTGTTTCCAAAAGTTCCGTCGAACAGCGCAATTCGGAATCCGGGGACGTGCCCAAAAATCGTTTTTTGTTGTATCGGGATTTCAGGTGAATGACAAACTGATACGGTACGGTGTATTCTTGCCCGTCAAAATCCCACACGAAGCGGAACAGCAAATTTCCCGCGTCGTCCTCAAAAATCCGGTGGTTGCGGACGGTTACGGGCTGTATGCGGGTTACTTCTGTATAGTCCTCGTTGTAGAAAATGACGGCGAATGCGTTTGATGTCCTCACAAGGGTATCTGTCATTTTGTAAAGCCAATCGTAGGTGGATGCTTCTGGACACGGTCGAAGCGTCAGCAACCTTGAAAGCCTGTCGTTTTTGACAGTCATTCCGCTTGTGTCCCGGCGTATAACCTGCGGTGACAGCTTCGCCACATTGGAGGCAATTGCATTTGCCACTGCACCCACAATATCGTTGTCGTAAAGCGTGCCGCTCGGCATATATTCCGCTCGGCTGAATATGATTTTGACTGTCCGTTTGAACCTTGAAACGAACCTTTGAAACCAGTTCACGGTTTACCCCCTCTTTTCGTTCGCAAGTTGCCGGGCAATCTGCGAATAATACTTTGAACGCACGGTGAAAGCGTCAATGACGGACACAAACCCGTCTATGTGCATACGTTGCTCAATCTTTACGGGCTTTTTCCGACCGTCGCCGCTGTTGATCTGAACGGCGACGTTCAGAAGGTGTGATTTCAGCAAATTGTTGTTTCCTATCCGCACGCTTCCGTCTTTCAGTTTCCCTTCGAATTCATCCAGCAATGGGGAAAGGTTTGTCCCCTGAAACACATCGTCGGTATGAAATCCGGAATTCTGCAAGTCCTGAATCAGATACTGCGCCGAATAGCGGTCATATCCGACATACAGCGGCTTTATTTTGTAAACCTTTAGAAGCATAACAAACCAGTTGTACACGTCCCGATAGTTTACAAAATGGTCGCCTGAAACAGTCAGAACACCTTGCTTTTCAAAGATTCCATACGGTACGTTTTCCTCCTCGGTTGCTTGTTCCAGACGGTCACGCGGCATAAAGAATTGCGTGAAGATATAGAACTTTCCGTCTCTCTCAATGACAATAGAAGCCGCCGTCAGGTCGGTTGTGCGGGATAGGTCAATGCCTGCCACGCAATAGCACCCCCGGAAATCATCAAGTGTAAGCGCCGCACCGCACGCCTGTTCCACGTCTCCGAAGTCAAGCCACGCAACGGAAGAATTCTGCTTGATATTGCAGTATTTGCAAAGGAATTCCGCTTTTTTTGAAAGGGAAAGCCGGGCAATTTTGATTTCTTCGATGTAGAATTCCACAGAAACCGAAACGCCCAAATTCGGGTTTGCTTTCTTGATTTCCTCAATGTCGTCCCATTTTTCCACATCGTCAATCATGTAGAGGAACGGCAACAGGCGCATTTCGTCGCTGTTTCCTTTCAAAAATGCCGTGGCGCGCTTTACCAGTTCGTCAAATATACCATCGTTGATATATCCGGCTGTGGAAATGCTCAAAATCAACGGCTGTTTTCGCGCGCCAAGCGCAGATTTCATGACTTCATACTGTTTCAGCCCCTGTTCGCCCGGCCACGCTTCGATTTCATCACACACCGCCAAATGCGGATTGAAACCGTCTGATTTTTTGGAATTGAACGCAAGGCGACGAATACTTGTATTTGTCTGCTCGATGTAAATATCCGAACGCCGCTTTTTCGCCATTTCGTCCAACTCGTCATCAGATTGCACGATTTGATAAAATGCGTCATATACAAGATCGGCTTGTTCCAGCTTCGGGGCAAGGCAGTACACTTTTGCACCGTATTCGCCGTCAAGATATGTCATGTATGCAATGATTGCTGCCGCAAAAAGCGTCTTTCCGTTTTTGCGGGCTACCATGATAAAGACTTCCCGGAACTGCCGGAAACCGCCTGCGTCCACAATGCCAAAGACGGCGGACACAATCGCTTTTTGCCACAGTTCCAGTTTCAAAAGATCGCTTCGACCTTCCGAATGGTGACAAAAATTTTCAATGAATTTGATCGCTTTATTCGCTTTTTTTGCGTCAAAATACCACTTTTTTTCTTGAAGCCCGGCAATCAAAATCCGGTAAATCGCGTCTATCCACTTGCCGACCGTGACACGCCCCGTCCGGATTGCGTCTGCGTATTCGTAGATATAATTTGCGAACGGCATTTAATCCCGCCCCATCAAATCCTGCAGGCGGCTTTTCTTCGGTTTGGAAGCCGGGGCAATATCTGCAAGCGTTTTTATGGCGGCAGTAAGATTTTTTTGCATGGCAAGCAGTGTTTTCACTTCGTCGGATTGCTTTGTGCCAAATTGGTTTTCGCCGTTCTGATATTCGACCGTATAGCCGTTTTCATTGACCGCCCGTTCCAGTTCCGCAAGTGAAACTGCCATGAATGCGGCGGCATTGATAAGCGGCAAAACAACCGCAAGTTTATTTCGGTCAAGATCAGCCAAAGCGCGCTTCAACCGGGCAACTTCTTTCTTGATTTTTTGATCTTTCGACAACTCTTTCTTGCCGTCCATAAAAACACCCCCTTTCTGACTACACACCCCACCCCCTCATGCTACACCCGTTGTGCGTGCGCCCGCAGAGGAAAATTCAAGTCCAATCTCCGGTTTCCTTTTTCGGCGTGTTTTCCGTAATGGTGGGGGGGATTATGTTTCCGCTCTTGTCAAACGAATACCGCGTCGGCTTGCCCGAATGCTCCTTGTTGTGGCAGTCGATACAAAGCAGTTCAAGATTCTGAAAATCCAAAGTGATATGCGGATCGCGGATGTTCTGCGGTGTAATGTATCGCCTGTGGTGAACAATGTCGCCCGGCGCGCCGCACCGCTCACACAGTCCGCACTTGCTTATGTAGTATGCCTTGCGTGTCCTTTGCCACGCTTCGGAAAGATAGAATGCCTTCGCATAATCTTTCGCCACTGCTCCCACCCCTCGCGTTCCGTAATGTGGCGCGTTAGCCCTATAAAACAACAGAACCGCGAATTGCTTCACGGCTCTGTATATTCTTATCATCGTACAAAGTATAGCATATAAATACGTCGCACTACTGACAACTTACAAAACGGGGCGATATTTTCTTTCGTCTGCGTCCGATATGCGAAGCCCCCGGACGGCGGCACACAAAAGCCGGGCATATTTCAGCCATCTGTACACCGTTCTTTCATCCGTCGGATAGGTGATTGCAAACCGCCGAACCCTGTTTGATATATCGCCGCGACACAGAGGGAAGGAAGGATTCACAAAATATACCGCTTTCACTGCCGCAATAATATTGCCCTTTTCTCCCTTGCCCAAAAGTGAGAGTGTGCTTTCCACAGCCAGCACGTCAAGAAGCATGGGCGTTTGCCGCTCCACGGCTTTTTCCGCCTGCGCGATCGCCAAGTCAGGCGGGGCAAGCCTGCGCTTTTCCAATTCTTTTTCGTAAGCAATTTCCCGCGCCCGTTCATAGGACGGACAGCCCAAGCGGGCATACAGGCGGAACGCTTCGGTTATGTACACCTTTGTGAAATCCCTTTCCATTTCTCCCTCCGTTCTTATCGGCTGATTTTCCCGTACCGTTCCAGTATTGTCATCAGTTCAAGCAAAAGCTGAACCGCTTCAAGCGAATGAACCCCATATTTCCCGAACACCGCCAGTATTTCCGCTGTCATTTTGTCATCGGTTTTTCCGCTCCCCGACAGCTTGTTGCTGATTACGGTGTCAAGCAAGGCGTTATAATCAAAATTGCCGTTCATTCGATTTCCTCCGTTTGTGTTTTTTCTTCACCCGTTCCGAAAACTGTTTGTTGCTCCGCCTGCTTTTCCTGCGTCCGCTTATTGAACAGCGCTATTTCGCATTGCTGCGACAATTCTTTCAGCCCGTTCACAAACAGTTCGTTGATTGCGTCATACGGAAAAACAATTGCAAGAAGCATAAATCCCGATTTGACCGCAAAGTAAATTCTGCCGTCCTCTCCGGTTCTTTCGTACACTTCGATATAATCCCGTGTATCTTCCAATGGCGCAAGGTATTTTTCGTCGATGAACAGCACCCCTTGTGAAGTCTTGAACGGAATGATGTTTTTTCCGCCGGCCCCGATCACCATCGTTCCTTCTTCGCACAGTGCTTCGCCTTGCATGTAATCGTCATTGCAAATTGTTGACGGCAAGTGCAGTTCATACCGAAATGAAATCTTGTCCTGCTGCTTTTCTGTAATGTCGAATACGCGGTACAGCGTTTCTTCGTCAAATTCCGGAAGATTGTACAGCGGGTACAATGCGCACCCGTCGGAAATCCACTGGACGCTTTCGCCCGCATAAAGGCGAAAAATCCCGCGTTTCTTGCAAAGGTCAATTATTTTCTTGATTTTCATAGTTCCTCCTAAAACGGCAAATCGCCGTTGTTTGGTATTTCTTCGTATTCGGCAGAAGGCGTGATTTCGTCGTCGCTTTCCGCTCCGGCTTCTTTTTTCGTGTCCCCGAAAGTCACTTCGTCACAAATGACCTCGTGCGAAACACGCTTTGCGCCGTGCTTATCTTCCCATTTGCGCGCTGTCAGATAGCCCGTTATTTCAATTCGCTGTCCCTTTCGGAAAAAGCGTGAAACGAATTCAGCCTTTTGCCTCCACGCAATGCAGTCAATAAAATCCGTTTTGTCTTTGACGTTCGGGCGGCGTACCGCAACCGAAAAACGGCATACGGAAGTTCCGTCCTGCGTCTGCTTCAATTCCGGGTCGCTTGTTATGCGTCCGCTGATTGCAACAACATTCATTCTTCCGCCCTCTCTTTCGCTTCGCATACAGAAAAGCCCATTACAACAAAGCCTTTTTTGCAGAACCGTTCGTCATCCACGATGTAGGTAATGCGGGCAAGAACGGAACGCCCGCTATATCCGGCTCTTGAATCGTCCAATTCATTCAGCGCCAAATAGTCGCCAACCTTGAAGTTCCGGTCATTTTCCCGGATTTCAAATGCCTTTTTGCCGTCGATGATGTCACCGAAATAGTTCGGTTCGATTTTCAACGCATGAATTATGCCGTAATTCGGTATATTTGTCATTTGTCTGTCCCTCTCATTCCAAGATATTTTGTGATTGTGTCCTTTGCATTCTCCCAACCGACGCAAACGTGTGCGGCATAGCCCTGTTCCATCAGATCAGACAGCCATTCGTTCTGCTTGTCGGTGGTCTTGTTCTTTCCGGCTTTCAGTTCGATGTACAGCCCATGAAAACCGCCACGGGCGACAGGCAAGCAGATGTCCGGAACTCCTGCCTTTACGCCTTGCCGTTTCAGGTTTGCCGCTTCAAAACTATTTCGCTTGCCGCCGTTTGGAACGTGGTACATCAGGCGCAGTTCCGGAAATGTTTGTCGCACTGTAAAAGCCCATTGAAACAGCGCCGCTTGTTCCATTGCTTCGTGCTGCACCTCGCGGCGGCGAACCGCTCCCGGCGGCTTTGCCTGTGTGTCCGTTCCGGTTTGTAATGCTTTCAGCCATTCGTCAAATTCATTGTCCTTCATCCTGACCCGCCCCCTCTCTGATGTAATCTGCGATATATCCAATCACCCGCAATGCGCAGGGAATAGCAAGAGAATTTCCAAGCTGGCGGTATCGTGTGCCGTCCACGTCCAGTTTGTTATGCCAACCGATCAACTGCTTTTTGGTCGGAATTCTCCTGACCGTTTTCCCTTTGATTTCTTTGTCGGTGATGTATGCGGCTTTGTAAAATTCGTATTCTTCGTCAGTCATGGTTGCGATCTTCCGGAGAACTGTCCAAAAATCCGGATAGCCCTGCAAGCGTTCGCATTCTTTCGGTGTCAGCCGCCGCACGCACCAATACACAAATTCTTCAACCGTCATTTCGTATGCTACACCGTGTCGGTCTGCCGTATTCAGCGTAAAGCACACATCCTTGTTCACGCCGTTTCCGTTCGGCCCGTTTTGATCTTCGCGCCCGAACAATGACCCCTGCAAAGAGTAAGCGACGGCAGACGGCCCCTTTGCAATGACTGTTTGTGCGACACCGCTTTGCGAAATACTGAAATCATAAAGGGCATTTTCTCCCTGATTGAAAGCCGCTCGATCAATGGCATATACCACACACGGAAGTCCGTCTGCGTCTTGATGTTTGGCAAGAAGTGTTTTTGCCTTTTCGCCTGTGACTGTCTGATTGTATGTATCTACACCAACCACAACGCCGTTGCAAAACCCCGGACGTGTACCGTTGCAAATAGTTGTCGCTTTTTCTTCGTATAGGCGGGTATTCTCCGGTCTGAATCCAAGCGGGAAACCATATGTTTTTACAAGCGTGTCCGCCTGCTTCTTTGCGGTTAGTGTCGGCGCTTGTTCCTTTCGCAGTTCCACACCCGCCGCCGTCACGCTGTTCCAGCCGTGAAAACCGAACGATTGCAGGACGATTGCCGAATAATCAGTGATTCGGTTGTTATGATCTCCCGTCATGGTCGGTGCAACCCGTCCGTTTCCGTTTCCACGACCGTCAAAAACGAATTGGCTTCTTTCAGCGCCTGCGTCAGAATTTCGTCCAGCGTCCGCCCTCTGCGCTCCGCTCGGCGTAAGATACCGTCGCACGCTGTCCGGCTTAAATAGTATTTCTGCGGCACAATCACTTCCAAAACTTCCGACAAGGTAGATTCGCTTCCTTCGCTGGGGCACTCCCCAATATTGAGCGTCAAACAATCGCCAAGCGGCGCAGATTGCCCCCCCTCGAACCATTCCTGCGCTTGCCCATTTTCCACTTGCAGGCATTGGAATATCGGTTTTTGTGATTTCTTCAAGCACGGTTTGAAAATCGTGTCCATGATGACTAATGAATGCGCCGGGTACGTTCTCCCAAACAATGAAAGTTGGATACCTACCATGTGTTGCTTCCCTCATTTCGTAAATGATTCTGATTGCTTCGACGAAAAGCCCGCTGCGGGTCGTTTCGCCGTCGCCTTTACTCGTATTCTTGATACCGGCCCGTTTACCTGCCACACTTAAATCCTGACACGGTGAACCGAATGTGATAATATCCACAGGCGGCAAATCCGCCCCGTTGATTTTGGAAACATCCCCATAATGACGCATACCGGGAAAGCGCTGTTTCGTCAGGGCAACACACGCTGCGTCAACCTCTGCCGCCCATATTGGCGTTACCCCCGAAAGGACGGCGCAGAGAGGGAAACCTCCGATTCCGTCAAACAGACTTCCAAGCGTTATTCGTCTATCCATTCTTCAACCTCCCACGGCGGCAAAGCGCCTTTTCCTGCCGTTTTGTACATGACCACGGACAAGTACCAATGACCGTTGTATTCGTTGTATCGCGCATATGTACGCACAAAACGATACCCCTTGAATTTCCGCTCCCAATATTCCCGATCGTCGGCGCGTAGTTTCACCAAGCGTTCCACGCCGTGCGCTGTGATTTTCCCGTCCCGTATTTGCGGCGGCTTCGGCGTGCGCAGATTCTTTGACCGGAGGATCTTCCTTTGCCCGTGCAAATCCTTTGTGATATATTTTGCGGCGGCTTCCGGCCCGAACCGTTCCGGTTGAAAACGGTCGGCATTGACGCGGGAGCGGGACGGCCACAAATCCTCCAATGTGTCGCGGTCAACCCCGCCCGTCATGAACAAGTGAAAGTGCCAGTTGCTCCGCCCCTTGTTTCTGCCGCTCTTGTATGTGACTTCCTCCAGCGCGCAATAATAGACGAATGGCTGTTCCAGTTTCTTTTTTGCTTTTTTGTATGAATCGTTATCCGGATATTTCTTGCACAGTGCTGTGTAGCGTTTCAGTTCAGCCGCTCGTTTGGTCTTTACGCGGCGAATGTAGTTTGCAAAATCCCGTTTTGCTTCTTCCTCGCTTTGCGGTGCGTCCTCCGGTCTGTATGTTGGGTGCATAAGAATGTCGCCTGTGTCAAAATTTTCATTGATAAGCCGCACGGCCTTTTTTACGGCTTGATTATGGTTGTAACGTGCCTGTGCTTCTGTTGTCGGCGCTGTTTTCGGTTTCCTCGTCGGCATTCGCCGACCGTCTGAAAACACGGGGTAAAAGTCTATTTCAAGCAGGCGACCGCTTTTTGTCCGTTTTTCTCGCTGCATATCCGCCTCCCGTTATCCGTGGCGGTGTGTCGGGAATTCCGGAAAATCTGTCCGAAAATCGTTGACATTCCCGCTTTCGTATTCAAAAACCACGTTGTAAAGAGCCGTCCGAATGTATGTCTTTTTGAACTTGACGGTATAGGTCGCCGCTTCAAAATTCTGTATCACCCTGCGGATGTGATCTTTCGTCAATAGCAAGTACACTTCCTGCACCAAAGACGCGGGCAGTTTCTGACCGTTGATTTGCACCTCCGCCAGCGGCGGCAGTTTGTACATCTCTGCGATTATCAGAAAAAGTTCATTTACCTGATCCCAATCCTCGCGGAAAAAGCATTCAATGTTGATCTGATCCCGCACAGCGTGCAGAACCTCATAAAATGAACCCGACGGGACTTGACTTTGACTGCGACCTGATTTCTGTTCGGAAGAAAAAATTGCATTTGTTTGTGTCATTGTTTCAGCACTCCTTGAAAAATCTGTTTTGCCTTGCCTTCGTCGTTGAAATACTATACAATACAAGGCCGACAAGCGGGCAAAATATCCCGCTTCTGTCTTGACTTTTCGCCGCTGTTGTGCTATAATATAAATGTGTTCAGCACAAGCGGCAACAGCCGTTTCCCTCTGACCCGTCCGCCGTTATCGGACGGGTTGTTTTTTTGTGATTTAGCGTTCTTTCTGCCATCCTGATTCCGGTTGATTTACTATCTGCCGTATTTGTCACGCCCCTGACCGCTGAAATCACAGATTCCGTCGTCAACGGCGTTTCTGCGGATTTCACAATCTGCGCCAAGCATGAGTGCAAACACATTGAAAAACGCCTTGACTGCCGCAAGCAGTTTTTTCATTTCTGTTTCTCCCTTGCTATGTACTGTTTTGCGGCTTTCCTCTCGTATGCCGCATTTCTGATAATCAGCCGATATTCAAGAATGCGCGGCTGTGTGCAATCGCCGTCCTTATAGTAGATACAGGGCGGTATTCTTTTTTTATCTGCACATAGTGGCGTGCCATCGCACCCGTGGTCGAAATCCGGGCAGTGTTCCTTCATTGCCTTTTTGTAGTTTGTAAATTGTGAACTTGTCATCAGTTCGATCATGTTCTATCCCTTTCAAATAAAAGTCTTTTGCCGCATTGCCATATGACGGATTTCCGCCTCCACGCTCTGCGTTGCTTTTTCAATGTCTGTTTGCGGCGTGCCTGCCGTTCGTATAAGGGACACCAGCATTGCCGCCGCTCCCGCAATGCGGTTCGCCTGTGATTCCGCAACCGTGGCACGGTGCTTTGCGTTGCTCTCCCTCTCGGCTGCGCCTTGCATTCTGCTGTATTCTTCGGCGGTCATAGTGACAGCAACGGTTACTGTGTCCGGCTTTCTCCCTGCTCCCCGAAGTTTGAACAGATGATTTCGCACCGCGTCCTGCGTGCGGTTCAGTTCCTCCGCAATCTGCGGAATGGTTCTGCGCTCCGCCTGATACAGGCGGAGGAGGGCGGTTTCTTCCTCTTGCGTCCACCGCAGATTTGAAACCGTGGGCGGTTTCTGCACTTCAAATTCAAAGCCGCACTGCGGACACTTTGCTTTGCACATATTCAATCCTCCCATAACGGAATGATATTCAAACAGGCGATTTTGATCGGGCATTCTCCGCATTTACCCAACCGCCCCCGCCGCTCGGCGCAATAGTTTTTAATGTTTCTGATACTTTTCCGAAGTTCTTCGGCGTGTGGCGCTTCATTCCGGCTTGCCACTTTGTAACAGTGGCGGCAGATATGAACACCTTCAGGAATTTCCCGACCGCAACACACGCAACGATCAACATCTGTCATTGTCCGCCTCCTTTGCTTCATCTCCGAAGCAATCCCACCCCGTGCGGGCTGTACGGGCAAAAAGTTCTATTTTGTTTCTGCTCCGAAACATATCCTCCAGCATTCTATATGCCGCCTGTGGCTTGCGGCTGTGTACGGTCGAACCCTCCCGGATAATGGTTGAGTATTTCCCGCGACAATCTTTTTCCGGCATGACGATATTTCCGGGTTTGTAAAACCACAACAAATATTCGGTTTGAAAGCGAAGCGTAAAAGCAGGGGACGGCCCGTTCAGCTTGTCCCACACAATCCGGGCGTGTAGCTTATAGCCAAGCCGTTTCATCATTGTTTCTGCTTCGGGCAAATACTTGTCTATTGCCCACATGAAAACATTGTGCTTTTCTTCGGTGCATTGCCGCAAAAATATTCGGTGCAGTTCCTCGATGTCAGTAAGCGGCATTGTTTTGTATGTAAGCGGCAAGCCGCTTGAATTCGGGCGGGTGCTTTTCTTGCCGCCCCGTGACTGCTGCCACGGTGGATCGGTGTACACTATGGAATACTTTTTGGTGCAGTTGTTCAAATCCTTAATGATCATCATGTGCCTCCCGATGACCGTCATCAAAGCGAATTTTCAAAACTTGCGTACAATCTCCATATTCTGTACGGATCACTACTTCGTGCGGATAGTGCTTGTCCGAAATCAGATGTTCCCGCAGATTCTGCGAAAACGTGTTTATGATTCTTTGGTACACTTCCTGCCTGATTCCTGTTTCCGACATGTTCAGACCTCCCTTGTTTGATTTTCATTTAACATTTTTTCATCATGGAAATGTAGTTGATCACGCAGATTGTCACGGATAATCTTGAACCGCTCGCTTGTTCCGGGTGTATCACATATGGCGTTCAGTCCGACCAAAAGTGTACACAAATCGCCACGTTTCAATTTGACCGTCACGGTTTTCTGATTTGCATTCATTTCAAGACCTCCTGTTATAAATAACTACCATTGACGGAAACGGTGCAGGCATAGCCCGCCCGCTTTTGTCTCTTTGCGGATTGCCGTCCTCGTCCGTAAAGGTCAATCGTCCGCGCACAAAACGAATTTCCGCTTTGCCGTATATGTAGTCATGGAAAAAGGCGGTGTCCGTCCTTGCTGGAATCAGCAAAACGATCGTTTGCCCACGCTGCGCTTCGGCATAAGCCTTTTGAACCCACTTCCGAATTTCACGTCCATACGGTGGATTGCAGAACGCCGCCCCCCCGCAACTCCAAGACCGCGCCAACCCGTCCGTTTCGGGCGTGAAAAAATTTGCGCACTTTGCGGAACGCTCTGTTGCCGCTACGTCAAGGGCAAAGTGAAATTCAGCATTCAGTTTGTCAAAAAAGTCCTGCGGTGTACACCAATTCATGTTTTTACTACTCAACAAAGCGGCGTTCATAACCTGTTCTCCCGTGTGTTCTTTCTCCCTCTCGCCTGAAAAGAGGATTGCAGGGCAGCTTCGGCTATTTCGGCACTGTAACCGGGGCGCATATTGTTGTCATTGCTTCCCGTATAGCCCCGTTTCAGTTCTCTGTAAATCGTGGCAAAGCATACCCCAAGACGGGAAGCAATGACAACAATTCTTTCGCCGCTCCCGTATAGTTTTTCAAGCTGTTTTCGGTCATCGAAAGTTAAGTATCTGTATTCGTTCATTCTTCGTCCCTCTCCGTCCTCATTTTTAACCAATCTTTGATGTTTGTTTCTTCCACATTTCCGTTCGGGCAGTCTGCGCAATTTTCAATTTCACATCCGCCGCAATACTTTTTGCGAAAAGCGTCATTCCATGGCCCGTCAAGTGTCGGCAGAGAAGCAAGAAAGCCCGAAAGCCTGTCCGGTGTTCCTGCGTACCGCTCGCAATTGTTCATTCCTGCGGCAAGGAAGTAGTCACACCAGCAATCCACGCTTTCATCAAACCACGTTTCGCCGCTCTCGATACTTTTTGCAAGGTGAAGCACAATAGCGTTTGTGTGGCATGATAAGTCGTCGCCATTTTCCGCTTCACCTGAAAGCGACCGTTTCAAGCACTTATGCAGTTTATAGTAGAGGTCATGCGCTTTTCTGTTCTCATCCTCTATGATCGTGTGGTCAGCCATTTTCTTTCCCTCCGAAAATAAAAATAAATGCGATCGGCACGCCCGAAACAGGGCGGAAATACCTTTCGCATTTATTGTATTATTTTTTAGTTAGTAAGAAAAATGCAAAAAATACTTGAAATCGGGAAAAAAGTGTGCTATAATCCCCCTGTATGAAACGCAGTGACGAAGAGTGCGTTCTGTGTTCTTCCCCCAAGAGAGTTTCCGTCGGCGGCTGGGAGCGGAGACGGGGAAAAGAGAATGCTGTTCACTTCCGAGCGGAGCCGGGGAAGGGGGAATTCCTCTGTAGTCGGCTACGGACATCCCGTTACAGATGAAAGAGTGCCGCAGTTTTTGCGGAATTAAGGTGGTACCACGGAGAGATCCTTCGTCCTTTTTGAGGAGGAAGGATTTTTTTTGGACTTCAATTTTTCCTATGGAAAGGAACGGTCGTGACAATGAGAATTGTGCTGACGAAGAAAAAAGTTTGGGATGTAGTGAAGGAATATGCCGTCATCTCCTTTGGCATCCTGCTGGTTGCAATCGGGGTTTTTTTCTTCAAATTTCCCAATAATATTTCCACCGGCGGTGTGACGGGTCTGGCGGTGGTGCTGAACCAGATCTTTCCGGCAGTATCCGCATCCAATTTCGTGACCATTTTCAATACGGTCTTTTTGGTGATCGGGTTCCTGTTTCTGGGGAAGGAGTCGGGAATCAAAACGGTATACGGCTCCTTTCTGCTTTCCGGTTTTTTAGAGCTGTTTGACCTGATTTTCAAGTGGAGCAATGTGCCCAAAGATTTTTTACCTTTGACCGTGACCCCATCCAACCCGAACGGTGAACCGGTTCTGGAGCTTTTTTTCGCCGTGCTTTTTCCGGCGGTAGGTGCCGCAATTCTCTTTTATCACCACGCCTCTTCCGGCGGCACGGATATTGTGGCCATGATCATTCACAAGTATACCAACATTGACAGCGGCAAGGGACTGCTGATTGCCGATGTGGTGCTGGTTTTGCTGACCTTTTACAACTTTGACCGGCACGAGATCGCATGGACTACGGGACTTTTGTCGATGGCCGGATTGATCGCCAAATCCTTGGTGGTGGACGGGGTAATAGAGAGCATCAATCAGTCCAAGTATTTTCTTATCATCACCACCCACAGGGAAGAGGTGGAAAAATATGTCATCGAAAAGCTGAAACGCAGCGCGACGAGCTGGAAATGCGAGGGTGCCTACTCCCACAGGGAGGAGTATGCCTTGGTTACGGTCATGACCCGGGTCCAGGGGTATCATTTGCGTCGCTATATCAAATCCATAGATCCGAAGTCCTTTGTCATCGTCACCAACAGCAGTGACATTCTGGGCAAGGGCTTCAGAGAAGTATAAGTGCGGTCAAAAGACACAGAGGAGGATGAAGATGTTTGAAAAAATTTCTCGGTTGAAGGAAAATTTTAAGGAGCAGTTGGAAAAGGCTCAGAGCGCCGGAGAGGTGGAAGAACTGCGGGTCTCCTTTTTGGGAAAAAGCGGCAGTGTGACAGGACTGCTGAAAAGCATGGGCGGACTTTCGCCGGAAGACCGGAAGACTGTGGGTCAGGCGGTCAACGAGCTGAAGGAGACGGTGGCCAAGGCTCTTGCCGACAAGCTGGAGGACCTGCGCCGGGCAGAATTGGAGAGGGAGATCGAAGCTCTGCCCGAGTTTGATGTGGCGGTTCCTCTGAATCCGGAAAGCGGTTCCTTCCATCCGATTACGCTTGTTCAGCGCCAGTGCGAGACGATTTTCAGATCCATGGGCTTTACCGTGGAGGATTACAGCGAGATCGTGACCGACTACGAGTGCTTTGAATCGCTGAACATTCCCAAATTCCACCCGGCAAGGGATATGCAGGATACCTACTATCTGGAGAACGGACAGTTGCTGAAGTCCCAGACCTCGGCGGCCCAAAACGCCATTTACAGAAAATACAGGGATCGGCTCATCAAAGACGGAACGCCCATCAAGGCGATCTTCCCGGGCAGATGCTTCCGGAATGAATCCACCGACGCCTGCCACGAGAACACCTTCTTCCAGATGGAGGGCGTAATGGTGGGCAAGGATATTTCCATTTCCAACCTGATCTTTTTCATGAAGACCATGCTCTCGGAGGTCTTCCGCAGAGACATCAAGGTGCGTCTGCGCCCCGGATTTTTCCCCTTTGTGGAGCCGGGCTTTGAATTGGACATCAACTGCCTCATTTGCGGCGGCACCGGATGCCCCTCCTGCAAGCACAGCGGGTGGCTGGAGCTGTGCCCCTGCGGCATGATCCATCCGAATGTGTTGAGGGAAGGTGGCATTGATCCCGATGTTTATACCGGGTTTGCCTTTGGTTTGGGTCTGACCCGGTTGGCAATGATGAAGTACGGTGTGAAGGACATCCGGGATCTGAACGGCGGAATGCTGTCCAATCTGGATCAGTTTACCGACGATCGGCTGTAAGAAGGCGAAGGGAGGAAGACGAAGATGTTTATTTCAATGAATTGGATCAAGGATTTTGTGGATTTAAGCGGATTGGATACCGACCGTCTGATTCACCAGTTCTCGCTGTCCACGGCCGAAGTTGAGAATGAAATTTTCTATAAAGGCCGGGATCTTTCCGGTGTGGTAGTCGGTGAAATTCTTTCGGTGGACCCCCATCCCGATTCCAAAAAACTGCATCTGTTGCAGGTGGATTGCGGAGAAAAGGAACCCAGTCAGGTGGTCTGCGGCGCTCCGAATGTGCGGGCAGGCATGAAAACCGCATTTGCAAAGGTCGGAGCCAGATTGGGTGAGATCACCATTTCCCCAAGAAACCTGGCCGGATATACCTCCTACGGAATGTGCTGTTCCGAAAGGGAGCTGGGCATCAGCGACAATCATGAGGGCATTATGGATCTGCCGGCAGAGCTGGTGAACGGAACCGACCTGAAAACCGTCTATGACATTGACGATGTGATTTTCGAGGTGGACAACAAGTCCTTGACCAACCGTCCCGACCTTTGGGGACACTATGGCATTGCCAGAGAATTTGCAACTTTAGCCAACAGGCCTTTAAAGCCTTTGGAAACGGCGGATCTGGCGGTATACGACGGTCTGCCCAAGATCGATATGAAGATTGAAGACCCGCTGTGCCAGCGCTATTCCTGCCTGCGGTTTGAGAATATTTCCAAGAATGTCAGTCCGCTGAATATGCGGATACGGCTATACTATTGCGGAATGCGGGGCATCAACCTGCTGACCGACCTGACCAACTATCTGATGCTGGAAATGGGTCAGCCCATGCACGCCTTTGACAGCCGGAAGGTGGAGAGCATTCGGATCAAGCGTTTTTCCGAACCCTTTGTTTTTCAGACCTTGGATGGGGCACAGCGGAACATTGACGAAAACACCCTGATGATCTGCAATGGGGAAAAGCCTGTGGCCATTGCCGGAATTATGGGTGGATTGGATTCGGAGATCGTGGAGGATACCCATTCTTTAGTGCTGGAATCCGCCACCTTTGACGCCGTTTCGGTGCGGAAATCCTCTGCCCGTCTGGCTCACCGGACCGACGCTTCCATGCGGTATGAAAAATCGCTGGACCCTGAAATGACCACCGTGGCCATTGCCCGGTTTGTGAAGCTCTTACAGGATATTGACGGCGGGGTGAAGGTGACTTCTTCTCTGACCGATGAATATGCCTTCCACTACAAGCCGGTGGTGCTGAACTTTGACAAGGCCTTTGTGGATCGGTATACCGGAATAGACATCCCGTCGGAGACGATCGGAAAAACGCTGAAGGCTCTGGGCTTTGGCGTGGAAACCTCGGAGGATGGGTTCACGGTTCGGGTGCCCTCCTACAGAGCGACCAAGGACATCACCATGAAGGCTGACATCATTGAGGAGATCACCAGAATCTACGGCTACGACAACTTTGCCGTGCACACGGCCAAAGCCCCGCTGTACCCGGTTCGCCCTTTTGAGGAAAAGGCGGCGGAGGACAAGATCAAGGATCTGCTGGTCAAGCGGTATTCCCTCCATGAGCTGCACTCCTATATCTGGGCCTATTATGACGAGTGCCGGAAGCTGGGCATAGAGGTGGAGGACAACATCAAATTGGCCGGAGCCACAAACCCCAATATCGAAACGATCCGCCGCTCCATCATTCCCACGCAGCTGTGTCAGGTGCGGAACAATACCCAGTATGCCCCCTCTTTCGGAATCTTTGAGATCGGACGGGTGGTGGAAGGACTGAAGGAAAACGGCCTCTGCAACGAGAAAAAGAAGCTGGCCGTCACGCTGTTTGACAAATCGGGCGACACCGAAGAGCTTTATAGGAAGCTGATCTCCATGCTGACCTTAATTCTTGGCGAGGTGAAGCATCAGAAGCTCCGTTTTGAAAAGGCCACAGCGGATCATGCCTATATTCACCCCAAAAACTACAACAAGGTTCTTTGCGGGGAGAAGGAATTGGGCGTTGTGGGAGTGGTGCATCCCACCGTTCAGAAAAAGATCGACAAAAGAGGCACGGTTGTTTTTGCAGAGCTGGACATGGAGGTGCTGTCGGGCTTGGAGGACAAGGGTATTCACTATGAGCGTACTTCCAGGTATCCTTCGGTGGAGGTGGACCTTTCCTTTGTGACCGATCGCTTTGATCCGATTGCAAAAGCAATTTCCGAAGCGGATTCGCCCCTGATCAAAAAGGTGGTTCTGGTGGATCGGTATGCCGACGACCAGGGCAATAAATCCATGGCCGTTCGTCTGACCTTCCTGCACGAGGAGCGGACGCTGACCAAGGAGGAAGTTATGGCGGTGGTGGATCAGATCGTGGCCGTAGCCGCCAAGGAGGGCGCTGCGCTCAAGCAGTAAACAGACTTGGAAAAATCTGCTGGCGCTCCAAGGGCGTGTCGGCAGGAGCGGTTTTCGAGAAGTGACCGCAGAGAAGGGCGTTCTTTTAAAGAATTCCTTAAAATCCAATCGGCCGTTCAACGGGTTCTGCCCGGAATCTTCATCGATTCCGGGCAGTTTTTTTGTGCATGGAAGAAAAGGGTATCGCTTGGTGCAAAGAGAAGGACGGGTCCTCCACAGATTCAGGTCAAGATTTTCGGATATGGCGTTTTGCAATTTCTCCGGTGGTCTTCAAGAAGGGAAGGACTCCGGAAAAAACGGATAAAAACCAAAGAACCGATTGACACGGAGGAAAAAAGTGTGTAAAATGAATGTAGAAGAGGGAAAGACAAATGGTTTATTTCATTGCGGATACTCATTTTTACGATCGGAAATGCATACAGTACGACAACCGTCCCTTTGCCGGGGTGGAGGATATGAACGAGGCTCTGATCCGGAACTGGAACGGGGTGGTACAATCCGAGGATACGGTCTACATTGTGGGCGATTTTTCTTACGGCGTGGGGGCGGACATTGTGTCCACGGCTCAACGGTTAAAGGGGCATAAAATTCTCATAAAAGGGAACCATGACAACGATGTGAACCTGAAATACGCTTTCGAGGAAATCTATGAATACAAAGAAGTGCCGCTTTCCAACGGCACGGTGATTCTTAGCCACTATCCCCTTTCTTCTTTTAAGGATATGCAGAAGGGGGGCACGGTGCATATTTACGGCCATGTGCACAATTCTTTTGAAGCGAAGATCTCCAACGATGTGTATACCCGTCTGCGGGCATTGCCCGACCGGAATTATAATTTTGAAGCCTATAATGTGGGGTGTATGCAACCCTATATGGACTACACGCCCCGCACTCTTGCGGAATTGCGGGAGCGTACAAGGAAGTTTCCGCTGAAATTCGATCGGTAGGTCGGTAGGAAAAAGAAGTTCTTGAAAGGAGTACAGGATATGATTTTGGTTTTGCTGACGGTTCTGCTTGGGGGAATTGTGGTTCTTTTGCTGACCGGTGCGCTTTTGGCAACGCTTTTCTGGCTCTTTGTCAAGCTTCCCTTGGGCCTTCTGCTGTTTGCTCTGGGATTGGCGCTTTGCTGTACGCTGGTTCTTTGTCCTCTTGGATGGCGCCTGTTGAAGCGGGGCTTCCGGATGATTATTCCGGGGCTTTAAGCACCGGGATCGGGCTTCGGAACCTTCTTCGCACAAAAGAAAAAGGGACGCCGGAGGTCAACTCCGGGCGTCCAGATACCGACAGGCGGCAAGAGCGGCGACGGCGCCGTCGCCGGTGGCGGTGGTGATTTGACGGATACCCTTGGTGCGGCAGTCGCCGGCTGCGAAAACACCGGGCGTTTGGGTCAGGCAGTCTTCCCCGGCTTGAATGTAGCCGTTTTGGAGGGATCCAAGCTGTTCAAAGGGTTGGTTGTCGGGTGCCAGTCCGATGGCTACGAAAACTCCGTCGGAGAAAAGCTCGGCGGGCTGTCCGTTTATAGAGAGCGCTGTGGAAATTCGTTCCCCTTCCCGTCGGAAGGAAGAAACGGTGGCAGAATAGACAAATTCGACCCGGTCGTTCTGGAAAAGCGACTCCTGCAAGCTGCGTTCTCCGGTAAGGACGGCAAGATTTTGCACCACCGTGACCTTTTTACAGGTCTTGGCAAGGAGGACCGCCTCCTGCAATGCCGAATTTCCGCCGCCGATGACGAGCACCTCTTTATTTTCAAAAAAGGCTCCGTCGCAGACGGCACAGAAGGAAATGCCGGAGCCCACCAGCTCGGATTCGCCGGGCACGCCCAAAAGCCGGTGTTTGGCTCCTGTAGCGAGAATCAGCGTTCGTCCCTCGTAGTCGGCAAATTCGCCGTGCAACAGCTTATAGTCTCCTTTGTCCTCTGCGGAGAGTATGGTGTCGATTTCCACTTCGGCTCCCAGGTTTAGAGCCTGCTCAGCCATTTTGTCGGCCAACTCCATGCCGGAAAGCACCGGATAGCCGGGATAGTTTTCAATTTTGGGGGAAAAGGTCATCTGTCCGCCAAGTCCTCCTTTTTCAAGGATCAGGACGCTTCTGCCGGCTCTTCTTGCATAGATAGCGGCGGTCAGCCCGGCGGGACCCGCCCCTACGATCAGTAAATCGTACATCATCAGTTGTTCCTTTAGCGTTTTCTTGTTTTATGGGGGCTGTAAAAACCCGTTTTTTACAGCCCTTCTAACATACCGGTCGGGATTCCGGCATAGTTGAGGCAATCTTGGTCGGTTGTGCCCACAATGGGCAACCGTCGGAGGTGTAAAAACTCGGTCAGAGTTTTACACCTCCTGTTGTTTTTTCAGGCTTCCAGAATGTGAAAATAGTATGCCGGCAAAGCCGACCAGCCGTGGCACAGACTTTCCACCGCCTTGGAATCCAGAATGGAATCCTCGTTTTCCCAGAAGGTGGTGGTGCCGGCGTCCAGCATTTTTTTGTATTTTGTTTTGATGTTTTCCAGGATGAAGTCCCGGTAGCCGGAATCGGTTTTCAGAAGTCCGTCATAGAGGAAGGTGGTCATGGAAAGGGAAACGGGGATCATATCGGGATCCGTAAGAATGTTCTTTGCCAACTCCCGGTCACCAAGCCCTGCTAAGAGCGCCAAAGAGTTGCTGAGCTGGGAATATCGGTCGTGGAGGGTGTCGATCCTGTAAATGCCCTTGTCGGCAAGGAAAAAGTGTTCCTTGATGGCCTTCTTCATGCCCTCGGTTTCGGTATGCTCTCCGGTCATTTTGTCGTACATATCCGCCACATAAATATACATACAGTTTAAGGACAGGTCATACTGCTTGGGGGTCTTGTCCTCTTTCGTGCGTCCGATCTGGGAAGCGTTGTGGGAAAGGTCTGTCCATTCGTAAAAATTCCAGAAGGGATATTCAAAGGAGGCGATGAGTCCGTTTTCTTCAATGCGGCTCCGGAAGGTTTTCATGATCGTATCCAGCGTTCCCCGGACGATGGGAAGAAGGCTTTGGTCCTTGGTGTAGGAAAGATACTCGTAGACCTGCATCACATAGACCAAAGAGAAGAAGGGAATCGGGTAGTCCATACCTGCCGGGAAGCAGATGGACAAAAGACCATCCGGCCTCAGCCCCTTGGAGATCAATACCAGATTGGAGCGCTGGTAGGCGCTGCCCCTGAAGGCGAAATAACCGCAGAGCATCTGGTTGCGGCTGTCCATGGCGTAGAGGGCCTGCTCTCTGCCGGGGCAGTCCTCGTAGTGCTCATGCAAACAGCACCGCAGGGTATATACCGAGGTATCGTAGATCTTCTGCACCAGCGGATCCGCAAACTTCCGGTGGGTTTCCACTAAGGGATAGTCTGTGGGGCAGACACCGGCATACCGGATGTTCAGACCCTTGGGGCACTCGATAAAGAGGTATCGCCCGGCAATGCGGCGAAAGGTGTTCAGATAGCGGTTTTCACCCTTTTTGGCCTTATATTCCAGACTGAAATCCAGCCACCCGGGGCGCCCGTTGACCTTTCCTCCTATCAGGCGTTCGCTGTAGAAAACGGTCAGCAGCTGCTCCTCCGGACTGTCGGCCTCCAAGAAGAAAAAGCCTACGGTTTCCTTGCCCAAGTCTATAAAATAGCCCTTGTCCGAAGGGGTGATCTTTGCTTTGACCGGTGCCTTCAGGCGCAGGGGCTTTTGCTCCCGCCAGTGAGCAAGCCCCGGTCCCTGCTCCACGCTTTCCTGATAGGGCGTTTCGCTCTTGGTGGCATCGTAGAAAAAGCTGCAGCCAAGCTGTGGAGAAATGGACTTGCAGTATCCGTTGCGGTAAAAGGGATTGATGCGGGAGAGAATGTGCCGGTCGCTCTTCAAAAGGAGATTCGTTCCTTCGTAAATGTCAAAAAGCAGAAAACCGTCGGCAGAAAGGTAGGTCTGGGTTTGTATGCCGTAGTGCCACACCGTGATGCGCAATTCATTTTCTTCCCGGCAGAATTTGGTCAGTTCGATCCGGTCAAAACGGCGGAAGTCCGGGTAGTCCGCACAGCCGGAAAAACCGGCAACCTGTCCGTTGACCCACACGGTATAGTTGCTGTCTGCGGAAATCCGCAGAAAAACCCTTCCGGTTCCTTCTGTCCGGAAACTGCCCTTGAAATCCACATAGGTGTCTTTGGCTTCAGGGTCCCCTTGCCAGATTCTGGTACCTTCTAAAATACAGCGTTTCATCCTTCAAACTTCTTTCGGTTCAAAAAGCAAGAGGTTGCCGCAGAGGCTTTTGCGGCAACCTCTTTTTTCACCGGCTTTTACTTTATGGAATTCACATAGTTTTTGATTTCGCTGACTCCGGTGTATTTTTTGTATTCCTTGCCGTCAGAGACCACCAGCGTGGGGGCCTGCATCACGCCGAAGGACTTGGCCAGATCCGGCTGGTCGTTGGCGTAGATCTTTTCAAAGGGCAGTCCCGCCTTTTCCAGCATGGGAACGGCGATTTTGCAATTGGGACAGGTGGGCGTGGCAAAGAGAATGGTGCGGGCGTCGGAAACGGGCGCCTGGTTTTTCACGCACTCCTCTTCCTGTTTAGGAAGGGGTGCACCGTGCTTCAGAACGGATGTTTCAATGACATATTCCCTGCGGTCCTTGAATTCCTGTGTTTTTCCGGCATTCCAGTTCTGCACGGGACGGTAATACCCGGTGATTCGGGAATAGACCTCGGTCCTTCTGCCGCACTTGGGGCAGACATCCTGCTCACCCGACAAATATCCGTGCTCTTTGCAAATGGAATATGTGGGGGAGATTGTATAGTAGGGAAGACGGTAATTTTCGGCAATCTTCCGTACTAAGTTGGCCGTAACCTTCCAGTCTGCCAGCTTTTCGCCTAAGAACGCATGGAAGACCGTGCCGGAGGTGTACAGCGTCTGCAATTCATCCTGCACATCCAGTGCGTCGAAAATGTCGGAAGTATAGGAGACCGGCAGGTGGGAGGAATTGGTGTAGTAGGGTGTTTTTTCCATGGAGTTTGACGCCGTGATGATGTCCGGGTACCGTTTCACATCGTGCTTTGCAAATCTGTAGGAGGTGGATTCTGCCGGGGTGGCTTCCAGGTTGTACAGATCGCCGTACTGCTCCTGGTAGTCGGAGAGGCGCTCCCGCATATGGTTCAGCACATCCTTCGTGAACTGCTGGGACTCTGCATCGGTCAGATCCTTACGCAACCAGGGGGCGTTCAGGCAGGCTTCGTTCATGCCAACAAGGCCGATGGTGGAGAAGTGATTGTCGAAGCTTCCGAGATAATGCTTGGTGTAGGGATACAGTCCCTCGTTCAGCAGCTTGGTAATGACGGTCCGCTTGGTTTTTAGGGAACGGGCGGCAATATCCATCATTTTGTCCAGACGCTTGTAGAATTCTTCCGGAGTCTTGGAAAGGTAGGCAATTCTCGGCATATTGATGGTGACCACGCCCACCGAACCGGTGGATTCGCCCGATCCGAAGAATCCGCCCGACTTCTTGCGCAGTTCCCGCAGATCCAGACGCAGACGGCAGCACATGGAACGCACATCCGAAGGCTCCATATCGGAGTTGATATAGTTGGAGAAGTAGGGCGTGCCGTATTTGGCGGTCATTTCAAAGAGCAGACGGTTGTTTTCGGTGTCCGACCAGTCGAAGTTTCTGGTGATGGAATAGGTGGGAATGGGGTACTGGAAACCTCTTCCGTTGGCATCCCCCTCAATCATCACTTCGATAAAGGCCCGATTCACCAGGTCCATTTCCTTCTGGCAGTCGCCATAGGTATAGTCCATTTCCTTGCCGCCGATGATGCACTTCTGCTCCGCCAGATCCTTGGGAACCACCCAGTCCAAGGTGATGTTGGAGAAGGGCGCCTGCGTACCCCAGCGAGAGGGAGTGTTTACACCGTAAATGAAGGATTCGATGCACTTCTTTACCTGATCGTAGGACAACTGATCGTATTTCACGAAAGAGGCTAAGTAGGTATCAAAGGAGGAGAAGGCCTGTGCGCCGGCCCATTCGTTCTGCATGATGCCGAGGAAATTGACCATCTGGTTGCACAGGGTGGCTAAGTGCTTGGCGGGTGCGGAGGTGATTTTCCCCGGAATGCCGCCCAAGCCTTCCTTGATGAGCTGCTTCAAGGACCAGCCGGCGCAGTAGCCGGTGAGCATGCTCAGGTCATGCAGGTGAATGTCCGCATTCCGGTGGGCATCGGCGATTTCCTGGTCGTAAACCTCGGAAAGCCAGTAATTGGCCGTGATGGCGCCGGAGTTGGAAAGAATCAGTCCGCCCACCGAGTAGGTTACGGTGGAGTTTTCCTTCACACGCCAGTCCAGACTGTTCACATAATCGTTGACCAGCTCCTTGTAGTCCAGCATGGTGGCCTTTACATTGCGGATCTTTTCCCGCTGTTTTCTGTAGAGAATATAGGCCTTGGCCACTTCTTCGTAGCCGCCTCTGGACAGAACGCTCTCCACGCTGTCCTGAATGTCTTCCACCTGGATCTTTCCGTCTTTTACTTTGGAGGCATAGTCTGCGGTAACCTTTAATGCAAGGAAGTCGATGATGTCATCGTTGTACTCCACATTCGTTGCCTCAAACGCCTTTTTGATGGCGGCACTGATTTTGGAAATGTCAAATTCTGCAATTTTTCCGTCTCTTTTGATTACTTGATACATGGTCCCCTCCTGATTGTTCTTGTTCTATTTTCAGCACGGTTCGTCTCCGTGCGGATTCAGCAGGCACATTGTATCAGATTTTTTGAGGCTTGTCAAGAGGAAAATACAATATTTTGTGGTTTAAAAAAGTGTGCAACCACAATATGTTGTGGTCACACACCCCTTAAAATCACATGTTTTGCATACCCTTGAAGCATATTGCATAAATTGTGAAGAGAATTTTCGTCATATCCTACAATGCTCTCATCTATGAGATTTCCGGAGTTCTTGAAGGCCTGCAGATACCAGAAATCGGCGCCCTCAATCAGTTCCCCTGTTTCCTTTAAGGATTGTGCATCGTGAAAGGTTTTGGAAACGGTGGTTCGGAATTCATAGGGGACTCTCCCGGTTTTCAGAAGGGCAATGCTTTTTTTGACCGGGGTCAGGTCGAAGGGCGTGATGCCTACGGTTTCTCCGTAGCGGGCAGGGCTGTTTTTTACATCCATGGCAATATAGTCCAAAACGCCGGAATCATAAAGCTTCTTCAGATGCTCCGGAAAACAGCCGTTGGTATCCAGCTTGACCTTATAGCCCAGTATTTTCAATTTTTCAAGGAAAGGGAGCGCATTCTTCTGCAACAGCGGTTCGCCGCCCGTAATGCAGACGCCGTCCAAGCGCCCTTTGCGCTCCTTCAAAAATTCCAGAAGCTCTTCCTCTTCAATCTGACTGTCTGCGTCACCGCCTAAAACCAGCGGGGAGTTGTGACAGAACGGACAGCGCAGATTGCACCCGGGAGTGAAGAGCGTGACGCAAAGCAATCCCGGATAATCCACCATGGAGGTTTTTTGAATACCTTTTATAATCATGAAAACTTCCTTTCTAAAAAAGAGAATGTTTCGGTTCCGTACAGTGGGGAAGCTCAGAAGTGTTTTTCTTCTTCAGACGGCGGCAGACGATCCTGCAACAGTCCGGCCTTCTCAAAGAGCGCAAGGTTCCGCAGTATGGTGGCCTTTCCCCTCCACGCAAAGGCTCTGCGGCGAAACTGCTCCTTTGTAAGCCCTAAAAAAGTTTGCCGGTCAAGATAAACAAGCAGATCGCTCTGAAAAAAGGGCACCGAGGTCCTTTTGGCACTACGGTTGAGCGGACAGCGGGTCTGACAAAGATCGCATCCCCATACAAGACCGGTTTTGAGCACCAGTTCCTCTTCTTCCGCAGTCAACACGCCTTTTTTTTGCCCGATGCCCGAAGCGCAGTCTGAAAAATGGCAGGGACAGGCCTCCTTGCAGGCACCGCAGTGCAGGCACCCCTGCACTTCTTTTGCCGGGCAGGCTCCGAACTCTTCCGGAGTCAGATCGCAAAATACCTCGCCTAAAAAAACGAAAGACCCGTACTCCTTGGTCAGAAGCAACCCGTTGTCTCCCAAAACGCCCAGCCCCGCCTTGGCACAGGCAAGCCGTTCGTCTATTGGCGAATGATCCACGAATCCTGCAAATCGGTGCCCCGGAAACAATTCTTCCAAAAGGGCGATGAGCCGGGCGTGAAAACCCTTGAAAAACAGATGATAATCGGGCGCCAACGCATATAAGGAAAGGTTGCGCTCTGGCGGTTCACCGATATAGTAGGGAACCGCATAGAGAAGAACGCTTTGGGCAAAAGGCGCTTTCCGCTCCGCTAATTCCCGGTAAGTGAATGTACAGTCGGCAATGTCTAACCTGCCGAACAGAGGCACTCCCTCGCTTTCAAAAAAAAGTCGGAGACGCCTTTCTCTTTCTTGATCCATGTCTTCTCCTTTTGTCCATTCTTTCGCAGGAATTTTTCTCTTTCGCTGGACTCCCCATTCTGCAACCCCTTTCCGGACGCTTTTTGCAGGGTTCCTGCCCTGCACCCGGCGTTTCTTGCAGGGCTTCCCGCCCTGTACCCGGCGACCCCTTTTGAAAAAGGGGTCAATCCGAAAACTTTATCTGCGGACGGG
>ERZ857757.427-NODE-427-length-45137-cov-7.712901_pt1 | contig 45137 bp, 34 predicted proteins | sample MGYA00519764_ERZ857757 | MGnify/ENA primary metagenome ERZ857757 (study PRJEB31778, sample SAMEA3449359) | human gut metagenome | biome: human gut; feature: human-associated habitat; material: faeces | place: United Kingdom | collected 2010/2012 ...
GATAGATTCGCGAGTGTCGAAAAGCGGAGCTTTTTGGCATGAGGCGCGAGCGTACAAATCTGTTTCCATGTCGTAAAACGCAGTTTTGCGACACGCTCGGGGCTGTAAAAACCTCGTTTTTACAGCTCTGTCTGTCAGCATATGTTATTCCAGCCCGACATTATACTGTTCGCAGTATTCTTCTAAGCAAAGACCGCTTTGCATGATGCGTTTTGCGTGATACCGTCCGACAAACCGGTAATGCCACGGCTCAAAGATGATTTTCGTAATATCTTCCTTATCTTTCGGATAGCGCAGAATAAAACCGAAATCGGCGCAATGCGCCACAAGCCATTTGTAGGCTTCTTTGGACTCAAACGACTGGGACGCTGCCGGAAGATTGTGCAGGTCGGCGCATAGACCGCTCTGATGTTCACTGCAACCCGGAAGAGCAATTTCCGCGGCGGTTTTGGCATAAGCCGTGTCACGGTTGTAGCTTTTCATATAGTTGTTCATGGTGTCGTTGAAGCGCTGTGTCTGATAATCGTAGGAACGGTAGGCGCTGGTGACGGACACATCCGTAAAGCCGTTGGCACGCATTTCAATGAACATGGCGTCGAGCGCCTTGGCGGCATATTCGCGCATCTGGACGGCTTTGCGGTCCTTGCGCGTGTCGGAAATGTTGGTCAGATCCGGCGGAATATAGTCTTTTCCCAACGGATGTTCGGTGTTTATCAAGCGAATGTATTCGTCGGCATTTTCGGGATCCATGTATTTTTCATAAGCTGAAAGATCGGAAATGAATTCCATGTCAGGCTGGGTAGAGGTATCGATACCGGAAATGTCCGGAAGTGTAGCCGGGACGTCGTTGGAATAGGCAAGACGGCAGGCGTCGGACACCGTTAAGGTGTAATCGATCCGCGAGCCTTTCTGCACCCCGGTAAGCTCCGCTCCCTCAAACGCATTTTCCAAAAAGGAGACCGGAACAAACACATCGCCGTCCGAACCGGAAAAATAGCTTTGTGCGCCGAGTAACCGCACGGTTTTTCCGTAAACGGCGCTGTCGGTGTTTAAATAGACCGATACGCGCTCTTGGTCTGAAATATCCGTAAAGACGGCGTTCATGATCTTGACGTCTCCCATGAGTTTAAAGCCGATAAGATCGGAAAGATCGTCTAGCGAGACATATAACGTGTTGTCGCGGATGACCGTCCCTTTTTTGAGTGAAACAGACTTATCGTTCTTTTTGACGGTGAGTGAGTAGGAAAAACGGTCGGGCGCTTTGGCAAAATCGCGTTTGACAAAGAAAAACATGAGTAACCCGGCCACTGCGCTTGCCGCTATGCCTAAAAGCAGGATGCGAAGTGCATAGGCAAAGTTTTCGGCACGTCTTTGACGACGGTACAGACGCTTTTTCCGCATTTCTTCGGCATACAGTGCACGGTCGCGTGCGGCTTCTCCCGGACGGCGTGAATGCGGCGAGGGTTCTCTACGCATAGGTTTCTGCGGCATGATCTCGTTCCTTTCCGACATGAGTAAAGGGGACTTCCATGCTTTATGGAAGATCCGCTATCGGTCTGTTGTTTTTTACCGCCGCACTTTTTGTGCCGACGGCTATTCCTTTTTATTAGTATATCACATTTTTGTGCAAGAATAAAGTGCTTTTTTTAAATTTAAGAAATTTTGGGAGGATTTGAACATGAACAAAGCGAATGACAAGAATCAGCGTTTGGGGGAATACGGAGACGTTTCGTATGAAGATGTGCGCACCATTCCCGATTTTTACGACAATCTCTACCCCTCGGCCGACCGGCCGGAGACCGGTTTTCCGATTCCGGCTGAAAGAAAAATAAAAAAGATAGAAAAAACGCAAAAAAGTGAGAAAAAGCAAGAAACAACCGGCTGATTTCCAAAAAACATCGCATTTTTGACTTTCTTTGACCTTTGCGCGGTTTGACTTTCTCTGACTTTTCGGGTATAATATCTGCAAAGGTAAGGGAAAGTCAAAGTACATACTTCCCAAGCCGTGAGAGGAAGAAGAAACATGGGAAACCCGATGACCGATAAGATCGCGTCTTTGATTGAAAAAATGTTGGAAGAAAACGGCGGAAAGCTGGAATTGCAGCGAAATAAGTTAGCCGGCAGTGTCGGCTGTGCGCCGAGCCAGATCAATTATGTCATTACCTCGCGTTTTGGCAGTGAACGCGGTTATATCGTGGAAAGCCGGCGCGGCGGCGGCGGTTATGTCAAGATCACAAAAGTGAGTTTCAACAGTGCTGACGCGTTTCTTATGCATACGCTTGCCGCTATCGGCGCACGGATCGACGCTATGAGTGCGCGCGCTGTGGTTCTCTCGCTTCTTCATGAGGGATACATCACCGAACGGGAGGCACATCTTGTGTATGCTTCGGTCACGGACAAAACCCTTGAAAGCGCGGGAATCGACAAGCGCGATGAGTTGCGAGCCGACATTTTGCGTGCGTTTCTTCTGACATTAAGAACCTTCAAACAAATTAAGTAAAAATCCGGAAAGGACGATCAATATGCTTTGTCAATCCTGTGGAAAAAAGGAAGCAACTTTCCATTATACATCTAATGAAAACGGTAAAGTCACGGAACTGCATCTGTGCCATGACTGCGCCGCCGAAAAAGGCTTTTTGGACGAAAGTTTTAAAAACTTGAACCCGTTTGCCTTTTTGGAAAACAATGAGAATATGTTCGGAGAACTGTTAGGCGGCATGCTTGGCTCACAAAGCACCGGTTCTCTGAAAGAGGCGGCGGTTTGCCCGTTCTGCGGCATGCGGCTTAGCGAATTCATGCATGGCGGAAAAGCCGGCTGCGCCAAGTGCTATACCACGTTCAAGGATGCCATTGCGCCGACTGTCAAAAAGCTGCACGGCAACACGGCGCACACCGGAAAATTCCCCAAAGGGTGTGCCGAACAACATTCGAGAAAAGTCCGCAAAGCGGAGTTGGAAGAACTGTTGAAACGCGCCATAGAGACGCAAGAATATGAAAAGGCCGCCGAGTATCGGGACGCGTTGCGCGCTTTGGAAACTGAGACAAAACAGAGCGAAGCGACCGGTTCGGAAAACGTACCGGAAACGGAAAAGGTGCAAAAGCCGGAAAACGGCGAAAAGGCCTCCGGTGAAGATCGGGCAGAGGCTTAAAGTTTTGAGCAGAAAGTGTGATAGTTATGAAATGGTATGAAATGAACGGCAACGGTCATGATGTTGTGATAAGCTCCCGCGTCAGACTGGCACGCAATCTGGAAGATTTTCCCTTTACGCCGAAACTGGATGCCGAGACCTCGAAAAAAATTGCCGAAAAAGTGGTGAGCGCTTTAAAAGTCGGCTTGGGAAAAGAGCTGACACTTACCGATATGCGGCTCCCCGAAGCGAAAAAACGTCTGCTGTTGGAAGATCATCTGGTTTCGCCCGATTTCTGTTCGGACAGCCCGTTGGAACGGATATTGGTAACCGACGAAACAGGAAACCTGGCCGTTATGATAAATGAAGAAGATCATGTGCGGATTCAGTCGATCTATCCGGGGCTTGCCTTGGAAAAGGCGTATGAGACCGCATCGCATACGGACGATGTGCTGTCTGAAAGCGTAACGCTTGCCTTTGATGAAACGCTTGGCTTTTTAACGGCCTGCCCGACCAACCTCGGAACGGGACTTCGCGCGTCGGTCATGCTCCATCTGCCGGCCATGAGCGCCTATGGCTACATAAAGAGCCTTGCGGCGCTGATGACAAAGATCGGCCTTACCGTGCGTGGCATGTACGGAGAGGGCAGTGAAGCGCTCGGATGCCTTTACCAGTTATCCAACCAGGTGACGCTCGGTCTTTCCGAAAAAGACGCGATCGATAAACTGACCAGTGCGGTCAAGCAGATCGTTGCCAAAGAACGGGAACTCCGTTCGCAGATGTTGACCGACAAGAACGGCGCTACTGCCGATAAACTGTGGCGTGCGTTCGGCACGCTCAAATATGCGCGCCGTCTGGACACGGCCGAAGCCGCAAGACTCATTTCCAATGTCCGGTTTGGCGCGGTCTGCGGCATAATTCCAGAGGCGGAAAACATCAATTTGGTACAACTGCTGTTTTCGGTCATGCCGGCGCATGTGTTGGAAAAATATCCCGATGCGGTCAAGCCGGAAAAGCGTGACGCACGGCGCGCCGACTATGTCCGGTCGGTGTTTGTCGGAAAATAAAATTCTGTTTGCCGCAAAGTTTCCGCGGCATTCCGGGCAAAGCCGATGGGAAAAATCCGAAAAACGAAGTTTCGCGGCACGCTTAAAATATTTCCTCCCTTGAAAGAAAGGAAGATGTTCTATGAATTATAGATTTACCGAAAATGCCCAAGCCGCCCTGAACGCAGCCGCTGAATCGGCGTCCAAGTTAGGGCATACCTATATCGGCTCCGAGCACATTTTAATGGGACTTTTATATAAAGGTTCGTCGATTGCCGCCAATCTGTTGGCCTCCAAAGGAATCACCTATGAAAAAGTGGTGGAGGCGATCGGCGAGAGTATCGGTACGGGGGAACCGCTGGATGGGGTGCTTCCCGAATCGACGCCGCGCGCGGCGCGTATTATCGAGGGTTCGGCAGAACTGGCGCGTATGACCGGTCAGACCTTTATCGGCACGGAGCACATTCTCATGGCGCTCTTGAAAGAATCGGACAGCGTTGCCGTGCGCCTTTTGAAAAACGAAGGAGTGAATATCGCTGACCTCTACAACGAAGCGCTTTCCTCCATGGAGGGCGGCGAAAAGCCGTTTGCCGCCTCACACGCACAAAGCGCCTCCGGCGGTAAAAAAGGCGCGACCGGTACGCCTACGCTTGACCAATACGGCACGGATCTGACGGCGCTTGCACGCGACGGAAAGATCGACCCCGTTATTGGCAGGGAAGAAGAGACCGGACGCGTTTTGCAGATTCTTTCGCGCCGCACCAAAAACAACCCTTGCTTGATCGGCGAACCGGGCGTGGGCAAGACGGCGGTTGTCGAAGGGCTTGCCCAGAAGATTGCCGAGGGAAACGTTCCCGAAACGGTGGCGGACAAGCGTGTGGTCTCTCTTGACCTTTCGGGCATGATTGCAGGCGCCAAATACCGCGGCGAATTTGAGGAACGTATTAAAGGCGTTATGGCGGAGATCAAAAAAGCCGGCAATGTCATTCTCTTTATCGATGAAATTCATACGATTATCGGCGCCGGCAGTGCGGAGGGCGCGATTGACGCGGCCAACATCTTAAAACCGGCTCTTGCGCGCGGTGAGATCCAGGTCATCGGCGCTACCACGATTGACGAATACCGCAAACATATCGAAAAAGACGCGGCTTTGGAACGCCGTTTCCAATCGGTTATGGTCGGCGAACCGACACCTGAACAGGCCGTGAGCATTTTAAAGGGATTGAGAAGCAAATACGAGGCGCACCATAAGATCCGTATTACCGATGAAGCCATTGACGCGGCTGTCAGCCTTTCAGCCCGTTACATTACCGACCGGTTCTTGCCGGATAAGGCGATCGACCTTATCGATGAGGCCGCCTCCAAAAAGCGTATCGACCGCATTACGGCGCCGCCGGATCTGCGTGAGTTGGAAGAAAAAATCAAAAAGACGCATGCCGACAAAGAAGAGGCTGTCCGCGCCCAGGAATTTGAAAAAGCGGCGGAGCTGCGCAATCTGGAAAACAAACTGGCATCCGAACTGGAATCGCGCAAAAACGATTGGCGAAACAGCATGAACGGCTCGAATATGCCTGCTATCGGCGAGGAAGATATTGCCGAGATTGTGACACAATGGACCAAGATTCCGGTGACTAAACTGGAAAAAGAGGAAAGCGAAAAGCTCTTGAATCTGGATAAGATCTTAAAAGAGCGCGTGATCGGTCAGGATGAGGCTGTGGATGTGGTGGCGCGTGCCATCCGCCGCGGGCGGACAGGGCTCAAAGATCCTAAACGTCCGCAAGGCTCGTTTATCTTCTGCGGACCGACCGGTGTCGGTAAGACCGAACTGTCCAAAGCGCTTGCCGCAGCCTTGTTCGGCAGTGAGAACGCCATTATCCGCGTCGATATGTCCGAATATATGGAAAAACACAGCGTTTCCAAACTTATCGGCTCGCCGCCCGGATACGTCGGTTACGACGAAGCCGGTCAGCTTACCGAAAAGGTGCGCCGCAATCCGTATTCGGTCGTTCTGTTTGATGAAATTGAAAAGGCGCATCCGGATGTATTCAACATCTTGCTTCAAATCTTGGAGGACGGCCGGCTGACCGACAGTCATGGCCGTGTGGTGGATTTCAAGAACACGGTCATTATCTTAACCTCCAATCTCGGAGCAGGAGCGCTTGCCGAACCCAAGACGCTCGGTTTTGCGCAAGGCGGCGATTCCGGAAAACGAGCCGAACAGAAAGCGGCGGAAAATGTGATGGACGCACTCAAAAAAGCGTTCCGTCCGGAATTTTTGAACCGTATCGACGAGATCGTCATTTTCCACAAGCTGTCGGACGAAAGCATTCAGAAGATTGCACGTCTGATGTTAGGCGAGATCACTTCGCGTATCCAGAGTATGAATATGAAGATCGTTTTTGACGACGATGTCATCACGTTCCTTGCCAAAGAGGGCTTTGATCCGGTCTATGGAGCAAGACCTTTGCGCCGCGCCATGCAGCGTAAGATCGAGGACAGCCTGTCTATGGAACTTCTCGAAGGAAAACTCGGACAAGGCGACATTATTGAAGCTTATCTGGACGGCGAGACGGTTAAATACCGCAAGACCGGAAGTTTTGAGATTCCGAAAGCCGAAAACGAAACCGATGACCCTGTAAAAGCATAAACCGAAAAGGGCGGCGTTTCACAAAAAGAGATGTGAAACGCCGCTTTTTTGTGCCCGAAAATTTCCGAAAACCGGAAATTTTCACGATTTTTTTCGTAAATCTGCCACAAAACTGGAAATATTTCTGAAAAAGTGTTGACTTATTGCTCCGAAAACTGTATAATACTAACTACAAGTGACTTATTCACGGAAAGGAAGAAAGAATTCAATGAAAAACAGCGTTTGTTCCCTGATACTGACCTTATTGTGCATTACGCTCGTCGTTTTGGTTGCTCTGTTCGGCGTGCCGGGTACTGCACTTTCAGGTGTGTTTGAAGAGGACACCATCAGCAAAGGACTCGACCTTGTAGGCGGTTCTTCCATTACTTTTAAGGCGATTCCCGAAGAGGGCATCGATATTACCATGGATGAGGCGCTTGACAAAGCCGTCAATATCCTGCGCAACCGTCTCGACGGCATGGGACAGAACGAAGCCACCGTTTCCAAGGTCGGCACGGATTCCGTCCGCGTAGAGATTCCGGGTATCACAAATCCCGAAGACGCCGTAAAGACGCTCGGTTCTACCGCAAAACTTACCTTTGAAGATTCCGATGGCAACGTGGTTATCGAGGGCAGAGACGTCAAGAGCGCCGAAGCTCTCTATGGACAAGTCAATCAGAACACGGTCGGCAGCGTTTGGTATGTATCGCTGGAATTCAACGATACCGCGCGCGCCGCTTTTGCAGACGCTACGCAACGTATGGCGGCAAAGCCCGAGGGTTCCAACTATATTTCCATCAAACTGGATGATTCTATCATTTCCCAGCCGTCTGTTTCGGAGCGCATCAATGACACGCATTGCGTCATTTCCGGTTCGTTTGACGAAGCCGGCGCCAAACAGCTTGCTACCCTCATTTCGTCCGGTCAGCTGCCGGTTGCCTTTGAGGAGAGCGAACTCCGTTCGGTCGGTGCTTCTCTCGGTTCCGAGGCGCTTTCTACCAGCCTTATAGCCGGTCTTATCGGCGTTATCCTTGTCATGGTCTATATGATCTTATTATATCGTCTTCCGGGCTTTATTTCGTGCTTTGCCTTGGTTGCCTATACGGCAATCTTCGGCGTTGTGCTTGCCGTGACCAAGATCACGCTTTCGCTGCCGGGTATCGCAGGTATCATCCTTACGGTTGGTATGGCAGTTGACTCCAACGTCGTTATTTATGAGAGAATCAAGGAAGAACTGCGCACCGGCAAAACGCTTCGTGCCGCTGTTCAGGCCGGTTTCTCCCGTGCATTTACCGCAATTTTAGACGCAAACGTCACAACGCTTATCGCTTCTGTTGTGCTTTGGTATTACGGCACCGGCGCGGTTCAGGGCTTTGCAAAGACGCTGTTTATCGGCGTTATCATCTCCCTGTTTACCGCATTGGTCATTACGAGAGTCCTCTTGAACGTATTTGTTGATTTCAAGGTGAGCCCGAGACTCTTCGGCGCCAAGAAATCGGTTTAACGGAAAGGAGTGACGTATCGTGAAAAAATTCAGCTTTATTAAAAATCAGAAGATTTTCTTCGGCATCGCTATTGCCGTCGTCATTCTTGGTATTGTATCCTTTATCGTGCGCGGCTTCAATCTGGATATTGATTTCGCAGGCGGTACGGAAATTGCCTATGATATGGGTCAAGCCATTACCAAAGACGATGAAAATGCCATTGCAGAAGACGTGAAAGCCATTATCGGCGCAGATAACTTTTCTTCGATCCGTGTTTCCGGTGAAAAGGATATTGTAACCATTCGTACCTTGGTGATCGATAACAGCGATAACACCAATGAGATCTCCGCCGCCATCGAAGCCAAGCTTGCCGAACTTCATCCCGAAGCTACCCTTTCGGCAGACAGCACCGCCACCGATAAGGTATATTCGCTTTCTGCGGATGGCGATGAAACTGCCGCTTGGTCGGATGACGATGTAGACGCTGTCAAGGCCGCTTTGGAAGCGCTTGACCCGACTCCGTCCGAACTGAATGTTTCGGCAGACGGCGCAGAACTTTCGGTTTCGTTCACTTCGACCAGCATTGTTTCCAAATACCGTGCAGAAATCACCGACGCCATCACGGCTCGTTTTGAAAACGCTAAATGGCGTTCGATCGACACGGTCAGCGCCGAAGTCAGCGCAGGCCTTAAAAAGTCGGCTATTATCGCAAGTGCGGCGGCCGTACTTCTTATGTTGATCTATATCGCATTCCGATTCCAGGTAAGCTCGGCTTTTGCGTCGATCGTCTGCTTGGTTCACGATATCTTTGTTATGCTCGTGGCTTATTCGCTCCTCCACATCCCGGTAAACTCCAACATTATTGCAGCGCTCCTTACCATTCTCGGTTATTCCATCAACGCGACTATCATCATCTTTGACCGTATTCGCGAAAATGACAAGACCATGGGACGCGGCGCAACCTTTGCCGAAAAGGTGGATGCCGGTATCGTAAGCACGCTCGGACGTTCGATCAATACGACCATTACCACCCTTCTTACGATCGGTATGGTATATATTTTCGGTGTTGCTTCGATCAAGAACTTTGCTCTGCCGCTTATCGTCGGTATCGTGGCAGGTCTGTTCTCTTCTGTTTGCCTGGCAGGTCCGTTGTGGAACGTGTTCCATAACATAGCGGCAAACATGAAAAAAAAGAAATAAGCTGCTGAAAGTGCTTTTTACGCCCGTGAGGTACAGCCTCACGGGCGTTCTTGTATTTCTTTATTGGAAAAAATCGACGAACGTACCGCTTGGCACATATCCGTAACGGAGTTTGCACAAAGTCAACTGCAAACGGCTTCTCCGTCGTTTTTTAACGTGATCAGCTCGGATACCGTGACAAACGAATACCCACGCTTGATAAGCTCCGGAAGTATAACGGACAAAGCCTCCGGCGTTGGACTGCCCTTGGTGTTGAAATCGTGAAATAGAATAATATCGCCGTCGCGCAGATTGTCAAGCACCGTGTGAATGACTTTATCCACCGGCGGCTTTGACCAATCTCTGGTATCCTGACGCCATGACCACAAAACCGGCTTGCAGGAGATTTCTTCGACAGCCGTGACAAGCTCGTCGGAAAAAATGCCGCCCGGCGAACGGAATAACTTCGGATAAGTCCCGGTAATGTCGTGCACGATCTCCTGCGTCTGCTCAATTTCCTTGATTGCTTCGCTGACGCCGATTTTTTTCATATTCGGATGCGAATAGGTGTGATTCCCGATTTCGTGACCGGCCTCAAACTCCTTGGTAACTAAATCCGGATAGCTTTCCGCGTTTTTGCCGACTACGAAAAACGTCGCTTTGGCGTTGTTGTCGGCCAGTATCTTCAATATTTTTTCCGTATAGACCGGGTGCGGTCCATCGTCAAACGTCAGCGCCACAAATTTTCCGGCGTGCCGGTTGGCGGCGACGATATGGCTGTTGGGCGCTTCGGCAAGAATCGGAACAGCGAGCAGGGCCATACAGAGTGAAACGGTAAATATGCGTTTTATATCAGGTGTTACTTTCCGTACCCATGACAGGATCTTTCTTTTCATGGTTTTCCTCTCCTTTCCCGGTTTTCTCTGGGGTTTCTGAATTTACAAGCTCGTTAAGTGAACCGAACGTGTACCCCTGCGCGCGCAGGGTGTCGATATAGCGGCCTAAGATGGCGGCATTGGTAGACGAGGTCGGGTGCAAAAGCGCTACACAGCCGTTGTGCGTGCGCGATAAGACTAATTCCAGAGCGCGTTCGGGCGCAAGCTGTTTGTTGTTGTCCCAGTCGGCGTAGGCAAGACTCCAAAAAACGGTCGTGTAGCCGAGCCGGTCGGCAAATTCCAGATTCTGTTCGGAAAAACGTCCCTCGGGCGGACGATAGAATTTATCCATTTCAAGGCCGGTGTATTCACGTAAAATATCTTCGGCTGCGCACAATTCCGAGCGGAATGTCTCAAAATCCGTAATTTTACTCATATTCCGATGCGTTTTTGTGTGGTTGCAGATAAGGTGTCCCTCATCGCGCATTCTGCGTACAAGCTCTGTATTTTCCTTGGCGAGCTGCGGCAGAATAAAGAACGCACCGGGGACATTTTTTTCTTTTAATACATCGAGTATTTTTTCAACGTTTCCGTTTTCATATCCGGCGTCAAAGGTCAGATACACGCGTTTTTCCTCCGGCGAGCCGAGATAGATGACCGCATGCTTTCCGATGAATCCTGCAGCCTCCGGAATGACTTCGGGAACAGCGTGACCGGATGCCGGTTTGAAATACCAGGAATACTCTTGGGCTGTGGCGGCAAAACTTGTCAAAGCAAATAACATGGCGCACAGACAGGCGCAAATTCGCTTTCTTCTGATTTTTTTGTATGAAATGAATGAAACCATAACAAAACTCCTTTCGGCACGTTTTTTTACATGCCTTTGTTTCGTTATATAGTCTGTACGAATTGCCGTTTGTTTTGCAAGGCAAAAATCGCGACGCAAGAAAAAATTTTGCATAAGCGGAAAAATATACGCGATAATATGCATATAATTCGATATATTCATGTAAATATGCAAATATGCTTGTGCAAAATGTAAGGTGAAGTGTGATGTATACGGCTTTTCTTGACAAATAACACAAATTGCATAAATTTTGTAAACTTGAATAATAAACACTTGATTTTTTTGACGTTCAGTGGTACAATTTAGAAAAAATAAAACCTCGCTTTTAAAAAGCAAAACAGAGAAGGGGATTGCAATGAAAGGCATTAAAAAAGTTGTTTTGGCATATTCCGGCGGATTGGATACTTCGATTATTATTCCGTGGCTGAAAGAGAATTATGATAACTGTGAAGTCATTGCTGTTTCGGGCAATGTCGGGCAGGCAGACGAGCTGGAAGGTTTGGAGGAAAAAGCCTTGGCGACCGGTGCTTCCAAGCTGTACATTGAGGATCTGACCGATGAATTTGTGGATGATTTCATCATTCCGACGGTCAAGGCCGGCGCTTTATATGAAAAATATATGCTCGGCACGAGCTTTGCGCGCCCCGTTATCGCCAAACGCTTGGTGGAGATTGCCAAAAAAGAAGGCGCGGATGCAATCTGCCACGGCTGCACCGGTAAAGGAAACGACCAGGTTCGGTTTGAACTGGCCATCAAGGCTTTTGCTCCGGATATGAAGATTATTGCTCCGTGGCGTGAATGGAACATCAAGAGCCGTGACGAAGAAATTGATTATGCCGAAGCGCATCACATTCCGCTCAAAATCAACCGGGAAACCAACTATTCCAAAGATAAGAATCTGTGGCACCTTTCGCATGAAGGTCTTGATTTGGAAGACGCTGGAAATGAGCCGCTGTATGAAAAGAAAGGCTTCCTTGAAATGGGCGTTTCTCCCATCGACGCACCGGACAAACCCACTTATATCACGCTCGATTTTGAAAAAGGCGTTCCGGTTGCTCTCGACGGCAAGAAGATGTCCGCCAAGGATATCATCCTGAAACTGAACGAGGTTGGCGGCGCAAACGGTATCGGCCTTCTTGATATCGTGGAAAACCGGCTTGTCGGTATGAAATGCCGCGGCGTATACGAAACGCCCGGCGGTGCGATTTTGTATGCCGCGCATGAATACCTCGAAACGATCTGCCTTGATAAGATGACGGCACATAAAAAAGAAGAACTTGCTATCACATTCGGAGAATTGGTGTACAACGGGCAATGGTTCACGCCGCTTCGTGAAGCGCTCAGCGCCTTTGTCGATAAGACGCAGGAGACCGTAACCGGTAAAGTCAAATTGAAGCTTTACAAGGGCAATATCATCAAGGCTGGCGTATGGAGCGACTATTCGCTGTATTCCGAAGAAATCGCAACGTTCGGCGAAGATCATGTCTATGACCAAAAAGATTCCGCCGGCTTTATCAACCTGTATGGTCTGCCGATTGCCGTCCGTGCCAAGGCAAAGCAGAACTGGGAAAAGAAATAATCCGAAAGCAGTTTTTCGGTGACAGGTATAGGGTAAGAGCAGTCTTGCCCTATGCCTGTTGAAAAAGGCTTTTGGCTGTTTCAGGCGAAGCCCGGATATAAAACTCCGAAAAACTTGGGGACATGCGCCACAAATTTTTCTCAAATAGATTCGAGAGTGTCAAAAAGCACAGCTTTTTGGCATGAGGCGCGAGCGCACGAATCTGGTTCGTGTCGTAAAACGAAGTTTTGCGACACGCTCAATAGGGTAAGAGCGGTCTTGCCCTATGCTTTGTACAGGGAGAATTTATGAAAGACCTTGAAAAGGCATTGAAGCAAGACGGTTTTATCGCCGAAAAAATTGAAATTGACAAAAAATCGGAACTTTTTGTGTTGTCGGATGCCGACCGCGCACAGTATAACCGTATTTGCGGCTTACTTTCACAAAATGCCGAAAGAACAGAAACAAATCAAATCGGAAAAAATCCGTTTTGTTTCATCGGTTCGGGAGAAAACCTGATTGGCGTCGGCTTTTCACCCAATAATAAAGAAATCCGTGTGACATGCGAAACCGGAAACGACTATTTTTCCGTGTTTCCGGAACATGGAAAAGGCACGGCGAATGCTGTTCCGCTCCTTACACAATGCCATTTGGCTTGCATGAGCGCCGATTGCGGCATGTCGTATGTACTTCGCACGACCGACGGCCGGTTTATTCTGATTGACGGCGGCGAGGACGATTACGAGGAGAGCGAACGGTTATTTGACCTGCTTTGCGCGCAGACCGAAACCGGAGGAAAACCGATTGTCGCGGCCTGCTTTATCACACATCTGCATGACGATCACACAACTGCGTTTTGCAGACTTTGGAAAGATCACAAAGACGATTTCGTCTTGGAAAGCCTTATTTATAACATCGTTCCGGACAAATTCAATGTGGTTTATCCGCATGCGGTGTTTGATACGCTGCTTCCGAAAATCAAAGCGCACGGTACGGCGCTTATTCCGGCGCGCACCGGCATGAAGTTTTCTTTTGCCGGATTGGATATCGATATGCTTTATACGCCGGATGACGGCTATCCGAACGCTTTTTCCAATTTCAACGATTCCTCGTTAATCTTCCGGGCGGATTTTTCCGGACGGCGGATTCTGTTCTTGGGCGACGCTATGCCGCGTGCATCGGACAGCACGGCGAACCGCTATGAAAAGGACGACCTTGCGTGTGAATTCCTGCAAGTGGGACATCACGGTTATGGCGGCGGTTCAGACAAGCTCAACCGGATGTGCGACCCCGAAACCTTGCTTTGGCCGTGCCCGGCGTTCTGGTATCCGAGCGTCAGATTGTGGTCAAGCAACGATTTTCTGCGCAGTTCTTCGCATATAAAGCACATTTTGTTGTCCGGGTTTGGGACGGTGACGTTAGATATGACGAAGCCTGTTCCGGAGGAAGCGGAAAAGCATTTTTCTGCGGGGGAAACTGTATACGAAGAAGATTTTCAGTCGGTGAAACGCTTGGTCGATTTGAACTATGAATGCGTGACAGGCGGCGAGACCGGTTTGGTTTCGGCTAAGTATGCGTTTGAAAAGGATAGCTTTGGGCGGCACCTGACTTTAAAGACCGACGGGAATTCACTGGTTGGATTAGCCGCGCAGAATATTCTGTCGGTTCCTGACGCTTACGAAGCAAAAATCCTGCTTCGTGTGTCGGAGAATGCGAAGATCGGCATTATGGCGGCTCATGCCATGCCGAACCTTTGGAAAGACGGAAACACCCATTGGCTGAGCTCCGACACGACGCAAGAAATGTGCGAACTTACTGTCAGAACCGACTATCCGGCGCATACGTTAGAACTCACATGGTGCGGCAAAACGGAAAAGTATCCGACGGACGGGGAACGCGGCGGTCTGTATCTGGCGCTTGAAAAAGCAGAAGCCGCGCTGTATCACGTGAAGATTACGGCGGAATAAAGAATAACTATTTTACGCTCTAAAAAGATAAAGGAACGGTTGCAAAACATGAAAATGTGGCAAGGACGGTTCAAAAAGGAAGAAGACGAGCGCGTCAACGACTTCAACTCGTCGATTTCCTTTGACAGCCGCATGTATAAACAGGATATTGCCGGCAGTATGGCGCATGCCAAAATGCTCGGCGACACCGGAATCATTGAAAAAAGCGAAAGCGAATGCATTATCCGCGGCTTGGAGGGCATCTTAGCCGATCTTGAAAGCGGTACGCTTGTTTTTGACCCCAAAGCGGAGGACATTCATATGTTTGTCGAACAGGTCCTCACCGAACGTATCGGAGACGCCGGAAAGCGGTTGCATACCTCGCGCAGCCGCAACGACCAAGTGGCTCTCGATATGCGTTTGTATCTGCGCGATGAGATAAAAAATGTCAAAGAGCTTGTGATGAATCTCATGCAGACGGTCATCCGCATTGCCGAGGACAACACCGACACGGTCATGAGTGGCTACACGCATTTACAGCGTGCTCAACCCATAACGCTTGCCCATGAAATTCTCGCCTATGCGCAGATGTTCAAGCGCGACCTTCTTCGCCTTGACGATTGCTATGACCGAACCTGCCTTTCGCCGCTCGGTTCTTGCGCGTTGGCAGGAACGACCTATCCGATCGACCGGTATGAGGTATGTAAAGAGCTTGGGCTCGACGATGTGACTGACAATAGCATTGACGGGGTGAGCGATCGTGATTTTGTGCTGGAATTTGCATTTGATCTGTCGATGATTCAGATGCATTTGTCGCGCTTTTCGGAAGAGGTTATTCTTTGGTGCAGCAGTGAATTCGGGTATATGGAGCTTGACGACGCATTTGCAACCGGTTCGTCCATTATGCCGCAGAAGAAAAATCCGGACATTGCAGAGCTTGTGCGCGGCAAGACCGGACGTGTTTATGGGTCGTTAATGGCGTTGCTTACCGTGATGAAAGGCCTTCCGCTTGCATATAACAAGGATATGCAGGAGGATAAGGAAACGCTGTTTGATGCTTTGGACAATGTAAAAATGTGTCTTTCGATTTTCAACGAAATGTTGGCGACAGCGTCTTTCCGCAAGGAACGCATGAGAAAAGCGGCCGGTTTCGGGTTTATCAATGCCACCGACTGCGCGGATTATTTAGTCAAAAAAGGAAAACCGTTCCGCACGGCGTATAAGATTGTCGGTGAACTTGTCGCACGGTGTATTGAGAAAAACGAGAGCTTTGAAACGCTGCCGTTAGCCGATTATAAGGCTGTGTCGGACGCGTTTGAAGAGGACGTTTATGCGGCGGTGGATCTTACGGCATGCGTCAACGGACGCGCCTGCGTGGGCGGCCCGGCGCCGGAGGCTGTAAGACGCCAGATTGCAAAATTAAAGGATTTTTTGGATTCCGAAGAACTGGAAGAAAACTAAAAGGAAACTCGGATTTATATCCGGGAAAGAGTGGACAGAATGACAGAGAATAAAAAAGTAAAAGTCGGCATTATCGGCGCGACCGGGTATGCCGGAGCGGAACTGTATCGGCTTCTTGTTCCGCACCGCTATGCCGAAGTGGCGGCTGTATCGTCAACTTCGTTTGAGGGACAGACACTTGAATCGGTATATCCGGCGCTTACCACGCAAAAAGAACATGTTCTTGGCAATATGGAAAGTGTGGTAGAGGCAAGCGACGTGGTATTTGCCGCTCTTCCGCACGGACTTTCGGAAGAACTTGCCGTAAACTGTGACAAAAACGGGAAAGTGTTGATCGACCTCGGCGCGGATTTCCGTCTGACGGAGGAATCCGCATACACCAAATGGTACGGACTTCCGTTCAAATATCCGGCGCTCCACAAAAAAGCGCTCTACTGTCTGCCGGAGATCAACCGCGAAAGCATTCCGCATATCAATATCATCGCCAACCCCGGCTGTTATCCGACGAGCATTGCGCTTGGCCTTATGCCGGCTTTAAAAGGGAAACTCTGTGATCCGGCGCACGGTATCATTCTTGATTCCAAGAGCGGTGTAACGGGCGCCGGCCGCGGTCTTTCGCAAAACACGCATTTCCCGGATACCAACGAGGCCTTTGCGGCTTATAAAGCGGCCTGCCACCGGCATACGCCGGAAATCGAGCAGACGTTATCGCTTCTTTACGGACAACCCGTGAATGTGACGTTTGTGCCCCACCTTTTGCCGGTCAACCGCGGTATCTTATCGACGATCTATGTAAAGGCCGCGGAGGGCGTGACGCTTGAAAAGCTGTATGAAGCTTATACGGCGTTTTATAAAAATGAAAAATTTGTCCGTGTTATGCCGCTCGGCAAATTTGCCAACATCAAAAACGTGCATTATTCCAACTATTGTGATATATCCTTGCATTTTGACGAGCACACTTCGACCTTTGTCATCACCAGTGTGATTGACAACATGGTCAAGGGCGCTGCCGGTCAGGCTATCCAGAACATGAATATCCGCTTCGGTTTGCCGGAGGACGAAGGCATTTCCATGCTTCCGCCGTCGTTCTGATACCGTTAAAGCAAGAAATGGAGATTTGAATCGATATGAACGAAACGAAATTCAAACGCATGGAGGGCGGCGTGACGTATCCGGCCGGATTCCGCGCCTCCGGAATTCATTGCGGACTTCGCAAGAACAAGAACAAAAAGGACCTGGCTTTGATTCTGGCCGATAAGCCGTGTCAGGCCGCCGCCATTTACACGACCAACAAGGTTTATGGAGCGCCGATTACAGTCACGCGCGAACATCTGAAAAACGGAATAGCCCGCGCCGCTATCTGCAATAGCGGAAACGCCAACACCTGCAATCCGGACGGCGTGGAAAAAGCAAACGCCATGTGTGCGGCGCTTGCGGGACATTTAGGCATTGATGAGAACGACGTCATTGTCACATCTACCGGCGTTATCGGCGAACCCCTTCCGTTAGAACCGATTTTGAGCGGAATTCCGACACTTTGCGATTCGCTCGGCTATGGCGCGGAGGATGCTTATGCCGCCGCCAGCGCCATTATGACCACCGATACGCGTTTAAAGCAAATTGCCGCTGAAACGGTGATCGACGGCGTAAAAGTGAAGATTGGCGGCATGTCCAAAGGCAGCGGCATGATCCAGCCGAAAATGGCGACTATGCTCTGCTTTGTCACGACTGACGTGAACATTACGTCCGGCGTTTTGCAGATTCTTTTAAAGCGTGTGGCTGACCGCACGTTCAATATGATCAGCGTTGACGGTGACACCAGCACCAACGACACATTCAGCATCATGGCTTCGGGACTTGCCGGAAATGCGCTTATCGATGACCCGGACAGCGAAAATGCCCAAGCGTTCGAGGCGCTTCTTGAATACGTCTGCCATTATCTGGCACGTAAAATGGCGGCTGACGGCGAGGGAGCGACCAAGCTGTTGGAATGCCGCGTTCATGGCTGTGATACGGTTGAAAACGCGCGGATCCTTGCCAAGTCCGTCATCAATTCGCCGTTAGTCAAAACGGCTATGTTCGGTGCGGACGCCAACTGGGGACGCATTTTGTGCGCACTGGGTTATGCCGGTGTGGAATTTGACCCGAACAAGGTCGATGTCAGCTTTATTTCCGACGCCGGTGAGATCAATGTCTGCAAGAATGGCGGCAGTGTCGGTTTTGATGAGGATAAGGCAAAAGAAATTTTGCTTAAAGATGCCATTGTCATGGACGTCAGTATGAATTGCGGCAAAGAGTGCGCAACCGCTTACGGGTGTGATCTGACATACGAATATGTCCGTATCAACGGCGATTACCGCAGTTAGAATTTCCGGAGCAAGGAGAAAAGAATATGTTTATTTCCAACATTGACAAAGCCAAGGTTCTTATTGAAGCTTTGCCATACATTCAAAAGTATTACGGTAAAACCATTGTCGTCAAATACGGCGGAAATGCCATGGAAAACGAGGGACTCAAAGAGGCGGTCATCTCCGATTTGGTACTGTTGAAACTCGTCGGAATCAACGTCGTCATGGTTCACGGCGGCGGTCCGGAAATCACGGCGATGTTTGATAAGCTCGGTATCGAAACACAGTTTATCAACGGACTTCGCTATACCGGCGAAGAGGCTGTGGAGGTCGTTCAAATGGTGCTTGCCGGCAAGACCAACAAGGACCTTGTCAACAAGATCACCTCTATCGGCGGCAGTGCGGTCGGACTTTCGGGTATCGACGGCGGCATGATAAAGGCAAAAAAGCTTGACGACGGCAAAAACGATTATGGTGCGGTCGGCGAGATCACCGATGTGGACACCAAAATCATTACCGACAACATCGCGGCCGGCTTTATCCCGGTCATTGCGACGGTGGCAACCGGTGTGGACGGCGAAAGCGATGTTTACAACATCAATTCCGACACAGCGGCGGCGAAGATTGCAATTGCTCTCGGCGCGGAAAAGCTGATTCTTCTTACCAATACGCGCGGCCTTATGCGAGATCTGCATGATGACGACACGCTCATTCCGGTCGTAAAGCTGGATGAGATCGAGCCGTTGAAGAATGAGGGCGTTATTTCCGGCGGCATGATTCCCAAGATTGACTGTTGCGAAATGTGCGTCAAAAACGGCGTCAAACGCGCGCATATCATCGACGGAAGACTGCTTCACTCCATTCTTATCGAAATGCTTTCCAACGAAGGTATCGGCACCATGATTGTGGAATAAAAAACAAAGTACGGAGGAGAATTATGGATTCGGCTTATGTCAAGGAGCTTGACGCAAATTATATTATGAATACCTACGGGCGGTACGATGTGGTTCTCGACCATGGCAAAAACGCAACACTTTTTTCCGCCGATAACAAAAAATATATCGATTTTGCCAGCGGCATCGGAACACTTTCCCTCGGCACGGCCAACCGCGGCTATATCGCGGCCGTTACGGCACAGCTCCGCAAAATTCAGCATATGTCCAACTATTTCTATTCCGAACCGACGGCGCGTCTTGCCGAAAAGATCGTCAAAAGCTCTGTCATGAGCAAGGTCTTTTTCTGCAATTCCGGCGCAGAGGCGAACGAGGGCGCTATCAAGCTTGCCAGAAAATACTCGTTTGACAAATACGGCGAGGGCAGAAACACCATTATCACCTTTGACCGCTCGTTCCACGGCAGAACCGTCACAACGCTTGCCGCAACCGGTCAAGAGGTCTTTCACAATTACTTCTTCCCGTTCACCGGTGGTTTCAAATACTGCGAATACAACAACGCAACGGCTTTTGCCGCATCTCTTACGGGGGATGTGTGCGCCGTTATGTTAGAAGTGATACAAGGCGAGGGCGGCGTCAATCTGATCGATAACAATTTCGCACGCTTTGTCGGCGAGGAATGCCGCAAACGCGATATTCTCGTCATCATCGACGAAGTGCAGACCGGTATCGGCCGCACCGGAAAGCTGTATGCTTATCAGAATTACGATATCCGTCCGGATGTGCTGACGCTTGCCAAAGGTCTTGCCGGCGGAATCCCGATTGGTGCGTTTGCCGCTTCGGAAAAATGCGCGGATGTGCTCGGACGCGGAATGCACGGTTCGACTTTCGGCGGCAATCCGGTTGCCGCGGCCGCGGCCTGCTATGTCATGGATACTGTCAATAACGAGGCGTTCCTTGGCGACGTTTTGGCCAAGGGCGACTTGATCCGCCGCAAGATTGCCGATTTCGGCTGTGCTGTTGTCAAGGATGTGCGCGGAAAAGGTCTGATGATCGGCGTTCAGGTCGGGCATGATCCGCATGAGATTGCTGATGCCGCTATCGATGCCGGACTCATTGTCTTAACAGCCGGAAAAGACGTGCTTCGTCTGCTTCCGCCGTTAACGATCACCGATGCCGAAATCGATACCGGACTTAAAATTCTTAAACGTGTGCTTTCGCAGTTTTAACGGATCCTGCGGATTTTATTAAAAAGCATTTCGCTCTCGGAACAGCAAAGGGAAAGGAACACAGCATGAAAAAAGATTTACTCAAAATGTCCGATCTCACAAAGGACGAATTATTGGAACTTATCGAGCTTGCGCAAAAACTGAAATACGAGAAACAGCACAAAATCCCACACGAGATTTTAAAAGGGAAAACGCTCGGCATGATTTTTGAAAAGTCGTCAACGCGCACGCGTGTTTCGTTTGAGGCCGGCATTTATCAGCTCGGCGGACTCGGGCTGTTTCTTTCCTCCAAGGATACCCAGCTCGGACGCGGTGAACCGATCCGCGACACGGCGCGCGTGCTTTCGCGGTACCTTGACGGAATCATGATCCGCACATTCGGACAGGAGATTGTTGAAGAGCTTGCCCAATATGCCGATATCCCGGTTATCAATGCATTGACCGATTATGCGCATCCGTGTCAGGTGCTTGCCGATCTGCTCACCATAAAAGAGCATAAGGGCGGCTTTGAGGGACGCAAAATGTGTTATATCGGCGACGGAAACAACATGGCAAATTCGCTGATTGTCGGCGGATTGCTTGCCGGAATGGATGTGGCGGTTGCAACGCCGGCCGGATACCGTCCGCATGAGAAAGTTTTGAAATTTGCTGAAAGCTATGGCGGAAAATTTACGCTGACAGACAACATATTTGAGGCCGCCGAAGACGCGGACGCACTGTTTACCGACGTTTGGTCGAGCATGGGGATGGAGGCGGAAATTGAAAAGAGAAAACAGATTTTTTCCGGTTATCAGATCAACGCAGAGCTTATGAAAAAGGCACGGAAAGACGCTATGGTTCAGCATTGTCTGCCGGCGCATCGCGGTGAGGAGATTACCGATGAGGTGTTTGAAGCGCATGCGGCCGAAATTTTTGATGAGGCGGAAAACCGGCTTCATGCCCAAAAGGCTGTTATGGCGACGCTCATGAATCGATAGGAGAACGCAGAGCACAAAAAGGCTGCTTGCCCTTGCAGGCTTGCCTGCTTTTCTTTAAAAAAGCTGGGGGGATTTTTAAATTGGTACGCCCGATGGTAAAACCATCGGGCGTACTGTGTTTTCAGGAAAAGCATCAAAAAAACGTCTCTTTTAACGTCAAAAAGTCATTCGGTCACAAATTTGTGTATGGCAAAACACAATTTATGTATAGAGTCAAATTGGATTTTGTGATAAAATGGAAATGTAAAAATATCCTTGAAAAAAAGGAGAAAAAACATGTTATTATCAAAAAAAGAATGGTTGGACGCAAATCAGCGTGCCGACGCAACCGAAAACCGTTTATTGGAGCTTTCCTACACAACTCTCATGAACAATGTTTACGGAGCCGAAGGGTATCCATGGAGTCCGTACCGCTGTATCAGCCCGGCACGCGCTCTGCCAAACGTGAGCGGCTGTTTTCCCGGCGTATGGAACTGGGACAGTGCGTTCCATGCGGTCGGCGTTTCGCGCTGGGACACGGCGCTTGCGCGTGAAGCTTTGCTTGGGTTTATGCAGTTTCAGAAGGAAAACGGTCTGTTTCCGGATGTTATGTTTGAAAACGGAACGCTTGTGGATACGTTTTCCAAACCGCCGGTCTTAGGATGGGCGTGTGAAATTGTGTATAAAAGAGACAAAAACCTCGAATTCTTGAAAAAAGTCTATCCCATGCTTGTCAAGAATGAGCGTTATTGGACAGAACACCGTGCTGTGGACGGATTGCTCCACTATGACGCTGAGGATACGGACAGCAAGGACTATGAACTGCATGTCCGGTATGAATCCGGTTGGGACAACTCGGTACGTTGGGATAAGGGGATTGTCTCTATGTGGGCCATTGACCTCAATTGTTTCATGGTCATGAATTACCGTGCTTTAAGTTACATAGCCGGTGAGCTTTCTCTGACGAAAGACGCTCAAAAATGGTCGGATAAAGCAATCGCATTAAGCGCACTTATCAACGAACGTCTTTGGGACAGTCAAAAGCATTATTATGCTGATGCAGATTTCAAAACGCATGAAATTTCCCATGTTTTGTCTCCGGCCTCCTTTATGCCGCTGTATATCGGTATTGCTTCCGAAGAACAGGCAAAATGCATGGCAGAACTTGCCGAAACAAAATTTGAAAGCAAAATGCCGACGGTATCGTTTGACGATCCTGCCTATTCGACAGATTATTGGCGCGGCCCGACGTGGCTGAATGTGGCTTATTTTGCCGCAAAGGGCTTAAAGAATTACGGCTTTGCAGTCGCAGACGACATTAAGGACTCTATTCTTGCCATGTGTGCCAAAGATAAGGAGCATATCTACGAAAACTATGACGCCAAAGTCGAAAAAGGGCAATATTGCAATCATTTCAGTTGGAGCTGCGTGTTTATCATCGAATTTATTTTGAATTTTGACAAGCAGAATTTCTGAAAAGGAGAAGAAATCATGAGAAAAGTCAGTATTTCTATCGCAATTTTACAGCAAAAGTATGGGGACGAAGAAGCGCTTCGCATTGCAAAACGCATCGGCGCGGACGCGGTAGATTTCAACCTTTGCGACAATGACCGTAAAAAGCCGCACGACATTTACGGCGAAGACGATAACACCATTCTGGAATACTACCGTCACTTGAAAGAGGTTGCCGACGAAATCGGATTGGAAATCTGCCAGACGCACGGAAGACTGCAAGGGTTCAAGGATATTCCCGAGGAGGATGACAACCTGATTGCCAACAGCCGGATCGACTGCATGGCAACGGCTGCTCTCGGTGCAAAGATTTGTGTAGTACATTCTGTAACGACCATTTTCATGGGGCCGGATGCAGATCCCGGAAAAATGCGTGATCTGAATTTTGATATGTTTACACGCATGCTGCCGTTTGCCAAGGAATACGACGTCATTATTGCCTCCGAAACATTCGGGGATGCGGTTCGCTTTGCCTGCTGTGACTTTTTCGGACAGATCAACGAATTTCTCATGTCCTACAACCGCGTCTGCGCCGCAGACGATTTTGCCAAGCATTTCAAAATCTGTGTCGATACCGGTCATTCCAACAAAGCGATGCGTTTCGGAAACCCGAAACCCGGCGATGTCATCCGTCTTGCCGGACAGAATCTTGTTGCGCTTCACCTGAACGACAACGATACGCTCACCGATCAGCACAAAATACCGCTTACCGGTACAATTGACTGGAAAGACGTATTGGATGCGCTGGACGAGGTCGGGTACAACGGCTATTACAATATGGAACTTGAACTGCGGCATTTCGGCAAGGACTTTGAAGTTGAAGAAGCCGCCTTTGCCATAAAGGTACTTCGTAACATGCTCAAAGACCGTTACGGCAAAGAAAGCGTCTGACGGCAGCCGCCGATGCAAGGCTGCAAACATATCTAAATAGAGAACGCGGCTTTTCTTAGAAGAAAAGCCGCGTTCTTTTCAAGCAGAGCTTGATATTACACCTTTCTTTTTTCCGCTTCCAAAGACGGAAGATTCCCGATATACCGCCTGTAAGTGCGCGAAAAATAGGAGAGATTGTTAAAGCCGCAGGCTGTGGCTACCTCAGCTACCGTCCGATTGCCGTCTAAAAGCTGTTTTGCCTGATAGCATCGGGACCAGTTGATAAATTCGACAATGCTTCGCCCGGTCAACCGCTTGAATTCACGGGTCAGATAGCACCGGCTGACGTGTACAAGAGACGCAAGACTATCCACATCCAACGGATCGGATAAGTGATTCCGGATATAATCAATCGTCGTTTTGACAAAAGCGCTGACGGAACGTTTATCTTCCGCCGACTCCGTTTCCGTGTAATTCTCGCGAAGAAAAACTAATAACAGGAGAAGAGTTGCCTTGATACGGGTGGAAAAGCAGGGACTGTCATAAAAATTGCGATATTGACTTAAAACGTTGTTAAATTCCGCGGAAAGTGCCGGATCGGTAATTTTTTCGCGGAATTTTAATTTGTCAACCGGAATTCCGCTCCATGTGCAGAAATCGAAATTGATGATAAAACAAATGAATTTCATTTCCGTGCCGGATGATTCAATTGTGTGAATGACATCTGAGTTGAAAACAAAAATATCGCCCGGAGCGGCGTCATATACGGTTCCGTTGCAGGTGACCTTTCCCGTGCCGGAAGTTATGGAAGTAATTTCGATATCCCTATGCCAATTGCTGGAATAAAGCTTGATTTTCGTGTTGCCGTAATGAAAAAACAGAGGTACATTTTCTAAAAATTTACGACTGTCGGCGAACTCATAATTGATCACGGAGGCTTTCCTTTCTCAAAATGGGACTTGCTTAATGTTTGTATCTGTTTGTGTCAAAATAGGCTATAATCGTTCTTGCTGTTCCTTTTTTTCTATTGTATAATAAATTTATCAATAAGTCAAGAACAATTATTCATGTTGCACAATTTTTTGTATACGGAAGAACGAAAGGAGAGAGCAAATGAATTTTTTGAAATCTATCAAACGTTTCGGCACGATTCTGATTTTAGTTACTGTTTTGTGCGTCGGCACACAGGCGATTGAAAAGGTGAATCCTTATCAGGACGGCATGTTTTCCGATGTAGCGGCAGACCAATGGTATCAGGACGAGGTGAAAAACGCCTATGAATACGGTATCATGAACGGAACGAGTACAAGCACTTTTGAACCGGACGGCAGACTGACAGTGGCGGAGGGCGTGACGGTGGCCGCGCGGCTTCATGCGGCACTGAACGGCAAGAATATCCCGGCCTCCGACGGCGAATGGTATGCACCGTATGTGAATTACGCAAAGGAAAACGGATTTCTTTTCGACGGTGCCGAGGAAATCCCGGAAAGTCCGATTTTGCGCTTTCAGATGGCTCAGATGCTTTCGGATGCGTGCGGCGCACTTCCGGAAATCAACACGGTAAACGCCATTCCCGATGTGTATTCCGAAAAGATCTTAAAGTTGTTCCGTGCCGGCGTTTTAGCCGGAAACGATGAATATGGTACGTTTGACGGCTATGCTTTCCTCAAACGCAGTGAGCTTTGTGCGATGGCTGTGCGCGTGGCACTGCCGGACAAACGGGTAAAGAAAACGTTTGTACCTATGCACGGATCCGAATTCGGCGATGCTTATGGAATCATTGAAAACATGCGCGGCTACGGTCTGAACGGCCTTGCCAATGGGTGGGAATACGATAACCGTTTCGACTTTTTCAACACCACCGGCAAAGCAAGCATGACCTTGAACGATGATAAGTCCTATGCCTATGAGCGGCTCATGCGCTCGTTCCGTCCGGAAGCGGAGGGAAAACTCCGATTGGAATTCAACGGTTCTGTCCGGGCAGAAGACGGCGGCGTCAGTCTGGCGCTTGAAAACGAACAGGGGAAAGATGTGCTTTCGCTTGCCGTCAAAAACGGTGTGTGGACTCTTGTCGGTGCGACCGAACAGGCAACGGCTGTTATGGTCAGCCTTTTGCGTGCCGAAACATATAACGTTGAAATGGATATCGACTTGGACAAGGCGACTGCGGACGTTGTCATCAACAACATCTATGGAGGACGCGTTTCTTTTGAAAAATCGCCGGTCTGCCGTTTCGTTGCCCGAACAGGAAAAGAAGAAAAAGGGTATGTCAACGTTTTTCATACGATTCTTTCCAAAAACTATGCCGTTCACGATCGATTCTTAACCGGTGAATCGGCTGTTGGAAAAACGCCGTTCGGCTGGGAGATTGACGGAAATTTTCGCATTGCAAAAATGCAAAGCTGTATCGAACCGGATCTGTACAGTGTGAAAAGCGAGACAAAAGCCGGTTTAGTGTCGCAAGCGGTGCGAATGTTTGCTCCGTTAACGGGAAAATTCAGCGCAGAATGCATGTTTCTTCTTCCGGAAAAGACAGACGGGGCGTCCGTTACATTGCTGTGGAACGGAACAGACGTACTGACATTGGAAACCAAGAACGGCGGTTTGTATCTTGGGGACACGTTAGTGAACGATTATCTGCCGGATATCTGGCAAACGCTTACGGTGGACGCAGACACGGCTCATAAAACCGCGACCGTCCGAATCAACGGCAAGGACAAAGGAAAATTTCCGTATGCGGCAGACGGAATAGACGGCATCAAGATCCGTTTTTCGCCGGACAAGGACGCCGATATGTGGTTTGACGATGTCAAGGTGTACAGTCTGCATGATTATGCGGATTATCCGTCTGAACCGCTTGCGGCAGTCTCGGATGAATACAACGTCGGCGTGAATGTCTGCTGGCTGTGGCGTGATCAGCATTCCGGCGAGGGCTGGGACGCGGTCAGCGCTTTCCCGGAATTTGAAAACTATCTCGGTTATTATGACGAGGGAATCCGCGAAACGGCTGATTGGGAAATCAAGCTCATGGCGGAGCACGGCATTGATTTCATGCATGTCTGCTGGTATGCGCCCTATGCGAATACCACAGCCCCGATCAAGCAAATGCGGCATTCGCACGCCGCTCTTCATGACGGTTACATGAATGCCAAATACAGTGATCTCGTCAAATTCTGTATTATGTGGGAAAATTCCTTTACCGATGTTAAGGATCTCGATTCCTTCAAAAAGTACATCTGGAACTATTGGGTGGAATACTATTTCAAGGACAGCCGGTATGAACGGCTTGATAATAAAGCGCTTCTTACGGTTTGGAGCGTCAGCAATTTTGTCAATTCTTTCGGCGGCGAGGACGGCGCGGCAGAGGCCATTCGTTTCATGAACGAGGATATCAAGAAATACGGCTATGACGGCATTCTTGTTATGACCAACGCCGGCGGCTCCATGAATGAGATCGGAAAATACACCTGGTATTCCAAGATCGGTCTTTCCGGTTCGTACATCTACGCAACGAGCGAAGTAGAGGCCGAAAAGCAGCTTGAAATCAACAAAAAAGACCGCGAATATGCGTCGAGCTATCTCATGACGCACCTGCCGACTATCGGCATGGGCTTTAACGATGTGGGACGAAACAATAAGCGTTCTCCTATCATGACAGAAAGCGAACATCTGAAAATGTGCCAAGGGGTCAAAGAAATGTTGGATTCCTCCCATACCGGTACATTTGCCGACAATACGCTTATGATCTCCACCTGGAATGAGTGGAGTGAGGGGCATTATATCATGCCGTCGGAGTCGAATGGGTTTGCTTATCTTGAAAATATCCGCAAAACCTTTACGCCGGACACCTCCGACCATACCAAAACCGACGCTCCGCTAAGCAAAACACAGCTTTCGCGTATCTCGCATACCTATCCGCCGCATCACACGCCGATCCGCGCTCTGCTTGCCGAACAACCGGAGGAAGAGCAGACGCCCTGCGTGAAGATAAAGGTCAATGGTACGGTGCTTTCGTTCCGCTATGCGCCGAAAAAAACGGCGGACGGCGATTATGAAGTCGTCGGAGAACTGCGCGATTACGGTTTCTATTCCATGCTTCGCCTGTTTGCGGATTTTGACCGCTTCGACGGAAAACTTGATCTGCTTACCTACAAGGAACGAGAGATTCTTTTTACGGTCGGCTCGGACAAAGTGTCTGTGGACGGACAAGAGCAGGAGGCCGGGTTTGTTTTCATTTTGCGTGACGGACTTCCAGTGTTTCACATCAAAAAGCTTTGTGATCTGCTTGACTATTCCTATGAGGAAAAAGACGGCGTTCTTGCTGTCAAAGCGGCAACGGACAGCGAATACGCAGCGCTTGACGCACGAAAGGACTATCAGTATGAATTCTCTCTTGAAGAAGAGACAGAGGGCTGGCGTGGCCAAGGATTAAGCTCGCTTACCGTGCATGACGGAAAGCTGACCGGCGTATCGATCGGAAACGACCCGGCTGTTATCAAAAATGTGTCGTTCTATTCGGGAGATTATTCGCATGTCCGGATCGGCGTGGTCTACGAGAAGGGATTGTATGACAATTTTACGCCCCAGCTCTTCTATACCACAAAGACCAGCGGCAACTACTCGGCGGATAAATGCATTAACGGTGTGTACGTCATTCCGGAAAATGTGAAAGACGGCGATATCATAGAAGCGGTCTTTGAATTTCCCGCAGATTCTGACCTTGATATTATCACACTTCGCTTTGATATGTTCGGAGCGCCCAAAACGTTTTCTATCGATTATATCCGCCTTTTAAACGAACGGGAAAAAGAACCGGAAATTGTCTATATCGAGAACAGCGAAAACAGCTGGACGTTTGATAAGGACGGCGATTGCGAGGGCTGGACGTCGCCTTTGACCATGACGGCCGAAAACGGATATCTCTCGGCGTCCCCTGCTAATCCCGACCCGTATTTGCTTCATAAGGTGAATTTCAAGTATAACGACTATCACGTGATGATCGTCGGCTTGAAAAACACCGGCGCACTGCGCGGAAAGACCGGATACTTGTACTTTACGACCGATAAGAGCGGCACATTGAGCGCAGATAAGATGATAAGCGCAAAATACCGCGTTCCGAGCGGAACGGCTGTCGGCGATACCGTTGAGATCATCTTTGACCTGTCCTCCAATCCGAAATTCAAGGATACGATCACAACCGTGCGTTTTGACCCCTATAACGACCTGCCGTCGTTCTCAATCGACTATATCAAGTTCTGCCGCATTGAAGGCAAAGAATCGTTTGTTCATGAGGACACAGACGCGGATGCGGCGCTTACGGAAGAGGAAACCCCGACGTTGGAAGACCGCGATCCGATCGTGTTCAAAAGCAGCTATGATGTGCCGGAAAACGCACCAAAGTGGGATTTCACGGACGGTGCGGGAGATTGGAAGAGCAATCTGGAATTAAGAGCCGCAGACGGCGTGCTGTCCGCTCCGAAAAATTCCAATGCCGATCCGTATGTCATCCATAACGTGAATTTTGACGCGGACGCTTACGATATGCTGGTTGTCGGCGTGAAATTCAGCGAGTTGTTAAGAAAAACTACCGGCTATCTCTATTTTGCTACGGATACGGAAAAATCCATTTCAGCCGATAAAATGATTTCTGCAACATATCGCTGCCCGAAAAACGCACAGCCCGGCGATACCGTCGAAATCGTTTTCTATCTGCATGAGCATGCCAAATTCACCGGTACGATAACCATGCTCCGCTTTGATCCGTTCAACGATTATCCCGCCTTTGAGATCGACTACATCTATCTGGCAAACGGCAAAACGGATTCTTCCGGAGAGACCGATCAAACGCATACGGTTCACCGGGGCAGCTATACCGAGATTTATGATTCCAATCATAACGAATTCAATACCGACGGTTATGACGAGGGGTGGAAATCCTCCCGTGCCATAACGGTTGAAAACGGTTACTTGAAGATTGCAGGCGGTACGGTTGACCCGTATATCATCAAAAGCGTTTCGTTTGCCGCGGATAAATACGACGTGATCGTCTGCGGCGTCAAATATGCCGAACATTTAAAAAACAAGACCGGGTATTTATATTTTACGACAAGCGAAAGCTCCTCACTTGGGGAAGATAAGGTGATTTCTGCCAAATACATCATTCCCGAAAACGTGAAAGAGGGCGATACGGTGGAGATTGTTTTCCAGCTTGCCTATCATCCGAAATTCACCGGTACGATCAAGCAGATCCGCTTTGATCCCTTTAACGATCTTCCTGAATCCGAAATCGATTACATCCGTTGTTGCACGGACTACAACGCGGCGCTGTAATAAATAAAAATAAAGGAAAGGATGAACCCCATGAAACACTCGCGCATTTCCATATTGTTTGCGGCTCTTGCCGCCGTGCTCACCGTTCAGAGCAGCGCTCTTACGCTTGAAACGGTGCAACCCCTGTCAGAGGACAGTGCTGTTCCCGAAGAAGCCATTTTGGCGGCAACTGAAACCGCGCAAAAGCCGGGCTTAAACTATATCACCGGAACAACCGAAGCGGAGGGATTTGAAAGCTGTACCAAGACGGTCAATAATCCGTCAGCGGTCGCTCCGTGGAAAGACATGTTTGAATATGGTTTGGCAAACGGAGCCATAAAACTATCCTATATCAGTTCTTTTGCCACCGCAAAGGCAAATACGATCTCTGCTTATCCAGACGGCGTTGCCGGAAACGATTCCGAATGGGCTTGGTATGACGTCGTTTCGCAATCGGCTGCCAGCCAAGGCAATCACCGGTTTGTCGTCAAGGGAAATTTTGAAAACGGCCGTAAGTATTGGTTTGCATTCGATTATTATACCAATATGTTTGATACGCTTGGTGCAGACACCGGATTCAACTATTATGTAACGCAGACCGGAAAGTCGGCTGCTACATGGACTTCGGTCAAGTCTGCGGTGTCCGCAAAAAAATGGTTTTCCTGCTCGCAAAAAGAATATCTGTACAGCGGTACGGACGGCGGAACGGTGACCTTGCAGACGCAGACCTATCATCCGGGAAAGACCGCGGCGTTTTGGTATGACAACATCATGGTTATGCCGTATTACAAGATCAACTATGTCACAAGCGCCGGAACAACCACGGAACAGGTCTTGTTTGCAGATGCGGATAAAACGCAGATCTTAACGGAATACACGCCCAGATCCGACAACTATCCGTTCCCGATAAACGGTATGGCCTGTATCGGTTGGAGTACGCAGGAGAATGCGGCCGAAGCGATGACGGTTATTCCTCTTGAAAATGCCGATATTACGCTGTATCCGGTTTATGAAACGACCGATAAGCAATTTGTTGCACCCCAAAAAGTTGTCAGCGCATCGTCGGAAGATACCGTTTGGGTATATCTGCCGAATTACGCGGATGACATGGATTATATCTGTGACGCGGGCGTCACGGACGTTGTTGTGACGCAGGATGACGACGGAGCGTTTCACTTTGTTCCGAACGGAATGCCGGGCGAAGTTACCTTTACGGCGGAAAAGGACGGCGAAACGGTTGAAACGCTGACCGTGCAGCTGCTTGGCGGCAATAAATGGCGTCCGGGTCTCGATCTTGCTACCGGTACAGAAAAAACGTTTGACTTTGACGGATATACAAATACAGAGATTGGCTATGCTTATGATATTACCAATTTCACCGTTAATTCCGATGAAGAAAACACCTTTGTTACGGCCGACCGAACTTACAGATATCTGAGACCGAAAACCACTTTTGAGCTTGAAACGGAGCGCCCCTTGCTGTTTGATTACCAGCACAAAGGCGAGATGAGCATTCACTTCATCGTCATGAATGGTGAAACCGTAAGCTATAATATGGGAAATACGACAAGCGAGAAATGGGCACGTGTAAACTTTATGCACAAAGCAAGCGGCAAGGCCGCCTCTCTCTTCTCGATAACCTCCCTTGGTATCGGTGGGCAGAGTTCGTCCCCGTTCTATTCGTTTGACAGTATACGAATCGTCCCGTCCTATAAGATCACCTATGTGTCTACGGACGGTGAGAAATCCGCAGAATATGTACTCTGTGATAAGAACATGAATATTCTGCACGAATATACGCTTGATCTTACCAAACTCGGCACGCCCTGCTATTCGCTTACGAAAGACGGCAAACTTCTTTCGGCAGATACGCCGATCCGGTTAAACAACGAGGATGTTACCGTCTATGCCCGTGAGGCAGAGGTTGCGCTTGAAATGGATGACACCCTGTCGGTGCGCGATGCCGCTCCGGCCGGAATCCGGTTTAAGACTCTGATTACTAAGAACAGCGAAAATCTTTCCGAAATCGGTTTTATGGCAACGCGCGCAGTTTATTACAACCAATACTTTGCCGATGACAAAGGCGGTTTCACCTTGGCTAACAAGGAAACGCAAAACGGAAAAAGATGTGTTGTCGTAAATCGTTCAGGCGATGAAATGGCAAGCTTTATTACTCCGGATCCGGGAAAATCTCCCTATTTCAGTGCGGTTGTAACGGGTGTTCCGATGGAAAGTACACACTTGCAGGAAGAACTTTATCTGCGTTCGTATGCCAAATGCGGAGGTGTGACGTATTACAGCGGCACCAAGCATATGAGCATATACAGCGCGGCTAAACAATTGGTTGAAACCGAGGGATATAAAGATAATGCCTATCTCAAAGGCATTATAGAAAAATGTGAGCCGGCAAACGGTTGACAGAAAAGAGGAATATACAATGAAATGTTATGACTCGCCCGTAATGGATATACAAAAAGACATCTCAGATATTCTCATGACAAGTGAGATGAGTGCAGATATGAAAGGCCTGTATGACGGCTATTACAATGACGACGGCGATTGGGTTGAATACGAATAACCATACGGCCTACTAAAACAGCGTGTTTTTCTAACTCTCCTTTTGCCCCGTTCGCCGGATTTCCGGCGGACGGGGTTTTATCTGTGCAAGGCAGTTCGACTTTGACATTACTTTTTGCGAAAAGTAACCAGAGAGGCACTTGGGGAATGTCTTTGTTTTCCGAAAAGCCTGGAAAGAGGTTTTAAGGGAACTTTTCCGAAATAAGAAATTTCCCACTAAGAGCTTCTTTCTTATTCTTTCACATCGTCGCCAAGAGCCTCCTTGGCCGGAACAAGCACTGCCTGCTCATAGCAGGCAAACATGCTGTCAAGCGACTTCTTGTCCGGCTTTTTCGTAAACAGGCTGACAACCGGAACCAGGATAAGCCCGGTAACCATAGCAAATGCACCGCAGTTGATCGGCGATTGCAGAATAACCGGAAATGCGCTCCGGAAAAGCATGTTGAGCGTCATAATGCCGACTCCGAAAATAAAACATACCCAAACCGAAACTTTCGAGATGTTTTTGGAGTAGAGACCGTATAAAAACGGCGCAAGAAACGCACCGGCGAGCGCTCCCCAGGAAATTCCCATGAGCTGGGCAATAAACGAAACGCTGCTGTTGTACTGAACAATGGCAATGATTGCCGAAATGGCAATGAATACCACGACAAACACACGCATGACAAAAACTTGCTTTTTTTCGGACATGTGCTTGACCAGATTATCCTTGATAAAATCAATGGTAAGCGTTGAGCTGGACGCTAAAACAAGTGAAGAAAGTGTAGACATGGAGGCTGAAAGTACCAATATGACGACAATTCCGATCAAAATATCCGGCAAATTTTCAAGCATTGCCGGGACAACCGCGTCATAGCCGCCGACCGGCAGTCCGTTTTCACCGACTGCAACGCCGGAAATGCGCCCGAAACCGCCTAAAAAGTAGCAACCGCCTGCCACGATAAGTGCAAACAGCGTTGAAATGACCGTGCCTTTGTGAATGGACTTCTCGCTCTTGATAGCATAAAACTTCTGCACCATCTGCGGAAGTCCCCATGTGCCGAGAGACGTGAGAATGACAACGCAGAGCAGTCCGAACGGATCAGGCCCGAAGAAAGAAACGAATACACCGGGCATTGTGCTTGCCGCCGGATCATTGACGTTGGCAAGCTCATTTAACGACGCCATAAAGCCGCCATGTCCGGAAAGTACGGCCGCAATGACCGCCACAATGCCGCCCAGCATGATAAGACCTTGAATGAAATCATTGATAGCTGTCGCCATGTAGCCGCCGGCAATAACATATATGCCGGTCAAAGCCGCCATGACGATAACGCAGACCGAATAATCAATGTTGAACGCCATGCCGAATAATCTGGAAAGACCGTTGTAAAGCGACGCCGTGTAGGGAACAAGAAAGACGAATACAATGACCGAAGCGCCGATCTTCAAGGCGCGGCTGTCGAAACGTTTGCCGAAAAACTCCGGCATGGTGGAGGTGTCAAGGTGCTGGGACATAAGCCGTGTGCGGCGACCTAAGATGACCCAGGCGAGAAGCGAACCGATCAGCGCATTGCCGATACCGATCCAGGTCGAGGCAATGCCGAACTTCCAGCCGAACTGACCGGCATAGCCGATAAAGATAACTGCGGAGAAGTAGCTGGTTCCGTAAGCGAACGCCGTAAGCCACGGACCGACCGAACGGCCGCCGAGTACAAAGCCGCCGACGTTTGTCGCGTGTTTGCGGCAGTACAGTCCGACTCCGAGCATAATGCCGAAGAACACGATCAAAAGAGAAATTTTCCATACCATTTTTCATCATTCCTTTCCTTATATCTTATGGCACAAAGGAAAAACGGTATAAAAAAGTCCTCTGTGCTTTTTGCACAGAGGACGAACTTGTCGTGGTACCACCTCATATTTATCCGCTTTTCACAAAGCGAACCTCGTCGAGTACGGATGAAAACTATCTTATACTCTGCCGCTGTAACGTGCGGATACGGCACAGCCTACCGGAACGGAAAACGTTCTTTGGGTGCGCGGCTCTCGAAATGTATTTCAAAGGTTCTTCTTTTGTGCCTTGCACCGTCCGGCACTTCTCTGTAAAGATAAACGCTTCTACTTCTTTTCGGTCAACGCCTTTAAAGTGATAACAGTATAGCACGCAGCAGTTGCTTTTTCTGCATGAAAGCGACAATTTAATTGGAATTTTAAATGACAAATTTGTCGTAAATCGTCTTAATGGATTCTTCAAAGTCGGCATTGTCCACTCCGACAATGATATTTAACTCACTGGAACCCTGATCGATCATGCGGATGTTGATGTCTTTTTCGGCTAACGCCATAAAGACGGAAGCAGCCGTACCTTTGGCGTTTTTCATGCCGCGGCCCACAACGGCGATGAGGGCAATATTCTTTTCGATGCTGATGCTGTCGGGCGTGGTAGCTTCCATTAAATCGGAGATGATAACGTCCTCACATCCCTCCAATTCATGCTCGTTGACAATGACGCTCATGGTGTCGATGCCGCTGGGCAGATGCTCAAAATTCATGCCGTTCTTTTCGAGAACCTGCAAGAGCTTGCGGCCGAAACCGATTTCTTCGTTCATCATGTCTTTTTCAAGCGTCAGAACCGTAAAGCCTTTTTTGCCGGCAATACCGGTCAAAATGCTGACCGGGTTGGCCTTGTCCGTATGCGTGACAATGAGCGTGCCGTCGTCGTCCGGTGCATTGGTGTTCTTGATATGAATCGGGATCCCTGCCTTTTTGACCGGGAAGATCGCATCCTCATGCAAAACCGTCGCACCCATGTAAGAAAGCTCGCGCAGTTCGCGGTAGGTGATGATAGAAATGCTTTTCGGATTCGGAACAATGCGCGGATCGGCAATCATGAAACCGGATACATCCGTCCAGTTTTCGTATTCGTCCGCTCCGGCCGCTCTTGCCACAATGGCGCCCGTTACATCCGAGCCGCCGCGTGAAAAAGTTTTAATGGTGTCGTTGGGCATAATGCCGTAGAATCCCGGAATGACGGCATAGTCACTCTCCGCAAGTCGTTCGGAAAGAACGGTGTTTGTCTTTTCGGCGTCATACGTGCCGTCGTCCTTGAAGAAAATGACCTCAGCGGCGTCGATAAAATCAAAGCCCAGATAATTGGCCATCAGAATGCCATTCAAGTATTCGCCGCGGCTAGCGGCATAGTCCTTGCCGACGCGAGCCAGAAAACTGCGCTCAATAACGGCATATTCTTTTTCAAGATTCAGCGAAAGGCCGAGCTCTTGAATGATGGAATCGTAGCGTTCTTTTATCTTGGCAAAAAGCGGAGAGATCTCGCCGCCGCGAATGGTTTCTTCATAGCAGGCGTAGAGCATGTCGGTGATCTTGACGTCTTCCTTGTGGCGTTTTCCGGGGGCGGAGGGAACGACATAGCGGCGTGACGGGTCGGCATGGATGATGCTTGCGACTTTTTTGAACTGGTCGGCATTGGCAAGGGAACTGCCGCCGAATTTTGTTACTTTTATCACGGTAAGACCTCTCTTTATACGTTGTTTGTGCGCTGAAAGACAGCGGGGTATGCCGGAAAAACTGTTTTTGACAGCTTTGTATGGTCTATTATATCGGAAAGACGTGCTTTTTGTCAACCGTTTTGGATCGATAAAACGGCGGTTTTAGGGGAAAAAGCGCGAAATAAATGTAAATAAAATAATACTTCACAGACAAGACGGCACAAAAGATTTTATTTTTGTCGCTTTTGCCTATCCCGTTTGCTGAAAATGCTTGTAACAATTTTGTAAACATCCTTGACTTTGCACGGATATTGGATATAATATTATGAGAATGATTCTCATTTTAGTTTTTTGATCATGCGGAGTACTTATAAATAATGAATATAAAAAAGAAGAAACGAAAAAATTTCCCGGTTGGTGCAAAACAAATGGCTTTGATGACGGCTCTTTGCCTGTGCGCGTTTATCTTATTTGCCTGCAAAGGCGCGGAAGAACCGGCAAAAGACGGAAAATACCGTGTTTTCTGCACGGTTTTTCCGGTTTACGATTGGTTGGAAAATGTGACGGTGGATACAACTAACATAGAGCTGGTGCTTCTTGATACGCATGGAGCGGATCTGCACAGCTATCAGCCGACGGTATCGGATATGCTTTCTCTTGCCGAAAGCGACCTTGTCGTATATGTCGGCGGCGAATCGGACAAATGGGTATCCGACGCAGTCAAAAACGCCGGAACAGATGTGAAAGGCTTATCGCTGTTGGATTTGCTCGGCGACAGGGTAAAAGCCGAAGAGACGGTCGAAGGCATGAAAACGCACACGCATGAATCCCACGAGCAGGAAACGGATGAACCGGAAAACGACGAGCATGTCTGGCTTTCGGTCAAGAACGCCGCGTTTTTGACCGAAAAGCTTACAGCATATTTGTGTGCGGCTGACCGTAACGACGCGAAAGTTCTGCAAGACGCGGCGGAGATGTATGCCGCCCGGTTAGAGGCTCTTGATGAGGCTTTTGGGCAGACGGTAAAAGCGGCGCGGTTATCGTTTTTTCTTGTGGCTGACCGCTTTCCGTTCCGGTATTTAGCCGATGATTACGGTTTAACGTATTATGCGGCGTTTCCGGGATGTTCTGCCGAGAGCGACGCCGGGTTTGACACGGTGATCTTCCTTGCGGACAAAGTGGATGAATACGGTCTTACGCACATTGCCGTGACCGAAAGCACGGACGGCGCAGTGGCGCGCGCGGTATTGGAAAATGCCGAAAAAAAGGATGTATCCGTTGTGACGCTGGATTCCATGCAATCGGTTTCCAAGGCGGACAGGGAAAACGGAAAAACCTATGTTTCGGTCATGGAAGAAAATCTTGCGGCATTGGGAGCGTTATTGTCTTAGAAACGCTTACGGAGGGAAAATGACTTTATTTTCATGCAAAGATCTGACGCTTGGCTATGACGGCCGGGCGGTGGCGGAAAATTTAAATTTTGAAGTAGAAAAAGGCGACTATTTGTGCGTTATCGGTGAAAACGGTTCGGGCAAAAGCACGCTCATCAAAACGCTGTTGGGATTAAACAAACCGCTTTCGGGGGAGATTAAACGGTCGGAGGCCTTTTCCCCGCGCCGGATCGGTTACATGCCCCAACAGACGCCGGTGCAAAAGGATTTTCCGGCATCGGTACGCGAGGTGGTCTTATCGGGCTTTTTGGGCGGAAAAAAATTTCTCAGTTTTTACAGCCGGAACGACCGCCTGGCGGCCGCGGCGGTCATGGAGCGATTAGGCATTGCCTCGCTTGCCGACCGGTGTATCCGGGAGCTTTCGGGCGGTCAACAGCAGAGGACGCTGTTAGCGCGCGCTATGTGTGCGGCCAAAGATGTTTTATTGGTTGATGAACCGTGTGCCGGTCTTGACGAACAAGGCTCGAAAGAGTTGTATGCACTTCTTGACGAACTGCATCGCAAGGACGGAATGACCGTTATCATGGTGACACATGACAAAGAAGCGGCTGAAACTTATGCAGAGAAGATATTGAAACTCGGACATACGAAGAACAGCCGCTTTTACGGTACGCGTGACGAATATCTTGCGGAGTTATCCGCCAAAAACAAAGGCGAAACGGAGGAAAAGACTCATGATTAGGTTAGCACAGTATTTTTCCTATCCGTTTGTGCGGTACGCGTTTTTAGTAGGTATGCTTGTGGCGTTATGCGCCTCGCTCATTGGCGTGATATTGGTGTTGAAACGCTTTTCGTTTTTGGGAGACGGGTTGTCGCATTTTGCGTTCGGGGTAATTGCGGCGGCATCGGTGGCAGGGCTTACCGACAGCATGCTTGTGACGCTTCCGGTGACAGTTTTATGTGCCATACTTCTTTTACGTGCCGGGCAGAATGCCAAGGTCAAGGGGGACGCGGCTGTGGCGGTAATATCGGTTTCATCGCTTGCGATCGGGTATCTTCTGTTAAATGTGTTCTCGACCTCGGCCAATGTTTCGGGAGATGTATGCGGTGCACTGTTCGGTTCGGCGTCGATGTTGACATTAGGCAAGCACGATGTGATCTTCTGTGCCGCGTTAGGCGTGGCGACATTGCTCTTTTTTATCTTTTTCCACAACCGGATCTTTACGGTTGCGTTTGATGAGAGCTTTTCCTCGGCGACCGGCACAAGTGCGTCGCTTTTCAACACGGTGACGGCGGTGATGGCGGCACTTGTGATTGTGCTGGGCATGAAGCTGGTAGGGTCGTTGCTGATTACGGCGCTAATCGTATTTCCGGCGCTGGGCGCAATGCGGTTATTCGGCAGTTTCCGGGCAGTGACGGTCTGTGCCGGGGTGTTTGCACTTGTTGCGTCGCTTGCCGGCTTTTTGGCGTCGCTTGTGTTTTCGACGCCGGTAGGAGCAACCATGGCGGCGGCGGATATTGTATTATATGCCGGATGTGTCGTGCTTGGCCGGATGAAAAAATAGTTTTTGTGTCCGGCTCCCCGGATTGATCCGGGGAGCCGGCTTACTTTTCGCAAAAAGCGAAAAGTAAGCAAAAGTGACGTTTTAGCGTTACTTTTTCGCTTGTACGAAAAAGTAACCAAAAAGTACACCAGAGGGTTGCGACCCTCTGGATACCCAGAGTGCGGTTCAAAATTCCGAGCGTGGGGATTACTTATTAAGCCGCAAGTCATGTGGCTATCAAGAATTTTTACGAAAATTTGCAACCTTGTGCAATACAGCTCGGAGTATTTTGAACCGGTGCGAAAGGGTAACTTTACTGCGCAAGGATTTGTAGGTATTTATAAAAAGGCAAGGTTTGATTTGGGTGGACAGTAGGTTATGTGTTTCAGGGAATGGGTAGCTTTGGTGGTAATATGTTTTTGAGAGAACAGGAAGTTGTTATTTGGAAAAACGGATAATTTGGGACAAAATGTGAGAATTTCGGCTTTCTGCACACAAAAGCATTTTTGATAAATATAATAATGCTCATTGGCACACATCATCCTTGTATCACTCCAAGCCGTGGTTTTACTCAAAAACTTCCGTTTAACCCACACGAGTTTTCCTTTTCCACCGCCCCCAATATAACGCGCACTCTACCATTTAACCAAGTGCTTGCGGCGTCAAGCCCGCACTGCAACTTCGATTTTTCGCAAAACCCGATTCTGCGTCTGATGAAAATTCGCGGCTCGCACCGGTTCAAAACATGGCCGTGCGTTTTGCGGCACTTATAAATTTTCGCAAAAAACTTAATGCGCAGAATCTTTCAACTTCTGCCTGATATTTTACCGCACGGGTTTTGAACCGTCTCTGGGAGTCCAGAGGGCCGCAGCCCTCGGTCTGCTTTTGGTTACTTTTCGCAGAGGCGAAAAGTAACATTAAAACCGTCTCTTATATGCTTTTCGCGAAACGAAAAGCACCTATATCGTCCCTTAGGGAAATTTTCCAGAAAAAGAAAATTTCCCTAAGAGCCTCTTTCCGGGCTTTTCCGGAAAAGAAAAGCCCGCCCCTTTTGTTACTTTTTGCAAAAGTAACACGGCCCCCGGCCGCCCGATCAGAATAACTTCGATTGCTCGTCGTTGTTGAAAATCGTCCCGGCACTCGGCAATTTCGGCTTACGATACTTCGCATATACTTTCATTGCCTCACTGCCGTCATCGTGAAATTCACGTACAAAATCAATTCTCTGCCCTTTTTTGAGCGTAAAGACCGTAGCTCCTGTCGAACTGCGCGTCACCTTGCGCGTCAGCTGCGACGAATTCAAAATAATCGCACGTCCGGCCGACGAATGCACTAAATATTCCGTATGGAACCCACGTCCGGTATGCTCCGGCAAATAGAAGATACCTGCCGCCGGCGAATCTGTGTTGTAACCGCCGGTCAGTTTCTTGCGGTTGGTCTTGGTCTCATACACGTTCAACGGCAAAGCCACCGCTTTTCCGCTCTCAAAGAAAATGACCGCTTCGCCTTTATAATCCTTTGTGGCAATCATCATAACGGTTTTTTCGTTTTCCGCAAAATCAAGACGAACCGGAATATAATCGCCGAGTGCAGACGGTTTTACCGCGTCGAAATCGTCAATTTTCGCCTTATAGACGTTACCCATATCGCTGAAAAACAGAAGGTCGTAATCGTTCTGCACATTCCAAGAGCTGATAATTCTGTCGCCCTCTTTGAGGTTGTGTTCTTCAATTTTGGCGTTTGCAGCCTTGGGCGGCAATATCTTCTTGAAATAGCCCTCTGCCGTTAAAATGACTTCCACCGGATAGGCTTCAATTTGTTTTACAGGTTCGACATGCTCTTCAAATTCATAAAGAATCTCGGTTTTGCGCGGCTTTGCGTATTTTTTCTTGATTTCGGCAAGCTTATCCGAAATGAGTTTACCGACCTTTTTCTCACTCTTCAAGACATCTTCGGTTTCGGCGATTTTTTTCTCCAAATCTTCTTTTTCATCAATCTGTTTTAAGATATATTCTTTATTCAGATTACGCAATTTGATATTGGCGATATAGTCTGCCTGAATCTCATCAATGGAAAAGCCTTTCATCAAATTCGGGAGAACCTGATCGTCTTTTTCGGTTTCCCGGATAATTTTAATGGCTTTATCAATATCCAAAAGGATCTTTTCAAGGCCGCACAACAGGTGCAAACGGTCTTTCATTTTAGAGAGATTGAAATACAGCTCCCGTTTGACGCATTCTCTGCGCCAAGCGATCCATTCTTCAATAATTTCGCCGATACCGAGCGTTTTGGGTGAACCGCCGATGAGGACATTGAAATTACAGGAAAAACTATCCTCCAAAGGCGTCAGGCGATACAGCTTTTTCATGAGTTTATCGGGATCGACACCGCGTTTAAGGTCAATAGCGATCTTCAAGCCGTCAAGGCCGGTTTCATCGCGGACATCAGAAATTTCGATGATTTTCTTTTCTTTGACAAGAGAAGCGATTTTATCGATAATAGCTTCGACTTTGGCAGTATAGGGAATTTCGGTAATTTCGATACAGTTATCTTTTTTGTTATAGCCGTAACGGGCGCGGACTTTAAAAGAGCCTCGTCCGGTTTTATAGATTTCCTCCATCTGGGCACGGTCATACAGGAGAAGTCCGCCGGTGGAGAAATCAGGCGCTTTAACGATATCGAGATAATCGCATGAACCGTTTTTAATGGTTTCACAGACGGCGTCGCAGATTTCGGCGAGGTTGAAGGAGCAGATATTGGAGGCCATACCGACGGCGATACCGGTATTGGGAGAGACGAGGATATTAGGAAAAGAAGTCGGCAAAAGGACCGGTTCTTTCAAAGAGCCGTCGTAGTTATCCTGAAAATCAACGGCGTCGCGGTCGATTCCGTCAAAGACGGTGGAACAGAAAGAATCGAGTTTTGCTTCGGTATAACGGGGTGCGGCATAGGCCATATCGGAATACTGTTTACCGAAAGTACCTTTGGAATCGATAAAGGGGTGAAGAAGTGCTTCATTACCGCGCGTCAGGCGGACCATGGTTTCATAGATAGCAGCGTCGCCATGCGGATTCAATTTCATGGTTGCGCCGACGATATTGGAGGATTTGACGCGGTTTCCGCGGATAAGGCCCATGGTATACATAGTATAGAGGAGTTTACGATGAGCCGGTTTAAAGCCATCGATTTCAGGAATAGCACGGGAGATGATGACGCTCATAGCGTAGGGCATATAGTTTTTACGGAGTGTTTCGACGATACCCTCATCGGCGATAGGAGCTTGTGTGGTTTCAAACATATCGACGGACTTTTTTTTGCGTTTTTCTGGCATCTGTATTCTCCTTGCGGCGGTATGCCGCGGCAAAATTTTACTTTTTGAAAAGTAACAAAAAGGGGGTGGGCTTTTCGTTTCACGAAAAGAAAGAAAAGGGACGTTTTTTACGTTACTTTTTCGCTTGTACGAAAAAGTAACCAAAAAGTACACCGAGGGGCGGCGAAGCGCCGCTGCAAAATAGCCCTCTGGACTCCCGGGGGACGGTTCAAAATTCCGAGCGGTATAGTTTTTGATTAAGTCGCAAATTATGTGCTATCAAGGAGTCTTTATGATAATTTGTAACCTTGTGCAATTTAGCTCGGAAATATTTTGAACCGGTGCGAGACGCGTACTTTACTGCGTAAGGATTTGCGAGTGTTTATAAAAAGGCAAGCTTTGATTTGGGCGGACAGTAGGTTATGTGTTTCATAAAAAGGGTTGGTTTGGTGGGAAGTTGTTTTTTGTGGCAACAGATTACAGCTTTTTGGAAAAGAGAAAGTTTGGCGAGAGAATGTTTTTTGTCGGACAATTTGCCGCCTTTCGGAAAACAAATAGTTTTGTGAGAAAGTAAATCCCACAGAATCATTTTGAAAAAATCTCAAAATTTGTGTCAGCTCACATCACTTCGGCAGTTATATATCAAGCCTTTGTCTTACTCCAAACTTTCCACTCAACTCACACCGGTTTTCCTTTTCCGCTGCAACAAAGTTAACGTACAGTCTCTCTTTTCATCAACTGCTTGCGGCGGCAAGCCCTCACTACAATTTCGATTTTCCACAAAATCCGATTCTGCGTTTGTAGTACAACTTCCCTTTCGCACCGGTTCAAAGCCTGAAAGCTGTTTTAGTGACGAACCATTTCAAATCCTATAAAAGCATACCTGTGTAGAGCTTTGAACCGAGGTCGCAGGACGAAGTCCCGGCTGCTTTTTGGTTCTTTTTGCAGAAGCAAAAAGAACGTAAAACGTCTCTTTTGGTTACTTTTTCGTACAAGCGAAAAAGTAGCACAAAAAACGTCTCCTATGCTTTTCGAGAAAAGAAAAGTTTCCCCTAAGAGCCCCTTTCCGGGCTTTTCGGAAAACAAAGGCATTCCCAAAGTGCCTCTTTGGTTACTTTTCGCAAAAGTAATACGGCTCCCCGGCAGCCCCTGCCGGGACTGCCACTCACGCTTGCGCGTGAGAATCGGCGGGCGGCATAGCCGCCTATTTAAGGCGGCCTAAAATCAAGCAATACTTTGCTTGGTTTTAACGTCCGCGAATCGGCATGACAAGATAGATGTAATAGGAGTCTGTGTTCTTGGCTTCTTCCTCATCTGTGGCCTTAATAACCATGCCGCGTCCGCTGTCCGCTACACGCAACAGCACTTTCTGGTTGTCGCAGGCACGCAATGCCTCAATCAAAAAGTTCTGATTGAACAAAACTTCACGTGCCTCCCCTTCCATATGAACCGGAATCAAGTCATTCACTTTTCCGCTTTCCGTTTCACAGGAGATCTTCAACATATCATTTTCAAATGCTAACTTTGCACTGCTATGCATTTTTTCATTGACAATCGCCACGCGTTCCAAACACATAATCAATGCATCTCTGTCCACTTCGGCTGTCATGACGTATTCCGGCACGAATTTTTCATAATGCGGAAATTCACCGTCCAACAGGCGGATCATGATATACAGATTATCCATATGGACGATAATATGCTTGGTTCCGAGTTCAAAACCGATCTCACCGTCTCCCTCATCCATGATACGCAAAAGATTCTGTTCGGCTCGTCCCGGGATGATAAACGAAATATTGACATCCGGGCAATCAACCGCGCTTTTTTCACGGCGGACGGCAAAGCGGAATCCATCAATAGCGCTGACCGTTAAGGTATTATCCTTGATTTCAAAGAGCGAACCTTTCAAAACCGGGTTGGAATCATCTTTACAAAGGGAAAAGAACGTTTTATTGATGAGGTTTTTAAACTGTTTTTTCGTAATAGAAAACGGGGTATGGCCTTGGATTTCAGGCATAGCAGGGTAAGTTGAGCCATCGCGCCCCATGATTTGGAACGTAGCGTCGCCGCAAGAAAGGGTAATAACGAATTTATCGTCAGAGCTGAATTCGATATCGCCGTCAGGCATACTGCGGACGATAGGGACGATCTGGGGATCGGCGATGATACAGCCCTCATCGGTAATATCGGCGTCGATGGATGTTTTTATGCCTTTTTCGATATCGTAGCAATAGAGGACGATTTCTTTTTTTTCGGCGCGCAGGTAAATGCCGTTTAAAGAAGATTCGGCGGTTTTACTTTGGGCAACGATACTGACGGGGGTAATAGCTTTTTCAAAGTCGGTTTTGTTAACGGTAAATCTCATCTGTATTTCCTCCGGAATGAAATTGAAGTGTGTATATAAGCCGGCAACCGGCGAGGTTTTTCTTTTCACGAAAAGTAAGCAAAAGGAGCAAGCCTTTTTGCAAAAGGCCTGGAAAGAGTGCTTTTCGTTTCGCGAAAAGCATTAGGGACGGTTTTAATGTTACTTTTTCGCTTGTACGAAAAAGTAACCAAAAAGTAC
>ERZ857757.430-NODE-430-length-44915-cov-71.755573_pt1 | contig 44915 bp, 79 predicted proteins | sample MGYA00519764_ERZ857757 | MGnify/ENA primary metagenome ERZ857757 (study PRJEB31778, sample SAMEA3449359) | human gut metagenome | biome: human gut; feature: human-associated habitat; material: faeces | place: United Kingdom | collected 2010/2012 ...
GTTCGCGGGCGCGACCGGCATAGTCATCATGGGAGCACCGTCGGAAAGAGACATAGTATCACTCCTTTGAAAAATTTTTATTTATCAAATCGTGGCCACGATAAGATTAGTGGAATAAGGGTTCAAACTGCTTTGCCATAGATTGAAGTTGGTTTAACTCCTGCTGGCTCATAGCGCCAGATTGCAAAAGCTTTTCGACTTCCGCTTTGGGGTCACCCTGAAAATTTGCCCTAAACTGTTGAAACTGTTGCATCATCTGAAAAAAGCCGTTCCCGCCACCAAGAGCGCCAAAAAAAGGATTACTCATCATCCTCGTCCTCCTCAACCTTGCGCTTTTTCTTGCTCTTTATTTCGCCCACAAGCGCTGCCAGAGCGTCAAACTCTTTACGGGTGACAAATTCCACGCTCTTTTCCTGCGGCGCTGTGCGGGGCGTTTCTGCGCGCTCTACAAGATCGTAAATTTTAAGCGTCGGCTTCCCACTTGCATCCGCCTGCTTGAGATACACAGTCGGCGCGGTAGAATCCCACAGCGCCACAGCAGAGTTGGGCGCGATGAGATAGCCTCTCGCCTCCTGTTCGCCGCTTACCCACTGCACGCCGCCCTGTGCGATAGGGTTCTGTTGCACTGGCTGCGACATGGGCTGCTGCATGGGCTGCATCTGTGGTTGCTGCATCTGTCGCATCTGCATGAGGTTGTCCGGCATCGGCTGCGGATAATAGGGATTGAAATAGGGATATGCCATGTTCATTCCTCCGTTTCTTTGACCCAGTAATAAAGCGGGATTTCGTTCTCGCTGTTCCAACTGTCATAGATCACGCCGTCTTGCACGCACACTACATGTCCAGAGAGCGCGAGAATATACGTCCCGCGTGGGTGCTCATCGGCAAACTTACCGACCGTGTAGCAGTCGGGACAGGTGTCCGGCATAATATAGCGCCGATAGCCAAGCGACCGCAGATATGTGCCCCAACAGGCGTTTGCGTTGGGCAAGTCGCCGTCTAAGTATCCCTGTATGCACAGAGACAAATAGACCTCGCCCCAGTCCTTCCCCGTCGCCTTGCAGATCGCGCGCACGGTGCAGTCGCTGACGTTGCGTCCGTTTGGATTCGGGTTGAAATAGCTATACATGGAACATCTCTGCAAAGTAGACGTATGTTCTCAGCTCGTCAGGATCAGGGAACAGCGTCAAAATGTCCATCGCCATTTGCTCAGTAAAGCCCAAAGCTAAAAGTCGGTCGTACATTTTGCGCACCTCCTTTTGTTGCCTCAATCATACCGTGGATCGCGCCCCGCAAATGGTCATCGTTTGGTCATTATTTGGTCAAAAAATATTTTGCGAAGTCCTAAAAAAGCTCTTGACTGCGCGCTAATATTAGCGTACAATGGAAACATAAACAAAAGGGAAACTTCCGGGAGGAAATAGCCATGAAGTACACGTATCGAATGTTTGAAGACAACGCTGGCGGCCTGCATCTTGCCATTTTGAACAAAGACGGCGAATGCGTTTATTATCTGAGTGACTTTGATCGCGGCCTCGTGCTCGACACGCTGGCTGCTCTCAAAGATGGCAGTGACCCCATTGCGGACGGCTGGGAGGGCGGCGAAGAAAACCCCGCTGCTTGTCTTCGCGAGATTGTCGATCTGGTTGATGCCGGTAACGGCGGTGCGGAAGAGCTTGACGCTTGAGGTGTACTATGGGGAAGAAATATCCAGACTGCCAGTTTGCAGAAAGCGATTGCACTACCTGTTCGTTGGTCAATTACGGGCGAGACTGCCATAACCGCCCGATTTCAAAACTCGAATGGTCGCGCCGCATGGCAGCCCTCACGCAAACCGACCTCGCTGTCAAATCCGGCGTGAACCGCCGCCAGATTCAGCGCGTGGAAATGGGAGACGCCGACGCCGGTAATTTAACCGCAAGAAACCTGATCGCCATTGCCGATGTTCTCGGCGTGAATCCAAAAGACCTTATATAACCACAAAAAGAGAGCACCGATTAACCTCGGTGCTCTCTTTGCCCGTCTGTTATTTTTTGGTATGCTCGCCTGCGGCAGCGGTTGACTGCTTCCGGCGACAGGTGCAGCGCTGCACATACTTGCGCGTAGCTCTTGCGCCGCACATCGCACTCAATGATGCACGCCGCCTCGTCCTCGGGCAGCTCAAACGATAAGATATACGCCACGGCCCGCTTGGGGGCCATAGAGGATAATTGCGCGCGGATTGACCTGTGCTGACTGTCCATGCCCGTGTAGGGCTTGCAGAGGCGCTTGCGCGTGGGCTTTCGCCGCCCGCTCCTTCCTTACTTTTTCAACCGCTCCAACTACGGTTTACTTCATCGTTGCGAGTTTCCTGATGAGATCGTCGCCGTATTTGTAAGCGGCGAGGTAGTCCATCGTCGCATCAGCCAGACCGGAGCGCTTCTTGAGCAGCGCGCGGTAACTCGCCTCATACTTCGGGCGGTATGCGCCCAGCACAAGCGATTTTGCCCGCTTCTTTCGATATACGCCGTCACCGTTGGCCTGACTGCCCGCCGCGCCGCTCGATGTATTGCCCTCAATAGCTGTTACATACTGACCGCTGACGCTCTCGCAGATGCCCGTATGATCGGTCTTGACCTTTGTGTTGGGAAAGTCATAGATGAGCACGTCGCCCGGCTGATAGCCGGACGTGACCCACTGCCCGTGAGCCTTGGCGTAGTTCATCAGCTCGCCGCAGCTCGCGGTCTTCCCGCCGCCGTAGAAGAGCCGCTTATCCGCCTGCCGGAAGCACCACCACACGAACTGCATGCACCAGTACACGCCGTCCAAGCCGTAGGCTTTACCGTACTTCTGGCGATTGCCCGGCTGCTCCACCGTGCCGATCTCCTTACGCGCGATGGTGAGGATGTCTTCTGCTCTCGCCATGTTTACGCCCCCTTGTCGATCACATCCTGCGTCTTCTGGCTCTGCGTGCCGAAGTAGAATGCGATGATGACCGCGTAGATCGTCATAAAGTCCTGCGAGATGTTGCCCGTGACGGCCATGTAAGCGAAAACGCCCGTCAACACCAGCGTCACAAGGCTCTTGACGCTCATCAGGTTTGCCAGTCTCTTGTGAATCAGTTCCATATTATTCATCCTTTCCCTTGATTTTGATGCCTGCCAGCAGCGCCAGCTCTGCCGTCCACGCCGCGAACCATGCGACGGTCAGGCTGTCCGGCACTACCTTGTCATGTGCGGTCAATACGAGCACCGCAATGCAGTACCAGCAGAGGTTGAGCACTGCCGCAATGACGTACCTGTCCCGCTTTCTCAGCTTCTTCATAATGCCACCCCTGACAGCAGCCACGCGATAAAAGCGCCCGCCAGCGCCGCAAGAGCCTTGTCGACCAGCCCGTCCCAGCGTTTCCCCGCCTTGCCCGTGATGGCTTTCACGTCCTCTTTGATCTCCTTGACGTCGCCCTCGACGGTCTCCTGCTTGGTCGCCAGCACCTCGACCGAAGTTGCCAGCCTGTCAAGCGCCGTTTGGTGCTCCTGTAACTCGTTGATCCTGTGCGTGTTGCTCTTGCACCGGCTTTCGATCAACGCGATCGCCGCATCATCGTAGTGCTTTGCATTATCCATATCCCGCTCCCTTTCTGCGGCCTTAGACCGCTGTGAAATAGTTCCCCACCAGCTCATGAGGCAAATACTGCAAGACGATCTTCCCGCCCGCGGCCTCGCCGATACGCTCGCACTTGTACGTCTTGCCGTCCTCGCTGTCGAGGTAGTACTTGCCATACTCGTACTCCATGCCGCGGCTTGCGGGGATGGGGTCATCCTGCGTGCCCGCGTGGTCGACGTTGATGATCGTCCACACGGCAGGGGTGGAGTGCGGCGGCCAGTTCTCTTGCGTGGTGTGGCCCTGACCTTTGTTGACGCGGTAGACGTGCAGCACGCCGCTTGCGTCCGTATCGCTGCGGCGGTCGCCGGGCTTGACGGTCTCGCCGATGTGATCCGCCCAGCGCGGGAACAGCTCGGGCGACTTCGCCGCCTCGCCGTCAGAGAGCGACGCGCTGGCCTGCTCGATGACCGGGCGCAGTTCTACAGCGCGCGCCATGGTCACGACCTCACCTGTGAGGGCGACCACCGCGCCGACGGCGTTCTCTGTCTCCGTAGGCTTGCCCATCTTGATGCTCACCGTGCCGTCGCGATGGTCCACGATCTCGCCCGCGAGACTGTACGCGCTCATGTCCTCCTCGGTCACGACCTCCTCGGTCTGGCCCGTGGGATTGCCATCATTGTCGAGCTTGTCCACCGTCTCGCGGAATACGTTGAACCACGGCGTACCGGTCGTCAGCAGCGACGCCGCCTGCGCGTAGGGCATGGTGAGCTGCACCGTCTGCGTCTCGCGCATGTCCCAGTTTCGGTCTTTGTAGTTGTAGATCAGCGTCGCAGGATACTCCTGCCCGCCAACTTTGATAAATTCTGCCATGTTGGCCTCCTTTGTGATAAAATCAATATGTAGTAATATCGATGTAGATATTCCCAAAACCGCTCGGTTCCTCTATGTCAATTTTGCAATCCCGAAATACAGGGAATTTGTAATCTAATGCATAACTGTTTGCGGACGATGGAGGTACAGTCCACTGAATTTCCCCATTAAATGAAACCTTTGCATTCACGTTATTGGCTTTCAAATAATGTGCGACACACCACGTTCCTGCGGGGACTGTAATCGTTTGTGCCCTGGTATACGTTGTCCCGTTAATCTTTACGTTGATCTTGCTCCCGCTCAGCTCTACTTGGTATTCATCCTTTTCTCCGCCGCTTTTGAAGGTGGCCGGATTCACAATCATGCCGCCACCTCCTTGGAGGTCAGGCGTCGTTCACCTGCGCGAAAATGACAGGATAACCTCTGATATCGGTTCTCATTTTCTCGGTTGCTCCCGTTAAGGCAAGCCCCATTATAGTTCCCGATCTCGAAATCAGTGTCAGCATGCTCCCTGCGTCGGCTTGAAGGTTCGCTTTTTGAACGCTCTTCAACGTTCCGTTTTCCATATAGTAAGCTGTAAGTCCGCCGACAGTGGTAGTGACATTTACGGCCACCTGTTTTACTGCGTTTCCTCCGCTTCCATACCTCACGGGATTGACGATCATCCGCCCACCCCGCATTCCAGTGGGTCAGAATATATATATATATATCTGAGGGCTTTTCGGATGTTGTTCATGTGTTGCTCCTTTCTCATAGCGGCGTGGCGTTGGCTTCGAGGAAAACCAGCAGATCGCCGACTGGTTCTTCTTCGAATGTGATGGTGCGGTATTCCTGTTTAGACCATCCGCCCATGTTCGAATACAGTGGTAATTTTTGAGTATAACCGGGGAACAGTTGATAGATTCCCTGTATAGTGTTTTGTTTCGTGCCTTTGGTGAGCCTTAACGCAGTAAAGCTCTTGTCGCTAGTGTAGAGTGTAAAAACAGCCGCATATTCCACCGATTCTGTAATCGTTATCGTATTGTTGAAATACCACGTCAGGCTTACTTTCTTCTTAGCTCTCGGCCTATTAAAAATCATCCCGCTCACCCCTTATAGCTCAGTGTGATGACCGTCACATAGACATCGATGGCGCTCGTCGGGACCTCACTGCACTGGAACGTTAGGGAATTTGCAGCCTGCGCCACGCACAGCACGCCGCAGCTGTTCCACGCGCTGTCATAGCTCGTGTCGACCGGCGCGGGATAGATGCACTGCTTCGTCGTGTCGGCGAGAATGCCCGTCACGGTCACGCTCTGCTGCTTAGTGCCGGAATTCCAGCCCGCCACCGTCAGCGTCACCTTGCGCATGAACACGGGCGAGGCGTAGTCCGTCTCAGGGGTAGCAGCAACAAGCCCGCCCGAGCCGTTGCCCTTGAGGAGGGAGGTGGTGGAGGGGACGGACGGAATGACCGTTGTGTTTGGGAGCGCGCCTACCTCAGAGGCCGTGTAACTCGGTTTGGTCGCCGCCTTTGCCCATTCGGGCACGGTCGGGTCGGTCTCTGTGTAGCTCTGCAAAGCGCTGTCCGCCTTGCCCAAACTCGTCTGCACGTCGCTTGCAAGGTCGGATTTTGCGACCGTACTCTTAAATGCCAGACTGCCGAGGTCTGCGAACCACTTTGCAATCTTGCCGCACAGCACGGAGAGCTTTTCGCCCGTTGCAACGTTTGCGCGGGTGGTTGCCACAGTGAACGCTGCCGTGACATTACTGCCGTCGCCGGTCTTGCCCAGCTTATTGGCAAGCGCCGAGTACACGCCGCCAGACTGCACAGGATTGGTGCTGCCCTGCGTAGGCGTTGCGTCAGTAGTCACCTTGACGTCTTTGATAGCATTGTCAACATATGCAAAGATGTCCTGATGCTTGTTGTTAGGGTCATACACAGACGCCAGCATGTCACCCGTACCAGCGCCGGAAGCGCCTCGGCAATAGCCCGCGTCATAGCTCGTGCCGTCCGACAGCGTCACGATAAGGTGATAGTCGCTCTGCCGGATGGTGATGCCAGTAATCGTGGGAGCATCTGCGCCGGGATTGCCCTGTGGACCAATTTCACCCTGAATACCCTGCTTACCCTGTTCACCCTGAATACCCTGCTTACCCTGTTCACCCTGTTCACCCTTTTCGAGTACAAGGTTGAGCACCTGATTCGGGGCTTCTCCGGTAATGGTCGCGCTCGCCACCTTGCCGGACGTGACCGAGCCAATGGTCAGCACGTTTGTAGGGCCAGTCGCACCTGTCGCGCCGGTATCGCCCTTGCTACCCTGCGGAATGCCAAGTGCCAGCGTACCAGTCGACTTGTCGTAAGTCGCCGTTGCTGAGCTTCCTGCGGGCAGCGTTGTCACCGTGACCGATACAACGCTCAGCGTGACAAACTTCAGCAGCGTTTCGCCTTTCAGCATCTTCGCCTCGCCGCCCTGCTCAAGCACAAACTGGTCTTCGTTAGTGATCTGTAACGCTTGCGTGAGGTCGGAAATTGCTTTATCAGCCATCGGTTGCCTCGCTTTCTTCGGGCGCTTTCGCGGTTTCGGCTTCGCCGTCCTTTACTTTTTTTGCTTTCTTTTTTGCATCCTCAAGCTGATATTTCAGCGCGACAAGCTCGCGCTTGTCTTTCTCCTGCTCTTCCGCCTCGCGATGTAAAATCTCATAAGCCTTTTGAATCTGCGCCTTGACGACGCTGATCTTGCCCGCCTCCGAGCCCAAAACCAACGTGTTATTCAGCGTGTCAAACGCGTTGCTCAAAAGTTCCATTGCTTCTTTCATGCCGATGCCTCCAATCTTCTAATCCGCGCTTCCTGCTCGCGCACCTTGGCCCACAGAATTGGGATAAACTCACTGTACCGCAGAAAATAGGTCTCGCTGCCGTCATCAAGCTTGGCCGCCGCCCAGCCCGCGAATTCCTGCGAATCAATGCCGCACGCGCGCATGGCGTCCTCTACCTCCTGCGCGATGAAGCCTGTGTGATAGCGTCCGCTCGTGCCGCTGTTCAGCTTGTAGCGCTTCGGCTCGACGAGCTCAAACATGCGCACGTACTTCACCGGCAGCGCCTCAATGCTGTTCTTGATGTTCCGGTCGGACCCGTTCAACTCGTTCGTGCTGCAATAGATCGTGCTCCAAACAAAATTTGGTGCGCCAAGATTGTACCGGTTATCTGCATTCGGTGCGAAATCGCCGCGGCAATCGATGAAGTCGTAGTCGAAATTGAGCGCTGATCTTCCGTTATTCCCCGACAGATACAGGTTTCCGCTCGTCGCGTTCAACTCCATAGCCTTGCTCTCGAGCGTCATTTTGTAGTCCGCCGTGCTGGCGTACTCGGTATAGATGTAACCGCAGCGCCGTCCGTTGTCGTTGCGCACCGTGATCGTGTCGCCCTCGATCTCGCTTGCCGTCAGCGTGCCGTCAATGTTGACGGCGTCAACGTGCAAGTCGATCGAACCGGTCGAATCAACGACAACACCATTACTGAGAATTTTGAACGTCGTACCGCTGCTGCTGCTCGATACGCTCAGCGTGATCTTGTCAATGCTCTGGTCGATCATGCTCTGTGCTGTGCTGCCGTCGATCTTGCCCGAGACAGTCGTGCGCAAGCCGTTGATATCGGCCTTGATGTTGGTAATGCTGCCGTTGAGGCTCGAAATATTGGCCTCAATGCCGTCAATGGACGTCGACAGCGACGTCACGCGCCCATCAACGCCCTTGACCTTGAGCATGATCTCCTCGCTGGTCTTGGTGATAGTCGAGCGTGTTTCGGCAATCTTGCGATTGAACTCTTGTGTGATGTACCCCTCAGCTGGGTATTCGTCTTCCATCTCTGCTTCCCCGGGGGAAGAAATACCCGCGTATCCGCGCCCATCATCAGAGAGTTTAGAAAGCGGCGAATAAATGCCCCCAACCGTCACGCCGTCGCCCAGCTCTGCCGCCGGATCGATGTTTGCCGCGCCTGCTTCGTACGCCTGATACTGGTAGCCTTTCATGGTTTGCAGTAACGCGCTTACCATTGGCTGCGTGGCGTGAGGGCAACTTGCAATAACTTCCATGCCGGTATCATCGCCCGCCGTCAGGCTGTTTTCATCATCCACAAGCAACGTCACACGGGAAATAGGATTATACTTGCCGTTGTCGGAAAAACTCGTAATGTCGCCACCGACGTAATATTTATCAGACAAGAATCCTCACCCCTCCAAATGTGATAGCGTTGCCCGCTTCTGTAATGAGATAGTTCGTCTCGGTAGGCATGGACAACAACGGAATAAGCAACAGTTTCCCTGCATCGGTAATAATCCAGTTCCCGCCGTGCGCCGCTGCGATAAAACATAGCTCATTGCGGATGGTGTAATCATTTGCGGGATAGTCGATGGTATATGAGCTATTGAGCACTGTGCGGCTATCCAGCTCCACGCCCATCAACTGGCAAAAGATATTTACAGCGTCAGGCATAGTCATCGGGAAGTTAAGCGACTGTTCTGGCTCCCACACAACGTCAGCCTTTCTCATAGCGTCGTATGCTTCGAGTTCCCAATAATTCCCATCGCAGTAACGGCGGTTGGTAAAAAACACGCCCTTTGGGATCCAGTCTGTCGCCTGACTGCCATTAACAAGCCTGAGATAGCGATTGATCGTCGCGGCGCGCGGGATATTGTCCGCGACGACTGCGAGTTTCAGCGTCGCGCAACAGGCATTGCCGATGCCAAATTCTTCAAACAGCTGAGATTCAACAGAGTGGGAAACCTCCGCGTCTTTCCCGTATTCCACACCATTGATGATAAATTTGTATTCGCGTTCCGTCCCGGGCTTGTGAAGCAGCTCGCGCCACAGCGCACTTGTCGTCTGCCCCATATCACACCTCGATCAAGTTAAACGTCGCGCCGCCCCACACCTCATTGTCGTCTGCTGCTTCTTCGAGCGTGCATTCCATCGACGAGCAATAAAACGTGCTGGTTCTGACGCCATGCAGATCGAGATACTTGGCCGTGACCGTTGTCTCATTAAGGTCATCATCGAGCTTTGCCAGCTTATCGCGAGGCATAGAGCGCGTTGTATAGTTCAGCTTTCGCTTGCTGGTAATCTTGTCACGGCGCATTTTCCCATCTTTTGTGCGGGTGGTCTTATCGCTGTCGAGGTCGTTGCGGCTCCACCCATAACCCTTTGTGGCGATAAAATCGGAGTAGTCCGTGCCGTTGATAATAAGGACTTCCATGTTACTCCTCCTTAGTACAACAGCACGGGCTTACCCGCCGCGCGTGTCATGTTGTTAATGTTCTTCACGGTGCTGCGTGCGATTTCCTTACCGTCAAGCTGGATAACGACCGTAGTTGTACCGCCGCCAGATTCCGCCATAGCCTGCTTAAATGCTTCGACCATCGTTGCAAGCGGCGTTTCGATGTTCGTCCCGCTCTTCTGGTCGCCCAGCACGGCGAGAAATTCTTTGTTGGGCGGAATGACTGCGCCGGTTGCCAGACGCGGAAGATGTACTTCGGAAAGCGAGGAAAGATGCCCCCCGATGCTTTTACCGCCAAGACCCGGAACCCAGCTCGGGACGGTAAACTTAATCGTGTTGATCTTGCTGATAAGCCAATTCAATCCCTTGATAATGGCGTTCACCGCGCTTTCAGCAATAATGACGATGCTGTTCCAAATGCCTTTAAACACCTTTTTGACACCATTCCATGCAGAATTCCAGTCACCAGTGAACACGCCCTTGATAAACTGGATAATGCCGCCAAGGATGTTATCTTTAAGGTTTCTCGCAAACTCGGTCAAATTGCCAGTCAGAGCAAGCACAGCGGTAACTACCGTAGCAATTCCCGCAATCACAAGTGGGATGACACTACCGGTCAGAAAGAAGAATCCCAACCCCGTTGCCACAATGCCAGCAATCAGTAACAGCGTGTTTTTGAGATTTGCACCGTTATCACAAATGTCCTTAAACGCTGTGATAATCATTGCTGCGCCAGCCACTACAAGGCCGATGCCAGCCCCAACTTTGCCGAATGCGATTGCAAGCCCCCCGGCAAGCGCCGCTGTGCCTGCAAGCATTTCAAGCAGATTCCCCCAGTTAACGCCGTTATTCCATGCGTCGGATAAGCCGTCCCACAGAAGAATCAATCCTCCAACCGCGATAAGGATGCCGCCGAGCTTTTGCAGAATAGTGCCAAGCACACCCGGCAAGCTGCTGCTGATTTTCCACAGCGCTAATCCTGCCGCAATGAGCATGACTGCATCGGCGATTTTTTTTAAGCGGTCGCTGATGTCGTCCATGTAGCTAAAGTCCGGAGTGATTGCGTCAGCGGATGCGCCACCGCCCGCATCGTTTGCGGTATCGGTGGAAATCTGGTTGATCTCATCAAACGCCGCAAGCTGACTTGCCGCTTTCTTCGCGGCACTGCCCGTTCCCTTTAATGCGCTGGTCTCTTTGTTTAGCGCCTTTGCCGAGTTAGCAGTTGCCTTGACGCTCTTGCCAGAGATAAGCGCCACAAGACGCGTGATTTGCGAGACTACTGCCGTAATAACTTTTACAAGCAGTGTAAAGGCGGGGACAATTACGCTTACAAGAGGCTGTGCCAGCGTCAAAAGCACTCCTTTAAGCTGCGCAATGGATTCTCTTGCCTCGGAGTTTACCATTACGACGTTCTTTACCCAGTCGCGCACTTTTGTTAAAGCTTGGGTAATAACTGTAAAAACAAGTGCGCTGCGGACAACAGATTTTACGCGCTGTCCAAATACTTTCATGGAATCTGCCGCCGCTTCGGTTGCATTGCGCAGCCCTGCGCCTTTGGCTCTGCCCTCGATCTGCTGTGTTAGCTCGACTGCCTGCGTTTTCGCGTCGGAAATCTTATCGCCGGTTTTGTTGAGCTTTTCGTTGAGCTTATCAATGCTATTTGCAGTTTTGTTAAATTCGCTTTGCAGCATTCGCACGCGCTCGGCCTGCTCGGACACGTCGATTTTCTCATACGTGCCTTTTGGCGCTGTGCGCATATCGGCAAGCTCCTGTTTCGCCGCATCCAGCTCTGCTCCGATGTTGCGCAGCCGGTCTTCCATCGGCGTTTTCTGGTCGCCGAGCCTTTTAAACTCCTTTTGTAAGGATTCGATATTGCTTTTTACTTTGTTCAACTCCTGATGGAGTTTTTTGTCGCTAATAGTCGCTTCAAATACGACTTCGCCGTCAGCCATAATATCACCTTCTTGCTTTTTGGTTTTTTGCGTGATATCATCCAAGCAGCCATAAATAATGGCAAGGAGGAATGAAAAATGGATAAGATGACTACTTGCAAGGTATGCGGGGCATCTATCGCAAAATCCGCTACCACTTGCCCGCAGTGTGGAGCCAAGCAGAAAAAGCGCCACCCAGTGCTGGGGATTATCATTGCTATTTTCGGCATTTGCATGATTGCCGCCGCATTAAACGACATGGGCGATGATCCTGGCGCGGAGAAACAAACGTTTAGTGTTGGAGAAACCGCCGAGCTAAACGGAATCAGTGTAAAGTTTGATTCTTGCGCCGAAAGCAATGGATCGCAGTTCAACACCCCTGATGACGGTAATGTGTTTTTGCTTTGTGAATTCTCCATTGATAACCAGTCGGATAAAGATATTGCCGTTAGCTCTATCGCATCGTTCAACGCCTATGTTGATGACTACTCGACAAATCTGAGCATTTCGGCCACCATCGCAACCGATAAACCCCAGTTAGATGGAGCCGTTGCTGCCGGTAAGAAAATGACCGGTGTTGTCGGATACGAAGTCCCCAAAAACTGGGAAGAAATTGAAATCCGCTTTACTCCCGACTTTTGGTCTGGAAACGAAATTGAATTCATTGCAAACAAGTAACCATCTTCGCCCGATGCTATTTTGCGTCGGGCGTTTTTTTGCCCAACCACGCATTGATCGTGTCGTTTTCTTCTTCCGTCATCGGCTTATTTAGATCGACAAGCCGCCTGTTTTCTCGGTAAAATTCTCGATCCGACTTGTCGAGCGTTTTTCCTTTTGCTTTCAGGTTGCGAATTCGAACGATGTTTGCAAACAAGCAATCCCCGATTTCGTAGTACGCCGAGACGAATGACCACCAATGGAAATAAGGCATTGCGCGCACTTCATGTCCCACAACGTGGTTGATGGGAGCCACGATGTATTGGAAGTCTTGCTCCCAATCCATCAATTTAGGTCGCTTTTGATTATCGCCTTCATCGCCGCAGTCGAGAAACCATGTCATCTGTTTCACGGCTTCTGGAATGTGCTCATCCGGCATTTTTAAGAAGTCTGGATAAAAGATATCCAGCGCCGCAATCACTTTTTGCTCGTTTGTCAGATCAGTCGCAGCAAATGCCGCCAGCACGTCAAGCGCCGCGCGATAGTCCGAGCGAATTTCATAGTCAACGCCGCAAACGCTCAGCGAGGTTGGAAGATCGTACATCATTTGCGGTATTTCTGCGTATACTTGCGGATTTTCTCATCGGCAAGCGCCTGTTCGCGCTTTACTGCCTCATCAAACTGCTCGATGATGGCGGTCATAAAGTTCTGCCAAACCGGCGCACCATTGGCCGCGGAATATGCGTTGACGCTGCCAAAAAGCGTATCGGCAATGTCCTGTCCGAACAAATCATTGATGATGCTACGCATTTCCTTGTCGAGAGAATCAACCATGTCAAAAAGCTCATCATCGGGGATATCCTTTTCGAGCGTCTTTGCACGGGTCTCCTGCTTCTTGCGCAGGTCATCAAAGGTTTTATATGCTTTCTTTGCAAAGTTCACGTCCGCAGGATTAAAGTAAACGGTAACAACGCCGTTTACGCCGCGAATTGTGTATTCTTTTACGCCAGAATCAAAAGTGAGTTCCATACCTTCCTCCAAAATGAGGGCTGACAAACGCCAGCCCTCTATTTCTTATTCGCCCTCGGTAAACGTGATCGTGCTGCCAGAGATAGCGGCAGTGCCGACCGTGCGCGTGCCGCCAAGCGTCACGTCGATAGGCATACCGATAAAGCCGCCACCCTCGCCGCCGAGGGAAGAGGGCTTAACCATGCAGGACGAATAGCGCTCCGCAAATACTGCGGTCTTTGCCGTGCCTGCATAGGCGTGGACAATCAGCACGTCCTGATTCGCCAACGCCGCCGCGTTCTGCTCCTTGACCGCGAGATTCCAAATCTTGACGATGGCAGGATCCCCAGCGTCCAGATCGGACGGGTCAAAGGTCTGCGTGATGATGGGTTTCTTCATGGTCGTGCGCGTCGTGCCAAGAATATCCTTCGAGGAATCCTCCTGCCAGTCATATTCCATGCTGGAATCTGTGACGCGCGTACCGAAGGGCGACCACGTGGGGGTTCCAGTTTCGCCCGTGTTGAGACACGCAATCAGAAGTTCTCGGTCTACGGTCTGCCCCGCCGTGGTGTTAAAGGTCATATCAGCCATTTTTAATCACCTCGTAGTTCATTTTCATAAGGATTTGATGATCCTCGTCTCCATTTTCATACATGGCGAAAAGAGAGGATCGCGTTGTCGGCTCAATGCGAATGACGCGCCGGCCGTCGCCAATGTCAGGCGGTGTTTCGTTTGCCGCCCAATCGCCCAAAGCATTGAGCAGCTCGTCAGCTTTGAGCCGTTTATCATTGCTATTCCCCGGTTTCATGCGGTAAATGACCTTGAATTGGTATTCCGCCTGATATCCTCCGAGAATGTATTTTTGTACGATGTATGCCGCCTGAATCGTAGACAGCGCCATCGCCGCAGCATCGGCGGGAAGAAATTCGAACCGAATCAAATCGACCGGCTTGTCAGGAAACGTGTTTAACCACGCAAGCAGCTTTCGGGAGACTTGATCCTCTTCCGCTGCCGAGACCGTCTTTTTAACCTGTTCCGTACTTCTTCACCGCCTTTTCTGCTACACGCGCCCACTTATCAAGGTTCTGTGCTTTTGATGCTTCACACCAATGTGCTTGAGCTTGTGGGTGCGCTGTGTGGTTGAATACTAAATTTCGGTCAGTCACGACCTTTGTGCCGCCTTTCGGCGCGTATGTGCTGCCGGTATTCGGGTCAACCATGACTTTCCCGTAATACAAGAATCTCGCGTAAGGGCCGGGGTAGATGATGTCGTTGCCAACTACCCTTGTGCGCTGCGTTAACGAGCCTGTAAGCATCGGAACAAAAGGCTGAGTGTCTTTCTCCATCTGCTCGGCTAAAACGTGTTCTGCGCGCGTACACGCCTTTGCAATGGTGGCCCTTACAGCGTCCATTCCATCGGTATGCACGGAAAACTTGATGCCCATTACGCACCTCCGACTTCCCAGTGCTGCATATCGGTGCTACCGTAGTCCATAGCGTCAACCTTGGTCACGTTGTAGCAGCCGTCCTGTGCCATAGCCACATCCTCTTTGTCGGTGACAAACTCGCCTTTCACAAAGAACGTCAGCCCGCCGTTACCGTTCACAGACAGTGTCCACAGCCCGGACTTGTCCGCCGCCGCAAGAAACGCCTGCGGGGGCGCGTAGGTCTTGGCTTTGCCAGTCATGCCGTCCACCGCTTTCACGGAAAACGGAATGTATAGGTTTACCGCGTCCGCGCTCTCAAGCCCGCTTTCACGCACGTTGACCGCTTTGCTGGCTTGCAGCATAACACCTCGCAGGATTGTGGTATAGACCTTTTCGACCTCATCGAGAGTTGCCGGGTCGATCTCCTGAACGATGTTGTAAATCGTTACAGTATGGGGGAACATGGACATGGCCCATACCCCCTCGCTTTTAGAAGTCCATACGGTGCAAGATACATCATGACCGCTTCGCGCTTTCTACTCTCGATAAGCTGCACATCCGTCGCAGACACATTTTTACTGTCAAAGCTGCGCGTCCACGCGCCTACCGTTTCGCTCGATACGGCGCGCTCAGTGTCCGTCGAGACCGCATTGAGTTTGTTGCTGTCTTGAATGATCTCAGCCAAAGCACACACAGCGTTTTTGACCGCATCCGCCGCATCGCCAAACGCATTCTTGGCTCGGCCCATCGTAACGTAATCTACATAAGCGGATGCTTTTACTGCAAGAGCCGGAAAGATATCTTCGGTCAGAGACCCACCCATGTAAACCGTTGCATAATAGATATAATCAGCGTACGCCATGCGCAGCCTCCTTTTCTGGCCCCTCCCCCACCGTCACGGCAAACCGTTCAGGCAGGGGAGGAGGTAACAGCTTACTTGCTCGTGTCAGACGCGATAAACAGGCCGTTCGGGTTGGGAACAACCGGGATGAACAGGCCGCTTGCCTTCGTCCAAACCGCAACGGGGTCAGGCGTAGCCCACTGGGTAACGGTAATGTACTGGTTGGCGCTCTTTTCGTTGTACTGGCCGTAATCAGCCTCTTCGGGAGTAACGCCCCACAGGCCTGCGCCGAAAGAAGCGGAAGTGCCGTTGGAGAGGAACGCGATCTTGTCATCGGGGAAGAAGCGCTTGGTGGTCTCCTTACCGCTCGAAGTCTGCGTCTTATAGCGCAGGTCGTTCGTGGTAATGGTGCCAAAGCCGAACATGGACATAAACAGCGCACTGAGGCGGTCGGTCGGAACATACGTACCGACGCCAATGCTGCCGTAGATCATCGTCTGGATGCCCTTGTTGGACGACAGCTTGCGCAGAATCTTGTTGGAAAGCACAACCTCGGTAAGAGTGTTGCCGCTGTCCGCTGCATCATCGACGATCGCGCGAAGCTGACCGATGATATCCGCATCAGCGCTCAGATCGAGCTTGTAGCCGATATTGCTGGCGGGAACGCCGTAGTCGACCGTCATGTTAAGGTTGTTTTCCTTGATGGTCATCTTGCCGGTGGCGAGGACTTCCATCTTGGCGACCTCGGTGCGAACCTTGACCGCATCGGCCATCAGACGCATATCGTCAAAGACATAGCGCACAACGGCGTCATCGGCGTACACGCCGTTTTCGGTCAGCAGGCGGACGCGCTCGGTCTGGTTGATCTTGCGCTTGATGAGCAGCTTTTCAACTTCGGTCTTGTCGAACACAGGGCGAGAGCCAATCTCAGCCTCAGTATCGAAAGCGTGGACAGTTGCCATCACAGGAATGGTCGCGCCCGCAGCAAGGCGGAGATACTCAGCCTTGATGTTCTCGGTCTTCTGGTCGGGGAAAATGCGGTCGCCGATGTAGGCAGGACGCGCAACAGAAAGGTTCTGCGAAAATTCCAGACGCTCAGCGTCAGAAATAAGATTCAGAATATCAGCCATAGATTTTTACCTCCTTACTTAGCCGTTTGCAGTCCAGACGGGATACAGGGTCACGTCACCGGTCATTTCGACCTCAGAGACCGCCGCGCCGCCCTTGCTGGTGCTCCAACCGGTCTGGGTGTTGTTGCTCTTGGTCAGCGGATAGCTGGTGGACACCTTTGCAACAGAGCCATCAAAATAGCTGTTGGAATCCACAGGGACATCGCCGGTACCGTCATTCTTGTCGTAAGTCACGGTATAACCACGAGTAACGGCGGGCGCATCAACAAAGACAATGCCCTTGCCCTCAAGCGCGGTTTTTGCTGCCGAAGCAATATTCAGGCCGTCAGAGAGGACGCGACCAGCCACGAGGACAGAACCGGGCATATTGCCGTTGGTCACGTCGACCGCTTCAAAGACGATACCTTCCGCACTGCTGTTGTTAGACGGGAAAACAGTGCCGGGGGCGACGGTCTTATAAATGCCATCCTGCACGCCAAGCGTCGCAGGAATTTCACGGGTCTTCAGCACGAGGCCGACTTCGCTTTCGAGAAAGTTCGGGCGCGCTGCGCCGGAAATGTTAGTCACAAAAGACATACGTTAAATTCACTCCTTCGTTGTAGTCTGCGCATACTGCGCATTAAACTGTTTTGCGAACATTGCGCCCTTGCCTTCGTTTGCGGGTGCGCCTCCGGTACCGACAGGCTTTGCAAAGCTTGGCGCGGGCTTGCCGGTCTGAAACGCGGACGGATCGGCTTCGGTCTGTGCCTTATGCCACTCTTCAAAGCCATCAAGCAAGCCATCTTTAAGCTCAAGATGTTTTTCTTTGAGGTCGGCAAAATAGGCCTTTTCCGCAGCTTTTGAGGAAAACTTGATACCCTTATCTGCAACAGCTTTTTTCATTGCATCGTCATAATCGCGGTCGGAAATCTGCGCTTTATAGTCGCCAGTATCCTTGTCGTACTTTTCCTGCAATTCTGAAAGCTGCTTCTTGAGGGTCTCCACCGTTTCGCCGGTTCCTTTTTCCTCGTACTTCTTGTTTTTTTCTACTTCCGCGTCCAGTTTGGCTTGGACAGTTGAAAGCGCCTTTGTGATTCGCCTGTCAAACTCCGCCTTATAGATGGGGTCAGCCAGTATTTCATCAAAAGTCATGATTTCGTCTGCCATTTTTATTCTCCTTTTATTTCCACAGCGTCATTCCCCGCTGCGTATTACAAAAAAGAGCCAAACAACACGCTTTCGCGTAATGTTTGGCTCAAATTGCCACTTCTTTTGCCTCGATTGGCAAACGGATATATTTAATTACAGTCGCTTTCTGTTTTTAATGCTTCCCTTTTTTGCCGCGTCGTATTGTTCTTCTGTCCATCCGTACGCCTTACAAAACAAGGGCTTTCCCTTTTCCATCGCAGCATTGTAGTCTTTAACAGAATAGGACTTTGCGCTAACAAGTTTAATGGACGCGGGATCAAGCAGAGGCTCTCCATCGCTACCCACTCCGGAAACCTTACCGGTTACTCGATATTGATACTTGAACGGGTACTTAGGGCTTTCCCAAACGGATACGCCATCTTCTTTTTCCCCCGTCATGTGGTTGGTGGACACGCGCATAGTCCCATTCTTGAGATATTCAATCTCTTTAGGGTTATCGGTTCCTCGGTAAAACTGCCCTTCCTTTTGATAGCCAGCAAGTCTAAGCGTCTCCGCTTCAATAATGCCGCTTATCTTGTAATATGTATCATTATTAAAGTCGTGGTCTCTTAAGACAATTCGGCCATCAGATAAAATTGCGTTTACATTTTCATCGGCAACGTATTTCCCATTAAGAAATCCGTTTGTCTTTGGGGCTTTGTACACTTCAAATTCTCCACTTTCATTTTTTGGGATTTGAAGCGTTTCACCGGTTTTTTCGCCAGTAAGTTTGTACTGGTCATCTTTTAATGCCTCGTAGCTTGTTCCGGTCGCCTTCCCCCAAACTCTGTGTTCGACGCCGTATTCAGCGCTTGCTTCAGCATCGACGGTTTGTTTTTTTGCGGTCGTTGTTAATTTCTTTTTAGAACTCCCAAACTTTCCGCTCTCGCGCATTGCATCCGTCAGGCTTTGCCCGTCTTTGATAAACACGCGGCGACCGCCGATCGTACGCCAAACGCCGCCTTCGTCTGCCATGCCAATCCACACTCCCTTATTGCAAAATAAAAAAAGAGCCAACCTGTAAGATATCCTTACAAGTTGGCTCTTCGTGCCACTTCCACGTGCTCGATTGCACTATGGGCGCTTATTTATTTATAATTATTTTACCACATCACCGTGCAAAATGGAAGAGAAATATTACTTTTTCAGCTCTTTTGCTTCGATAATTTGCGCTTTCACGCTTCCGTCTTTCATTTGCTTTAACTGCACGCGAAGCCCGGCGGCAAGGGCTTTTTCAATGGCGGATTTGAGCTTTTCATCTATCATACAGCACTTTCGTCCTTTCCCATTGAAGCGGCAACCCCGCCGCTTCACTAAAAGACTTATATTTGGCGTTCAGTCTTACAAGTTTCGCTTTTGCGGCATAATATTCGTCCTTTTGCTCACTTGCCTTATACGCTGTTACAAACCTTTTCTGCTTGATAATCTGGCGTTCAACACGCCGTTGCATCTGCGTCGCCTCGTATGCGGTATAGTTCTTACCGTCAAACTCGCAGCCGAGGTCATCATCAATATGGGCAAGCTGCTCATCTGTGTATGTGCGCTCGCTTACGCCCTCAACCCAAACGTTGCGGCGGTGGCGGCAGTTGGCTCCTTCGAGTCCATCAACGGCCCCAAGTCCGCACACATCGTAAATGCTGGGGTAAATGTCATTGCTACGAGTGGAATATACGAGGCCTTGCCATGCTTTGTGAGATGACCACGGTGATTTGCCCGGAATATCGCGTGCGCCCGCATGGGCAGAAACCTCAAAATATGGGGTCTCAAGATATTCTGCCGACTGCTCCGTATACTTCGCGCAAATTTGATTTACACCTGTCATAACGGCGCGGCGGGCGGCTACATCGATCTGGTCACGGTGGCCGCTTTCGTAGTCAACGACCTTCAATCCGCTGTCGGCGAGCTGCTTTACCGCCGTTTTGATTGCCTGATTGTAGTTGATCGCGCCGCTCTGCACCTGCATCACCGCATTATCAAGCGCCCATTGGTACGCTTTGGCAGGGGGCAGCATTGTGCGCCCAGCGTCCACTAAAAAGCCCATTGAGCGCGTTATGTTGCGCATTGTTTGCTTCGTCTGCTCGTATATTGCCCAAGTATCCTCTACGCTTACCAGCGTTTCCGGCTGTGTGATGTGCGCAAGGGCGATAAGCTCGGTGTAATACTTCTGGTTGCGCTCCACCACATCGTCTATCAGCTCGTTCAGCTTTTTCTCGCTGATGCCGGTGGCCTTGCGTATGGCGTTCTCAATCTCTTTTAGGTCGATGCCGTGTGACCGCAGCGCCTTGATGTCCTGCACCGTGACCTCGTTCAGCTCGTCCCGCAGTTTCATCCGGGAGCATATCTCAATCAGCAGCGTGTCCTCAAGTCCACGGTACAGCTCCGCCAGCTCTTCCGGCATGGCATCCAGCAGTTCGGGGGTGAATGGGTACTTGCTCATCTTAAATGTCCCAAAACTACCCAATTAGGGTTTTCATCTGTGCCAATGTTTACCCAAAAAGTACCGGGGTTTTCTCCATAGCCCATTACTCCACCTCCCCAATGTCAAAAATATCTTCTATGTTTACATTAGATTTTGCAATAATTCTCCCTTTGCCGACCGCATAAAAATCGAGCATGTGTCCGTTCAGAAATCCAACAAAAAAGCCATTCGGCCAAATAGGTGGATTGTCGCAAAGTACAGACAAATTCGATATTTTTCGCATGTGAATGCCAAAAGAATATTCCTCGCGAAATTCACATGCCGTATTAAATGTAAAATAATCACATTCCGGCACAATTAAAAGCATTTTGGTGATTGTGACATATCTTGTGCAACAGTTCAGGCTCGACAAAAAAGATTTTACCATTCTTATGTAATCCACCTTTTACTCTGTTTCCGTGTTTGGCTCATCCGTCATGTCCTGCATCTTCGGCAGCGCCGCCTTCGCGGTCGCCTCGTCCTCGTTCATCCACCGCATGCGAAACTCCCAATCGTTCATGATACCTGCGTTGAGAAGCTGCATATCACGGGAAAAGTCGGTTTGCTTGTCCTCAATGATGCTGTCATCGAAGTCGATGGAAATCTCCACGTCCTCATTTAGCCCAGCATTCATGGCCGTGTTGCCCATCCGAAGCAGGATGCGACACAGCTCCACCAGTGCTTGTTCCAGAGCGATCTCCATCTTTTTGATTGTGCGGAACATGGTAGAGTTTTCGCTGATGACCTGTGTGGCAGTTGCAATGCTTGTCTGATCGAATTTGTAATGATTCTCGCCAAAGCCGCATTTGCTCGACAATATGTTGAGCATATCTTGCATACCGGTGTTAAACTCTGCTGTGCGCAGCGTCATATCGACCTGTTGCAAAATGTTTCCATCAGATGCGCGATCTTCCGGGAGAACGTAGTAAACCGTTTCGCGCTTATCAAAGACCGGCCTACCGTTGACGTCCTTGGTTGCTTCCGGCTGTACCACGATGCGCTTTTTCCCCAGCACAAACTCATTCACATAACTATCGTATGTAATATCAACGCTTTTGAGCTGGTCGATGGCGGAAGCGAACACTGCAACGCCCATAGGGTTATCTTCATCAGAGTTCGCAATGTTCAGACGGTCAATGACAAACTGCGGCTTGGCGCTTCCTGTGTGGACAACAGGGGGAATTGCTTCAAATCCTCTCACGCTGGTTAATGGGACTTCCTCCGCATCGTACAGGTGGTTTTCAATGTCGTATTCGCCACCGTTCAGCCGATGCACCTGAATGTAGATGTATTCCGTATCATCAACTCGTTTTGTCCATGCAAAAGCGCACTCACGAATAATGCCATTGTCCCACGTCAACGGGTAGATGTTTGCAGCGGTTACATAGTTGATATGAATTCTTCCGGGGTTAACGATCTCTGCTGTATCAGGGTCAACGCTCATATCCTCCATGATTGGAACATAAGCAACTGTACCAACACCGGGGAATGTGAACTTGTCGAGATTTTCAAAGTTAATCATAAACTTTTACCTTCACAACGCCGAACACGATGTTATTTCTTTCTTTTTCGCTTTGCAGCATTCCACTTATCAATAATATCTCGCGCTGATTTTGCCGTTTTTGCGGTGTTGACTAAATAATCGCTATCTTTTCCTGACTTTGGTTTATGGCTAAAATCGTAGATACCGTAGCTACTACCAACTTTCGCAATCGTTTTACCGCCGTAATCCGTGACTTTGAAGTTTTCTCTGAGTTTTGTTTCATACGCACTTTTAGCTCCAATGCCGCCACCGGCTCCACCTCTACCGCCCATTACTCTACCTCCTGTTGCTGTTCAGTTACCATGTCCTGCGCCGTTGGTAGCGCAGCTTTCGCAGTATCTTCATCTTCGTTAAAGTATTTCGCTCGAAGTTCCCACGGGTTCATCACTCCGGCGCTTGTGAGTTGCAAATCTCGGGAAAATTCCTTGTCTTTCGTCTCCTGATCGTCAAGGATGCTGTCACCCCAATCGTAAGTGGCCTCATAATCTCCAGCAGGTGCCAACCCGTACAACGAAGCATACACGTCCATTGCGTAAATCAGTGAATCGAATGTATGTGCAAGCGCCGCCTGGATACTGCTAACCAGCACATACTTGCGCTGCTTGCTGCTTCGAATCTCAGTCGCGGTTTTTTCAATCGTTTGCGGGTCGGAAATATCTCCATATGAAAGGCCAATATTAAATTCAACACGCCGAAGAGTATTCTGAAACCCGCGATAAATCGCATCATCCCTAATCTGCGGCTCGATGTGCTGGAAAAAATCTCCATTCGGAGAGAACGGGCCGATTTCAAACAGGCGCTTGTTGAACATATCCGCCGTGCTGGATGTTCCGTCCATCAACACCTTACGCTCGCTCGACTTATATTCCCAGCGCAGACGCTCCCACTGCTCATCCGCTTGCTTGATAAGCTCGACCGTCGCCGCATCGCCATAAATGGACATACCGCACATGCTGTTACTATCTGCAGTGTTAGCAATAGGCGGCTTAAAATAAGCAAACAATGGTCCGTCTACGTTCTCAATGGTCACTTCCGGCTCAATGTCCGCCCACTCCGGGATATCCGGAAGTTTCGCGTCTGCACCGACGGAGCCGGACGAATCGCTATAGTACGCCTTGTTTTTGATGGTATAGGTCGTACCGTTCAGCTCGTGGGATTCGAGCCTAACGTAGTACGTTCCATTCACCTTGACGGGCTTATCCTTAAAAACGCCGCCAATGCAGCGACCGGACGGGTCAAACTTTGTCGGCTGAAAGCCCGCAGCGCCGGTAACATCCACAAGCATATTGTCACCGTAAATATACGGCTTCAACGCCACACCACCAAGCGCAAGGCCGAGTTCTAATGCCCGATTAAAGTTTTCTTTTGCTGTCTGAAAATTTTCGTTCAGGTAATCTGCGCGCTTGCTGCCGGTGATGTTTGCTGTAAATTCAACCAGCGTCGGCCTTGCCACTTCTCGGCAAATCGCAGCGGGCAGGCCTACCGCTTTCACATCACAGTTTTGCCACGGTGGGGTATTGACCATCATCGCATACCACAAACCGATATGCTGTTCCATCGTAAGGCTTACGGCGGGAGATACGCCAAATTCCCGCTCGGCGACCGCCTGCGGAAAGAAAAAACGTTTTACTGTATTTACAATGCCATTCACTAAGCCCATATTTTTATCTCCTCAACTTTACGGAGCTGCTTGCATACATAGGATTTTCAACTGCAATTTCTCGGCGCAGAACCGTCATAACAAAATACCTAACAGCGTCGAGGACGTGATCATTCTCTTTAATGACTTTATCTTCTGCCGCGTCCTTATCCCAGCTATAAAGCCCAAACTCATCAAAAGCGTGCGTGCAGCTTTCATGAAATTTGATTCGCCCCGATTTGATACACGCAGCCGTTAAACGGATCCCATCAAGAACATCGTTATTTGCTTTCCAAACAGCAAACTTCCCATGTCTACGGATGCACTCCGAAAATGACGCGGCGCTGGGGTCAATGACGATTCGCTCAACATTATATCCGTCTGCAAACCGTTCCAAATCTTGATAATATTCCTCGTCTGTCTTCTGCCGATTGGTGGCTCGCCCGCTGTGATAGTATTCTTTCTCCATTACAGCGCGGCCTTTATCCATGCGCCACAAACAAAAGACGGTAGGATTTTGCGTGCCGTAGTCGCAGGAAATATAATACGTTCCCGCGCCGCCCGTTTCGTTCGTGACGTTTACTTCTTTGGCGAACATCGGATATACCAGACCCTCGGCCACCACCCACATGCCGCGAATGTACCGATCATAAAACACGCCGGAAAACATTGCTTGATAGCGTTCCAGCGTCTTTTGAGACAAGCCGGGATTGTCCGTCATTTCAAAATGCAGATACAGCGCGTTCCGCTCTTTGCTCCGCTGTATCCACTCTGTATAAAACCAGTGCTGCGGGCTTCCTGGGTTGCAGGAAAACCACAGCTTTGCGCCATCTACTGAACAGCGGGTCAATGCCTGTTCCACGAACGAGCGCGGCATAAGCACCACCTCGTCCAGCAACACGCCTGCCAGCGTGCGGCCTTGGATCAGCGTATAGCTGGCCTCGTCCTTTCCTCCGAACACCTCAAAGTAATTCGTCACGGCTCCGCGCCGCACTTCCATCACCTTGTCGCCGCGCCGCCAGCGTATGATATAGCGTTCCTTCGCAAGGCTCATCGCCGTGAACGGCACGATGATGTTCTTGGTGCAGCTATCCACCGTGCGGCCACACACGCCGAAACGCTGACCACTGAAATTCTCCATCGCCCAGTGGACGAACGCCCACATCATGATGGAGGTTTTGCCGGAACGCACAGCGCCGTCACAGATCAGCGCGTCATACTTGGAATAGGGGAAAGCGAGGATTTTTGCTTGCTTTGGGCTAATCATGTGGCATAAATACAACTACCATAGACGGAAATGGAGCAGAATTTTTACTTCCGCCGAATTTTAATCGTCCTCTAATAAACCGAATTTCCACATTGTTTCTTTTGTATATGTAATCGTGGAACCATTTTGTATCTGTTCTGGCAGGAAGTAGCATTACGACGGTAGCCCCGCTAACGGATGCAAATAACGCTCGCCTCCCCCATTGCCCGATGCCGCGCCCATATGGAGGATTGCACCACACGGTTCCTTTCCACGGATGTTCCAGTCCGTCTTGTTCCTCCGTATAGAACTTGTCGCATTTTGCATTTTCTGGAGTTGCACACACATCAAGTGTAAATTGAAATTCATTATTCAGTTTATCAAACAAATCTTGTGGCGTTTCCCATAAGTCTGTTTTACTAGAAAACATTAATTCTGTATTCATGTGTCACTCTCAAGCTCCTTTGCCATTTCCTTTAGGCTCTGACTGAGCGCGTCTTCCTTTACCGTGTCGGCAGGACTGCCGCCGATCATCGCCCACTTGTCGATCAGCGTTCCCATTGCCGTGGTGATCTGGCTGAGATTTGCCGCCGCCAGCTTTTCGGGGTCGTTGAGCATTTCAAGCCCCTTACCGATGAACGAACACACAAGGTCTTTGTGGTCGTTCATGTATTCCATCACATCGGCGGTGTTCTCTTCCTTTTTTTGTTCGCACTTTTCCACAATGTCGGCATTCGCCCGCACAAGGTTCTTAACGGTTGTTGCGGACACTCCGTTGATTTTCGCTGTGGCGCAATAGTTGTTCGTCTGCACATAGTCCGCCAGTATTTTCTTTTTCTGCCGGTCTGTCAGACGCGCAGCCATGTCATCACCTCGTCGCTCTCGCGCGCAAAATGTCGCTCTCTCTCTTTTCTTTTGGGGGATTATAGGGGGTAAGATAATACGGGGGTTGCAAGGGGGAGAAGAAGAAAGGGGGAACAAGGGGGCTTTTCTTTTCTCTCTCTGAGCTATGCGTTTGCTTGCATTTGCTTACATTTGCTTTGCTTCTGATTGCATTCCTTGCGTTAATTGCTGTCGTGCTGCGGTCTAATTTCATCCGCCCGTCACAGTCTATTACCGCTTTGATACGCCGATAAGCGTTGTCAAATTATTTTTGCTACCAGCCCCCGCCCCTTGGCCTTACATAGCAGACTTTACCCGCCCCGAAGGGCCACAACGCCGCCCACATTTGGCGTTATTCTTTCCATTGGACGTCTTTCTCGCTTAGATTGTCACACGCTACCGACAACTACGCTCCGAAAAGTCGTAGCCCCTATTCCGTCAGGTCAAACCGGTCTTGACGCATCAAGACAAGCGCAGTTTTCAGCGAGCTTTGTCATTTCCATGTGAGCCATGACGACAACGGTCTCACATTGTCCGGGCGCTACCCGGCCACTGGCACAGACGGTGGGGCTCGGACCCACGACATACCGGCTCACGAAGTCCGGTGCTTTACCAACTGAGCTACGTCTGCGTATGTCCCCGCTGGGCCACATCGTTGAGAGGTGCGCGGGGTCCTGTGCCGCATGAGAGGTGCGACCTCTCGGCCCTGATCGTGGGCTGCATCGTGCGTGCGGCAAATCGCGGGGGGGCGGTGTGAAAAGATGAAAAGCACCGCGCCCCGCTATGGCGCAGGAGGTAAACGCCATAAATGAGAGAACCGCAAAGGCTTTTACACCTCTGCGGTTCAATTTTCTCATGATTGCAATACCCTTACTCACTTATAAGTGAGTTTTGCAAAATATTTTTATAAACTTTTTGGATAGTCCGACCTGCCAAGCAGGTAGTCAATCGACACGCCGAAATAATCAGCAATGCTTATCAGCGCGTCCATTGACGGTTTCTGCGTCCCCATCTCATAGCGCTTGATGGTGTTACGGTTCAGCCCGCACAGCTCAGACAGAACGCAGCGCGTTAATTGCTGGCGTTCGCGTAACCTCCGCAGCCGATCAGGAAACGTGCTCATCGCATCACCTCAATCATCTCCCGCGCTGTTGATCAGCCTGTCAAGATAGAATCTCGCCTTTCGCAGATCTTCCTTGCCGTTTTTCAGCGGCCAGCGCCACATGTACTTGAGCACCTGTCCCGTCAGCCATGCTTGCATCGGGTCTTTCTGGCACGTCAATGCGGCCGCAATGGCGTCGATGCACTCGACCCCTCCCGCCGTGTAATGCGCGGGGTGACTTACATTGTCATGCTCGATGCACGGGCTATTGGCAGGTGCGCTCCCTCTCGGCGGTGTACTCCATTTAAACGGATCGTTACTCATGGCGCGCCACCTTCCGCTTCACCCACGCCCACAGGTTTCTCCACGGATGGGATTCTGCGTAATTGGCGCGCTGCTCGGCGTTGTAGCGCTTGTCACGCATTACATCAATGACCGTCCCCTTAAAAGCAAGATCGTCGTTCGCCCGCCCAAGCGCCGCCTCAGTATCGGCGAGCTTATTTCGCAGCACATCTGCGTCCGCTTTCAGGTTTGCGATCTCGTTCTCTCGGGTGATGGCCTCGCCGTTCATCTGGTCAAGCTTTTCCGTCAGCGTGCCGATTTCTCCGCGCAGTTTTTCATTTTCCTCGGCCAGTTTTACTCCGGCCTTAAAATGTGCCGCCGCCTCGGCTTCCGCCGCTTCCTGCCTTTCGGTGGCTTCCTCCACCATCTTCGCCATCTGGTCTTTGGTGTACTTCTTTACGTTGATGCTCATAGCTTGGCTCCTTCCATTTTCATCTGTTCTTCCCGTCCCCGGTCGCTCACGATGCTCACGACCTTGCAGTCACCATATTGCTCAATATCCATGGCGATGCGCTCCTTGATGCCCTGCGCGTCAGCGGCGGGGACGTTGGCTTTAATCGTGATCGTCAGCATATACGTTCCCTTTCACGTGCTCTTTCCACCACAGATATTCTTTGCGCTCTCGTCGATATTCAAAAATCAGGCTTTCCGCCTTGCAGATATCGCGGAATCTGTTGCTTGCTGCAATCCATGCAGTCTCAACCAGCCACCATAAAAAGCATAACGCTGCAAGAATCGCTGCAATGCCGCCAATCGCTATAAAGAACATTCCAACGCCTTCAACAAAAGATTCCATTCGTTACACCTCCTTCGGCTCGCCGTAGCTGCAAAAATCGGTGCTGCCCACATTGCGTCTATTACATGGCGCGCGCCTGTTGTGACACGTCAGCGTCCCCGGCTTACCGTATCGCTGGGTAAGCTCTGACGGCAATGTGCTGTGCGCGCAGTCCTTGCACCGCGTCACGACCACAGCATCGACGGTGGGAGCAGCGGCCACGATGGGCAAAGCAATTTCGTCCCTATCTGCGTTGTCGTACCACGGCTCGTCATCAAGCTTTTCCCATAGCACGTCGCCATCAATCAGCCGCATCGCTGTCACCTCCGTCCATTTTTGCAGAGTTCTCCACAAAGTTGCGGACTCTGGCCGCGCAGGAGAGGCACAGTTGTTTCTCCGCAGAAAATGGTGTCTTAAAATTCACAACGCCGTAGTGATTGAAATCCAGATTCACACCGTCAACCTCGTAGTCAATCTCGCGCCCGCACATATCACAGAACACTTTAACCATCAACTATTCCCTCCGTCCATCTTGGCCCCGCAGTAATAGCAAAAACGGCACTCATTCTCAAAGATTGCATCGTGTGCATCATCTGTCGGAATATCCACGCCGCAGTTTGAGCACTTTCCATCTACCCACCGCCCATGCACCACCGGCGCAACGTCAGCGGCGGGAATGCTGTAAAAGTCCTCCGCTAAATCGTTATAGGCGTCTGCGTAGATTCCGCTTTCCCCGCCAAGCTCTTCAAACGCTTTTTGACATTCTTCCGATTGCTCACGGATATAAGCGATTGCCGCCTTGCGGCTTATGTATTCATCCATTGTCAGCCCTCCTGTTCCATGCTTCGATTGCTAATAGATAATTCAAAAACCAATGTGTTCTCGGTTCGATTGGACAGCCTCTATTTGGGCAGCATGCCCGAAAGCAGTGACCGTCTCTCTGCATAACGCCCTTGCCGCCGCAGAAGGGGCAGGGTTTCAGGTCAGTCATCCTTCATCGCCTCCAATGCTCTTATATCCGTCTCTGTCAATGTGCGGTTGCTTGCAATATATGTTACAGCCTCACTTCTGTTTTGGCAGGCTACACACTCACACCTATTGCAACTACTTGACGTGTTTTCTCGAAAAGGGCATGAATAATTAAAGCAATCCACTATTTCATCGCCTCCAATGCCGCTTCCGCCTCCTCGCGGGTCAGGAATACGGTCTTGCCAAATCCGTTTAGCGATACGCCATACTCCCGCCCTCTGGCGCCTATTGGCTCAAGGCCAATAAAGCCGATTTTATTGCCCATACCAATCTGCTTGACCTCGCACTCGCTTATATGCTTATCCGTGTCCATCAAGGCGAACACCCGCTGGCCCACCTTGCACGGCAGCACCACCAGCCGCCCGTCCTTGTCGGCTTTCAACAGCTCCCGAATCCGTTCTGCCTTTGACGTGTCATCGCTAAAGGCAGATTCAATGATGACCTTTGCGTTTTCGCACTGTTCCGGCGTCAGTCTCGTGTCCTCGTAGGCGGCGAGGCGATTGATGATGTCCCGGATATCAGCGTCGCTGTAAGCTTCGATTAAGTCCCCAGATAATTTGCTGATATACGGCTCTTTCGGGCGATACGTCAGTCGTTCCATCACTCCGCCTCCTGCATCTTACTAATCACTTTTCGAATCACATCGCCGCCGTAAGCGTCTTTTGTCAGCTCCAAAAACTTCGTCAGTGTCATCATGCCATGCTTGAGGTCTACACCGTGGTCTCGGGCAAACTGCTTTCGCCCCATGTCGCATGAGCCGGTCAAGCGATGATGCCAGTCGTAAAAATACTGTGTCGGATATGCTTTCTCTCGGTCTGTTTCGCGCAGAAACGTATCAATTCGTTCATCTTCCGGCATATCCTCGAAAAGCTTGTCTCGCAGTGCCTCCATTGCTTCGCGCAGCGTTTCCCCGTGTGCAAAAACATTGTCTTGCTTGACGATGTAGCACGGCGTGAGCGTCAAATCACCGTTCAGGATTGCCCCGTGCGCGGTGTTGCCGCGCACGGAACGAATCAGCGTATTGACACCGTCGATTTTATAGACAGCTTCCCCATTGAAGTTTTTAATGCCGTAGCCGTCGCCGGAGCCGGAGCCGTAGCCGGAGCCGTCGCCGGAGCCGGAGCCGTAGCCGGAGCCGGAGCCGGAGCCGTCGCCGGAGCCGGAGCCGGAGCCGTAGCCGGAGCCGGAGGTTACTGACAGGAATGCCTTGACCTTATCATCAAGCGTCATCTCTTCCACTCCTTTACGCCGCGAAGCGATACCGATGCATCATCCGTGCACGGGATGATCTGGATTGCTCCCATCACGGTCATTTCTGTGACCGTCACGGTAAAACGGCAGTTGCCCGGTGCTTTTGTGCCGTCCTGCGCCAGCTGTTCCACAGCGAATGCACCTTCCCAGCTCCACAGTTTACGCACCTCGGTCATGGTGACCTCGGAGCCGTTGCGCTCCTTGATCTTGCCGAAAAACACGCCTGCGCGGTCGCAGCGAACGATGTAGTCCTGATTGTTGTTCATGATGAAATTCCTCCTGATTTTTGTTAAAATTTAAAGCTCTCTCTGAGCTTCTTCCCGTTGAAATCGGCCTCCGCCGTAAAGTAGCGGCGCGCCTCGTTGATGTAGACGACGCGCCCGTGCGCAGTCATCTCTTTCATGGTCACGCTCATAATGCCGTTGCTGCCCTCAAATGCGGCAGGCTTCCAGCTAAATGGTTCTCCAACGCTCATACGTCCTCCAATTTCATAAAGCATCCCCAAAAGGTCTGCGATTTTTTGCCGCTATGATGTCCAAAAAGAGGGCGTTCGCCGATTGCCGCCCAAACATCTGCGGCGGGGATTTGCGTTTCCGCCCACTTGAATATCAGCACGCCGTCCGGTTTCAGCACGCGCATGCACTCGCGAAACCCGTCGTGCAACATCTTCGGCCAGTCTTCGCCGAGCCGCCCGTATTTCTTCCGCATCCACGCATTTTCACCTACGCGGCGCAGGTGTGGCGGGTCGAACACGACGAGCGAAAACGTATTGTCTGGGAAAGGCAAATCCGTGAAGTCGCACTGAATGTCCGGATGAATAACGCACTTGCGCTCGGAATCGTGTTTAGTGCTCGTCCAGACCCCAGAACACTCTTCGTCGCGGACGTCGCAATAGACCGCGGCCGGATGCTGCTTGTTGAACCAAATCGTTCTGCTCCCGCAGGTCACGTCAAGGATTTTCTTTGTCATCATGCGTCCTCCCTAACGTCTCCGCCCCATTGCTCCGCCATGGCTCGGGCGATGCCGGGGAAGGTCTTTGCGCGGTTTTTGGCCCTATCCGTGGTAAACATACCTTTATGCTGTTCCCCATGCTTATGACTATAGCTGCCGCTCGGACACCATGTTGCTGTCGGCTCAACAATATTGGTCGGTTTCAACGGCTGTACACCACGCTCCCACAGCAAGGTTTTTTTGCTGAACGGGTGTCCGTATTGATAGGGCTGTATGGCTTGGGTTGGTTCTGGATACTCAAACACTTTACTTGGTGTCGGATTTTCAATTATAACCTTGTCACAGTCGGCTGCCCATATTGCCAAAAACAACGCTTTGCCGCAAAGCCCTTCATAGTAGCGGCGAAGATTTAACCTGCCGCCTTTATACAAATGTCTTGCCCCGGCATTGCTCGTTTTGGTACACGGAGGGAAAGCGATAATCATATCCCATCGCCCCACATCATGCACCTGTCCGTCCATTGTGGTCACTTGCCCCCCCTCTATGGCCTTAAGCGCATCGCCAAGGATATGCCACTCAGGATGCCCGCCGGACGGGTCCTGAATGTCGCAGGAATATGCCTCATGCCCCAATGCGCGGAACGCCTTACATACTTCCTGCGATTCCTCGCAGGCAACTAAAACCTTCATCGTCTCCCCTCGCATTCCCCGAACAGCTCCCGAAACGTCATTCCAGTCAAATCCTCCAGCGCGAGCAGCAGCCGCACCGTTGTATCGCGGTCGCCGCGCACCCCCGCCGACACCGTAAACTGCGACGTACCGAGGGATTGTGCAAGTTCTGTTTGGTTATAGTTCGTCTTTTCCAGCGCCTCCTTGAGCACTGGATAAGCGCAGAACTCAAACGGCGTTTTCGGTCTCACGATTTTGCTCATGTGTGTACCTCCCCGAAAGCCTCTTCAAATGTCAGCCCCGTCGCAGCAAGGATTGCCTTGATAACGCCGATGCTGAATTCGTTCTTCCCCGTTGTCCATCGCCACACGCAGAGCGGGGAGACGCCGATCTTCTTGTTCAACTCCGGCGGTGTCATGCCCGATGACTGCAAGGCTTTCTTGAGCTGCGGATATACGACCGTCTTAAACGGCACGTGGTTCGTGTTCTCACTCATTTTCCTGCACCTCTCCGAGCAGCGTCCCGACGGTCACGCCCAGTGCTTCGGCAATGTACTGATACGTCGGCATGTAGCTGATGCATCGTCCCTCTCTGAGGTTTAAGATGCTACTGCGCGATAATCCAGCCTTTTCTGCAAGCCCCTTGATACTCATGCCCCGCAGCGCACTCCATTTCTTGATGTTCTCGCCGATCTCTTCCGGCGACAGCATGCCTTTTTTCGCCGGTGGGGATTCCGCCAGAATATCGCTCAACGTCAAGCCAACGCATTCGGCGTATCTATATAGCGTCGACACCTTCGGATAGCTCGCGCCCTTTTCGAATTTGGCAATGGTTGACTGTTCTGTGCCCATCATATCGGCCATCCGAAACTGGCTGATATTTCGCATTTTGCGAATATTTTTGAGCCGTTCGCCCAACTCTTTTTCTGTCAACATCTTTTCTTGCTCCCTCATTTCAGCCGTTGATAGCGCCGCGTCTTGAAATGGCGCGCGCTCAAGTAATCGTCTTTCTCCTGCGCTTCCCGCTGCTCTTCATCCCTCGCCGCGTTGTACTTGGCGATATCCACCTGATAGTGCGGGCACTCGCTGTGACAGCCCGGATGCCTCACAGGCGGCTTGCAGCTGTGGCAATGCTCAAATGCTGTCATCTCACACCTCGCGGATCGTAATGCCGTACTTCGCCAACATCTCGTTTTTCTTTCTTAGATACATTTGCGTCCGTTTCCCTTTGACGTCTTCAACCTCTTGTATCCAGTAAACTTGCCCATTGCAGTCAGGCTTGGTTGGCCGCTCATAGACAAAATCCGCAAAATATCGCTCTGACTTAACGTGCGCTCCATCCGACTGAATGTAAGGCTCTTGCAGCGTAAACGCTCGTTCTATCTGCAAATTGCGGATAAGCCCTCGTCTCTCCATCAAAGCCAACTCGTCATAACGCCTCGCCTCTTTGGCGCTCTTGAATTTATGCACTTTTCCGTTTGGCATGACGCGCGGGGTAAATTTACTCCTGTACTTACTGCGCTTTTCCCGCTTCTGCACCTCGCGCACGGCCATCTTTGCCATGACCTGGGCTTGAGCGTCCTTGCCAAGCTGCGAAATATCAATGCCCATTGCTTCCCTCCATTTCGGCAGCAGCCGCGTCCCACGTCATCCCGTGTTCCCTCGCATAACGCGAAACGCTCGGCATAAATGCCTCCTGTTCGGCTATCTTCTCGATGTATGGCTTCATCCACGCTACCGAGACGCGCGGGGAAACTGCGCCCCTGATTTTTGCCAGCACTTGGCCGACTTTCGGGGGGAATCCCTTCGCATCCTCGGCAATCATCGCATTCACTGCGTCCATCGCCTCGGCAGGGTCTTCACTGCCCAGCATGTCCGACCAGAGGGAAACCAGCTCTTCGGCTTCTGCGCGGGTCATCTTGGCGTAAGCCTGCGGATAAGCCTGTTTTAGCCGCCCTAAAAGGCTAATTACGTCAGATCTTTCCACGGTTCTTTTCCTCCTCCAGCATCTCAGCGAATACATCGCCGCCCGGCCGTATCTGCGGTGCTTTATTGGCCCATCGTTCCCACTTCTCCGCATTTCTGCAAGCCGCTTTCCAGTCTTTCATGGGGGTCTTGCCGACCAACCACCCTTTTGACTCGTAAAAGTCGATGAACCCCTGTGGGTCTACGGGCGATTGGCGTTCAGCCACATAGGACTGAACCTCTGCGAGTGTGGGGGGCGTGAAGCGCTTCGCGCGCGAAATAACACCTTGTCCTTGTCCTTGTCCTTGTCCTTGTCCTTGTCCTTGTCCTTGGCTTTTTTTGGTTTCTAAAAAACCGCTTTGGTTTTTTTGGTTTTCCTTGGTTTCCAAAAAACCGCTTGTTTTCGGCGGTCTGCCGCCCTTTTTGCCGTTCTCTCGGTAAACATTGGAGGCGGCTTCCTGCGCCTTTATGGACTCGTCAATATCCCGCTGAATTGCGGGCCAAATAAACCTTTCGGGGCCTTCAAACTTCGGCTGTTCTCCGTTTTTCCGGTAAGCGAGCATCGCCCGGACGATAGCCCCGATCGACTCGTCGTCATACTCGCGGAAATAGTCCTCGTAGCTCAGCCAGAGCTTGACATATTCCTTGCTCTCCGCCATGCCGTCACCGCCTTAAAACGGCAGCTTGCCGTCGTCCTCGCCGATCTCTGCAAAGCCGCCTACGGCGCTCTCTGTGGCGTATTGCGGTGCGGCAGTATCGTTACCCTCCGGGCGCCTGTTGTCTGCGAAATACACGCTGTCAGCCTGCACCTCGTAGCTCCTGCGCTTGTTGCCGTTCATGTCCGTCCAGTCGCGCATCTGCAAGCGCCCCTCGACGCCGATCAACCGCCCGCGTCCGGCGTAGTTGCAGAGCACTTCTGCCGTTCCGCGCCACGCTACAATGTCGATCCAGTCTGTGCCGCCCTCCTTGCCGTTGCGGTCAACGGCAAGAGGGAACGACACAACGGATACGCCGCTGTTCGTTTTTTTCAGCTCCAAGTCACGACCGATGCGTCCCATCAGGCAGATTCGATTCATGCTCATTTCAATTCCTCCTCGCTTTGGTGTTGGTGCAGATAGAGCACGTGGCTCTTGCCGATGGCGGCGTTTTGGGCGATCCATGCGTGCGCCTGCTCGCGGGATAGATGGCTCTCCATTGCGCGGCTCTCATAGCTGAATTCTCCCGCTTCCAGCTTGCGCTTCATGCGCTCCTGTATCTCCTCTTCGCCGTAGTTGGCTTCGATCAGATAAAGGTCATAGGCCAACGCAGATACCCCATTCAGCGACGCGCAGTCCGTCGCATAGAAGACGTTGTCGAACCCGTCCGATTTCTCGCCGTCTGCAAACTGAATATGCCACGCACAGTTCAGAACATCATGCGGAATTGAGTCGTACCATACATAAGCGGAAGTGCTTTCGGATAAAAGGTAGAACAGATCGTGACGCTGCATAGCCTCATCGGTCACGCGGCGGTCCACGCCGATGCGTCCCATCGGTTCCATGAGCCACGGAGGGACGCACCAGCGCAGCGCAGGGTGCAGGAAGTGCAGGCGCTTGATGGTCTCGGGGTTGAAGTGGTCTCCGTGAATGTGCGTCAGCAGGACGAGCTTCAATCCCTTGCAGTACGGTTCAAGTTCCCGAAAGGGAACGCCGCAGTCAATGAGGATTTCATCATTCAGCAGCACGGCGTTCCCCTTGGAGCCGGTCGAAATGACCTTGACCTTACAGATCATTCATACTCACCTGCTTGGGGGTGACGGTCTTTCCGTCGTCCAGCGTACCGAGGGCATCAGCGGGAGATGTCAGATCGTCCTTGACCTCGCCTGTGGTCTCGTCCACTTCGACGGTCGGGAGATCAAAATACTGATCGCGGCTCGCGCGTCCCTCTTTCAGTGAGGTATACACATTACGCAGGCGCACGATGCTCTGCGCCGTGAACGCTTCGGACTTGCAGCCGATGTACTTTTCAAGGCACTCCATCGGTACGCCGAAGTCGTCCTTGAACGCCTGCCCCATCTTGCGCACGCGGTCAATCATGGGTTCATCGCTCTTTCCCATCATTGTCTTGGTACACGCCGCAAGAGCAGCATCCACCACGTCACCGGGAATAATGCCGAGAATGCACGCGCGCATACGGCGCGCGCCCTGATTGGCGACCATTTCATAAATGTCGCGCGGGTCGGTGAGGGCAACGCTGCCTTTCTTTGTGTAGCGGATATGCGGCACGGTGAAGATCTTCGTCTGGCGGGTGTTGGTCTCCAAATCCCAGCAGTAGGCCATGACGGTACTCTCGCCGTTCTTCTGCTCCAGCTCGGTAATGCCGAAGTCGAGGTTGCCCCAATTCTGCGCCATGACCTCGGCGAGACGGATCGACGGGCCGGTCACATTCTCGCCGCCGCGCGGGTATTCATAGATCGCGCGCTCGGCAAGGCTCTTGCGCTTGCAGGCGTTGAGAATGCGGTTGTTCGCTTCGATCTCGTCACGAGGGAAACGCTTGGCGACGACCATTGCCGCCTGCACTTCCTGTGCCTGACGGGAGATCATCATTTCGGTGTTCACGCTCTTGGCGCTCACAACTTCGGTGCTGTTGTAGGTCTGCATTTCGTTCATCGTAATGTCCTCCTCAAACAATCATTCGTACTGATAGCCATTGCTGACAAGGAATTGCTTCAAAAGGCGTAGGCGCTCGCGCGTATCGGTCACGCGGAACGACACCGTGAGGCGTTCGACCGCCGCCTGCTCCACGCGCTTCGGGACGACCTGCGGGGCCGCTGCGCCGGTATCCTCGCGGACGGGTGCTCCGGCAGCACGGGCCTCCTCCATTTCCGTGCGGCGTTTCACGGCCTCGCGCTCTTCCTCGGCGCGGCGGTGACGCTCGTTGACAACGGAGATCGCAAGCGAGAGGTCGAGGTTCTTTTTGTACTCCACCATGATCTCCGGCGCGTTCTCGCCCATCGTGCCGATGGTTTTCATGTCCTGCGCCACGCCGTCCACCTTTAGCTTGATCTGCTCCATGAGCTTCTTCGGCGTCTTGGCTCTGGCGCTCGCCATATCGACCTTAACGCCGGTCTGCCCGAACGAAAGAAAGTCGATCTCGTTGACCGCGCACAGCTCCCGAAAATAGCCCAGCAGCATTTCCTCGCAGCGGCTCTTGATCTCGCTTTCCGTCGCGTCGATCTTGGCTTTCAGGTCTGCGTCGGCGCGCTTGTACGGGTCGGCGATGCACTCACGGTAGACGGATTCGAAGCTGTCGTACTTCTCCATGATTGCGGCTTTAATGGCCTTGCGCTGGGTCTCGGCATCGGCAAACTCGCGGTTCATTTCGGCGCGAATGTTCTTCACGCTGGTTAAGGTCTCGTCGGTGCAGACAAGGCTCATTGCCTCTGCGACGCGCTGCTCCGTCTGCTCCTTCCGGCTCATCAAATGCTCCTCAATCACGGGGAGCTGCGTCACTTTCATCAGGGTGTTATCCATCTTCGGTCTCCTCCAATTCTTCAAAATACATTTCCTCTGCGCCGCAGTCCGGGCAGAACTTTTCCGTCACGAGGGCATATCCGCGCTCGCCGTCAAGATTTTCGCGCCGCCGCATAACGTCCGGCTCGTCAAAAATGAGGTGGCAGCACATGCAGCGGTAGATCATTCCGTCACCTCCAAATACACCATCGCGCTCTGCACACCGAATACTCGCGCGGCCTGATGGTCGCTGAAAAACACGTCGATGTGGTTGCCGTTCACTCCGCCACCGCAGTCCTCGGCAATGTAGCTGTGCTGCGTGCCGTCCGGCCAGATCAGCAGGACGTGCGAGCCATAAGGGATAATGTCGGGGTCGACCGCAATCGTGCGTCCCTCGGTGGCCAGCGTTCCGGTCGCGGTGTAGCCGTTTGCCCATTTGCCGCAGCAGCAGCGTCCGGGGCAATAGGCCGTGAGCGTAAATTCACCAAGAAACACATCATCGCAGTACGCGTATTCCGTCGCTGGCTTGTCCCACGCAGGGTCATACGCTTCAACAGTGAGGTCGTCCGGCTCTTCAACGTCTTTCGCGTCAGCGCCGGTCAGTAGCAGCGCTGCCACTAAGAGAATCAGTCCTGTGCCCAGACACGCAGCGGCAATCAGTGCCGATTCGTCGGCCTTGCGCTGCTCTCTCGTGCGCTTGTCGTGCCGTCTCACCGTCTGCACCCCCTGTCGATGTAGGGCAGCAGATCATACAGCACCTTGCACACCGCGCACGCGCCGATGACGGCGAGCCCCGTCGTAAAGTCGCAGCCGTTGAGCGCGATCACCGCAGCGGCGATACCGCCGAAAAATAACGTGTCGATCATGCCTCCACCTCGCGTTCCGCAATCCACTCGTCCACGAGGCGAGTATAGATTTGGAAGATTCTGCGCTTGCCGCCGCGGATGCACACGCCGAAGGGGTAAACCCGCTGCTCAAGGCCGTCTGCCAGCGATTCGTTCGAAATGCTCAGCCCGTGCGCACGTAAGTATGCCGCACACTCGTTCAGATCCATTGTTTTAATCATTGCCTTTTCCTTTCTCGCGTGCTACAATAAGCACGGACACAATATCTTGTGGTGAGATTTGTCCCACCCGCCCCGCTCGATGCTGCAACATTGGGCGGGGTATTTTTATGCTTTGCGTTGCGAATCAGTCCCATGCCATAGCGTAGCGGCGAAACTCCACGCAATTCCGCTGCATCCCTTCGCTGAACAATTCCGCTGCGTTGCTTTGCCTTGCTTTGCCTTGCCTAGCTATGCCGTCGCTAGTCTCTGCTTTTCGCGACCATGCCGCCGCGAAACACCGCCTTGCCAAACCATTGCGTTACCTTTCGATGCTATACAGTTCACATCATTGCTGTTCCGGCGCCTTTTTATATAATTCATTTCAGTGCCGTTGCGCCTCGCGGCATATCCCTTCCGAGCCATGCCGTTGCTCGTCAACGCTGTTCCCGGCGAAGCCATTCCGTTGCGTTCCGTCTCTGCACTATTCCTTCGCGCGTTACTCGATTTCCTCCCAGCGGAATCTGCCTTTTCCACTGTTTCGCCACTGGCCGATGCCGGAGAAGCGTCCATAATCCAGCCAGTCGCGCACAACGTCGATATGGTCGTCGCACAGGCATACCACCGTAAACTCGCACGTTGCCCCGGCGGGGATTTCCTCGCTCATTGCAAGGCTGACGCGCTCGCCCTGCGCCGTCTGCGCTCTCAGCGGGCGCTGGCACTCCTTGATCTCGCCGTCAAAGAGAATTGGAATGGTGCGCGGCTCGGGAAAAATCAGCTTGTCGATTTCCTTCTTGTAAGCCTTAATTTTGCTGCTGGACGAATCCTTGACCTTGCGCAGACCGCCGCAGGTGTCCTTGAAAAAGCCCTTGATCTGGTAGTCGTACAAAAACGGCGTACCGTCGTCCAATCGTGGGAAAATGGTCATGGACTTCTCGGCCACCGCATCCGCTCCCAGCGCTGCCACCTCGTCCTCCACGCTTGCCGCATCCGGCGCGTGACTGCCGATAAACTCGCGGTAAATATCAGGGTTCGCGGGGCTGGTACCGAGAATCGGCTCGATAAACGTTAATTTAACTTTGAGTTCTTTCATCTTTCATTTCCTCCTGTTGTGGGTTAGTTCTCTTCATCCGGCTTTAACAGCTCGTCCACCGTGCATCCGTATAATGTAGCAATCTCCGGAAGTCGACTTGCTCGCGGGGCCAGCTGACCAGTCTCCCAGTAATACACGGCCACGTCGGAGATTTTCAGCGCATCCGCTACCTGCTGAACGCTGAACCCAGCTTTATGACGAGCGCTTCGAAAACTCATCTTTTCACCTCCCAAATACTAAGTTTTACTTGACAACTTAGCGAACCGTGATATTATAAGAAGTGCCAACAAACTAATAATTTCGACAGTCCGCTAAGTATCAAGGGGGCTTACTTTTTTATTACCCTATGCTTACATTATACTAAGTTCAGCTTAATATGTCAAGTTGAACTTTGCATTTTGTGCGACTTCGGCGGTTTGTACAAAGGGAGGCTTAATATTTTGGACGGTCCTACGCTTGTTGATATCGTCGAACGCGAGCTCGTTGCTCGACATATAAAAAAGGCGGAATTTTATGCCGCAACAAAAATATCAAGCGCAACATTTTCACAGTGGAGAAATAACATTTATTTCCCCTCTGCTGCTAATATCAAAACTATTGAAGAATATTTGGGGATTTCAATTTCTTATTCTGTAGCCGATAAAGCCGCAAAAAAAGAGCGCCCCACCGATGGTGAAGCGCTCATTTCTGAATTGCCCGAAGATATTCAAAAGCTCATCCGGATTTGCGAATTAAATCCTGACCTTGCTGCTGCTCTACTATCTGTTGCGCAGCAGATTGAAAAAGGTCAAGTTGCTGGGGAGTAAATCTCGAAATTGTAATAATCAATTCCTCTACCGTCGTCATCCTCTCTGCCCTCCGTTCGCTCTCATATAATAAAACAAGTGTTCTATCGCGGGTTAGTATAGCACTAATTTTTAATTGATTCAATATAATTTAAAATATAAAATTAGGTGAATTTGATATGCCAATTACCGTATATTTTGAGCACGGCCGCGTTGTGGAGTTGTTCCCAGAACCAAATCAATCGTATTACGACGTGCGAGATAAGATCAACGCGGCGACTGATATAGTGTCTGATGGAATAAAATACGACTTGACCGATAAGCAATCAATTTATTCTATCGCCATTCCTGACTATACAAAATTCTGCGATGTACCGCGTTTCAAAGAGTTAGGCCCTACAGGGTATCTTGAATATGTGCTGAGAATGCACGCGGGGCTTTTGTGGAATGGCGGAGATTACCAGTTATCAATGGCCTGCCTTGAAAAATCCTGCCAGCTAATGACGTATTCTACGCTTGGCTGGGAACGGAAAGATTTTTATAGGGTCGTCAATTATTATATCGAGCTGGGTCGATTCAAAAAGGCGAAAGAGTGGAAAGACTGGATAGATGCACACACGGAATCGCCGGAAGACTATGCAAAAGACGCATTTGCAAGAACGCTTGAATCGTGTAGAAAACTTGGAACTGATTTAATAGAGGTTGGCGATTCAAGCGCGTGCTGTGAAATTTGCGCGAAGTACCGGAGACGGATATATAGATTATCTGGCAAAAGTTGGAAATTTCCAAAGTTCCCAGATGATTTTCATTTTCAGTGCGGGCTTGGGATATTTGCTTATATTGACGGTGTTTCTGAGCCATCTTTCAAGTGCATAAGTCCATCTTTATATAGTAAACGACCGTTTCGCGATGATCGAACAGAAGAAGAAAAAGAAAATTATAGACTTTGGTTAGAACGTGTTGAAACGTCTTACAATCCGATCAATGAACCGAATCTAAATCATATTATTTATTATTGGTTCAAGCCTAAATTCCCCGACGACTTCCCAAAATCTCTTTCTGGCTTTTCTCGCATGCGAAACGGTAACACTGCAAATTATCAAAAGCTGGCACAGAAGATTGAGGATGCGGGGTATACCATTCCTAAATCATTAGATGAGGTCGCAGAATGGGAAGAGCGGGAGAATTGAAAAGTTTCAAGGCGGTATAGCTTAGATTGGCCCCGCCGCCCTCTGCAACAAACGGCGGGGCCTTTTTGCAGCCAGCGGGAAGCGGTCGCCGCTGCTTGTTTTCACCGTACATCCCCCAGCACCGCACTTTCAAGGCTTAGATTTGACCCTTTGACACCTTCCGACAAATTTCATTGCTACAAAAAAGTGCAACATTTGCACTGAAAGGATATGATGTTAAGTGAACATTCAGAAACGATGTCAGGAGCAAAAAGACTTGTTAAGACTAACGCATCAAGATATTGCCGACAAAGCAGGCTTACCGTTGCAAACAGTAAAAAATTTTTTCTCTCGCGCATCTAAGTCCCCATCAGTTTACACAGTCGCTGCGATTTGCAAAGTGCTTGGCATCTCTCTTGATGAGGTGTTCGGGATTTCCGAGCACTTGACGCCGACCGAGGAAACTTTGCAAGCGCGGAATGATGAACTGGAACGCCATGTTGACGCAAAAGCAGATATGATCGAGATCATGCGGCGTGGTGTCCGTATCCGCAACGTTGTGATTGCTATAATGTTCCTCATCATCGTTTTTCTTACTGTGTGGTGCGTGTACATTGATTTTCACTTCATAGATTAAGGATTTTGGAGGGGCTGACATGGCGAATTGCATCAAATGTAAAGCAGCGCTGCCGGATGGCGCGCTGTTTTGTCCTATGTGCGGAAAAAAGCAAGTGCCAGAAAAGCGCAAGGCGCTCAAGCGCGCCAACGGAACCGGAACGGTATATAAGCTGCAAGGCCGTAGAACGCGTCCGTGGGTCGCCGCGAAAAACAGGGTGGTCATTGGATACTACGAGCGCAAAACAAACGCACTGGACGCATTGGAACGGCTGAACGGCAAGCCCCTGACGGAGCGATACAACATGACCTTTGCCGAGGTGTTTGAGGCGTGGAAAGCCGAGCACTACAAAGAGATCGGCAAGCAGGGCATCCAATCGTATGACGGCGCGTACAAGGTATTTGCCCCGCTGCACGACCGTAAATTCCGTGATCTGCGCGCCGCTGACTTCCAAGCCGCGATTGACCCGTACATGAGCAAAAGCCATTCCACCGTCAGCAAATATAAGCAGCTTATTACCCAAATGTCGAACTGGGCCGTGCGGGAGGAAATCTGCACGGCAAATTTTGCAAGATTTGTCCGCCTGCCGGAAAATATAAAAAAAGAAAAGGATATCTTCTCGGAAGAAGATATCCAAAAGTTAGAAGCCGATGGCAGCGACGCGGCGAAGATCGTCTTGATGTTGCTTTCAACCGGTATGCGAATTGGCGAGCTGTTTTCCTTGCCGGTCGCGGATTATCACAGAACTTATGTAGTAGGCGGTGAAAAGACAGAAGCGGGCCGCAACCGCATCATTCCCATCCGCCCGGAAGGTCGGCAATATTTTGAGTATATCGCCGCGCGCGCAACCGGAGAGCTGCTGATCTCAGGGTACAGCGGCCAGAAGGTCGTTGAAAATTTCCGCAAGCGCGATTTTTACCCGCTGCTCGACCGTCTCGGCATCGCCAGAAAGACGCCGCACGCCACGCGCCATACTTACACGTCCCGCGCCGTCAAGGAAGGGCTGGCCCCAGAAATGCTGCAAAAAATACTCGGTCACGCCGATTATTCCACCACGGCAAACATCTATACACATATTGACGCCGAAACATTGGTGTCCGCCGTTACTGACGCGTTACTAACAAGCCAAGAAAAGGGTAAAAAGAAAAAGCCCTGAAACCGTTGCGTTTCAAGGCTTTTTATGGTGCGCGGTACAGGACTCGAACCTATGACCCCATGCACGTCAATTAAGTGCGAAAGCTAAATTGCCGGAATATTGTAGCAATAGCGCGGAATAGTTCGGCATAATTGAAACATATTTTGGTTAAACCCGATGCCGTTCTGTGCAATTCCTTTACGGTTGCTAACAAATTACTATCACGTTACCAGTTTGCGCATGACGCTATTATAGACGCGCTCGTTTACAATTTTCAAGCTGTCCATCAGCTCGTCCATGATCTCCCATGCCTTGTCCGGTGGAACATCTGCCACTGCGCGCAGAAAATCGCTGTCGCCGTATGTTTCGACGCTAACCGGCGCGGGCGCTGCGGAGTATGCCATTGGCAAAGCCCTCTCTCTGCTGCCGCTTTGCTGGTCACGGATGGCATACAGCACGGCAAGGCGCTCATAGTTTGTCCAACTGGATTCCTCTGTTTCAAGGCGGGCTATCCAGCGCTTGACCTCATTCTCGTCGACCATAGGGGCGCACCCCCTTTAGCCCTCAATCGTGTCCATGCAACGCTGGATGGCTCTGCGGATGCTTTCGTCGTCGGCGTTGTCCAGCATTTCCTGCAACTGGCGTTTCATGTTGGCGATGCCACCATCACGGGAATAGTGGCCGCGCACATAATGCGTGCCGCGTCTCGCATTGGACATATCACGGTCATAAGCGCCGCGCATGCCCGACTGCCAGTCTCCGTCGCGGGAATAGCGGCGAGAATAGTCTTCATCGCGGGAATAGCCGCCGTCTTCCATCATCTCGATCTTATCGATGTTCTTGATGGTTGCTGTCAGTTTGTGGGCAATTTCTAGGTCACCCGCACCCAATTCGCCTTTTCGGGCCAGTTCGTCCAGCTCCTTGCAGAGCATATCCCGCAGTTCATACATAGATTTCATACCCATTGTGTTCTCCTTTCTCAGCTCACACGGTCGATGGTCAGGTTGCTATTGGCAAAGCTGACCGCCTCCGCGCTGGTGTTCTTTGCTGCAACGGTCACGCAGCAACCACGCGGCACTTCCACAATGGTGCTGACGTAGACGTTAAAATAGTTTTCCACCGCAGCCGGGGTGACGGTCGCCGTTGCTCCGTTGAGTGCTTCGCCGTTGACGGCAAGCGCCGTGGTGATCGCGCCTACCGTGCCGCCAGTGGGGACGGCGATGTTCGCGCCAAAGTTCACCTTAAAGCGCGCCTTACACTGCTGCGTCAATCCGCGCAGGGTGACAAGTCCACTGCCCTCGCGGTGGACGATGCAGGGCTTGCCGCAAGCCGCCGTGGAGACCATCGGAACATTCTGGCCAGCAGGGACGGTCACGATTCCGGGATTTACATATTCAGCCATAATTTCAGTCCTTTCATAAAATACAGCGGCAGGGCTATTGCCCCGCCGCTTTTGTTTAGTATCGGCACGGGGCCGACCATTTCCCAACATAGGGAAAAGCTACGCTATGCAGTTGTCAGCAGCCACAACAGGCAAACTGGTTGCAGCAATAGGGGTTCTGCACCGTGTAGGCCGGAATGGGAGAAGGCCGGAGCTGAGACACCAGATAACTGTTCTGCGCCGCCTGGCTTGCCGCCAGCTTCAAGCCCTGGTTCTCGGCCTGGAGGTCAGAGAGCTTGCTCTGCGTCAGGAAGTCGAGGATTGCGCGGCTGTTGCTGTTAGCGTTGTCGATGATGTCGCGGGTCGCGTTCTGCACGGTGTTGCGCGTGTCGCACGCCTGCGCCGCCATATCATAGCGCACCTGCGCGATAGCCGCGCGATTCTCGCAGCAGCAATTTGCGGCCTGCATCTGCATGGCGTTGAGCTGCT
>ERZ857757.431-NODE-431-length-44738-cov-7.285836_pt1 | contig 44738 bp, 49 predicted proteins | sample MGYA00519764_ERZ857757 | MGnify/ENA primary metagenome ERZ857757 (study PRJEB31778, sample SAMEA3449359) | human gut metagenome | biome: human gut; feature: human-associated habitat; material: faeces | place: United Kingdom | collected 2010/2012 ...
CTATGGATACTTTTTTCTGTTTTCTTACTATTGCAGGTTCATTTTACAATGCGCCTATATTTTTAGCCTCATTTTGTCAAGCGATTTGTGAAAAAAGCCCAAAAAGACTTGCCGGAGCAAGTCTTTTTGGGTCATAGCGGCTTTTTCACGATTGCCGCGTAACGTCTCGGATAAATGGGATTGGTCGGTTTGATTTTGCGAATCAAAAGAAGTGCGTGTTCGCTTACCGTGCCGTCCGCTTCGGAAAGGGGGGCAGGATAAATTTTTTCCACCTTGCCGGATAGCGCCGGAATGGCTTTGGCGGCAAGCGAAAGCTCGCTTTCCGGGTTTGCCGCGTCGCACTCCTTTAAACTTTTATAGGCGATAAAAGCGCCGCCGACCTTGACAAACGGCAGGCACAGCTCGCACAGAACCGGAAGAGAAGCAACCGCCCGCGAAACGACGATATCATATTTCTCGCGGTGTCCTTTGGAGACAAGTTCCTCGGCACGGGCAGGGAAGATGTGCACATCAAGGAAAAATTTTTCTGAAACATCCGATGTGAAACGCAGCTTTTTTTCGGTGCTGTCCACAAAGGAAATGTCGATATCCGGCCGCAGCAGTTTGAGCGGCAATCCGGGAAAACCGGCTCCGCAGCCAATATCGATGACTTTGGCTTTTTGGGGGAGGAGCTCATATTTCAACGGATATACAGAATCTAAAAAATGCCGCGAGCAGATATCGCTTTCGGCTTTGAGGGCTGTTACATTGGTATGTGCGTTGAAATCCGAAAGCATTTGAAACAGTGTATCAAATTTTGAGGCTGTTTCTTCGGAACAGGCAATATCATTTTGTTCACAGAATGCAAGGATGTGTTCGGAGGTGTAAGACATGGCGTCTCCTTTGAAAGCGCTTTAAGCGCGGTTTTTCTGTTGATCAAGATAAGTTTGTAAAATTATCTGCGCCGAAAGGGTATCGACCGCCTGCTTTCTTTTTTTGCCAAATGTACCGGTTTCATCCATGAATCCGGCGGCAAGAATGGAGGAGCGGCGCTCATCTAAGTATTCGATTTCAAGGCCGGGACAAGCCGCGGCAAGTTTATTCCCGAAAACGCGGATCTTTGCGGCGGAATCTCCGGCTGATCCGTTCATATTGAGCGGAAGTCCGATAACGGTTTTTTTTACATCCTTTTCAGCGACGATTTTTGCAATCTGCGTTACGGCGTCATTCATGCCGGTGATTTTTACTGCGCCGATACCGCCGGCCAGTAGTTCGGTCGGATCGCTGAGTGCAAGACCCACACGCACGTCGCCGTAGTCGATTCCAAGTATTCTCATAGTATTTTATCCTTTTATTTTTTGAAAACAGGGTACATAATGAGACACGGTTATAAAGCATATTCATGCAAAGAACAATCAATTTACGGTACCGTACCTGTAAGCCGGGTTCTGTGAAGGTGCGGCATTTCTGCACCCCTGACAGCTATCTATCTTGTCTTTGCGTCGCCGCAAAGCTCTGTGCCACCTGTGAAACGCAGGGCGCGCCGCCGATTTAACGGCTATCACGTGCGGTGTTGCTTCGGATAGGGTTTACACGGCCGCAAAGTCTCCCATGCGCCGGTGAGCTTTTACCTCGCCTTTTCATCCTTACCGTAAGATACGGCGGTAATTTTCTGTTGCACTTTCCCTAAGGTCACCCTCGGCAGACGTTATCTGTTATCCTTGCCCTGTGAAGCCCGGACTTTCCTCACGTCAATCCCTTTCGATGCATGACGCGCAGCTGTCCGATACGGTACAGAAATATTATACTGTTTTTTATGCAAAATGTCAAGGGCAACCGCCTATTGTCGAAAATTTTGGAAAACTTCTTGTAATTGTCCGTAAAATCTGCTACAATACTTTCGGTGATATTCGTGAAAAAAAGCATTTTATTCTCCGACGGCGTTATGGTGTACGATTTTTCTTATAAAGCTGTGAAAAATATCAATCTGCGCATTAAACGCGACGGTTCGGTTCATGTTTCCGCACCGCGCACGGTAAATATTTATGAGGTTGAAACATTTTTGCGGCAGAAAGAGACTTTTATCCGCGCGGCACAACGGAAATTTGCCGCCTTGCCGGAAATTTCCTCCGAACCGGCCGTTCTCGCGGACGGCAGTGTTTTTCCGATTCTGGGAGAGCCCAAAACGATACGCATTCTTCCGGCACATCTTCATGAATCGGTAACCGTTTCGGAAAAAGAATTGACCGTCTGTGTCCGTCCGAACCAAAAAGCCGGGCACGTACGGTATCTATTGGAAAGTTACATAAAACATGCTTTTTCCGAACAGATCATGCAAATCTGCCGCGAGGTATTTCCGCGTTTTGCGGCGATGAAACGAGATCTTGTTTTTCCGGATATCAAAGTGCGCCGCATGTCCTCACGTTACGGCAGCTGTAATGCGTCAAAGCATGCGGTTACGTTCAATACGCTTTTATATCTCTGTCCGCCGCATCTTACGGAATATGTAGCCTGCCATGAATTCACGCATTTCTTCGTACAGAATCATTCGCCGGAGTTCTATGCGTGTTTCGCACGTTTTTTTCCGGATTGGAAAAAGTGTAAAAGAGAGCTTGCGGAATTTGCTTTGCAAAACCATATTTTTAAGTTGTAAGGAAAATGCAGGTATTTTTAAAAAGCTGGAAAAAATTAGAATTTTGGATATCGTATTCCCGCAAAATAAAGTACGCTTGGTCATTTGAGTATTCAAATGACCAAGCGTACAGACGCTGCAAACGTCAGATTCTTAGTTCAGACCCATGGATTTTAAGTAGTCATAGCTCTTTTTCAGGCAGGCATACGGATCTTCACCGTAGCAGTCGTCCTGTTCGACAAACGCATATTCCACTCCGAGATCAAGAGAAGTACGGATAATAGCATCAAAGTCAAGCGTGCCGGTTCCGACCGGCGCAAAATAGTTTTTGCCGTCCTTAACGATAAGGTCTTTATAGTGCACACAAGGAATGCGTCCGGCAAGTTTCTTGAACCATTCGACCGGATCGTATCCGCCGACTTTCACCCAATGTGTATCAAGCGTGAAGCCCATTTCACTCGGTGCGAAGGCTTCTGTCAGATAATCCATGCCGAGCTTTCCGTCAAAGGTTTTGAACTCGACCGCATGATTGTGGTACATGAAGTAACCGCCTGCGGCAGCCATACGCTTGGCGGCAGGAACAGCCTTAGCGATGAAATCTTTAAAGGTAGCGGCATTTGCGTCGGGAGCCCAAATGCCCGGCATGGAACCAAGGCCGATGTACTTGCAGCCGAAGATTTTGTGATCGGCAACCACTTTTTCCGGATCGGCAAGAACTTTTCCGAAGTCGTAATGCGTCAGGTCGCAGGTAAGCCCATTCTGCTTCAATTGTTCGGCAAGCCATTCCGGTTCATAGGCACATGTTCCGGAAACCTGGACAGAAGTATAGCCGATATCGGCCACTTTTTTGAGAGCCTCTGAAAAACCGTCAAGGGTTTTGGTAAGATTGTGGAGCGTATAGAGCTGAGCGCCGATTTTCATGATAAAAAACTCCTTTGTACAAACGGATTTTGTGTTGACAATTGATTGTATTTGTATTATAATATAAATGTAACTTGTATGCAATGCATAATTTTGCGATTTTTCCCGATTTATTTGTACAAAACAACTTTTTTTATATTGTTAAACGAAAGAGGTGTCGGCTTGAAGTACAAGTTTAAATTAGTTTATGCAACCAAGCGCAACACCATTCCCTATAAACTGCAAGACCATAAGGTCGATTTCAATGACTTGACATTCGTCCATGAAGGACAGCTGTCTTATATCATTGACGGCGCGGCTTTCACAGTAAACCCCGGTCAGGCGATGTATTGCCCGGACGGATGTTCACGCTACCGTATGAAAGGCACGGAAAAAGCCGTTTATACGTCGCTTAATTTCCGGTGTGCGCCGGAAAACAAGTTACTTTTGCCGTACCATATCTTTGACGCGGATTCGTTTGATATCCGGTTCTATCTCGACAAGATCGTCGAATTGTATGAACGCAACGGCGAATACGAAAAAGCAAAATGCGACGCTTTTACAGCGCTTGTGGCGTATACGCTACTGGAAAACGTCAGCGGCTCGGAAGAGAACAAATACGTGGCGGATATCAAAAACTACATTTCCTGCAATTGGAATAAGAAGCTGACTTTGGAAGAAATTGCGTCCTCGGCACATTTGAGTCCCTCTTACAGTTCGGCGCTTTTCAAGGAAAGTACCGGTACTTCAATCATGGATTACATTATCAATCTGCGCATTACAAAAGCCTGCGACATGTTAAAGTATTCCGATCGCCTGATTTCGGAGATTGCCGAGAGCGCCGGCTTTTGCGATATTTTTTATTTCAGCCGCATGTTTAAAAAACATATGGGTGTGTCTCCGGCCAAATACCGTTCCGAAGAAAAAAGCAGTTATACATAAATGCGGCGTGAAATGCATGAAAGATTCTGACATTGCCGCGGTTGTTCCAAGATAAGTCCGCAAGCAGACAAAACCGTTTTGCGTCGAAAAACAAAATTTTCCCCCGGCTTGACAACAAGCCGGGGACTTTTTGCAGATTGGATACGTCATACAACAGACATACCGCGTTTGACAAAACATTCTTTTGCCGCGGCAAGCGCCGCCTCGTCCGGCAATGCGGACGGCAGCGTATTTTTTAAACCAAGGGCCTTGTATTTACTTCCGGCGTAATTATGATAGGGAAGTACGCGGATTTTGGTGATGTTGGAAAAACGGGCTAAAAAATCCGCTATTTTTTCTGCTTCACCGTCTGTGTAGCCCGGGACAAACGGATAACGGATTTCGACCGGAACATTTTTCTTAGCAAGGTATTGCAGATTTTCAAGAATCCGGCGGTTGGAATGCCCTGTACAGCGTATGTGACATCTCTTGTCAATTGCCTTTATATCATAAAGAAAAATGTCCGTATACGGTAAAACGGCGTCGATTGCCTTGCGCTCCGTCTCACCGCAGGTGTCCACAGCCGTGTGTATTCCGTTTTGCTTTAACGCTTGCAACAACACACTGCAAAACTCTGCCTGTAACAGGCATTCACCGCCGGAAAGGGTAACACCGCCGCCGGAATTATCATAAAAAGTTTTATCCTCCAACAGGACCGGGAGTAATTCTTCGACTGTTACATCTTTTCCATATAGTTTTAAGGCGCCGCGCGCACAGATTTTTTCACATGTTCCGCAGTACACGCATAAGCTTCGTTCCAATACATGGCCGTCCGAAGTCATTTTTTGAGCGCCGTTCGGGCAGACCTGCCCACAAAGGCCGCAATTGGCGCACTTGTTTGAGTAGCAGGCAAGTTGTTTGGCGCGTGAAAGCCCCTCCGGATTGTGACACCACAGGCACTTCAACGAACAGCCTTTGAAAAAAACAGTGGTTCGGATTCCGTCGCCGTCATGGACGGCAAAGCGCTTGATATCAAAAATGGTTGCTTTCATAACCAATCCTCATTTTATGTTTTCCGAACGGCGGATATAGGCGTTTTGCTCATCGGTGCTCATGTTGTTCCACAACACGTTCCAGCCGCAGACGCGTACTTGCAGATTCTTGTAATTTTCCGGGTGTTTTTGCGCGTCTCTGAGCGTATCTGTGTTAAAGACGTTAAACTGAATGCTCATACCGCCGCCCTGCATATACGTCAACAACAGCGCTTTCATGACCGATAGCCCCTCGTCGCCGCTCACGGCTGACGGATGAAGCATGATATCCAAGCAAAAGCTTTCGGGATAGGTGTACGGGCGCAAGTTGGTTGCGGATTCAATCAGCGCCGTCACGCCGTTTCTGTCCATTCCGACCGACGGAGAAGCATTTTTTGAGCATTCCGCACCGGCAAAACGTCCGTCAGGCGTCGCACCTGTTTTTTTGCCCTCTTCAATAAACATGCGTGCCGAGTGCATGATCGCTTTGTAAACACCGCCGCGTGCATTGGGACGGTTGTTCACTTTCATAGCGAAGTAGGCGGCCAGAGCTTTGGCATAAACATCGGTTTCAGCATCATGACAACCGTATTTGTGAACGCTGTTCAACACTTTTGCGTGAAGCGCTTCATAGCCGTTCCAGTTATTGTCCAAAGCGGCTTTCATTTCTTCCAGCGACACTTCTTTTTTGTCATAAACGAATTTTTTGACAGCCATGACTGAATCGACAAGGCTGGCAAAACCGCAATTAAGAAGTGCGGAATTGTTGAATTTCACGCCGTTCTGATACGCGTCAAGTCCCTTGTTCAAAGCTGTTTCTATGGTGGCTGAGTACATGTTCGACGGGTTGATATAACTCAAATACGGTTCATAGCTTGAAGAAATCCGAATAGAAAGCTCGATCAAATGGCTCCACTCTGCAAGCACGGCCGCATAAAAATCCTCAAAAGTCTTCAAACCGGATAAGGAGCCGACCTTCACTCCGAATGTTTCGCCTAAATTTCTGTCATAGCCGTCAGTGAAGACGTATTCGACGGCTTTGAGCGCATTGACATAGGCGGTCGCGGTCGAAACCTCAGCGGCACGGATGCCGGTCTCATAGCAACCGCGAATATCCATTTCGCGCGCTTCGTCACTCGTTGCACCGTAGCTCATGACGGCTTGCATCATACCCGGTTCACAGCAAAAAACCAAACTGTTATGGCCGCGGCGAATCATATCAAACACTTTGAAAAGTATTTTATCCGGCGTATTTTGGTTGACTTTTATCTGAATTTTTGGATTGTAGATTCCAAGCTCATCATATACATCCAAAATCAGTTCAGAAAGCTCGTTGTATTTGGTACTGCCGTCTTTCTTGGTTCCGCCCATATAAAACGGCTGTCCCCAATAATTGCCGATAGCAGACCACTGTATCAGAAAATACCGGAAGAATTCTTTGATTTCTTCTTTTGTATAAATATCGCTTTGAATGTCGTTTTGATAAAAGCGCCACAGTGTGGAATCCAAACCGTTGCCCAGCGAACGAACCTGATAAGAGTCAAAGCATTCGGACAGGATAAAATAGAGATAGATGACTTGCATCGCTTCATAAGTGTTCTGCGGCGCACCGTCGCGGATATGAAGCAGACAATCTGCAATTGTTTCAGCTTTTTCATGCGTTTGCTTTTTAGCGTATCGGTACAGACGGTCGATGAGGTTGATAATGGAGGAATACGTCAGAATCATTCCGTCAAAAAAGGCGGCTTTTTCCGAATAAAGCATTCCATTTCCCTCGTGCTTTTGGCGGTATCGGCGTACCCGTTCAAGAAGTCCCGGAAATCCGAGCGTCAGAATCGAGTCCCAATCCGGGACAACGTGGTCGAAATCCGGCCATATGGTCGCCGCGCCGCTGCCGCACATCTTACACATGGTGGGATAGACACCGGGAAGTGTGCCGAATAGTTCATGATTCCATTTCTCGTGCGTTATCGGACCGATCAGCCGGTTTAAACTGTACAGACCGACAAAATAGTCGTGTTCGTTTATGTCGATGCGTGTGTTTTCCAACACATACCCAAAGGCTTTTGCTTTGACAATCGGATGAGGGAAACCGGAAATTTCTTTATCCAGTTTTTCCAAACCGCTTTTTATTTGTTCGTCGTCGAGACCTGTGTTCGGGTCAAATTCATAGCCGTGATAGGCCATGCGAAAAAATGGATTGAACGGTTCGGATACTTTATGGTATTTGTTTTCAATAAAGCTTCTGTCGGATGCAAACATCAATATCACCTGTTTTTTAAATTTTCAAAACGATTATATCCGAACTATGCGGAAAAATCAATGAAAGAAATGATACCTATTGACTTTTTCGATACAAGAGTTTATACTGTAAGCGGTGATGAAAATGGAATTCTTAACGTATAACGGTGTAATAAGCGAAATCGTGTTTGCCTGTTATGTAGCGCCGAATACCGGAGACGCCGTGCACAAGAACCGTGGGTCGCACGGTGTAGCGCTGCATACAGGAGGCAAGCGAAAATATATTTTTTCGGATTCCACAGAGCTTTATGTACAGAAAAATGATCTGATCTTTTTACCGGAACAGTCAAGCTATACAGTGGAAACCATAGAACCGGGCGCATGCTATGCCATTAATTTTAAAATAGATAACACAGCCCTTTTTTCTCCGTTTGTGACTCCTATAAAAAACACGGCGGTATTGGAGCATTTTAGAATGGCAGAACGCGTTTATACGGCTAAAAAGGCTGGATATGAATGGAAATGCATGGCGGAGTTATATGCTGTCTTATACGATTTGAAACGGGAACGCGAAAAGGCTTATTTTACCAAAAAAGAAGAGGCTTTGCTTTTTCCGGCTGTCGAATACATCCATGACCATTTTACAAAAGAAAAAAATTCGGTAGAATTTCTTTCGTCGCTATGCGGCATCAGTTCTGTCTATTTCCGGAGGCTGTTTGTCCGGCAGTTCGGAGTTTCGCCTGTTAAATATATCAATACGCTTCGTCTTTCACATGCCAAAGACCTTATCCGTTCGGAAATGTATTCGGTCGAGCAAGTAGCGCGTTTATCCGGCTTTTCAGACGAAAGCTACTTTTGCCGGCTTTTTAAAAAGGAGGCCGGCGTTACACCGTCTGAATACCGGAACTGAGGGTAGAAAAGGTACGAAAGATAACCAAGCAAAAAAATCAGAAAACCTGTACACGGAAACGCCTTAAAACTAAAATTCTTTTTTATAAAAAAATAAAATGCACTTGGTGATTTGAATTCTCAAATCACCAAGTGCAACTTTTGGAGAAGTGCGGGCGCACGAAACGCACTTGCCAAATCTCTTTATATCATTTTCTTTTTCCATGCGCCGCACAGGTAGAAAGCAAGGGACATGCAGGCGGCAATCGTCCAGCCGACCGGCCATGCCATCCAAATGCCGATTTCAAAGAACGTTCTGAAAAAGACAAATGCAAGAACAACGCGCAAAATCAAGTCGGTAAAGGTTGCGATGGTATATTGCGTCATCGCACCGGCACCGCGCAGAACGCCGTCTGCAATCAGTTTAACCGTTACCACCATGTAGAACGGTGTAACGATCCGGAAGAAGCCCATTCCGACTTCCACAACGCCCTCTGCACTGTCTGCACTGCGGAATATGTCGATCAGCTGCGGCCCGAAGATCAAATAGACGGCAGTTAAGATCAGCGCTACGATCCAACCCATGAGAAGGCCGGCATGAAAGCCTTTTTTCACGCGGTCGATCTTGCCGGCGCCCATATTCTGTGCCGTATAGTTGGACATGGCGGTTCCGAGCGTGGAAATGCAGGTAATAGCAAGGTTTTGCAGTTTAATGAACGCGGAATAGCTGGCAATAACCGTCATGCCGCATTCATTGACAAGGCTCTGGATAAACATATTTCCGACTGAAACAAAGCTCTGCTGTAAGGTGGAGGGAACAGCGATTTTCAAAAACTTGCCGAGCAAGGGGAACGAGAAACGTTCCGGCTTTTCTTCGCATTTGATGGCCGCCAAACGCTTATAAATCGTATAGACAGCAAGAATACAGCTGACACCCTGGCAAAGGAACGTTGCCCAGGCGACGCCTTTGACGCCCCAACCGAATTTTACAAACAGGATATCGACAAAAATGTTGCTGACCGACGAAAAAGCAAGAAACCAGAACGGGGTCTTGGAATCGCCGAGTGCCGAAAAAATACCTGTCGAAATGTTGTAAAAGAACTGGAAGAACAATCCGAGCGTGTAAATGTACAGATAGGCGATAACATCGGGAAAAATATGTTCGGGAACTTTGATGACATGCAACAAGGCCGGCGTAAAGAGAAAACCGACTAACATAAGAACGACGCATATGACGCTGCTTGCGATAAAACAGGTGCTGACGGCTGTTTTTAGCTCCTTATACCGTTTGCCGCCGAATAGTTGTGAAACAATTACAGAAGTTCCGACGTTGCAGCCAAACGTAAACGCCAAGTAGATCAGTGTGACTTCATAAGCGTTTCCGACTGCGGCGAGAGCGTTGTCTCCGATAAAGCGTCCGGCTACAAAGCTGTCGGCAATGTTATACAGCTGTTGAAAAATGATACTGCCTAAAAGCGGCAGGGAAAACAGCCACAGAACACGGCGCGGACTGCCTTCGGTCAAATCCTTTATCATTTCTTTCACTCCCACAGAAGAATTTATTTTGCATATTTGCCAAATAGCAATTATATACCCGCTTTTGACAAGACGCATGAATTTGATGTTAAAATAGCGTAACAAAAATCGTATTCATACCAATTTTTCAACAGAATTTTTGAATGAAAGGCAGATTTCAAAAAAAATTAACAAAATATGCCGCATTTTCAGTTCATTTATTGTAAAAAACTGTAAAAAACGCAAAAATGCCCCTTGATTTTTGTTCGCACACATGATATAATACAAATGATCAAGGACAAGCGCAAGCTTTGTTTTCTTGCAGACCAATAATTTTTATGGAGGAAGTATAGAAATGAACAAGACAGAACTCATCGCAGCAATTGCCGAAAAGGCAGGCGTTTCCAAAAAAGACGCAGAAAAGGTTGTCAACGCAACTTTTGATGTAATCACAACTGCCATGGCTGACGGCGACAAGGTTTCTTTGGTTGGCTTTGGTAATTTTGAAGTCAGAGAAAGAGCTGCAAGAGAAGGCAAGAATCCTCAGACCGGCGCAAAGATTAAGATTGCCGCATGCAAAGTTCCGGCTTTCAAGGCTGGTAAGGCTCTTAAAGACGCTGTTAAATAAGCTTCTTTTATTAAAAAAGTTTAAGAACGCCGTATTCTGCGGCGTTCTTTTTCTATATGGATCAAACAAACGGACAACTGTCAGCATTATATCGACAGTTGTCCGTTTCATTTAATGTCTTATTCGACCGTAATATTTACCGTTCCGTCCTCATAGGAATACCCGTATCCGACGACCGCGCATACGCGTTCAAGAGGAATAGCCGGAACACCGTCTACCGGAACAACTTTTCCGGAAAGTTTGATTGGTTTTCCGTTTAATAAGCAGACATCACTGCCCTCGGTAAAGGTCATTTCGGTTTCTCCGATAATGAGAACCAACTCGCGTTTGGCGCGATTCCAGCGATAAGCGGCATTCATGCGGTTCATGAGCGAGTTGCGTGCATATATCGGTACAAACGGAACACCGTTTTGTACAGCAAGCGGCAAACCGATATTGACATCTACGCCGTTGACGCATACTTTTTCCTTCTTGGCCGTCCCCTCGATCAGTTCGATCTTCTGAATTTCCCATGAGCCGCCGCCGCTTATCGGATCAAGACGGAAAACGTTTACGTGACCTTTCCAGTTCGGCTGGGAGGCGCAGGAGAACACAGCCTCTGCATAGCCGTCTTTGTTTAACGTATAGGAGGACGAGAGCATTTTGTCGCCGGAAAGTTTTGGCGAGGTTTCGGTGGCAAAGAAAATCTGCGGACCGCCCTTTATCTCTTTGCCGTTAACGCTGTATACTTTCATGAAAACGCGGATAAAGGCAATGTGATCGGCATCCATATCTATATTGCCCGAATAGAAGATCTGTGGGTCAATACCATTGGAAATACCGCACAAGGCGCCGCTTTTATGCGATTTCTCGATTGCATTGACTTCGTAATGAAACGCGTCGTAGACACTATCGTCGGCAAAATCATAGACTTTTAAGACCCGTGCGTCCGGAGCAGGCTTGGGCGGTTCCAGGCGGCGTTCCGGTCTGAGCCATGTGTGTCCTTCGGGATAGAGGATATCAATGCGGCTTTTTTGGCTTTTGGTCGGTTTCTTGTCCACGTGCTCCGGCGCTTCGCAGAAAACGCGGCGGAGTGTATCAAGAAATCCAAAGCCGTGAAGTCCGGATGGATTGATATAGTGTCCCTCATCAAACTCGTTCCAGCACGATAACAGCACCATTTTGCTCTGCCAGGAATTCTGATCCGGGAACTGCCGTTTATCGGTCAGATAGTGGTCGCGCGTCCAGGTAAGAATTTTCTCGTATTCCGGAAGTGAAATGGAGGGGTGTCTTGCGTCGTGGCGTGCCACGCAGTTGAACCCGACGCCGACGGTGGGGACATGTACAACGCTTTTTGCATATTTGTCAAAGGTGTCCATCGCGTTGGACAGCATATTTTCCTGATATTCGGAAGTGTACGATTCCGTTCCCCAGTTATAGGCATAGGTGCCCTCTACGCCGAGCGCCTCGCGGAATTTTATGTCGTTTTCGGCACAGCCTCCGCCGGCGCAGAGCAGGATGATATCCGGCATGCCGGCCTTTTTGACGGCGTTACGAAGATAGTCCAGTTCTTCACGTGCTTTTTCTGCACTTCCGAAATATTCCGGCTTTGCCAGCGTTCCGATGGTGTAGATGGAAAACACCGGCTTGCCGTCGATTTTATAATAGCCGGGATCTTTGAAATAATATTCAATAAAGAAAGGAACCAAGTATTTTTCAAAGGCCTCGGGGGTAATGGAATTGGTGAAATTGTTTTCCCACATGATTGCAAATTTGGAATAGTTTTTGTAAACCGAATTGAAATAGCCGTCATGCAGTGCATGAGAAAATCCGGGGAATTTGATCGGTTCGTCGATAACGGTCGGACCATACCAGCATTGGAGCTGAAAATCAATGCCGTGTTCACAGAACCACTTGTTTTCCCAGTCTGCTACCTCCGGAATGCCCTCGTCATAGTATCCGAGATACGGTGTAATCTCGTCATAGGGAGAGCAGACATCCCAGGTTGCGTCGTGTCTACCGCGCCAAAAGCCGTAACGCCACGACGAGAACACATGTAAGCCGACGTGATACCCTTTATGTTTTACCGGCTTAGGTTCGGACACATAATCATCGGGTAACGCGTCAAGACCGAACAAAAGAATATCGTCAAGGGCGATGTACGTGGCATTGTCCGCTTCAATGCGCAAGACCGAAAAAACATTGGCATGCGGCAACTGGAAAATGCCTTTATCCTTGCCGTTGAGCCGGACGAGTGTGCCGTCTTTTGTCATTTCGAGGCGAAGCGTATTCCAGATTTCACGCGGATACTCGCAGATGGGCGTTCCGTTCGAAAACGATAGTTTTCCGTTTTCGGCGACTATTCCAAAATCGTCAAGCAGGAATTTTGTGTGTACATTTTCACTCTTCTCCAAAAACTTCCATTCAAAGCATAATTCGCCGCATGCGTTTTCAAGCGGCTTTTCGAGAACGGTGTGCTTGCCGCTCTGAAAATCGAGATAGTAGGTGTCCTCCTTGGAAAACGTATAGCCGGACGATGTTTTCATACCGACCGTGCCGTTTTCGGTTCTGATATGCCAATCGCAGGGAATCTCTCCCTCAAACGGAGCAAGAAAACGTTCGTTGCACAAATAATCGGCATACATTTTTACGCCCCTTGCACCAAGCGTTCCCGTGTAGCCTTTTTCAATGCCAACAGAAATATAGTGCAGATCACAAACCGATTCCGGCAAAGCGTGAACACCAGCGTCACGGTTGTTGATATAAGCGGTATACAGGCGTTTTTTCAAATCAACTACGACTTTAAAACTGTTTTTGCCGTCTGAAACCGTAAGACCGGTTTTGGTTCCGTCGGATAATTCATAGGCTCCGCCGCGTGTAAACAGGGCAAGAGCTGTTTTTTTGCCGCTGTCATACAAACGGATGGCAAATCCGTCGGGGCAGTCAAGAAAATAGTTGAATTCAAGTGTTACAACACTGTCGGTCTGTTTGCGGAATTTGCGCGTCAACAAGGTATCAAATTCGGGATTTACCTTGGTAAAATCGAACTGGGCATAAACAGTTCTGTCTTTCAAGGCAAGACCGCGGTTGTCAAATTCCCAGCCGGCATAAGGATGTTCATTATCATCGATCAAATAGATGGCTTTGGATATCCGTCCATAAGTTCTATCCATGATTGTTTCCTCTCTTCTTTTTATATTTCTCTCCGGTTTATTGCGGCAGATTCTGCCAAGTTGATTGTAATGCATAAAAAGCTGTTTGTCAACCGCTTTTTAAAAAAATAATCAAATTGTTGCACAAGTGACTCCAAAAGTGTTATGCCGGACTTGACAGTTCACTTAATATATGATAAAATATACCTGTATACAAAAACGGGAGGTAGAGTCATGTCAGAACACAAAAATTCCGTATACCGGAATATCAGCGCAGAACTCTTGAAAAAAATCGAAAACGGGACGTTTCCTGTCGGTTCCAAGTTGCCGCCGGAAAGACAGCTGATGACAGAATACGGCGTCGAACGCCTGACAGTGCGCCGGGCTTTGGATGTGCTTGCGGCAGAGGGGAAAATTGTCAAGAAAAGCGGCTTAGGCAGCTTTGTCACGGGGTCTGACGTGGCAGAAAAACATACGAAGAATAAGATGTCCGGTGCAGCCAAACCCCAAGTGCCCGAAATAAACGACACGGAAAAAGTCCTTTTGTCCACCGTTTGTACGGTACGGCCGGATCTGCCGGCCGCGGCACAACAGATTTATACCATTCTAACCAAGCTCGGACACGAAAAAATAGTCTTTATCAGCAGTCATTCGGATATATTCGCAGCCTTTTCCGGCGTAATGGCAACGCATACAAAAATTGAACCGTCCGACTTTCTTTTAACCGATGCCGAGATTCAGGCAGGAAGCGCTTTTGAACGTTATCAGCGCTCGCTTCGCGGCACATATCCGACAGCTGTTATCACAGGCACGGTCAAAGAAGCTGAGGAGATCGAGAAATGTGCGTCGGCTCTGCGAATAGCAGTTCCGGATAAAATGTCCGTGTTTGCACTTCTTTCTGACGGAAAACGCTATACCGGTTGTCTTTTTGACACAACGGCTGTCCAATTGTTCCTATCCGGAGCTTGGTCTGGTGCCGGGAATCACATTCCGGAATTTTCCGTGACGGTGGCGCCGGTCTTTTTCAAGGGTTCTACTGCTGCGCCCAAGAACGAGCACACGCGCGGCCGCGGTATGTCGGATTATCTGTTATAAGGAGTTACTATGCCGGATACGCAAAACTATACAACATTTTTAGAGCATCTGTTTCAGACCGTAAAAACGGTCGGGGCAACATCCATTTTTAAAATTCTTTTGGCGGTTGCTATTCTGATCGTTGGTTCCAAGCTCATAAAAATCGTTATTAAACTTCTAAATAAGGGACATACCTACAATAAACTCGATGAAAGCGTGCGGTCATTCTTAAACAGCTTCTTGCGCGTTGTGCTGTATGCGATTCTGTATATCACCGCCGCGACAGCGCTGGGCGTGCCGGAAACTTCGCTTGTCACCGCACTTGCGTCCTGCGGACTTGCCGTCGGTCTTGCCTTACAAGGGTCTCTCTCCAATTTTGCCGGCGGTTTGATGATTTTGATTTTTAAACCTTTCAAAATCGGCGATTATATCGTTTCCGGAAATTATGAGGGGACGGTTCAGGAAATCAATGTTCTGTATACGGTTATCCGAACCTTGGATAACCGCATTGTCACCATTCCGAACGGTACGATCTCCAATGCACCGGTTGTGGACGTGACAAGACAGCCGACAAGGCGCATGGATCTGTGTGTCGGCATTTCGTACAGCGCGGATATCGGTCAAGCACTGCAAGTTCTTATGAAGCTTGCGGAACATGAAGAAAGTATCTTAAAAACGCCTGTACCCGAAGCGATCGTTGACAGTCTCGGTGACAGCTCGGTAAATCTGATCTTGCGTATTTGGGTGAATACCGCAGATTATTGGCCGGTACGCTATCAGATGACAAAGAGAATGAAGGAATCTCTTGACCAGAACGGTATAGAAATCCCGTTTCCGCAAGTGGATGTGCATATTTCAAAATAAATTTCGGAGGTTTGGCAAGTTTTTTTGCCAAACCTCTTTACAAATGCAAAAGAATATGTTATAATGCATGTAGTTAGTCAAGGCTAACTAATATTTTTGATGCATAGTTAGTTGCAACTAACTATTATGAAAGGACCGCCTATGTTTGAGAGAAATATTGCTTATTTCTGTGCGCCGGCATTGGCCGGAATCAAACCGGGAAATCTGGTTTCTCTGCAAAAAGCGGATTTTCCGGATGTGCATGACAGAATTTCGCGTTTGAATGAAACGCTTGGTAAAGTGGGAATATGCGCGGATATTCTCTGCGAATGTGAAAAAAGGGTGTTACTCTTTGTGTATCGCCCGATTCTTTTGGAGTCCTATCTTGAAAGAGCAGATATCCGCAAACTTTTAAGCCGATACGGCTATGACCCGAATTTTACTTTGACCCGGAAGATTGCACACTTAAAAGAGCGCATGACGGAAAAGGATTTTCCGCATGAGATCGGCGCTTTTTTAGGGTATCCGACGGAGGATATCAAAGGGTTCATCCGCTATCACGGCAAAGGATGCGTTCTTTGCGGTGAATGGAAAGTCTATGGCGACCCGGCAAAGGCAAAAGTTCTTTTTGCCCGGTACAAAAAGTGCCGGAAGGCTTTGCTTAGCCGTGTAGAAGAGGGGAAAAGTCTCGTACAGATTTTCTGTGCAGCATAATAAATTTTTAGGAGGGTTTTACGATGGGTAAAACAGCAATCATTTATTGGAGCGGCACCGGTAATACGGAGTCTATGGCAATGTCGGTACTCGCAGGTGCGCGTTCTGTATCACCGGAATCGGCGTTATTTACGGTATCGGAGATTACAGCGTCCGACGCGGCAGCATATGACAATTTATTGTTAGGTTGTCCGGCTATGGGAGCAGAAGTTTTGGAAGAAAGCGAATTTGAACCTTTCTTTTCTGACCTTGAAGCACATCTCTCCGGTAAAAACGTCGGCCTTTTCGGCTCATACGGCTGGGGAGACGGCGAATGGATGCGTTCTTGGGAGGCGCGCGTTATGGAAGCCGGAGCGAATTTGATCGGCGGCGAGGGCGTCATTGCCAACGAAGCGCCGGATGACGACGCACAAAAGGCTTGCGAAGAACTGGGTAAAAAAGTAGCCGCGCTTTAAAATAGAACAGCATAAAAAAACCACGCTTCGGCGTGGTTTTTTCTATTATGAGCTGAAAACTTCAATCAGTTGTTTCATCTTTTCTGCGGTCATTCTTCTTAATGAGGGAATATGAATAAAAACGGTATTTGGATTTTTCCTTAGCATATAATAATATGCCGTATTGCACAAATAACAGGCAGGTTGATGGGATACTGTATAATGGACTTTTCCGGCTCTTAGTTTTTGTTCTAAAAGAGATATATCATAGTCCGTATTTAGTATTTCATTATTATTGTTCTTTGCACACGTTTCAATTCTGATTTCATCTGTCAGGTGCGCATCAGCACCAAACATATGCACTATGTCGTAATTACCGCTGATAGAGGCAATATCCTTTTTTAAGCCTTGAAAGCTATTGGTCAGCAAAACACAATCTGCTCCCGTTTGCTCGGCGATTTGATTCACTAATTGAAAAGAAGTGTTGTGTATACCTTTGAAAGCAGTAAACAGAATTTTCATTTGTTTTCCTTTGTTCTATTAAGCGATACTGTTGTATCAGCAGAATGAGATCTGTTCGGTATTTTTTTGTGTCATCTTTCATTTCAACTTTTTGTTTAAAATACTGTATTTTGGTATGATTTTCTGAATTTTGGTTTAGAATTCTGAACGTCGAAACCTGCATGGTTAAGCCAAAAACAAAGAAAACCGCTACATAAGCGGTTTTCTTGTTTGGCGGAGAAGGAGGGATTCGAACCCTCGAACCGCTTTTAACGGTTACACGATTTCCAATCGTGCGCGCTCGACCAGCTACGCGACTTCTCCATAGGATCGAAGTATTCTGAACTTTGCCGCTCTTGCGACAGCTTTTATATTATAGCACGGGAATAGTCATTTGTCAATGGTTTTTTGATATTTCTTTTGTGCTATTTTTCGACAATTCATCTGACACTTGCAGATAAGAAAAGAAAACAAACGGTAAATTTGCAGAAAAATCCGGCAAAACCCTTGACAAAACCGTAAAAATGAAGTATAATCTTGATTCGTGGAAAGGTTTTCATATGAACATTATTGTCCTTGAATGATGACTTTTCCTCCTTACTCCGATTATGTCGGGGTCATATGTCCAAAAGGAGGTGCAGGAAATGGAACTTACGTCTAAGTACGAAACAGTTTTCATCGTGAATCCTGATTTTACCGAGGAGAATGCAAAAGGTCTTCTTGATAAATTCACCGGGCTTATCACGGAAAACGGCGGTGCAGTGGACAAGGTTGACGAATGGAACAAGCGCAGACTTGCTTATCCGATCGACGACTATACGGACGGCTTCTATTATGTCGTTTCGTTCACCGCTCCGGCAGAAGTACCGGCGGAGCTTGACCGTGTGTTCAACATCACCGACGGTATTCTCCGTTCCATCATTGTAAAGCTCGACAAGTAATTCGGGCCAAAAGGAGTGCGCAGTATGGCAGGTTATGGTTTTAACAAAGTTATTTTGATCGGTAACTTAACGGCCGATCCGGAACTGAAAATGACACAGACAGGGATTCCTGTAACGTCTTTCAGTATTGCCGTAGGGCGCAGATATGCAAAGGAAGCAGATGAAGTAAAGGCGGATTTTATCAATATTGTCTGCTGGCGCAAATCTGCGGAATTTGTAGCAAAATACTTCAATAAGGGCAAAAAGATTCTTATTGAAGGTCAGCTTCAGACAAGATCCTATACCGCCAATGACGGTTCAAAGCGTTATGTAACCGAAGTTGTTGCCGATAATGTGTCGTTTGTGGAAAGCGCAGGCGCTTCGCGTGAACGTTCCGACGGAACGTATTACGGCGGTGAGCCTGTTCCGGCATCCATGCCGCAGCAACCGCGTGTATCGGAAGCAAACTTTGAAGAAGTTGCAGCGGAGGACGATCTTCCGTTTTGAGGCAAGCTATTTTTAGCTGAAATTTTTAAGGAGGTAATATTCGATGGACGCCAATAAAGAAGCAGTAGTAGAGCAGGCTGCACCGCAGGCCGCTCCGGCTCAGAAGCCTTTCCGACCCGGCAAGAAGCGCAAGAAGATTTGCAACTTCTGTGCAGAAAAGACGGAATCGATCGATTTCAAAGACGTTGCTAAGCTTCGCAAGTATGTTTCCGAAAGAAGCAAGATTCTTCCCAGAAGAATCACCGGTACTTGCGCAAAGCATCAGAGAGAACTCACGCTTGCTATCAAGCGTGCAAGACACATCGCTCTTTTGCCGTATATCAGCGACTAAGACTTTTAAGTGCGCTTTCGGGCGCACTTTTTTTATGCTGTTTTTAGGAGGTGCGCTATGAAAAAAGAATACTCCGTTTCCGGGCTTGATGTCGGAATGACCGTAAAAGATTATGTCCGCGGTGTTCTCGGTTTCTCGGCACGCACCTTGAAAGACGCGAAATACACCGGTGCGATCAAAGTAAATGGCAATCCCGTACACACAAACCATGTCTTATATAACGGCGATGTACTTGTTTTAGAAGTTCCGGATACAAATTCCGAAACTATCCTGCCGCAGGATATTCCGATTGACATTTTATATGAAACAGAGGATTTTTTGATTGTCAACAAACCGAGCGGTATGGCGTCGCATCCAACGCTTACGCATAAGGACGGCACTCTTGCCAACGCGGTCATGTATTATTTTCGTGCGATGCCCTTTACATTCCGGCTTTTGACGCGGTTGGACGCTGACACTACCGGGGCAGCTGTAATTGCCAAAAATGCTTATTTTGCAGGTGTTTTTGCCGCTTGCAACCCTGTGAAGACCTATAACGCTGTTTGTGTCGGCGTTCCGCGACCACTAACCGGTAGAATTGATGCGCCGATTGCACGGGACGAAACCAGTATTATTAAACGAAAAATCGATATATCCGGAAAACCGGCGCAAACACTGTATCAGACTATCCGTGAGGAGAATCACCTTTCCTTGATCGAGGTCACACCGCTTACCGGACGGACGCATCAAATCCGTTTGCATATGGCGCATATCGGCTGTCCGCTCTACGGTGATTTTCTTTATGGAACGGAAATTCCGGGGGAGCGAACGCGGCTGCATTGCCGAAAAATTGCGTTTACTTTGCCGCAAAGTGGGGAACGTATTGAAATTCAAGCACCGCTTCCGCAGGACTTTCTCGACCTTATATGAATAAAAAGCTCTGTTTTTGTGAAAATATCAGATTTTCCGAAAAACACTTGACATTATGCATTGTTTTGTTTATACTTATGTGAGTGGATAAGTTAAATTTTCCACAAAATCAATTTGCACTCTGCGCGTTTTTGGCGCGGCGGAAAGGAAGTTATCACCATGAAAAAGAATCTGGTTGTCATCGGATACGGCGGAATGGGTACATGGCATACGCAGCATGCTTTAAAGAGCGATGTTGTCAATCTCGCCGGTATTTATGATATTAAAGAAGAAAAATGTGCTTTGGCAAGAGAACGCGGCATCTTTGCTTATGATTCTCTCGAAGCTGTTTTAAACGATCCGAAAGTTGACCTCGTTACGGTAGCCATTCCGAACGATTCTCATAAAGAAGTTGTCATCAAGGCGCTCGAAGCCGGTAAAAACGTCATCTGCGAAAAGCCGGTTGCGATGAACCTTGCCGAGCTTGACGAAATGATTGCCGCAGCCGAAAAGAGCGGAAAAGTGTTCTCAGTTCATCAGAACCGTCGTTTCGACGTTGATTTTCTTGCTATGAAGCATTTGAAAGAAACCGGCGAAATCGGCGAATTTATCAACATTGAATCCCGTATCCACGGTTCGCGCGGCATTCCGAGCGACTGGCGCGGCGAAAAAGAGCATGGCGGCGGTATGGTGCTTGACTGGGGTGTGCATCTGATTGACCAGATTTTGCAGATTTTCGATGAGAAGATCGAAAAAATATACTGCACCTTTGACCACATCACCAATAAAGAAGTAGACGACGGTTTCAAACTCAATATCTATTTTGAGGGCGGCAAGAACGCTTTGATTGAAGTCGGTACATACAATTTTATTTCTATGCCGCGTTTCTATTTACGTGCACAAAAGGGAAGCGCCATGATTACGGATTGGCGTGAGAACTGCAAGGTTGCCAAGTGCAAACATTGGCATGAAAGCGAAGTAATTCCGGTTCAGACGGCCGCAGGACTCACTAAAACCATGGCTCCGCGCGACAGCATTACCATGGATGAGTATGAAATAGAAAAACCTGCCAGCGATGTACATGATTATTACCGTAATTTCTGCGCCGCTATTGACGGAAAAGCAACACAGCTGGTTACACATCCGCAGATGCGCCGCGTCATGAAAGTTATGGAAGCTTGCTTTGAATCCGATAAACTCGGACAAGTCATTCCTTTTGTGGAATAATCCTTTTAACCGATAAAGCATAAATCATAATGAAAAAAATCCCTTCATACATTTAGGTGTATGGAGGGATTTTTTTGAACCAATTAAAAAAGTCGCGCACCAGCCTTACAAAGAGAAATGCAATGTGTTCGGTTTCCAACCGGGTCGTGACGCTTATATGCAATTTTCTGTGCCGAAGCGTGTTTATAAAGATATTGGGCAGTGAATATCTTGGCGCCGGCGGCATGTTCGGCAATGTTTTTTCGGTACTTTCGCTTGCGGAACTTGGCTTTGGCGAAGCAGTCTCCCAGTCGCTCTATAAGCCGCTTGCCGACGGAGATGACGACAGTATTTGCCGGATCATGCGGTATTTTGCCCAGGTATATCGCTACATAGGCTTAGTGACGCTTGCTCTGTGTACGACGCTTCTGCCGTTTTTGCCGTATATTTTTCAGGATATCGAAAAAATTCAGCGATATCGGGCGGTATATCTGCTGTTTGCCGTTCATCAGGTTCTAAGTTATTATTTTGCGCCCAAAAGAGCGCTTGTGATGTGCGATCAACGCATGTATGCAATCATGACGGTTCACACCATTACCTCCGTTCTCGTAACGGTCGCACAGATTTTTTTTCTGTATCTGACGCACAGCTACTTAATCTATATTTTCCTTCGTATTTTCTTTTTGGCAATAGACGGATTTGCCGTGAATGCCTATGCTGACCGCGTATACCCGTTTTTGTCAAAGTGCGCGGCAAAATTTCCTATGCCGGTTGATACAGCGTATAAGAAGAAAGTCTGGCAAAGCACACGCTCTCTGATTTTACACAGAATCGGCGGTGTCATCAATTCCTCAACCGACAGCATTTTGATTTCCGCACATTTGGGACTTGCGCACATGGGGGTGTTTTCCAACTACTCGTTAATCATTCATTCTCTTGGAAGTTTTGTCGCCTTGGCTGTCGGGGCAGCTTCTGCAAGCATCGGAAACTTAGGAGTAACGGAAAGCAGTGAAAAAAGCATCCGTGTTCTGAGGCTGATCAGCTTTGCCAATTTTGTATTACTAACCAACTGTTCCGCGCTCCTTATTGTTTTGATCGGACCATTTATTTCGCTTTGGATCGGGCCGGAGCACGTTTTCGGTATGGCGGAAACAGCGGTAATCATTGCCTGTTTCTATATGTCGTATATCCGCGATCCGGTTCAGATCTATCTGCACAGTTACGGTGTTTTCCGGAGCACGGGGTACTTATATCTGACGCGCGGAATTCTGAATCTTGTTCTGTCGCTCGCCTTTGTTGAACGGTTCGGTGCTGTCGGTGTCTTTGCCGGTACATTAGTGTCAACGGTCGTGACAGCGTTCTTTTTTGAGCCGACGCTGTTATTTCGTGCCGCATTCGGGCAAAGCGGAAAGGCGTTCAGAAAGGAATATTTTGCCTATCCGTGTGTAACATTTCTTATCTGCTTTATATCCGTCTTTGTTGGATGTCAAATTCCGAGCGCTAACTTTATACAATTAGCAGGCAAGGGGATATTGATATGCGGAATCTGCAATTTTGCAATAGTTTTGTTCTACGGACGTTCGGAGCGATTCAAAGCATTTTTAGGTCTTGTATTTCGCAAAAAGGGTGCAAAAAAGCGGCAGGAAAACCTGCCACTTTTTGATAAAACTCTTGATTAAAGCTCAGCGAAGTACTTGATTGTACGAACCATCTGGCTGGTGTAGGAGTTTTCGTTGTCGTACCAGGAAACAACCTGTACCTGATAGGTGTCGTCGTCGATCTTGGCAACCATGGTCTGGGTAGCGTCGAAGAGAGAACCGAAACGCATACCGATGATATCGGAGGAAACGATCATGTCTTCGTTGTAGCCGAAGGATTCGTTAGCGGCAGCCTTCATAGCGGCGTTGATACCGTCAGCGGTGATGTCCTTACCCTTAACAACAGCAACAAGAATGGTGGTAGAACCGGTGCAGGTCGGAACTCTCTGTGCAGAACCGATGAGCTTGCCGTTGAGTTCAGGAATTACAAGACCGATAGCCTTTGCAGCGCCGGTGGTGTTCGGAACGATGTTCTGAGCTGCAGCTCTTGCACGTCTGAGGTCACCCTTTCTGTGCGGACCGTCGAGAACCATCTGGTCGCCGGTATAAGCATGAACGGTGGTCATGATACCGCTCTGAATCGGAGCGTAATCGTTAAGAGCCTTAGCCATAGGAGCAAGGCAGTTGGTGGTGCAGGATGCAGCGGAAATAACCTTATCATCCTTGGTAAGGGTCTTTTCGTTTACGCTGTAAACGATGGTCGGAAGATCCTTGCCGGCCGGAGCGGAAATAACAACTTTCTTTGCGCCTGCTTCGATGTGAGCCATGGACTTTTCTTTCGAGCAGTAGAAACCGGTGCATTCGAGAACAACGTCAACACCGAGCTTGCCCCAAGGGAGTTCGTTAGCCTTAGGCATAGCGTAAATGGTGATTTCCTTGCCGTCTACCGTGATAGAACCGGGGGTAACAACGGTCTTGCCGTCCTCAGCGAGAACCGGCTCCTTGGAAGTTACGGTGTGACCCATAGCAACATAATTCCCCTGGGCGGTATCGTACTTTAAGAGGTGTGCGAGCATCTTCGGGCTGGTGAGGTCGTTGATAGCAACAACTTCGTAACCTTCTGCACCGAACATCTGACGGAATGCGAGACGACCGATACGGCCGAAACCGTTAATGGCAACTTTTACTGACATTTTTAATTCCTCCAAATATAATATTTATGGTTATTTTATCCATACATCATTATTTTAATACAAAAACACGTTTTTTGCAAGAGAGATCAGCAAAATTTTCACATTTTTAATAATTATGGTGATTATGCTTGTTTTTGCTTATACAAAACAGCCAAGATTGTGCATTATTTAACAAGTGATTCCGCCGTCCACGGCAATCACCTGGCCGGTGATGTAGCCGGAATCCTCATGTGCCAAAAAAGCCGCGGCATGGGCAACTTCATACGCGTTTCCGGCGCGGCTTACCGGGATTTCTTCGATAAAAGAGGCTGCATCTTGTAAAGATATGTTTCGATTCATCGGCGTATCGATAAAGCCGGGCGCGATGGCATTGACTGTGATGCCGGACGGCGCAAGTTCCTTGGCAAGCGCTTTTGTAAAGCCGATGAGCGCCGCTTTGGAGGCGGAGTAGGGGACTTCACAAGAAGCGCCGCAAATGCCCCACATAGAGGATATATTGACAATGCGTCCCCACTTTTCATGAATCATCGGGGCTATCGCACGGCGTGAACAAAGGTAAGCCGAATCAGTATTGACGGCAAACATGTGCCGCCACTCGCTCTCTGTCACATCGCAAAACATTTTGATCTGTGAAATTCCTGCATTATTGACAAGAACATCGACTTTTCCGAAAGCGCTTTCCGCTCTTTCAAACATTTTTTCTACTTCATCTGCTTTGCTGACATCTGCGCGGACACAAAGAACCTTCGCACCGGTTTCGGTTAGTTTTTGCGAAAGGAAAAACGCCTCTTTTTCGCTTGTACGGTAGTTCAGAATGACACGGTAGCCAAGTGATGCAAATTTTTCGGCACAGGCCGCGCCGATTCCGCGTGCCGCCCCCGTAATCAAGACCGTCTTATTTGTATATTTCATGCTCAGACCGTCTTTCCGCTGACAGTTCCGTTTTCGCTTATCCGGTAAAATCGGCAGGCGTTGCGGTAAGTCAGCTCGCAGAATTCATCCCGGGCCATGCCTAAACATTCAGCCGCTTTCTGGGCGGTATAGAGCATATAATCCGAACGGTTTAACTTGCCGCGAAAGGGGACAGGGGCAAGATAGGGGCAATCGGTTTCCAAGAGGATTCTGTCGCGTGAATCCGGCGCAAGTTCATCCAGCCGTGTCACGATATCGACAATTTTCTTGGCGTTCGAAAAGGTCAGAACACCGTTGACGGAAATGTAATAGCCCATTTTCATAACTTGTTTTGCCATTTCAAAACTGCCGCTGAAACTATGAATGACACCGGTAACCTGCGGATAGCGCGAAAGAATATCAAGGGTATCTTCGTGAGCCTCGCGGTCGTGAATGACGACCGGCGCGTCAAGCTTTGCGGCAAGGCGCATTTGTGCGTCAAAACACAGTTTCTGCTCCTCTTTGTCCTCTTTGCCGTAATGATAATCCAAACCGATTTCGCCGATAGCCACAGTTTTTGCAGAAGAATGATACAGGTTTTCCAGTTGCTCCAACCAATCGGCATTCTGCATATCGTTTACAGCGTCGGACGGATGTACGCCAACTGCGGCATACATATAGTCATGCTGTTCGGCAAGCCGCAGAGAAGCCTTGCTGGTAGCAAGGCTTGATGCGATATTGGTGATTTTTTCGACGCCGGCGGCGTGAACTTCGGAGAGTATTTCTTCGGTGTTTCCGTCGAAGCGGGCATCGTCATAATGAGCGTGTGAATCAAATAAACGCATAGAAAGATCCCTTAGCGGATGACCGTGCCGGGCTTGATCGAATCGTCGAGGAACGAAACGACAATACCGTTTTCGGTGCCGGCGGCCAATAACATGCCGTTGCTTTCGACACCGCGCAGTTTGGCCGGTTTCAGATTGGAAACCAAAATAACCTTTTTACCGATCAGCTCTTCCGGTTTATAAGATTTTGCAATACCGGACACGATCTGACGTTTTCCGTTTCCGTCGTCGGCAATGATCTTTAACAGCTTATCCGACTTGGGCACCGGCTCGCATTCCAAAATCTGAGCACAGATAAGACGGACTTTCATAAAGTCCTCAATTCCGATTTCGGCGACTTCGTCCGGTTCGTCTTTCTTATCCTCTTTCTTGGCGGCCTTGTCGGCTTTTTCTGCAGCTTTGCGGTCTGCTTCCAATTTTGCCATGAATTCTTTCTCGTCAATGCGCATAAACAGAGGAGCCGGGGCAGGGTTTACACGGCTTCCGTCGGGGTAGACATGGCCGAATTCCGAAGCGTTTTTCCAATCGTCGAGCGCTAATTTTTCGGTGTTTTCCGGATGTGTCAGTTCACCCATGATTTTTTCGGCAGACTCCGGAATAAACGGGTAAAGCATAACGGCGCACACGCGGATTCCCTCAATCAGGTTATATAATACCGTTCCGAGTCGTTCTTTTTTGGATTCATCCTTAGCAAGCGCCCACGGCATGGTCTCGTCGATATATTTGTTCAAGCGGCGCAGAACCGTCATGATTTCGTCCGTTGCCTCGGCAATGTGCAGCGATTCCATTTTTTCAGTCGTGCGTTTGAAGCCGTCGCGGATAACAGAGATAAGCTCCTCATCCAATGGTTCTTGGCAGACCGGTTTTGTAATCACGCCGTCAAAATACTTGTTTACCATGGCAACCGTGCGGTTGACAAGGTTTCCGAGAGTATTGACAAGGTCGGCATTGATCTTGGAAACCAACATTTCATAGGTAATGCTTCCGTCGTTGAGGAACGGCATTTCCGAAAGAACATAGTAACGAACGGCGTCTGTACCGAGTAAGTCGGCTAAATAATCGGCATACATGACGTTGCCGCGCGACTTGGACATTTTGTCCATGCCGGAGAGAAGCCACGGATGACCGAATATTTGCTTGGGCAGCGGCTCGCCGAGCGCCATGAGAATGACCGGCCAATAAATGGTGTGGAAACGCAGAATATCTTTACCGATGATCTGTAAATCAGCGGGCCAGTATTTTTTGTAAAGTTCACCTTTTTCGTCTACATCATAACCAAGCGCGGTGATATAGTTGGAAAGCGCGTCGATCCAGACGTAAATGACATGACCGGGGTCAAATTCCACCGGTACGCCCCATGTGAAAGTCGAACGGGACACGCATAGATCCTGAACGCCGGGCTTAATGAAATTGTTGATCATTTCTTTTTTGCGGGCTTCGGGCGTGATGAAATCAGGGTGGCTTTCGATATAGTCCTCCAAACGCTTTTGGTATTTGGAAAGCTTTAAGAAATAGGCCGCCTCTTTGGCTTTTTTGACCTCACGGCCGCAGTCGGGGCACTTGCCGTCCGCAGCCTGTGTCTCGGTCCAGAAAGATTCACAGGGCGTGCAGTACCAGCCCTCGTATTCGCCTTTATAAATATCGCCCTGGTCGTATAATTTTTTGAATATATGCTGAACAGCCTTGACATGGTAATCATCCGTTGTACGGATAAACTTGTCGTAGCTGATGTTCATACGTTTCCAGATGCCTTGGAGCTCCGACGTGATATGATCGACGTAGTCCTGCGGCGAGATGCCGGCCTCTTTGGCGGCGTCCTCGATTTTCTGACCGTGTTCATCCGTGCCGGTAAGCATAAAGACATCATAACCGCACATTCTCTTATAGCGCGCTACGCAGTCGGTGAGAATCAGTTCATAGGTGTTTCCGATGTGCGGTTTACGTGAGGTGTACGGAATCGCTGTGGTCAAATAATACTTTTCTTTCATGTATCTTCCTTCTTTCGTGATAGTTTACTGAGAAATGCCGGAATCCCTGTCCGGCGGATCGTTTAAAAGGGCATTGTAGTACAGACGTATTTCGTCGCTTTCCAGGAGCTTTGCTGCGTTGAAAAAACAGGCGATAAGCATGAGCGGCACGGTGTAGAGGATCAATAAGATCCCGACGGTAAGTACCGAAACGACGATAAGAATAAAATATGACCAGATCAAGCGTGCAAAGGAATGCTTTCCCTTATGGCAGGACAAGGCAAACGCCGCCGTTGAAAAGCAGACCGAAACCGGTACATATTCGTTTGAAACGGTAAGATAGATAGCCGCGAAATACCGCGCAAAAAAGGAAAACGCCGCGAAGATCAACAAGAATAAATAGACCGATACGAGAAAATAGCCGATATCGAAATCGCCGTAAAAATAGTATAAAAAGTCATCCTCGTAAAGCGCGGTCATAGAGCGTTGAACCAAATAGGACGGTATGGAAAAGATAAGGGAAAACCGCCATAAAAGTGCCCAGAATAAACAAAAACTGCGGCGAAAAGCGTTTGTGTTTCCAAAAGCATAAAACAGATCCATAACATCGGCTTTATGGCCGTTCGCTACATTGTAGAAATAAACGCAAACCCCGTAGCTTAACGGGATTGCACCAAACACCGTCAAAAGAGCAAAAAAGGTGGTAAGCAGATTAAAATCGATGTCTGTAAGATGCGCATATTTTTGTAAAAGCGATATAGTGGCAGACCCTGCAAAAACGATACCAAGCGTGCACATGGCACAGCCGAACAAAATGGCAATATGGGAAAACCAATCGGCGTAGAGCAGATGTTTCGCATTTGTTTTTATGTCTTTGACGGATGTGGCAGAAAGCAAAGCAATTCTCCTTTCACAGAAAATAGTGTTGGCAGACAGCCGGTATTTATGCGATTTATCCGTTATAGCGGTTCATCGCGTCGGAAATTTTTCCGTCGGCGATAAGAGCGGCGGCCCCGTAAACATTATCAAATTTCTCAAACAAAACCTTGCGTTCTTCCGCCGAAAAGCCAGAAAGAACCCAATCAGCCAAATCCATTTCAGGATGCGGCTTTTCGCCGACACCGATTTTGATGCGCGGAAATTTGTCACTCCCAGCGTGCTCGATGATCGATTTAATGCCGTTGTGACCGCCGGCGCTTCCGCTCGGACGAATGCGTAACTTTCCGCAGGCAAGCGAAATATCGTCAAAAATAACAAGCAGGTGCTCTACGGGAATTTTATAAAAATCCATAGCTTTACGTACCGCTTCACCGGAATTATTCATATAGGTCTGCGGCAATAAGAATAACGTCCGGTGACTTCCCAAAACGTGTTCGGCGCAGAGTGCATTAAACCGGGATTTGGATATCTCAAAATTCATTTTCTGCGCCATATAGGAAACCGCCAAAAAGCCGGTATTATGGCGTGTATAGCGATATTTGTCGCCGGGGTTTCCGAGACCGACTACTAAGAAATCCACATTTCCCGGGGCTTCGTTTGGGGTCTCGATCTGCTTGAAAAGAGAAAAAAGCTTGTCCATAAATTATGCGTCCTTTGATGAATGGGGGGATAAGTCGGTACCGGTCTTGGTAACTTCCGTATTCGCAAATGCCGCCAAGAACAGTTCTTTGGCGCGTGAGATACGGCCGGTCAAGTATAAATATCCCATAAGAGCTTCAAAGCCTGTTGCGCGTCGGTATTGGATTGCGTCGCCGTGCTTGGGGGTAAAATGCGTTTTGGCATTGCGGCCGCGCCGGAAAATATCTGCTTCTTCCTCGGAAAAAAGCGTCTCAATCCGGGATACCGCGTCGCTTTGCGCCTCACAGGTCACAAAGCGGCGGGAGGCGGTTACAAGCTCGCCCGGCTTGGTTTTACCGCTGGTTTTGAGGAGATATTCACGGGTGAACAGCTCCAAAACCGTATCGCCCATATAGGCAAAATTCAAGATTCCGTAATCACGCGCATCGTGCGTAAAAATCAGCGTTAAATTTTCTTCCATTTCGGACCTTCTGCCGTATCTTCAATCACAACGCCCATTTCTTTCAATTCATCGCGGATCCGGTCGGCCTCGGCAAAATTCTTTTCCTTTTTTGCCTGTGCACGGCGTGCAACAGCCTGATTGACCTTTGCCGTAAATTCATCGTCGGCAGCCGGCGCACTTTCTTCGTTTTCACGCAGAGCTTTCGCGTTTTCAATTAAATCAAGACTTAATACACGGTCAAAGTCAGCAATGAGTGCAAGCTTGGTCGCGTCGTTTGTATCGGCTTTCAAGACATTGTAAACGGCGGTTATGGCAAGAGAGGTGTTGATATCGTTATCCATAGCGTCTGTGAAATCATGGCGCAATTCTTCAAATTTTGCCGTATCAACATTGCCGTCGCCGTTCAGCTTTGCAATGCGCGCAATGAGTTTTTCATAAGCCGCTTTTGCATTGTCAAGGTTTTCATAGCTGAAAACCAAAGATTTGCGATAGTGGGATAACAAGCAGAAATAGCGGTAGATCACCGGTTTGTAACCTTTGCTTTCCAAGAGAGAAACCGTTAAGAATTCTCCTTTGGACTTGCTCATTTTGCCGGTTGAAGTGTTCAAGTGCAGCACATGGAACCAATAATTGCACCACTTATGGCCGAGATATGCCTCGCTTTGCGCAATTTCATTGGTATGGTGCGGAAAAGCATTGTCAATGCCGCCGCAGTGAATATCTAAATATTCGCCGAGATGCTTCATGGAAATGCAAGAGCATTCGATATGCCAGCCGGGGTAACCTACACCCCAGGGAGAATCCCACTTCAATTCCTGATCGTCAAATTTCGATTTGGTGAACCACAGAACGAAATCCGCTTTGTTGCGTTTGTTGTCGTCTTTTTCAACGCCCTCGCGCACACCGTCTTGCAAATCCTCTTCTTCAAAATTGTTGAACACATAATACTGCTTCAATTTCGACGTGTCAAAATAGATATTTCCTCCGGCCTCGTAGGCATAGCCTTTTTCGATAAGAGCGGAAATAACCTTGATAAAATCATCAATGCAGTGCGTAGCCGGTTCTACCACATCCGGCGTTTTGATATTTAACTTTGTGCAATCCGCAAAAAACGCGTCGGTATAGAATTTGGCGATCTCCATAACCGTTTTGTGTTCACGTTTGGCGCCCTTTAACATTTTGTCTTCGCCGGTATCGGCATCGCTGGTCAAGTGTCCGACATCTGTGATGTTCATGACGCGCTTTACGTCATAGCCGGAATAACGCAGATATTTTTCCAATACGTCCTCCATAATGTAGGAACGCAAGTTTCCGATATGCGCAAAATGATACACGGTAGGACCGCAGGTGTACATGCTGACCTTGCCCGGTTCATGCGGTATAAATTCTTCCTTGGTGCGTGAAAGTGAATTATATAATTTCATTTTTGGTATTCCTTTCGGTTTAAACTGAATTCAGTCGTCGTTTTCCGTGTTATTGTCTATCGAAACGCGCGTTCCTGCCGATTCTTTTTCCAAGCGTTTGATCTGCGATTCCATTTGCTCGATTTGGCAACGCAACCGGCAGAGCTCTGTCGAAACGGGGTCGGGAATATGGATCTGATCCAAGTCGCTCTTACACTTGTCTTTGCCGCGTCCCGGATAAATGATCTTAGCCGGCACGCCGACAGCCGTCGCGCCCTCCGGAACGGCATTGAGAACCACAGCGCCTGCGGCGATCTTGGCATTATCTCCGACCGTGAACGGTCCGAGAACCTTTGCGCCGGACCCAATCATCACGCCCGAACCGATTGTCGGGTGTCGCTTGCCGATATCTTTTCCCGTTCCGCCAAGGGTTACGCCCTGATAAATGGTGCAGTTGTCGCCGACCTCGGCTGTTTCGCCGATAACAACGCCCATGCCGTGATCGATGAGAAGTCCGCGCCCGATCTTGGCTCCGGGATGAATCTCGACACCGGTGAAAAAGCGTCCGAGCTGTGAGACAAAGCGTGCGATGAACTTCATTTTATATTTGTAAAAAAAGTGAGCGACGCGGTAATAGAGAAGCGCGTGAAAGCCGGAATAGAGCAAGAAAATCTCCAAGCAGTTGCGCGCGGCCGGGTCGCGTTCCTTGATGGATTTCAAATCATAGCGCAGTTTTTTAAAAAACAAAATACATACCTCCAAGGTATATCAGAAATCTCGTATCACGAATCAAAAATAAAGCGTTTATAGGTGTGAAAATACTGAATGCCGGAATAAATCGTGAAAAAGACCATAACTGCCATACACGTCCAAGTGAGGGGACGGTAGGTGACAAAAAAGTCACTGAATGCGAAAATGTATTCTTCAAGCAGTAACAGCAGAACAAAAATACATTGTGAAAACGTCTTGATCTTTCCGGGGAGTGCCGCCGCGATAACGACTCCTTGCGCGTTTTTGGCAATCAAACGCATGGAGGAGACTGCAAGCTCGCGGAATACGATCACAAGCAGGCTTATCACAAGCGCCCACTCGAACGAATCGTAGACCGGTATTGCGGCAAGCAGAGCGCCGATAATGAGAAATTTGTCGGCAAGCGGATCCATGAACTTTCCGAAATTGGAAACAAGTTCATATTTTCGGGCAAGCTTTCCGTCCACGAAATCGGTCGCGGCGGAAAAAGCGAATACAGCGGCCGCGATACATCGCGCCGTAAAATCGCTTACCGCGCCGCCTGTCATTTTGGGAAGCCATAAGAGCAGGATAAACACCGGAACAAGAATAATGCGTAAAACCGTCAACTTGTTCGGCAGATTTTTGTCAATTTGTTTTGTCTGTTGTGCGCTCATCGCAAACGCTCCTTTTTCTTAAAGAACAACGTCGCCGAGAAGATCGTAATCGATAACTTCGGCAATCTTTACGTTTACAAACTCTCCGTCAGCAATTTTTCTGGATGAACGGAAATAGACTTTTCCGTCGATTTCCGGTGCGTCGGCCGCACTTCTGCCATAGTAAACGCCGGAGGGGCGGTCAAAGCCCTCGCAAAGAATTTCCAAGGTCTTTCCGACCTGCTTTTTGTTGCAGGCTTCATGAACTTCAAACTGGTTGCGCATAAGCGTGTCAAGCCTTTTTTGCTTGGTTTTTTCGGGGACGATTCCTTCGGTTAAACGAGCCGCAGGCGTGCCTTCCTCCGAAGAAAAAGCAAATACGCCAAGACGCTCGAATCTGACTTCTTTCAAGAACTCTGCAAGCTCGGCAAATTCCTCTTTTCCTTCGCCCGGAAAACCTACAATGACCGTCGAACGCAGGACAAGCCCCGGAATGCGTTCGCGAAGCATTTTTATTCTTTCCTTAATGAGTGCCGAACCACCGTGACGTCCCATGAGTTTGAGCACTTTATCCGATATATGCTGTATCGGTAAATCAATGTATTTGACGATCTTCGGCTCACCAGCAATGACGTCGGCTAATTCTTCGTTCATATCTTCCGGATAACAGTAAAGAACACGAATCCATTTTAACTTTTCGATTTTGCACAATTCTTTCAAAAGCAGGGCAAGCGACGGTTTTCCGTACAAATCGCTGCCGTAGTTGACCGTATCCTGTGAAACCACGATCAGCTCGCGTGCGCCAAGCTCTGCAAGCTCGTTTGCTTCTTTGACAAGATCTTCTAACGGACGGCTGCGGAATTTGCCGCGGAGCGACGGAATAATGCAGTAGGTGCAGTGTTTGTCACAGCCTTCGGATATTTTCAAATACACCGAATATTCCGGCGTGGAGACAACACGGTCGCCGCCTAACGTCTGATTTTCGGCTTTGGTGATGCGGCAGTATTTCGACGCGCCGGAATCCGGCTCTGTTCCTGCTTTGTAGGCGGCTTTGACAGCGTCAACGATACTGTCAAGATCTCCGACGCCGATAGCGGCGTCTACCTCCGGCAACTCTTTGAAAAGTTCGTCTTTATAGCGCTGGGCAAGACATCCTGCCACAACGATTCCCTTTAAATCACGGTTCTGTTTGAGCCATGCAACATCCAAAATCGTTTCGATCGCTTCTTTTTTGGCGCTTTCGATAAAAGCGCAGGTATTGATTACCACAACGTCCGCATGAATATCTTCTTCAACGATTTCAATGCCGGCTTGATTGAGTTTGGCAAGCATGACTTCGCTGTCAGCCTGATTTTTCGGACATCCTAAGGAAATAAAAGCGCATTTGATTGCCATAATAGTCTTTCGCCTTTCACAAAAAGGGCTTGCTTCAATGTATGCCGGAAAGGATCCGGCAAGAACTGTTTTGCATATACCCATAGAATTACTAAAATATCATATCATAAAACGGCGCGGATTTCAACAGTATTTTCGATATTTTTGTATCTTTTTGCTTGGAAAACCATAATTTTTGTGCTTTTATCTGAATTTTCCCGGTTCGGTTGACAAAATTTGCGGTATTTTGTCTTTTTTCGTAATCGATGGTTGACATTATCTTAAATTTATGCTATAATTGTATAAACTTTTATATTGAGGTTTTCTCTGATACGGATAGCTTGTCCGGTTTGTGATCCTCGCACGGAAAGGATGCGGAATTTTGAATAACAGCTCAAAAGAACTTGATTTTGCCGAATTGCTGTCGGTGTTCTGGAAACATAAGGCAATTATCGTGATACTTGCGGTCTTGGCGGCGTTTGTCAGCTATTTTTACGTATATTATTCGGTTCCTATGTACGAATCAAGCGGCGTACTCTATGTCTCCAACAAAGAGGTGAACCACGAAGAAGAACTCACTGCGGCGGCATCGGCCGCGTCCATGAAATCAAGCGATATTACCGCCTCCCGTTCGCTTGTTACCTCTTATCTTGAAATCTTGAAAACCAATGATTTTCTTGAAAAAGTCAGCTCTGACCTCGGCGGAGCTTATACACCGAAAGAGATAAAGGGCATGTTGTCCATGTCCTCGTTGAATGAAACCGAACTTCTTTCGGTAAGAGCCGTTTCGCCCGATCCGAAAGCCTCGTATGATGTGGTAAGCGCTGTTTTCAAACATGCGCCGGAAACACTTATTTATGTTTTTGACAGCGGCAGCGCCAAAGTGGTCGATTCTCCCCGCATGCCGCAAAAGCCGATCAGCAAGGGACTTGTCAGAAAAACGGTGCTCGGTTTTGCAATCGGCGCGGTGCTCGGCTGTGCTATTGTTTTTCTTATGCATTTCTTTGATAACAAAGTCCACAAAGCATCGGATCTTACACAACGCTATCAGCTTTCCGTTCTCGGCGAAATCAGGAGGTAAACAGAATGACGCAGAATAAAACGCGCAAAAAAATCTCGGAGAATTCACTCATTCTGAACGATTCTTTTGCTGATTTTGCACGTACCGAATCGTATAAATCCATCCGTACCAATATTATGTTTTCTTTACCCAAATCGGATGAGGGCAAGGTCATTGTGATAACCTCCTCTATCCCGAACGAGGGAAAAACCACAAACAGCATCAATCTTGCCGTAACGTTTGCCCAAGCCGGCTTGCGGGTGGCTTTGGTTGATTGCGACCTTCGCAAGCCGCGTGTCAACCGCTATTTGAAATTGGAGCTTACGGCAGGCGTGTCCAACTATGTCTGCGGCTATGCGGAATATGAAGACATCCTGCAAAAGAACATCAAGCAGGGCGTTGACCTCATCACGGCCGGTGAAATTCCGCCGAACCCGGTGGAAATTCTTACCTCCGAACGCTTTGCCGCTTTGATTGAACGGTTGAAAACGGAATATGACTATATTTTTCTCGATACGCCGCCGGTTTCGGTTGTAACCGATGCCGTTGTTGTTTCCGCTGTGGCGTCGGGCGTTGTGGTAGTTGTAAAAGCAGATTATACCGTTTACGATATGCTTGATAACACCATGGAAAGCCTTGCAAAGGCAAATGCAAAGGTGCTTGGCTTTATCCTCACCAACACCGAGGGAAAAGGGAAAAATTACCGGTACGACCGCTATCGCTATCAGTATTATAACAAGGGGTAAAAAGGTGCGGATAAAAAATCGCGGATTTTGGCTCTTTTTTGCGCTTATTGTTTTGCAAAGCATTTTTATCTGGGGGAACTCCTTTGTGCCGCCGGACGATTCCGGCGCATTCAGCGGTGGAATCATGCAGTTTTTCAAGAGTTTTCTCGACCCGTCCGACCGCATAGATCCGGAATTTTTCCATCACATTGTCCGCAAAACGGCGCATTTTACGGAATTTTTTCTATTGGGTGCGCTGTATACCGGTTTGCGTGCGAAAATGACGGAACCGTTTCGCAAGGCTTTTTTTCTTTTGCCGCCTTTTGCCGGACTGCTAACAGCGGTTTTGGATGAATTTATCCAGGCTTTTACCGGAAGAGGAAGTTTGGTAACGGATGTGGTTCTTGATTTTTGCGGCGTTCTGACGGGAGTCTTGCTTGCAAGTCTTTATGTTTGGCGCCGGAAACAAAAAACAATAAAAAACACAGAGCAGTAGGCTGTTTGCGTACCGCTCTGTGTTTTTGCTTTATCCTGCAAATGGGAAAATGCAGGACAAAGTGATTTGTCGCAATGTTTTACCGTGGGGCATGGATAGGCATTGTGGCTCTATGTGAAATCTTGTTCATGAAGTATTATAGCACCATATTTTTCAAATGTCAATAGTTGCGCTGAAAATTATTTCAGTGAAACTGTATGTATTGATTTGTGTGTCACCTATATAATACATAGTAATACTATTATATTAGAGGTGACTCCATGCAAAAAGACCAGATTCTTAACGCTGCTTTTGGTGAAAGAGTAAAAGAAATTCGTTTAAAAAGAAATATTTCGCAAGAGGGTTTAGCCGAACTGATAGACGTTTGCAATGGAGCTCATATTTCCAACATTGAGCGCGGCTTATACGGTGTATCTTTGCCGCGTTTGGTTGCTATTTGCAAAGCGTTGCATGTCAGTGCCGATTATCTTTTATTCGGCGTTTCGCCGGACACAGTGGAAACCGAGTTTCACGATGCGTTTGGCAAGCTGTCGCCGGAGCAGGCGGCCGGGCTTTCCGATATTCTGCATGCCTATTTCAGGGCCTGCGGCGTAGAGTGAAAGTATGCCCCTTGTAAAGGGGGGAACGCGGCTTTTCTTAGAAGAAAAAGCCGAGCAAAAGAATTTTGATTTTGGCGCCCTGCGTCACGAAATGTTCTGTGACGCAGGGCGGCTTTTGCTTTTCCGGAAATGCCCGGAAAGAACGCTTTTCGTTTCACGAAAAGCAAGAAAAGAGACGATTTTTAGTTACTTTTTCGTTTGTACGAAAAAGTAACTAAAAGGGACGTTTTTATGTTCTTTTTGCTTCTGCAAAAAGAACCAAAAAGCAGCTGCTCGGACGCGTCAAAAGTTGCCGGTGGCAAGTTTTGGCGTGTCGGAGACCGCCGAAACAGGGAGTATTGTGAGCGGACGCGAACAAGACGACCATGTTTCAAGGAGTCGGCTTTGCCCTGCGACCTCGGTTCAAAATTTCGAGCGTGGAAGTTTTTACTAAACCGCAAGCTATGCGCTTTCAGGAAATCTTTATAGAAAATCGCCGTTTTGTGCAATATAGCTCGGAGTATTTTGAACCGGTGCGAGACGGCGGTTTTACTGCGCAAGGATTTGTGGGTGTTTATATAAAGGCAAACTTTGATTTGGGTAGACAGTAGGTTATGTGTTTCAGGAAATGGGGCGTTTGGTAGGAATTTGTTTTTGTGAGAACAGAAAGCTGCTTTTTGAAATAAGGAAGTTTGGTGAGAGAGTGCAAAATTCCGGCTTACTGCATATATGCAAACCACAGATTTACACTAAACTTTTCTTTTGCCCACATCGACTTCATATACCCACCGCAGCAAAGATAACGTGCAATTTTTCTCTTCATCTATCGTTTTCGGCGGCAAGCCCGCACTGCAACTTCGATTTTTCGTAAAATCCGATTCTGCGTCTTATCAACAGTCTCCCTTTTTCACCGGTTCAAAACATGGCCGTGCTTGTTTGCGGTACTAATAAGCTTTTGCAAAAAATCTTAACGCGCTGAACCTTTCAAATGTTAGCAAAAAATTCACCGCACGGGTTTTGAACCGCACTCCGGGAGTCCAGAGGGCCACAGCCCTCGGTCTGCTTTTGGTTACTTTTCGCAGAGGCGAAAAGTAACGGAAAAACGTTCCTTTTTATTACTTTTTCGTACAAGCGAAAAAGTAATATTAAAACGTCCTTGAGGGAGCTTGTGGCATGCCGAAAAAAGAACGTAAAAATTGTCCCTTTTGCTTACTTTTCGCAAAAAGTAACCCTTACAAGCATCGCCCTTTTTACAGCTTCTCCGTCAGATATGCCTGTAAGGCGTTCGCATTGGCATAATCCTCTGTCATAAGATATGCCTTTTCAAATATCTCATAATAGCCTAACGCCCGCTTTACCGATAAGCGCGCACATACTTTCCGGAAATCCTCTCTGTATGAACCGTATGCTTCACTTTCCGCACGTTCTTTCCGCACACGTCCTGCCGATAGCTTGTACGCACAGATATCCCCTGCCACAAGCATCAGAACCCGAAAAACAAGCTGGAGCTCCTCCCGTTTTTTCGGCAAACGCGCCATAAACGCCGTCGTTTCTCCCTTGTAGAATCCATAAGCTAACTGAAACGCATTCTCCAACGTCTCCGGCACAAGCGTGCGCACATCGGTATCCTCATACGTTTCTAAATACAGCCGTATACAGGCGCATTGCGCGTCGGTCGCCTTTGGAAACAGTTGCTTGGGATCCTCTCCGAATCCGCTCCGTTCCGGCGTCAGGACACATACGCGCGATAACACCGTCGGAAGCACAGCGCTCTTGGCCGATGCCGTTAATAGAAAGACCACGCCCTCCGGCGGCTCCTCTAATATTTTCAACAGCGCATTCTGAGAAGAGGCATTAAAATTTTCCACGCTCTCCAAAACGATCACGCGCCGCGCGGCTTCATTGGGAGACAAATAGGCGCTCTCGCGGACCTTGCGTACATCGTCCACCGAAACCTTGTCTTTCCCAAGCACCGATACATCCGGGTGTGTTCCGGCCTCCGTCTTTTTGCACGCACCGCATACGCCGCACGGACTGCCATCCTCTTTCGGATGTTCGCAAAGCAGTGCGCGCGTCAACAGCGACACAGCCTCCCGTGCTTCGCGGAGCACAGGCGTCACGATCAAATACGCATGCAGCGGCTTTTTTGCGTCAAAGCCGCGGATTTCTTTCAACTGTACGTCCGCCAAGGCCGTTTACACCTGCAAAAACGATTCGACATTCAGCACAAAAATCGTCGCACCGCCGGTCTGAACCTTAGCTGTGCCTGCCGTATCCGCACCGCCGAGCGCCGGATAGACGTTGGTCGGGACATACTGCGAATGCCGTTTGCTGTGCTGTGAAATCAGTTTTACAACACCGTCTACCTGATCGTCGTTCACGCCGGTGATAAAAGTGGTATTGCCGGACGAGAGAAAACCGCCGGTGGACGCGATCTTGGTCGAATGGTAACCGGCTTTGTTAAGCTCGGATGTCACGATCGGAGCGTCGTCGTTGTGAACGATTGCAAGAATCAGTTTCATAAATATCCTCCTTATCTGATACGATTTATAGTTAATCTATGATTTTGGAAAACGGTATACCGGTACACTTTAAACGCCGTTTTCTTTAACTATCTTGTTTATAGATATTTTGTTATTTTAATCCGAACAAAGCGGAATCCGCACTGAACGAATGGCATAACGCCGCCGCAAGCGCATCGGCTGTATCGTCGGGATGCGGCTCTTTTTTTAGATTCAACAGCCGCGTCACCATATACATGACCTGTTTTTTATCCGCTCGGCCGTTTCCGACCACAGCCTGCTTGATCTGCAAGGGCGTATACTCAAAAATCGGAATGCCGTTCTGTGCGCAGGCAAGCAAGATCACGCCTCTTGCCTGACAAACGTTGACCGCCGTTTTTTCGTTAGTGTTGAAATACAGCTTTTCGATCGACACCGCCTGCGGATGCGAACGCTTGATTAACTCATCAATGTTCGCGTATATTTCGGCAAGGCGGAATTCCGTCTTTTCACCAGCCGGTGTAAGAACCGCGCCGTATTCAAGCGCCTGATACCGGCCGCGGAACGCATCGATCATACCGAAGCCAACCGTAGCAAGACCGGGGTCAATTCCCATAATGATCACTTGTAATACCCCTTTTTCCGGTCTGCAAAGCAGACTTGTTCCGCTTTTCCTGTGAATAAAGAATTATACCACATTTTTAACCTTTTGTCAATTCCGAATTATGGGATTCCGGCGCCGTTTTCTGTCGGTTTTGATCGATAATGCGCTTTTTTCCGGTTTCTATTTCTCTTTGCCTAATCCGTGAACCGTGCGGAAAACATTGGAAATAAGGGTTCCCAGTCCCTCGGTTTCCCTTTCTTCGTCCACTACGCGATCCGGCGTGCCGCGAAAGAGTTCGTAAAACACCTCGGCAAGCGTTTTTCCGTCCGGGGTGTTGATGTAAAAACGCGCGGTTTCACCGTCAGAGAGCGCTTCCAGATACACGTCAAGCGCCTTGTGTTCGGGGCAAAGTATGTCAAGCGGTTCAATTGTGCGCATGGCCGCCGCTTCGGGCGTTTCTCCGGTGTACAGCGTCTGCGGACAGTCGTGATAGATCACCGTATTCGGGAAATACATGGCGCCTGCCCGTTCAGCGCAGGCACGGACAATGCGGTTCAAGCAAAAGGCACAGGACTGCTCTCTGTCATTTTTGCGTCTCTTGGCGTTCAGATAATTGTTGTAATACTGCATGGTCACTTTCCTTTCCGTTATTTGGTTCAGACGCAGCAAGTATCCGTTCGGCAAGAGCATTATACTCGTGCTGTTTCGCCGCTTCTTTGTTTTTACGCACTGCGGATGTTCTGTGTGTAAGCGGAATTTTCCGGTTTTTTCGCGAAAGACGCAGTAATTCGCGCGCTGTTTCATTTTCGGCTGCCGCCAAAATATTGGCATACAAAAGCGGCGTTTCCGCCTGTATTTTTGTAACGCCCAACGCACCGAACAAGAGAATCCGTCGGATCTTAGCGTCCGTAAGCGTTTTACAGCGAAGCGCCTGAACGGTTTGCTCATAATTTCCCGATGTCCGCACCGCGCGGTACACGGCATTTTCCAAGCCGCCCGTGTATTCGCACGTTCCGGCAAGCTGTTCCTTGGTTTTGGAAAGCAATAACAGATAGACCGCTTTCCGGAAATTTTCCGGCCGATAGTTTTCCAAGTGCGGCCAAGCCGAAAGATCCGGCAGAAAGGCAGAGGCACTGTCAAGATCGCCGCTCCGGGCGAGCGTCCGAACCAAGGAAGAAGAGGCAAAAACGCCGTTCGGCGCACCTTTCCGGTCAACGGAACGCGCAAGCGCCACCGGAATCAGATCGGCCGACTGCCGCCTGATTGCCTTGATATACTCAATTCCCAGAATATCGTTCGGGTTTTCGCTGACAGCGGCTTTTTCACCGAAGTATCTGCGAAGAATAAGACTTCTTGCGCGGATATAAGAGGTCTCGGGATGTTCTTTTTGATATACCTGTATACTTTTCAAGAGTTCTTTCTCGCACAAAGCCGCCGCAAGTTCCGATAGAAGTCCGACATCGGCGCATTCCGAACCAAACGCAAGATGCGAACACATACCGCACGCATCGAGAAGCCGCACGCCGGTTGCGGCAAATTTTTCCGCCGTCATACAAGAATAGGGAAACGGAATTTCGAGAACCACCGACGCGCCGTAGGTGACAGCGCTTTGGGCCCGTACCGCTTTGAGTGCGCACGCCGGTTCGCCGCGCTGTACGAAACTGCCGCTCATCGCGCACACGGCAGGCATATCCAGCGTTTCACGTATCTGTTTCAGTTGGTAGGCGTGTCCGTTATGAAACGGATTGTATTCACACACCACGCCGCAGGCTTTCTTTTGGAGAGTACCGGTTGCTTCGATCACACGTTCCTCCCTTATCCGATTTTTTCAGATTGACAGTTTTTATCGGGAGCGGTTTTCGCCCGAAACACCCCAAGGGTTTCTGCCACAGTCTGTTTATATCTATACATATTATAGTATAACATGTAAATATTAAGAATCCTCCAAAAAAGTTAATATTTTTTCAAACATTATTTGAGCGAATGTGATATACTATATTTGGAAGAAGTTTTCCCGATTGTACAAAAACCAAATTACGACAGGAGGAACACAGTATGAAAAAGATCATTTATTTAATCGGCGCATTTGTAACGACAGCCGCCATTATCGGCGCGATTGCCGTTATGCTCAACAAGCTCAAAATTTCGCTCTCCATCGAGGGAATCGACGACACGCTTGACGATGAGGAAAAAGGCGACATCGATTTATCCATAGAGAACGAAGCAAGCCACAAAGAGGCTGAAAAAGAAGCCGACGAAACGGAAAAGTCCGTTGAGGAAGAGCTAAGCGCCATGGATGAAGAGGAAAACGGCGTCGATCATGATATTGATGTCGAAATTTCCGAAGAATAACGGCAAGAGCTTCATGCCCTTGCAGATTCGACCTGCTTTTCCTTAAAGAAAAGCAGGTCGAAATTTTTTGATTGAAACAATGCAAATGCAGTCATCTTGCGCAAAAGCAGAAAAATTCACATCTATATGCTATTCTATAAATATGATCCCCGACAAAAACTCTTTTCCAATCGTTATATCATATAGAAGGAGTCAGCCATGCCAGAGATAGCGGCCGAAAACGGCTTTAAAGAATTCTACGAGCGGAATTACAAAACGGTATACCGCATTTGCTTTACCTATATGAAAAATAAATCCGAAGCCGAAGACTGCACCGAGGACGTTTTCGTCAAGGTTTTGACCGGAAATTTTACGTTTAACGACGAAACGCACGAAAAAAAGTGGCTGACCGTTACTGCAATCAACCTCTGCAAGGATCGTTTGAAGCATTGGTTCCGGCGCATGGTCTCCCCCATTGAGGATGCCGGGGAAATCGAAAGCGACCCGCCCGCCGAACCGGATGAAACATTGGAAATTGTAAAAAAACTTCCGACCAAATACAAAGATGTCATCTACTTACATTATTACATGGACTATAAGACCGCATTTTTCACCGGCTCATACCGCACGGATCGCCCTGCCGCTTGCGGCTTGCATTTGTATTGTGGTTCTTGGTGTGACACGCTTTTTGCCGGGGAATGTGCCGGATGATACGCGGTTTGACGATCCGCCGGTCTTAGCAGGAAACCCCTATGCCGAAGCCGAAAGCGCGGCGGATTTTTTGACGATCGGAATTACGTTAGACACGCCGCTTGACGCAGAAAACAAACACTATGCCGTGATCGGCGGCGAGCTTTGCGAAGTGGAATTCACGTATTCCGGTCATAACTATACGCTTCGTGCCGCAAAGGATGGCGATCCGTCCGGCATAAACGGTCAAAAGCTGTCCGAAGAACCGGTTGAAAACGGCGGCAACGCTTCCCTCGTCACGCTTCGAGTGGAGGGAACCGGCGAATGTTGCCTGATTCTCTGGTCGGAAGAGGATGTCTTTTATTCGCTTGCCAACACCGATGGAGTGGCCGCCGATGAGGTGCGCGCAGTGTTTGAAAAAATAATTCAATAAATTTTGATTTTTTCCCGACAATTTCTTTGCAAGAATCGTTATACGTATGGAAGCATAAAAAACTATCCGCTCGCGCCGTTCGATACGATAACAGCGTACTATAAAGCTGACCACAGCGTAAGCTATAACAACGGCGCATATGTCTCCGACTCCATCTATGAGCGGAAATACCTTGACGGGAGCGATCAATACGCGGCTTTTCTGAACTCAAATCAGGCTCAGACAGTTATCCGGGGCAGCGGCAAAGGAAACCTGCTTATCGTCAAGGATTCTTATGCAAACACTTTTGCACAGTTCGTGGCTGACGAATACGCCGAAGTGCATCTGATCGACCCAAGATTTTACCGCGGCAGCATTTCGGAATATACCAAAGAGAACGGCATTGATGAGGTATTAGTGGTTTATAATATTCCGAATTTTGCGATAGATACAGCGATCGGCGGCATTTCGTGATTTTTCGCCGGAATTTTATAAAAATAATGAATCTGACTCCGTTAAAATATCGAAAAGCCCTGCTCAAAAAAGGAGTTCATGCATAAAACGCCGCAAACCAGACACACTATAACCGGACAAAAAACGTGTATCGGTTTTTCGTCCGAATTTGTGTAAATGCAAGGAGGACACCCCATGTCACCCAAGGAACTTCTTTATATTGAAGACGCACTCGGCCATGAAAAGCAGATGAAAGACTGTCTTGCCGGTTTTGCCGGACAAGTGCAGGATGCAGAGTTGAAGAATTTCATTCAAGATCTCTGCACCAAGCATCAGACAAGTTTTGACAAGCTGTACGGCTTATTGAACTGATTAGACAAGGAGAAACAAAATGGACGACAAGATTATCATGGACAATATCCTAACTTCCACCAAAAGTGCGTGCGACCTTATGATGCACGGAACGATTGAATCCGCCACTCCCAATGTGCACACCGCGTTTTCGCAGATTTTAAACGACACGTTATGCATGCAGAACGAGATTTACGCCAAGATGACGCAAAAAGGCTGGTATCCGACGCAAAATGCAGAACAGCAAAAGATTGACGCGGCCAAACAGAAGTTTTCCGCCTCCAAGTAACCAAGCGGCTTATACAACGCACTCCAAAGACCCGACAGCGAAATCGCTGTCGGGTCTTTAATTGCAGGGCGGCTTTGCCGCCTGCCGATGCTCACGCTCCCGCGTGTGTGGCAGTCCCGGCAGGGACTGCCGGGGAGTAGTGCTTTTCCGGAAAAGCTCGGAAAAGGGCTCTTAGAAAAGCTTGACTTTTCCCGAAAAGCCAGCAAAAGGGGCATGCCTTTCTTTTCCGGAAAGATATGGAAAGAGTGCTTTTCGGTTCCCGAAAAGCACTAAAAGGGACGGTTTTGGTGTTGCTTTTCGCCTCCTTGAATTTACAATGTAAGTGCAAGCAAAAAAAAGGATGGACAC
>ERZ857757.432-NODE-432-length-44737-cov-10.143123_pt1 | contig 44737 bp, 48 predicted proteins | sample MGYA00519764_ERZ857757 | MGnify/ENA primary metagenome ERZ857757 (study PRJEB31778, sample SAMEA3449359) | human gut metagenome | biome: human gut; feature: human-associated habitat; material: faeces | place: United Kingdom | collected 2010/2012 ...
TCATGCGGTATCTAACTGATTAACAAATGAACAAAGAGACTGTGGTTGGAGCCTTCCTAAAACCATCAAGTGGTAGGAGAAATAAAACCAATCCACAGCATCTTATATATCATAGTCGAACCTACAGAAGAGGTAAAGAATGGACTATGACCTAATAGTTGTAAAGACCTTGGAGAGGGTCTATAAAAACTACTACTATATAATACGAGGTGAGTATGTGGCAATCATGGGAGAGTCCGGCTCAGGAAAGACGACACTTTTAAATATTCTCGCGGCACTTGATAAGCCGACAGCGGGAGAGGTACTCTTAAATGGAAAGAACCTTGTCTCATTGAAGGAAAAGGAGATATCTGCCTTCAGACGTGAGCATCTGGGCTTCGTATTTCAGGATTTTAATTTGCTTGACAATTTTTCACTGAAGGACAATATCTTTTTACCGCTTGTGCTGTCAGGTGTGGACTATAGGGATATGGAAAAAAGGCTTGCACCTATAGCTTCGCTGCTTGGAATTGAAAAGCTGCTTAATAAATATCCATACGAGGTGTCAGGAGGACAGAAGCAAAGGGCAGCAGTGGCACGTGCGATAATAACAAATCCTGAATTAATTTTGGCTGATGAGCCAACAGGAGCACTGGATTCAAAGGCAACAGATAGTTTGCTTAGGCTGTTCAACAGGATAAACGAGGAAGGACAGACCATTCTCATGGTGACACACAGCACAAAGGCTGCAAGTCATGCCAACAGGGTGCTTTTCATAAAGGACGGTCAGGTGTTTCATCAGATTTACCGTGGCAATCTTACAAATGACGAGCTCTATGTGAAGATTCAGGATGCACTTATGCTGATTACGACAGGTGGTGAGAAGCATGAATAAAATATATAGCAGGCTGGCATTTACAAATATAAAAAATAATAAGACTCTCTATATGCCTTACATTATATCGGGAATGGTCATGATAGCCATGTTTTATGTGATGATGTTTTTAAACAACTCAAAGGGACTTGGAAAGGTGCCGGGTGCGGAGATATTGGTGGATATAATGGGGCTTGGATGCGGAATAATAGCGATTTTTTCATATATATTTCTGTTTTATACAAACAGCTTTATCATCAAAAGGCGCAAGAAAGAGGTAGGAATATATAATATTCTTGGCATGGAAAAACGTCATATCGCGAGAGTTTTGATAATTGAGACACTTACCGTAGTACTCGCAGCAATAGTATCTGGAATTATAGCCGGGATTTTATTTTCTAAGCTGATGATTATGTTTCTTTATAGAATTATAAATATTAAAGCACAAATTAATTTCGCTGTATCTACTAGCGCTGTCGTAAATACAATAATTATTTTTGGAGTGCTGTATTTTCTCACTCTCATCTATAACCTGATGCAGGTGAAGCTTGCTAATCCGATAGAGCTGCTTCGCGGGGGCAATGTCGGTGAGAAAGAGCCAAAGAGCAAATGGCTTATCACTATAATCGGACTAGGCTGTCTTGCCGGGGGATATTATATTGCGATTACCACAAAGAGCCCTCTTCAGGTGCTTTCACTGTTCTTTGTCGCAGTGCTGCTTGTCATCGTCGGAACGTATCTTTTATTTATTTCAGGAAGCATTGTGATACTTAAGGCACTCAGGAAAAACAAGAAGTTTTACTATAATAAAAAGCATTTTGCGGCGGTTTCAGGAATGATTTACAGAATGAAGCAGAATGCGGGCGGACTAGCGAGTATATGCGTACTTTCCACAATGGTGCTGGTGGTTGTTTCCACAACCGTGAGCATGTATGCGGGCATGGAGGGAGAACTTAAGCAGAGATATCCTTCGGATATCAGTGTATATAGCTGGTATAAGGAAGTGCCGGCTGATGTGAATCTGGATGATGCACTTAAAGAAGCTGCTGCAGATTCGGATAAAATAATAGCTGATTCTGCTTGTAATGTTAAAGACAGCAAAAGCTACACTTATTTTAGCTGGACAGTGTTTAGAAAGGGGACAGAGTTTAAGCCGGTATTAAGTTACGATAACGATATTTCCCTGTTGTATTTTGTCACAGGAGATGAAATTGATAAGATGGAGACCGGCTTTAAAAAGAGTCTGAATAAAAAAATCCCACAGCTTGATACCGGTTCGGTGGCTGTTTATGGAACGGAAAAGTTTAATGGCGATATAATTAATCTGTTGGGCAAAGAATTTAAAGTGGCTGCGGCAGAAAAAACTGCTGTAAGTAAAGACAGCTATATGTCCTCTATGTATAGTGGTGTGTACTATGTAGTGGTAGACAGCAAGGCAACACTTGCAGAGATATTTAACCTGAACAGCTTGCTGGGAGAGGATAGTGTGCCGACTATGCTCAACAATGAAATTGATTATAATCTGTATGGCAGCAGTGAGGATAAGCTTGCTGTGGCAAAGGCTCTGGATAAGCATTTTGAGGAAAATAGTGTAAAATCAGATGTGTCAGGCTTCTATGAGGAAAGCCGTGATGCAAACAGAAAACAGATTTATGTATTGTATGGTGGACTGTTCTTTATCGGAATATTCCTTGGAACGATGTTTCTTATGGTTACTGTGATGATTATTTTCTATAAGCAGATTTCAGAGGGCTATGATGACAAAGCACGCTATGAGATTATGGAGAAGGTGGGCATGAGCAATGACGAGGTGAAGAAATCCATTACTTCACAGGTGCGTATGGTATTTTTCCTGCCGATTATCCTTGCAGCGTGTCATCTTGCAGCAGCATTTCCTCTGCTTCGCAGACTGCTTGTCATGTTCAATCTTACGGATGTTAAGCTTATTGTGATCTGTATGGTTGCTACGCTTTTTGTGTTTATGGTCATATACTATATTGTTTTCAAGATTACTTCGAGAGCATACTACAGGATTGTGGGAAACCAGATTTAGGGGTTTCATATGAATTATGAATGCGCTATAATAGGACATAGCAATGATGCATAAGAATATAGAGCGAGAGGAACAAGCAGTATGAGTATGACAGAAACAATTAAACTATACGACAGGGATGCATATGCCATAGAGTTTGAGGCAGATATTATATCCTGTGAGCCGAACAAGGCAGATGATAAGCAGTTTGATATAATATTAAATCAGACTTTATTTTTCCCGGAGGAGGGCGGACAGAGCCCGGACATGGGAATACTTGGAGGCTTTAGGGTCGTTGATGTGCAGATTAAGAATGGAGTCATTACTCATACGGTGGATATTTCCGCAGGTGATTGCTGCATAATGGGCAAAGAAGAGGCTCAGAAAGAAAAGAAGACTGATGGACAGATTACAGGTATGGAGTGCGCTTCTGAGAAAGTAGAGCTTGCAGCAGGCGTCCACGTACATGGCAAAATAGACTGGCAGCATCGTTTTTATAATATGCAGCAGCACAGTGGAGAGCACATTTTTTCGGGAATTGTCCACCGCAGGTTTGGTTTTGAGAATGTGGGCTTTCATCTGAGTGATTCTGTAGTGACAATGGATTTCAGTGGAGTGATTTCACCGGAGGATATAGCAGAGGTGGAGCATGAGGTAAATGTAGCCATTTCAAAAAATATTCCGATAGAGGTGACATATCCGTCAAGGGATGAGCTTGCGCAGCTGGAGTACAGAAGTAAAATCGAGATTGAAGGACAGGTCAGAATAGTGACAGTGCCGGGGTATGATGTGTGTGCATGCTGTGCGCCGCATGTGAAGCGCACCGGCGAGATTGGCATGCTTAAGGTTATGAATTATCAGAATTATAAAGGAGGCGTCAGAATCAGCATCCTTTGTGGTTTCAGGGCACTGGAGGCATTCAGACAAAAGTGCGACATCATCTCAGAACTCATGGGGATATTTACCACAAATCAGGAGGCTATTGTGGATAACGTCACAAAGCTTAAGGCCGTAAACCAGTCACTTAAGTCAGAGCTTGGCACTGCAAAGTCAGCGCTTTTGGATTATAAGGTAGCAGAGCTTCCTGCTGATACGGACAATGCAGTATTGTTTGAGGACGGCATTGATACGAATACAGCAAGAAATTGCGTCAATGGTCTTGTGGAGAAATATAGTGGCTTTAGTGCATTTTTTACAGGAAATGATGAGGCGGGCTATAGCTTTATTATCGGAAGCAAGAATGCAGACTGCAATACAGTTGCCGCAGCACTGAGAAATAAGCTGGGTGCCAGAGGCGGTGGTAAGCCGGTTATGGTGCAGGGCTCTGTCAAGGCAGCAAAGAGCGAGATTGAGGAAGTGCTAAAAGAGGTGCTTTAACTTTTTGAAAATATAGTTTGTGGGACGGATTAAGAGCACAAAGGCGGTTTCAGGACATTGCATCCTGAAACCGCTTTTATTGTAAAAATCATATCCAAAGTTAATTATTTGTTAGATCTTCTCCAAATGTGCATCTTCTCAGCCTCTTTGATGAGCTCATCACGAAAATCAGGATGAGCAACTGAGATGATTGCCTCTGCCTTCTGCCATGTAGAAAGACCCTTTACATTTACCATACCATACTCTGTAACGATATAGTGAGTGTTGGCTCTTGTGTCAGTAACGACAGAACCCTCTACAAGAGTAGGACGGATACGTGAGTGAACTACGCCCTGCTTGTCGGTGAAAGTTGAAGAGCAGCAGATAAAGCTCTTTCCACCGTTTGACATATAAGCACCGAGAACGAAATCAAGCTGTCCGCCGGCACCACTGATGTGCTTTGTGCCTGAGCTCTCTGAGCTGATCTGTCCGAAAAGGTCAAGGTCTACACAGTTATTGATTGAGATGAAATTGTCAAGTGCGGCAATATTCTTGATATCATTTGTGTAGCTTACCGGTGCACTCATGAGCTCAGGATTCTCATCGAGGTAATCGTACATCTTCTTGGTTCCGGCACCGAAGCCGTAAGCCTGACGATAACGGTCGATGTTTTTCTTTGCTCCTGTGATTTTTCCGGCCTTTGCGATGTCAACGAATGCGTCAACGTACATCTCTGTGTGGACACCGAGATCCTTGAGGTCTGACTCAGCGATGAGTGAGCCTACTGCGTTTGGCATTCCGCCGATACCGAGCTGGAGACAGGCACCGTTTGGAATCTGGTCAACGATAAGCTCTGCAACCTTCTTGTCTACATCTGTTGCAGGGCCACCGGCACCAAGCTCTCCGATTGCAGGGTTGTCACCCTCAACAATGTAAGAAACCTGTGAAATATGTACATTGGCCTCTGAACCGCCGTGACAGCGAGGCATGTTTTCATTGACCTCAACGATGATTTTCTTTGAAGTCTCGCATACAGCACCGAGGTGAGATGCGTTAGGACCAAAGTTGAAGTATCCGTGTGAATCCATCGGTGCAACCTGGAACATAGCGACATCGTCAGGTGTTGTTGAATCTCTATAATAACGAGGAAGCTCTGAGTAACGGATTGGTGAGTAGAAAGAACAGCCTCTCTTGATAAGCTTTCTCTCATAACCGCCCATGTGCCATGAGTTCCATGTGAAATGCTCGCCGGCATCCTCACGCTCGAAAATGGCAAGTGGCTTAAGCAAAATACCACCACGTACATTGACATCCTTAAGTTCATCAGTTCTTCTGGCAAGTGCCTTGTCAAGGGCATCAGGTGTGCCTGTGCACCAGCCGTAGTCAACCCAGTCGCCTGATTTGACAATCTTTACTGCCTCATCTGCTGAGACAAGTTTCTGCTTGTACTCTTCTAAAAAGCTCATAAAATCCTCCTTAGATACCTAAAATGATAGTAGCAAAAAGCTACGTTAAAAAAATAACAAACCCTATAATCTCTATATTAGCACTTTAGAGAGGATTTTACAAGTTGGTAAATGCTGGTAGAGACTTTTATATATCGGCATGTTTTGCAGAAATATTTGTGTATTGTAAATATTGCCGGGATTTCATATAATTGAAATGGAATGTTGACAGATAAACTTATTTCTAAAGGCTATAGAATTTCAGATAAACTGTATAATCAGATTTTAGCAAGGAATAATGAAGTAAATTAGAAGAGGAACAAACATGGAAAATCATACAATTGTAACACTGAAAAAAGGCGAAGGACGCACTATAAAAGCAGGCGGCGCATGGATTTTTGACAATGAAATAGACACAATCACAGGCACCTTTACGAACGGAGACATTGTTGTGGTGCACGATTTCGACGGATATCCGATGGGGCGCGGCTTCATAAACCAGAATTCAAAAATCCGTATCAGAATGATGACAAGAAAAGCAGACCAGCTGATTGATGACAATTTCCTCAGGATGAGAGTGCAAAATGCCTGGGATTATCGCAAGCAGGTGATGGCAGGAGGCAATGATAATGTGCCTGATTTAAACTGCTGTCGTGTGATATTTGGCGAGGCTGATTTCCTGCCGGGTATCACAGTGGACAAGTACGCAGATGTGCTTGTGGTGGAGTGTCTTGCACTTGGAATGGAGCAGTTTAAGGTGAAAATCGTTGAACTGTTAAAGGAAGTGCTGGCGGCGGACGGAATAAATATTCGTGGAGTATACGAGCGCAGTGATGCAAATGAGCGCAAAAAAGAAGGTCTTCCTAAGGTAAAAGGCTTTATAGGAGCCGAGTTTGACACAAATGTGGAGATAGTAGAAAACGCAGTTCACTATATGGTCGATGTGGAAAATGGACAGAAAACAGGCTTCTTCTTAGACCAGAAGTATAACAGGCTTGCTATGCAGCGTATCTGCAAGGGGAAAAGAGTGCTCGACTGCTTCACGCACATGGGCACATTTGCTCTCAATGCAGGAATTGCGGGGGCAAGTGAGGTCACAGGACTTGATATATCAGAGTATGCGGTTAAGCAGGCTACAGAAAATGCGAAGAGAAATAATCTCTCAGACACAGTGAAGTTTCGCGTTGCAAATGTGCTGGATGAGCTGCCACGGCTCGCTGCAGATGGTGAAAAATATGATGTAGTCATTCTGGATCCTCCGGCATTTACAAAGTCGCGTGAGGCCACCAAAAATGCGATAAAGGGCTACCGCGAGATTAACATGAAGGGACTTAAGCTTGTTAAGGATGGTGGATTTCTGGCTACCTGCTCATGCTCTCATTTCATGACTCAGGAGCTGCTTGCAAAAACGGTCAAGGAAGCGGCAAAGGCCACTCACAAGAGGCTGCGTCAGGTGGAGTTCCGCACACAGGGACCGGATCATCCGATACTGTGGGCCAACTCAGCTAATGTACCGGAGTCGTATTATCTTAAGTTTTTCATTTTCCAGGTCGTTGATGAGAAGTAGATGACAGAAAGTGGCGGAAATGCTTGATTTACAAGGGCTGGAAGGTATTTAGTGATTAGCTTGCAAACTTTGTAAAGTATCGCAAAATATCGTATCACAGTGGTATAAAATGTTAAGAAAAATGGTAAGTCTGAGTGGTAAGCACCTGAAATGTAGCGAGTGGTAAGCTTATGGGGAAAACGGTATGTTCTATTTGAATGATAATGAGGAACTAACCACACGTAGCTTTCTTTTTCAAATAAGAGATGATATTATTATGGTGGAAAGAAAAACGACTTACTAAAAGTTACAAATACATACGGAATGACTACGGTATTGAGACTTTTTTGAAAAGAAAGTTATAATATTATTATCATGGAAGTAATGAACAGAGCGTGATCGAGATAATGTGCAACGAAACGCATATCGTAAACTCTCCATGGTCTATACATAGAATACTATTTGTGTTTGGGTAGTTTTATAACGAAATATTTATTTAAAAGTTAACAAATTATTTATTGTGATTTTTCTATTTTTTGTATATAATAGGTTAACAAAATAAATATTCAAGAAAATAAAATAAGTATGGGTATAATTTATCAGAAAAGATATACTGATTATGAAGGAGGGAGAAATATGTACGCAAATTTGGATAAACAATTGAAAAGAAATAATTATCTTCCTTATATTAGTAAAAAGAACGATGAGGTACAAATGATAATTTCTCATGAGATTACGGTACAATTAGGGCGTGAGATGAGAAAGATGTCGCGTACACTTAGCAGAACTATTTTGGAGGGATTAGATATTGAACACAGAAAATAGTAAAGAAACTGAAAAGGTAAGCGCAGATAAGTCCGCAGATGAAAAATTTGAAGATGCAGTGATTAATGATGTAATTGAAAAAGTTCCAGAAGAAGATCGGCATGAAGTAAAGAAAATGATGACTATGTCAATGCAGATGGGAAGAGTAATGTCCGCGTCTCCAGAAATGGAACTAATGAAGAAAATGACTTCCCAAAATATAGATACATTTCTAGAAGGGCAGAAGGCTGCAATGGAGTATGAGTTTAAAGAGTCTAGGGAGAACAAAATTTTCTTGGAATAGTAGTCCTGCTTTTTATGATATTTATTATTGTACTTGTTTTTCTTTTAGGAGATAAACCAGACATTTTGGAAAAAGTACTATATACAATTGGAGGGTTGATTGTAGGTGCTTTTGGTGGTTATGGGTTTGGAAAAACAAAAAGGAATGATGAGTAAAAATGATTCATCTATAAGCAGAAATGGGGAATCAAAAGTTTAGTGGGACCAAAAGTTTTTTAGGGACAATCAGTAGGAAAAGACACTAAAATCGTTTGAGTTTTTAGAGTCTAGATAAAGTTGAATAAAAACGTTATCAGGCAGGTCTTTTGACCTGCCTGATCTGATGTTAATGTGTAACAAAATGTATATCTTCTAATTTTCAATATCAAAGTAAGCAACTGGATTATTTGTAGTTTTACATTTTTTAGGTCGTTGATGAGAAGTAGATAAGCAGTGATTATTATCATGGAGGTAATTTTTTATGAATATTACAGTTTATCTTGGGCAAATGAAGAAAATGACCCATGCTTACGAAAAGCAGTTGAGGAATAATGAATGGCAACATGGAGTGGTATAAGAAAAAAGTTGGAAACGGAATATCTGGCTCAAAGTCTGCAAGGTCATATTCAGTTTTATGCAACATCATATAGCAGGAGTCATGACCATGAGGGACGGGCAGCGATAAGATATGATGGAAAAGAAATCATCAAGAAATCATCAAGGGATGCTATTGGAACAATTGGGCGAAAGCAGGCATGTTTCCCAAAGACGAAAAATACGAGAAACGCATGAAAGTAGAAAATGCGTATATGGACGATACAGCTATAAAACTGGGTATTTTTGACCAACGCTGTTTTTATAATGCGTTTGCAGAGTTTGATAATCAAGATATTGAAACAAGCCTTAAAAGCGAAAATTTAATCGTAAAAATATTTGCTGTATTGGATAGACGAGTTGGTAAACGGAGATTAAAGATTATGAAAGAAACAATAATGGAAGAACCGGATACATTCCGGGAGTTTTATGCAATTCGAGTAAAAGCAGAAGGACTGTTATAAATTCAAGCTTGTAGAATTAAGATAATCTGAATTGTAGGAGAAAAGGATATGAGTTATTATGAATTAAATGTGCAAATGCCTAAATATTAGTTCAACCTCAATTCGTGAAGTTAAAAAGATCCTTGGGATTAAGGCCATAATGGAGAGAAAAATTATGATACGAGAAATTGAGAATAGAAGAAGTATAAGAAAATATAATCCATGAACTAATGCCTGAATGGGCATTTGCCATACCGGATGCTGAGAATACAGTCAGAATCATGCAGGAGGCTCCATGCCTCATAGCAGTGCTCAATACTAATCGGCACACACCATTTGCAAGTATTGAAAATGAGAAACGAATCGTTGAAATTTGTGATTCACTGTCCATAGGTGCGGCAATTGAAAATATGATTCTCACGGCAACGGGATATGGATTAGGTACCTTATGGATTGCCAATACTTGCTTTGCCTACAATGAGTTGATGGATTTTATCGGAACAGCCAGCCAGTTGACAGGAATTGTTGCTGTTGGCTTTGCCTATGAAGCTCCGGCTAAAAGACCAAGGAAACCATTGGAAGAAATCGTTGAGTATAGATAGGAAAATCGGATTGATCAAAATCTTTAATATAATGTGTTTGGCATTTGAAGTTTGGAAAGGTTGAAGTAAAAGGATGAATTTAGAAGAATTAAAGGAAGATTGTAGCCAAAAGCACGTAAAGTATTATATTAAATGCATAAAGAGTTAATCCTTATGCATTCTACACCGCTCGCGGTAGAGTTAAGAAATTAACTCTACCGCGTTTTTTAGTTGTAAAGAATGGGTGTAATACAAAGTGGCATTCGCTATAGGCACTATGTTAAAACACACACATTCACCGCACACACATTGTAACAAAAAACACAGTGGGTATGCAATAAAACACGGTGTTATGTGCCAAAAGTTGATTTACTAACATTTATAAGAAAGTGAGGACGCAAAATGAACACAACATCAACAGCATACTTCAGAAAAAGCGACAAATTATTCACCTCAACAGCTAGTGTGTATATTCCAAAGACGGAGTTCGCAGGAAGCAGTATTAAATGGTTTGATGACAGTAAGTTAATCAGAAAAAACAAGTAAAACTGTAAATCAGTTACGATTTTCAGAGAAAGGAGCCACTTATGGCAAAGAATATTTACGAGTATATTGGCAAAAAAGAGCTTTTCAGACGTGCGCAGAATGTAAGTTACATTGAACTGCCAAAAATAAAAGAACTGGTTTATTCAAAATATGAAGGCTGCGAGTGGCTTGAAAACGAAAAGATAACAATAAGGTCACAGGCTTGTGGAACATGGATACTTATACAGAATCGTAGAGAACATGAAGAAGAAATTCTGTGTGGGTACGATGGAGAAGGAAATTTCTCTAGACATTATGTGAATGGAAAAAATATAGCAGTGAAAGCAGACAACAAGTCAAGTGAACGACTTAAAATTTTGATGGAACTTGATTTGGATAATCTGCCTGAGCAATTACCGGATGAACTCAAGGGGATCAGAACTGTTTATTAAAAGGTTTTATAGCTGTGAAAACAGCAGAAAAGAGGTTTTATGATGTACAAAATAACTATCAGCAACTTAAAAGGTGGAGTAGGAAAGACAACTACAACAGTAAATCTTGCATATTCTTTTATGCAGCTTGGAAAGAAGATTCTTGTTGTGGATGCTGATCCACAGGCGAATGCAACGCCATTCTTTTTACCAAGAAAGACAGACCGGTCAATCAAAGATGTGTACCGGAATCCGGCACACGTAAAGAGAAGTATTTATAGAACCAGGTATGGCAATATTGATATAATACCGGGCAGCACAGAACTGGAGGAAGATGATGCATCACAGATTGATGTAATAAAAAAGGCACTGGATACCGTGGCAGACAGATATGATATATGCCTTATTGATACGAGGCCTGCCTTTGAGCAGCTGACTATTACATGTATTTGCGCAGCTGATTTGGTACTTACTCCGGTATGCCTGAATAAATTCTGTCGTGATAATTTATCAGTTGTAGATGAAAAGATAAATGGACTTAGATATATATATCCAGTTATGGATGGTGAGTTAATGGAGCCTGTATGTTCACCGGTATGGAAAGTATTTGCGACTATGGTGAATTCAAACAGAAGGGCACAAAGAGAGATTTATGAGGACCTTGTTGGCAGACATGATTATCCATTTCTTACAACATGTGTAAGTGCTTCGTCAGTAGTTGATAATGCCCTGTTGCTCTATAAGCCGGTAGCAAAACATAGAAAAAGTAATCCGGTAGCAAATGATTATCTGGAGCTTGCAAATGAGATTTTAGGCGTGAAAGAAGGTGAGTTCCATGGCTAAATTCGGAGCTGTATTTAACAGTGATGTAAAGAAAACTGACAACAGACCACGCAGTGAAACCAGATGGATACATTACACCAAGCTCATTGACAATACAGACCAGTATCGTAAAAGTGCAACAGAGGATGATATAGCTGCTTTTGCAGAACTAATTAAATCGGCCGGCAGGGTTCTTCAGGATTTACTGGTCCGAAAAAGCGGAACTGACACATATGAAATCATTGCAGGTCATCACAGAAGACTTGCCTGCAGGTATCTGGTAGAGCATGAAGGACTTAAGGAGTTTGAGTTCCTTCCATGCAAGGTAGAGCATGTTGATGATGTGCAGGCAGAGTTCCAGCTTTATGCGACTAATGGCTTCATCCCAAAGACAGATGCAGAAAAGCTGCATGAAATAGAACGCATCAAATATCTGCTTGATAAATATCCTGACGAGTTTAAGCATGTGCATGGAGGTAAGACGGTTGAAAAAATAGCCCGCATTCTGAATATGGGAAAAACGACAGTTGGCGATTATGTTAATATTTCAAAAAATCTTGGTGATAAAGGAAGAGAGGCTCTGGAAAAGGGACATATAAATAAAAGCGCTGCGCTGGCACTGGCCTCACTTCCTGAAGAAAAGCAGGAAGAATTGATAATGGATGGAAAGACAACCATGAAGGAGATAGAAGAACATAAGGAAGCTTCCAAACCTAAAAGAGAGCCGGAACCAAGACAGGTCAGAATTTTTTATGATCTGTTTTTAAAGGACGCAGACCGGCGGTTTAATTCATCTAAAGAGCTGAGAGAATACCTTATGTCTCATTTTGCAAAATCATACAGAGGCGGATGTGAGGCAGGAATATCATATGACTGCTCACCAAAAGGCATCATAGTGTGTAACTCAGACAGACTGTCATGGACAGAGTTCCTTGACCTTGTGGATGGTGTTACAGGCTCAGACAGATATGAAAGGATGCAGGAGGAAGAAGAGGGCATGACCGGCCAGTATGCATTTAATAATATTGATATGGACATAGACGAGGAAATCATGTCAGAAGAGGATGAGGAAAATGTATTCGATGATGATGAAGATGAATTCAAAAAGAGTCTTGAAGTTATGTATGACCTGGCTTTTTACCTTACAGAACAAAGAGAGCGGCTTAAAATGATTAGACAGCGTGCAGAGGCCGGTGCAGATGTTCCGGTTAAAGTTTTAAGAAGGCAGGAGTATATAGTACAAGGATTAGAAAAATTGGCTAAGGAGGAAAAATAATATGGGATGTTTGTGTGCAATAAAAACAGATGAATATCACGGATTTGAATGTTCGATATCGGGAGGAGCATGTATGTATCTCTATCCTGATTCAAAAAGATGTGCAAGAGAGTACGGAGAAGGTCCGGATGTTGGGAATACTGAAGATATGGAAGAATAATGGTACTTTCCGCAGGCCGTGCCATAACCGGCACGGCTGTGCGTGGCATCAAATGAAGAAAGTATCTTTGCTGCCAGAAATGGCAGCCATCATAAAACCTTTGCGGCAGATTTTTATATCTGCCGCGCATATGGAAAAAGGGTGAATAAATGAGTGTAATAATTACAGAAGACAGAATTAAAAAAATACTGTCTAACCGCGAAAAAATGCTTAATGACATTAATAAAAAGATGGTTCTTCTTTTCCGCGAGGTAAGCCGGAGTGACATGGGGGTGTTTATGGATGAGCTTATAGCTGAAAAAAGCATCTCAGCTGCACATAACAGCCTGTTGCCCGGCCCTAAAGGTGGAAAAAAGAAAGACCTGTCTGACCTTATAATTAAACTTGAAAAAGACAGGGAAATAAGACGTAAAGAGCTTTTAACGATGCTCACAGAGCTGTCGAATCAGGAGGATTTGGTTAATCGTGTATGGGCCTGTTTCCTTGCGCTGGACGACCCTTATTATACGCTGCTGAGTCAGTTATATGTTGAAAATGATTTGTATGAGAACGTAAGAATACAGTTTGACATGTCACCGACCACATTTGAGCGTTACAGGAAAAAGGCGCTGCATCTGATTATAGAATACACAAAGAGCCCCCTGTCTGTTGGGGAGCTAATAACAGGAAGTTCCGGAAAAATTCATAAACCACAGAACCGGGCTCCTGCAGGAAGAGTGCCATCAGACAGCATTGAAGGACAGATTGACATGATGGATTTTCTTGAGGTACCGGATTCCGGTACCGGGAATGAAAAGGAGGTAAAACATGTACATAAGCAGGAAATATAAGACAGTAACATATGAAAACCGCTGTCAGATACAGGAAATGCTTAAAACTAATAAAAGCATTACAATTATGGAAGTCGCAGAGAGGATGAATTTTGAGTATTCAACAATTTACCGGGAAATACGACGTGGAACAAATGAGGATGGTGTTTATGATGCCCAATATGCGCAGAAGCAGTATGAAATATCAATGAATAACAGGGGCCGCAAGGAAAGAATATTCGATAAAAATGGCGAAATGTATAAATTCCTAAAGCAGAAACTCATTGATGAATGTGTCAGTCCACAGACTGCATTGGATGAGCTTAAGAAATCAGGGATAAAGACAGATGAACAGTATCCATCAAAAGCCACGTTGTACCGGATGATGAGGCGAGGAGATTTTGAATGACAGCAGTGTTATTTTGTATGGCAATGATAATTGAGATTGTTTATGTGTTCATGTCACCGGTACCTAAGGAACTGGAAAATAAGTATCTGCTTATAGGGATAGCTTTTATCTGTGCTGCAGATTTTACATATCATATAGATTATACAACAATAAAAATGTATGTATTTGCACTATTAGGAACAATAGCAACTTCAATATTTCTTATTAGTTGTGTTGTTGGAGTAATAACAAAATGCATAGATTTTACAGACTTATTTTTTACGTTGTATATGGCACTTTTTCAGCCACTGTTGACAATGGTTTTAACTAGCTCATATGAATTAATGATAGTTGTAATTATAGCAGTAGTAGGACTTGGAATGAGTATATTCATGGTGCATAAAGAAAAAAACAACCGGCAGGAAAGGGAAAAGTGACATGATTAATGAAAAAAAACTGAAAAAAGAACTGCAGAAAAGGTTTGATGCATTTGTGAGAAAATGTGGAATGGCAGATGACATGAAGTCGTATGGCTATGCAAGCTGTTATGAAGATGTATCTGATATCATAGAGCAGCTTGCCACCCAAAATGATATAGAACGACTTTCACACTATATATACTCACATTTGTGTAAATATAGACCATTAAAGGGATTACTCAAGAGTGTCAATATTAAAGTAGGCAGGAAATTAAAATTACGTTAGAAGGAAGGTGGGAGCATGCTTGTGCATAAGGGAACATTATGGTATGCGGTTGAAAGCGGGAGAGAAAGGACAACGCTGACAGACAGCAGAATTAAATTAGTTCTTTCAGACAGACTGTTTAAATCCAATTTTGTGAGATGGGGTTAAATGTATAAACTAAAATAATATTAGCATAAGGAGCAGTAATATGGACAGAGATAATACGGAAAAATTAACATTACAGGATTATGAAGCAGAAGGACTATGCAGCGGATGCATGTTTTACGGAGCAGTGGATGTAGATGGTAGATTAGGATGCTCGTTCCACTGGTTTGACGATGAGTCTGAAGACTGGAATTACAGTAAAAACTGTGATGAGCTGTGCGGCATGTAAGGGAGGAGACGAGTAATGCAATATATAATTGTGAGTTTTATTGTTTTAGGGATATTTGTTGTCACTACAATGATGTTATGCGGCATGGCATATTCCACAGACCGTGAGAAGGATGATGCGGAGCAGCTTAAATGGATACATCAGCTTTCAGAGGAGAAAAAGAAGTGAATGTAAGAGTGATACCTAACTGGATATGGACTGAATGGGTGCAGGTATGTACACAGCTCAAAAAATATCCTGATGCCGTAAATAACATAAGAATCGTAACAGATAATGAAAGACTGAAAAGGTCTGAATGGAATCATAAAAAACAGTTAGAAAATGAAGTAACAAAGAGGAACAGATGAAGCTTAAGTACAGAATACTTGAAAAACTTCATAGCGTAAGCAATAGCGAAATGGATCTGCTGGTATGGGCAGTGCAGCATTCTGATGAGGCCAGTGGAACCATGTATGGGGCATACTACAAAGACTACTGCGATGAGTATGACAGATGTAAGCAGTCTTTTTATAATGCGCTGTATGGCCTTGCTGATAAGGGAATTGTGACTTTTAGACGCAACCAGAATGACGCAGGCACTACAAGTGATTATGATATTACTGTAAACGATAATGCATATCCATGGAAAGGAAGCAGCGAGGCTACATACCGGAATGAGGGATATGTTGACCTGGCAAGCCCGGTGTTCCGTTCAGGCGAGTTCAAGTCATTGAAAGCAAAAGAGAAGTATCTGGCCCTTGAATTCAGAAAGAGAAGCTTTGAGACAGGAAAAGGCTACAAGCATGGCGTCAGGGCATTTTATGAAGCCTGGGATAAAACGCTTGGGGTAACTGACAGAACAATCAGAGGCTATATACATTCACTGTCCAAGGTATGCGGATTTTTCAGCATAGGAATCAAGGATGGTTTTTACCGCATAACATCAAGGATATGCTTTAAAAAGCCGGCTAAAGGTCAGGAAGGCCACAGATATGACCAGGACATGTATAATGAGCAGTCAGTCAGAATGGAATTAAACAGAGATAACATCAAGTATGACAAAACAGGTTTTGATGATACAGTTTTTCTTATGTATCAGTACGCTTCAGCCTTTGCCAAAAAGCATGCAGATGTAAAAACATACCTTTCAGCAGCAATACATAACAGTATAAGCGGACATAAATGGAGAGACAGGTCTCTGTCTGCCCCGACAGTACATCATCATTTAAAAGCCATTCTGGAAGGCTTAAAGGATGTGCCGGAAACACAGTCTGTGAAATCAAACAGCAAATCAAAGGAGAACAGATTCAACAGCTTCAGCCAGCGTGACAATGATTATGGAGAGCTGGAGAGTCTGCTTCTAAATTCAACAATATAAATATGGCAAACAGCCTGGGTCGGATGACGCAGGCCTCGTAAACGTTCACATAAACATGCACATTTTTATTTCAAAACGCATAAAATCCAAAAAATACTTCAAAAATGAATAAAAAACATTCCGGAAAGACCGGATGACATGCATGTCACGGCAGCCCTGCACATATCAGTCTAAAAATACGGATATATTTTTAAAGTAGTCCAAAAAAAGCGATATATATGTCATATGCCGGAAAACCAGTCCATAAATGCAGATATATATGGCATATACCAGTCCAAAAGAACGCCGGCATCAGATAAGCTCAAATGCAGTGTTTAAGGCATAAAGGGCATATATTTAATCGCTTTTATATACATTCTTATATCTTACCTTTTCTTTTATTGGAATTAATTCTTATCTTTTCCCATATATGGGACTTGCGGGAGCTGCGCTCCGGATTAAATGATGCATGTTATCATACAACCGGCTGAAACTCTTACAAGTCCAATTAATGAAAAAGAAGAATTAAAAGGGAAAAGACAAGCCTTATTAGACAAGGCAGCCAATAACTGCATTACAGTTTTTCAATATCTAAGCCTGGTGCTATGAAAAAATGTAAATGATGATATGTACATGTTTATTCTGGTATGTTAACAGAATGTTCATATGCGGCCAGACAATACGAGACATGTATTTTTTGACCAGACAGCGAATTAAAAAGTTTGCTGTTAATTTGAACAGAAGTTTTAGCATTGTTTTAATCATTGGGAATATCCTCCTTCTTTTTTGTTCAAAGAGAGTATGATTTTTATTTCTCTTTTTAAGTGAAATATTTTGTGAATTTCATATAGAAATATGGATTTTGCAAAATCACATTAAATAAAATTTTAAGAGTTAGTTGCTTGGCAGATGTGCATTAAAAGTTACAAAATCATCATAAAATGTCTCATTTATGGGAGTTCAGAGATATTCCGGCCGACAAAAGACCGGTAGTAAGTGGAGGTAAATGGAGGTAGATAGCATATCTGTTAAGTGGTATTATATAATTGTGAAAAAAGATAAATATTGCACAAATATAACTTTGTGATCACGGTTAAAGAGCAGCATTTTGTTGTGCAACTCTCACAAAAACAATCCAATGGGACGTTTTTGCTTGACAAAAACACCCCATTGGATTACTTTATAAGTGAAGGGAGGATATATATGGGAAATGAAAAGACTGACTGGATGATATATTCAGACCGGGAAATGAGTGTTATTTCTGCACAGGAAGAAAAAGTATCCTTCAAGGAACTGATAAAATCCCTGGGAATGACACAGAAAGAATTTTCGGAGACATTTGGTATTCCAATGGGAACCTTAAGGCACTGGATATCCGGTGACCGTGAGTGTCCTGTATACACTAAAAGAATGCTTGCATATATGGTAGAATTAAAAAGACTGGAGGCAAAAAGGGATGAAGATGGGGAATAATGGCAGATTTTATAAGATTATCAAGGCAACAGCATTAGTTATCGGATTAGCACTTGTGATAGTTATACCGGTTGTTAAATGGCACATGAGACAGGAGGCTGCAAAGATAATACAGGAGGACCAGCAGAAAATCTTTAAAGAAGCCTTTGACAGAGGTTATCACTGGGGAGGTAATACTGAAAGTGAAGATGATGAACTGTATTTCGACTTCACTGATAAAAGCACTAATAACCAGTAAAAGAGGTAAAATGATGAAAGAAATTAAAGACATATACAACATGACAAAAGAAGAAAATATATTCTGTGCAAAGAGAGTGCTCGTAGACTCAATCTATAAGCAGGCAAATCTTGAGGGAATAGGAGTGACCTTTGCAGAGACACAGGATATTCTTAATAATGTAAATGTAGATAAAGTAACACCGACCGATATGAGCAAGGTATGCTGCCTCAGGGACGGATGGCATTATCTGTTTGATCATCTGGATGAACCTGTAGATTTGGTGTTTCTTGAATCAATACATGAACTGACAGCCAGATTTGACGTGCCTTACCAGTATCTTGGAAAGCTCCGTGTTGATGATGTCATGATATCAGGCACAGACTGGAGACCGGAGATACCGGATGTAGAAACCATATACCGGGATCTGCAGGAACTAAACAGGATAGAGTGCATTACGGACAGAGCTTTGTCTATCGGTCTTTACATTATGCGTACACAGATGTTCAAGGACGGAAATAAGAGAGTCGGTTCGTTTGCAGCCAATAAGATACTTATAGAAAACGGCAGAGGCATATTCAATGTCCCGGTCAAATATGATGGTGCATTTAAGCAGATGCTTGTTGATTATTATGAGAGCAACGATAACGTAAAACTTAAGGAATGGATAGCGGATAACTGCTTACAGGGCACAACACTTGTAAAAAAGCCGCAGAAGGCAGTAAAAGCCCCACGTTTATAGAAAGGAAGGTAACAGCATGAAGAGAAAAATCATAACAGCAATACTTGCGATAACGGTTGTATTTTCGGCAGCTTCGTGCGGAACAGCCGGAAGTAAGAGCAGCAATATACAATCAGATACACAGGAAGCAACAGTATCCGATACGCAAAACAGCACGGAAAGAACAACTGAAACTGCAGGGGATACACAGTCTGAAGAAACGGCTGCAACAGTAAAGGACGATGAAAAGGTATCTGGTTCCGGTACATCAAAATCAGATACATCAGATACTACTGCATCTTCGTCTGCTGACAGTAAAGACGCTGACAGTACAGTAAAGAAGAACAGTTCAGACAGTAAGAGCAGTACAAAGAATAGTACCTCGACAGCCGTAAAGCACAACAGCACACAGAGTACAGGTGCATCAAATGCAGGCACCAAAACAAATAAGGCAGCTGATAGCAGTACTGCAGCATCAAATACCACATCACAGGGCGAATCGGAGTGTACCCATAAATGGGTAAAGTATGTGTCCAATACCATTCAGCACAAGGAAGAGGGACATTATGAGACAAAGGTGGTAAAGGCTGCATATGATGAGCCACAGTATGACTGGCATAATGTTTGCAATAAATGCGGAAAAGATTTGGGAACTGATGATTGGAATGTAATAAATCATGGAGATATTTGTGATGGAAGTTACAGCTGTATACAAGTGCAGGTAGGAACAATTCATCACGATGCAGAAACAACCCAAGTATGGGTAGTGGACAAGCCGGCATATACAGAGTATGTGTATGGCGAGAAGTGCAGCGTATGCGGTGCCACAAAATAGGGTGGTAGTAAGTGGTAGTAGATATCTTTTTCATGGTAGTGTAATATATAATTGATGATAAAGGAATTGTACAGAGGTCTCGTGCAGTTCCTTTTTTTGTTACAAATTGTAAGCCAAAAATTTAACACAGCTTAACAGGAGGGCAGGATGAAAAAACTTATATCACGTCCAAACATCATGCAGCGGGCGCCTCCATAAGCATTAGAGTACAGGGATTGACCATAACGGCCGGTCCTTTTTTAATGCACAAAATAAAGGAGAAAATAAAGCATGAAAAAACTTAAAAGAGTGCTGGCACTGGCCATGGCAGTTATATTATCAGTGCCAACATTATTAACCGGGACAGGTACCATACCTGTAAAAGCGGCGGATGATTCAATTGAGCTTGTAGTATCAAATGAGTCAGCTAAATATGCAGGTTATGAGACACGAAAAATGTCAGCAGGAGGCAATTATGCATATTGTATAACACCATCCAAGAAAACTCCAGCTGCAGGAACGTATACAAAGCATTACGATGTAGCAACTTATATGAAGACTCCTGGCGATGAGTCAGCAGCGGAAAATTTAAGACATATAGCTTATTACTGCTGGGGAGCACCGGGCTTTAATGCAGGCAATTTTCCTGCCACATGGTATGACGGCAGTGCAATGGATGATGACAAGTACATTGCTTTAAGTCACATTATCCTTGCAGATGCAGCTTCTTATGAAGGTGGCGAAGCTATGCATGGTTGTAATTCTTCATTTAAAAACTGGGCATATCAGAATGTACTTGGGTTTAATACGGCCGGAGAACTTATTAATGAAAACGCTCCAAGATTTAAACTTACATGGCAGCCGGTTCCGGATTCATTTAAAATCTTTGTTCTTGCAACAGGAAAAACCCAGAACATTCTCGGTTATGAATACACACCGACAGGTACAGTTTCATTAAGCAAGACGTCAGCTAACACAGGAATCACATCAGGAAACTCATGTTATTCACTTGCAGGAGCTGTATACGGAATTTATTCTGATGCAGGCTGTTCAGCTCAGGTTACTACATTGACAACGGATGCAGGCGGCAATGCAGCTGCTGTTTCACTGAATGCCGGAACATACTACTACAAGGAGCTTACAGCTCCGGCAGGATATGCACTTGATAGTTCGGTACAGTCATTTACTGTAACAGCCGGACAGAATACAGCGCTAAGCGTATCAGATACACCTACAAACGATCCTGTAAGAATAAGCATCAACAAGGTAGACAGTGAGACCGGTGACAAGGTACAGGGCGGAGCGAGTCTTGAGAATGCTGAGTTTACTGTTAAATATTATGCAGGCTATTACAATGCAGGAAATCTTCCGGCAAATGCCACACGTACTTGGGTTATAAAGACGCTAAAGACTGCAGGTGGTAATTATATGGCTGCATTAAATAATACTTGTAAAGTTTCAGGTGATGATTTTTATAAAGTATCAAATGGCACAGTAGTATTACCACTCGGCACAATCTCAATCGAAGAAACAAAGGCACCGGAAGGATACAATCTTGATGGAGCATATCTTCAGGTAGGCGGAGTAGGTGAGAAGATTACAGGCAAATATGTAGCACAGATTACACAGAACGGCAATCTTGCCCAGTTAAAAGGCGGCAACACCTTTAAGGTAAGCGACAAAATCAAGCGTGGTGACTTCAAGCTTACTAAGATTGACACAGACAATCAGAACAGAATGAGCGACATTCCATTCAGGGTTACATGCAAAGGCACCGGAGAGAGCCACATCATCAAAACTGATGAGAACGGTTATTTCAGCTCAGAGAGCAGCTGGAACGCACACTCAAAGAACACAAACGGCGGCGGTGCGTATGACGGACTGTGGTTTTCTTCCGCAGATGGCAGTGCAAAGGTCGATGACTCGGTTGGAGCTATGCCTTATGGTGATTACACACTTGAGGAGCTTTCCTGTGACAACAACAGGGGCAAAATCCTCTATAAGGGCGAGTTCTCTATCAGAAGAGACACGGTTACAGTTGATATAGGTACAATCGAGAACCATTCAGAGCCAACACCTGTTATCACAACACAGGCATCTGATGCAAAGACGCAGTACCAGATTATCAAGCCATCGGCAGATACAGACATCATTGACAAAGTAACCATCACGGACACCATGGCAGGCAGGGATTACACAATTACCGGCACACTCATGGACAAGGACACAGGTGAAGCAGTCATGGTAAACGGAAATCCGGTGACAGCTTCACAGACATTTACATCTGACGGAACAAAGAAGGTGCTCGACATGCACTTTAACTTTGATTCATCTGCACTTGGCGGAAAGACAGTAGTTGTATGCGAGAAGCTCACATATGGCGATTACGTGGCAGCCACAGAGGAGGATATGGAGAATAAAGACCAGACTATTTATTTCCCTGAAATCCACACCACTGCCACAGACAGTGAGACAGCTGATCACCTTACACTTGCAGACAGCAGGGCTGTTATAACCGATACAGTTACATACACTAACCTCTTAAAGGGTGAGACATACACGTTAAGCGGTGTGCTTATGGACAAAGAAACAGGAAAAGAGCTGCTTGTTGACGGAGAGCCTGTCACACAGGAGATGGCTTTCACGGCAGGACGTGCATCGGGCACAAAGAAGCTCAAGTTTGAGTTCGATACAACAGGACTTGCAGGAAAGAGCTTTGTAGTATATGAGACACTTACACTTGAGGATGTGGAGGTTGCAGAGCATAAGGACATTAATGATGAGGGCCAGACAATCCACATTCCAGCAGCACAGACTACTGCAACAGATGACAGCTCAAAGATTAACGTGAGCGAGGCAAAGAAGGAAGTCTCTGTCACAGATACAGTAGCGTACCGGAATCTGGTACCGGGCAAGGAGTACACAGTCAGGGGAACAGCCGTAGACAAGGAAACAGGAGAGCCTCTTACAGACGCAGACGGAAACGAGCTTGTATCGACAGCTAAGTTTACTGCAGCATCAGCAGACGGCAGTGTGGATGTGAAGTTTACATTTGATGGAACAGCCATGGCCGGACGTTCAGTGGTATTCTTCGAGAATGTCTACTATACGGACAAGCTTATTGCAGTACATGCAGACATTGATGATGAGGCACAGACAGTCCACATTCCACTCATTTTTACAAGTGTTAAGGATAAGGACACTGACTCGCACATGTCACTGGCAGGCAGTGATGTGACTCTTACTGATACAGTAGCGTACCGGAATCTGGTACCGGGAAAGACATACACCATTTCCGGAACACTCATGGATCAGCGTACCGGCAAGGCTGTGACAGTAAACGGCAAGGCCGTTACATCATCAGCCGATTTCACACCGGATACAGCTGACGGAGAAACAACAGTAGATTTCCATTTCAATACAAATGGTCTTGATGATACAACTGTGGTTGTGTTTGAAAAGATGTTCTATGGAAAAGCAGAGATTGCAGCCCATGAGGATATCAATGACAAGGGACAGACAATTTATATCCCATCTGTAAAGACAACAGCCATTGATGATAAGACAGCAACAAAGCTCACACTTGCAGAGAAGGACATACACATCACTGATACAGTAGCGTACCGGAATCTGGTACCGGGTGAGAAATACACAGTCACAGGAACTGCAATAGACAAGACAACAGGCGAGACATTAAAGGACGATGCAGGAAAAGATGTAACCGCAAAGGCATCGTTTAAGGCAGAAAAAGCAAATGGTACAGTCGATGTTGAGTTTGTATTTGACGGAAGCTCACTTGCCGGAAAGACAGTTGTAATGTATGAAAACATCTACTACAACAATAAGCTCGTTGGCGTGCATGCTGATATTTCCGATGAAGCACAGATTATCTATGTTCCATCAGTAAAGACAGCAGCAACAGACACAAAGACAGAGACAAAGCTCACATATGCTGAGAAGGATATCAAAATCACGGATACTGTCGAGTACACAAATCTCATTCCTGGAAAGACATATAAGGTAACAGGAACAGCGATGGATAAGAAAACCGGAAAGGTGATTAAGGATGCAGACGGAAAAGCAGTAACTTCAGAAGCTGAGATAACACCTGAGACAGCAGACGGAAAAGTGGATGTTGATTTCATCTTTGACGGAAGTAATTTAGCCGGAAAGACCATTGTAATGTTTGAGGAAATCCGTTATGAGAACAGGCTTGTAGGAGTACATGCTGACATAAATGACGAGGCACAGACCATTTACGTGCCAGCCATTGCAACAGAGGCTCTTGATGAGGTGACAGGCATTCATCTGTCAAATGCAGGGGATGATGTAAAAGTAAAAGATACAGTAACATACAAAAACCTTATCCCGGGCCTTACATACAGGGTAGCAGGAACAGTAATGGATAAGGACAGCAAAAAACCACTGCAGAATGACGGCAGGGATATCACAGCCGAGGCTGAATTCACACCTGAAACAGCAGACGGCACTGTGGATGTTGAGTTTACATTCAGTGCAAAGGAATTTGCCGGAAAGACAATGGTGCTGTTTGAGAAGCTTTATTTAGTTAAAAATGCGGATAATGCTGATGCAAATCCTGATGATACACAGCATGCATCTGAATCAGGAAACACACAGAATAAAACAAATAACACAGCAAACAAGGTCGAGGTAGATAATGAAGATAATACTCCAGCCGACAACAGTGAAGTTAAAGAGGTGCTCATTGCGGTACATGAAGATTACAATGATGAGAACCAGACCATCAGCGTGCCACAGATTAAGACCACAGCAAAGGATGCAAAGTCAGGCACCAGCATGTTTTATGCTGAGAAGAGTGCAAAGATAGTCGATACTGTATCGTACCGGAATCTGGTACCTGGAAAGAAGTATAAGGTAGTCGGAACTGCAGTAGACAAGTCAAACGGAGCACCGGTTATTGCAAACGGAAACAATGTTACGGCAGAGGCAGAGTTTGTTGCGAAGGAAGCAACAGGCAAAGTGGATGTGGTATTTACATTTGATGCGAGCCTTCTTGCAGGAAGAACAATTGTTATGTTTGAGGATGTCTACTATGAGAATAATCTCATAGCGACACATGCCGATATTACAGATGAGGCACAGACACTTTATGTTCCGAAGATTGGAACAACAGCAATCGATGGTGAGCGAAAGGATCACAGCTCAACAGCTGACAGCAGCGTTACTATTGTAGATTCAGTTGCGTACCAGAATCTGGTACAGGGACAGACCTACAGAGTGACAGGAAAGCTCATGGACAAGGCTACAGGAAAAGCACTTGTGATTGACGGAAAGGAAGTAACTGCAGTAACTGAGTTTACAGCGGCAGGCACCGAGGGAGTAGTTGACGTGACATTCAGATTCAATGGAAAAGGCATGACAGGAAAGCAGCTTGTAGTATTTGAGCAGCTTGATGTTGTGACTGCAGATGGCGCTTATGCCATTGCATCACACAATGACATCAACGATGCAGCCCAGACCATTGCAATGATTGCTCCGCCAAAGCCAAAGACCGGTGATTACATGTCAGTGGTTATGTATGCGCTTGCAGGAATAGCAGGAGTAATGGCAGTTATCTGTTCATTCTTCAGGAAGAAAGCAGTATCAAAGAAGAAACACTAGGGGGTTACCCAATTACCTACAAACAATGATTAACGCAGGGCTGTGAGGCTCTGCGTTTTTTAAAAGGAGAAAATTATTATGCACAGAAAGAAGAAAATACCAGTTGGTTTCATTGTTACATTTGTAGCAGCATTTATGCTTGCATTATTGCTGACGGCGCTGCTTGCTAAATTTAAGCCGGATATGGCACAGTTTATGGGAATGATATTCTTCGGTTCATGGCTCCTGCTGAGCTTTATCGGAGTAGGCATTGTGGCACTTGCAAAAAAGAAAAAATAGGGAGGCATATAAAAATGATAAAGTACAGAATACAGAATGTGGATGCGGTACGTTTCTTCCAGGTTATGCTTGCACTGCTTATTACTACAGTAATCATGGCAGGTGAAGTGTCACCGGTATACGCAGCGGAGGCAGCAAATGTTGTGACAGCAAAATTTACATCGCTGCAGAATCTTGTAAGTGGAATTGTTTCATCCATCGGTTCAATAATTACACTCTGGGGAATTTCAGAGTGGGGCATCGCCTTTCAGGGGTCTGAGGGTACAATGCAGGCAAACGCATTCAAACGTATTGGAGGCGGTTTTGTAATGGCAATGGCACCGCAGATACTGGCAGCAATAATGTAAAGGAGTGGTTTAATGGACTGGATTACAAGCGGCCTTGCACCTTTATATACTCTTGGAGTTAAGCTATACAATTATATGTTGGGATTCAGCCTTGGTTTTGGATTAAATACACCTCAAGGTGCATCGTCTACAGCATGGGCATATGTCAGTGGTACTCTTTTTCCGTTCTTTCAGGCAATAGCAGCCACAATGCTGAATCTTTTCTTTTACATAGGCATATGCAGGCAGGTTGGAAACCTTAGGGAGAGCATGACAATTGAAACCGGAGTCAATGTGCTGATTAAGGTACTGCTCGGCAATCTTGCAATAAATTCGGTACTATGGTTCAGCAAATGGGTATTTTCAGTAACCAAAGTAACCGGAGGGGTTATAATAGGTGAAAGTGATTTTAGAGGACTGGAAGATTCATCGGTCAATGAAGTACAGCTTATGGTACTGATGGTTATTGGCATAATCTTCCTGGTAATAGCGATTGTATGTGCAGCTACCATATTTATCACAATGGTTGGCAGAACTATACAGTTATACATGCTTGCAGCAACGGGACCACTTGCGGTTTCGTGTATTCCCGGAGGACCGGGAATACAGAATGCTGCAGGAGCATGGATTAAAACATTACTCAGTAAATCATTTTCAATAGTTGTCATAGTGATGTTTGTGGTACTGGTCTCGAAGCTGAACCTGCATGATTTCTTGGGAGACAACATTCTTACTGACATAATCCTGCCGACTGGATGCATTGAAAATATGTTCATGATGATGCTGACAGCTGCAGGAGTAAAAGGTGCAGACTCATTCCTGAAACAGACTTTTGGGATTTAAAGGAAAGGAAACATAATGGCAAAATTAGATGCAAATAGTGAATTTGAAAAGGGAAGAGCTTTAAGCGTGCCGGTAGTAAAGGTGCCTCGGAGCGTCAAGGAATGGCTTTGCATTGACAGGGCATATGAAAACGGCAACTTTAAGATTGAGCCAATGACAGGTGAAGCAATGTATGATCAGAGCTATATGTTCGAGGATATCAATTATGTAAATAAGGATACCGCTAAAAAGGACAGTACACTGCTGGAGATAATGACACTGCTTAAATCTCTGGATGGACCTTTTAAGATAACACTTGCAAACGAACAGAGAGACCTGGATTCATTTGTGAATGAGATATTCAATCCAATTAACGGACAGGAATACCCTGTGATAGAAAAAGGAATAGGAAAGTGGATTAACCAGAAGATAGATGAAGGAACAAGGGACATCAGAAAGACAATGATTCTTACTGTGACATGCCGTGCGCATTCTCTGGAAGAAGCTGAGGCATACTTTGCAACGATTGACACTACACTGTCAAATATTTTCCGTAACTTAAGGAGCAGGATATACAAAATGTCTGCAGAAGAGAGAATGGTACTGCTGTCGAGAATGTTACGGGCAGGGGAAGAGTGCCTGCCTCCTGCAAGAATATCACCACATGACAGCGGATGGAAAAACCAGATACTTCCGGCATCAATACAGTCAGATACCGACTACATGGTTATAAACAATAAACAATACATATCAGTGCTTGTGGGAACCGCGTTTGGGCAGTCTCTTTCAGAGGACAAGGTAATACACAGCTTAAGTGATGTACTTTTTCCAACATACATTACGATAGACATGCAGCGTGTTCCAAAGAATGTAATTCATGACAGACTTGAAAACGCGCATGCAAATAACGAAAGGGTAATAGCCCAGGAGCGTACAAGAAATTACAATAATAAGCAGTTTGGAGCAACTACAAGCTACAGCCTGACCAAAAAGAAGACGAGCCTGGAAGATGACATGGATCAGCTTGATGAGAATGATGAGGAGGGAGTTTTTCTCGGGCTTCTGGTGCTGGTGTATGCAGATTCACTTGAGGAGCTGACACAGAGGGTGGATATTTTAAAACAGAAGGCAAAGGGAAGCTCTTATGAGCTTGAACCATATTACCACAGGCAGCTTAAGGCATTAAACACTGTCCTTCCGATAGGTGGACGTCAGGTAAATCATATGAGGTTTTTATATACCTCGTCAGCTATAGCTTTCCAGCCGTTCTATGCAGGAGATGTGCATGACAGCAACGGAATCGTATACGGACTCAATAAAACGACAAAGCATCTCATATACGGTAACAGAAAACTTCTTCCTGCACCTCATGGCTTTATGGTAGGACATACTGGAAGCGGCAAATCATTTTTCATTAAGGAAACAGAGATAGCACAGCCTCTGCTGTTTACAGATGATGATGTGATTATACTTGACCCGAATAATGAACAGATGGAATTCATACGCTCATTGAGAGGCGGAATGTATTTTGATTTTACACCTCAGAGCAAAATTTATATGAATCCGTATGAGATTCCTGACTATGTGGAGAATGGAGACAGCAATGTCCGGAATAAATTTATTGCAAGGATGACAAACTTTTCTAATTCATTCTGTGCCTCAATCATGACAAATATTGTTGTAACCAGAATTCACATGAACTATGTCGGACGTGCAGTAAGGACTATGTATGAGGAATATTTTAACGAGACCTCAAAACATGCAAAGAAGAAAAAATACCCGACTCTGCCGCTGCTCAGGGAAAAAATTAAAGCACAGATTGATACTGCTGAGTTTACTGAAGACAAGAGAATAATTATGGAGATAGTCGACTCACTTGAGGATTACACCACAGGTGTATACGACATGTTTGCACATGAAACAAACCTTGACATGAACAGCAGGCTTATAGGCTTCGGTCTTAAAAATATTGACCAGGAGATATGGGAGCCGTGCATGCTGACAATAATGCATTTTCTCTCAATGAGAATTGATACAAACCAGGAAACAAAGCAGGCACTCCACCTGATTGTGGATGAGGCGCAGGTGCTGTGTGAGAAAGAAACAACGGCAGCACAGCTTCTGTATGCAATTGAGACATACCGTAAGGTTGGAGCCATAGTTACGCTTGCTGCCCAGAATATTACACACGTGCTTGAAAATCCATCGCTGAGAGACATGTTCTCAAACTGTCCGTTCAAGGTGTTCTTTGACCAGGGTGGGCTTGATGCAGCAAATCTTGCCAAGATTCAGGAATTCTCACCAACAGAGTTTAAGGCACTTGAAGAAAATACTGAAGGCTGCGGAGTGCTTGTATGGCGTGGAAATGTATATCTGATGGATGCGAGAATGAGTGAGAGCAATCCGCTGTTTGCATCATTTGATACAAATTTCCATAAGCAGGCAGAAAAGAAAAAGAAACAGGAAGAGGCTGACATTTCAAAGGAAACTTTTTATCTGTGATTTAAACCGGGGGAAATGACATGCGTGTAATAACGGCACAGGAATCAAAAATAAGAACCACGGAGCGTACAATAAAAACAGGTGGAACAGTCATAAGACATGTGAGCGGATTTACTGCATCGGCCGCGAAAAAAACAGGGAATGCTGTAAAAAATTTTGATGTACAGTTTAACGGCGGGTATGATGAAGAAAACAGAAATAATAATGCTTCAGAAGAAAAAATGCCTGAGCTTCAGAGCGTTTTGGCAGAAGAGAGCAGAGCATTATATGGCACCCTGAGCAGAAGGCAGAAGAAAAGATATAACAAAATGTACCAGAAGGAACTGTCTAAGAAACAGTGGTCATCTGATATCATTAAAAGAAACAGGAATCTCCGTGGAAATAAAACAGAAAAAGAAAATATATTGACTGTTAAATCAAAGACCATGGTAAATAAGAATGTGCAGACAGCCGCCGGCACTGCAGCAAAGTCTGCCGGTACGGCTGTAAGAACAACGTCAGGAGCGTTGACCGGTACAGCAACATTTGGGGTGACAGCTGCGGTGACAGCTGCTGTTGATACAGCAAAAAATGCTGCACAGGCTGCAGTAAAGGTTTCACAGAAAATGCAACAGCAGACAGCACAGACACAGGATGAACAGACACAGCAGGCAAAACATGAGACTGCAGCGGCTGTCAGTGATTACAGTGTTTCGCAGGCAGGAGAAAATAACAATTTAATTATGCTTCTCATGGCAGCCATAATATGTATTACAGTTATGCTTACAAGCCTGACGGTAATAATGCAGGCAGCTGTCGATGCATCAGGAGGACAGGGTGATAACAATGGAACTGTCTGCACACAGATAGTAGAGGCAGCACAGAATGAACTTAATGATGCGGACAAGACAGTCGGAGGATACAGGTACAAAAACTGGTATGGGATGGATGCGAACTGGTGTGCCATGTTCGTGTCATACTGTGCAGACAAGTGTGGCTTTATTGAAAAGGGTATCATGCCAAAGACTGCAAGTGTCGCAGTTTCAAAGCAGTGGTATATTAACAATAACCTGTATCATGATGCAGCAAGCGGATATGTGCCAAAGGCAGGTGACATTATTATTTTCGGAAACGGAATGAGCCATACAGGAATTGTGACAGGATATAATCCTGAAACAAAAAAGCTTACAACAATAGAAGGCAACAGCGGAAGAAGCAGCACCACACCTTACCATAAAGGAAGCCATGTAAAAGAGCATACATATTCAATCACATATTCAAAGATAGCTGGCTATGGAACTCCGCAGTATCCGCAGGATGATACAGCGGCTGATGCGGCAGGACAGGAAAATAACTGACAGCGTACCGAATCCGGCACGCTGGATTTTTTAGGGAGGAATAATTTTATGACAATACCAATCAACAAGGACCCCGACACTGAATATAAAAATGAATTCATGTTCGGTTATACATTAAAAGAAGTGCTGTGTGTTGCGGCTGCACTTTTAATCATTGCAGGTGTAACAGCACTTGTATATTTCAAGTTCAACATAGCACTGAATGTCGGATGTTATTTCGGAATACCGCTTGCATTCCCGGTTATATTTTTAGGCTTCAAGGAATGGTATGGAATGTCAATTACAAGGTTCATAAGTGAACTTGGCTATGAGAAAAAAACCAAGGAGCTTGCATTTGATGCAGACGAGCTTGAAGAATACATCACACCGGTTACACTAAGAAAGAAGTGATGATAATGAGAAAAAATCCATATGAAAAAATCCGCAGGACACTTTTTATCCTGCTTTTTATCCTGCTCGTGTCAGCTGCATGCGTAATGGGTGTCATGCTTATAAAACATACTCATAATGCAGAAAAAAATAAAGTCAGGGAAACCACGGCAGGGACAGAAAATGCAACAGAAAAAATAAAAGAAACTGAGGCGGATACAGAATATTATTTTGATGAAGACGGATATCTTAAAGTGAAAAAAATCAAAGCTGACGGCTCAGGCAGTAACACGGAGAATGAACAGGACAATGCACCTGATGTACGTGATGTTTCACCGGAAGATGATCCCAATGCGGTCTTTCCGGAAACAACTGATGCAGCGGCCGGACAGTCGGCGGAACAGACACAGGACACATCGCAGCCACAGGCCGGGCAGACGCAGGATGCAACAGCCGGACAGTAAAGTACAGGAGAAAAGATATGATGTTAGAAGAAAAAATTGCAAACGAATTTCAGAGATATTTTCTTTCAATGATGGCAACAAGCAAGGAAAATATTTTTGCACACTCTGATGAAATTGAAGTAAGAAAGCAGATAAAAAATGAACTCTATGAATTCATTGGCACACTGAATGAAGAGCAAAAAGAAATACTTTCAGTGCAGAGCAGCCTGATTGAATCTGTCTACAGGTACAGGAGCGATTTTTATTCAGCTGATGATGATATTTCATGTCAGGATTTTTTAAATGGCTGGATGAAAAGCGTGATGTCATGATATAAAAAAATATTTTACCGGGGTATCAGGGGCGGCGCCCTTGACAAGAAATGTATTCTGTCGGACAGAATGCGTATCTTGCAAATAATTAGTCTACGTTGAGAATGTAATAAAGCGTGTTTCTGCTCGAAAAATGACTTAAAACGCACATAAACAACATGTTTTGAAACGAATGTGATACATGTATGCAACATGTGAGATAAAAAAGAAATGTAATTATACGCATTTGGAATACATTTTCAATGCATTTGAAACATAAAAGAGACACCTGTGATATGTCAGTGAAATGATGCTGAAACAAGGTGATACAATGCTGACACATAACAGAGACAGAGGTTTACCCCAACAGCCTGACTAGAAAAAATCAAGGGACAAATTAAGTAAAAAAAATATGAACAGACTGGAAAAAAATCGTGAGCCGGAGGTGGTTTTTGTGAACGAAAAAAAACAAAAGGAGTATCCGCACAGACCAAGAAAAGAAATTGACATGGATCAGTATCTTATTCTGTATAGACAGGGACTGCCCAACAGGCAGATAGCGTCAAGACTGAAGGTATCACCGCGCACCCTATACAGGAGGATGGAGGAGGAACGAAAGCACTTAAGGAGAAAGAAGGAAAGTGCAGATGGATAACATGACAGTTAGAAAAAATCTTGGAAAAAAGAAAAGCCGCACCTGGATAGATATGGAAAAGGTCTACAGGATGATAGACTCAGGCATGACCGTAACACAGGCTGCCGAGTCACTTGGTGTTTCAAAAGCCACTCTGTACAGGCGCCACAGGGAATACCAGAAACAGGCAGAGTACATGAATGATGACCTGCCGGACCTGCCAACTTAAAATAGTGGTAGTAAGTGGTGGTAGATATTAATAGTTGCATGTTGTAGAATATAATTGTAAAAGAAACGGACAGGCAGATTCAACACCGCCTGTTCGTTTTTATTGGAGGAAAAAATGACTAACGAAAAAATAAAAAAACTTCAGCTTGAGATTGCAAAAACGACAGAGGCGCAAAAGAAATCAGAACAGAAATACAAAGAAAAAATCAAGGGATTAAGAGATGAACTGAAAAAAGAAGAGGAACGTCTGAAGCGCGAAAATGATTCACTGATCGGAGACATAGTGAGAGACCTGCTTGGTGAAGTTGATGCAGATAATATTGAAAGCTTCAGGGAGAAGATACAGCTTCTGACAGGATTAGAGGATAGTGAAAATGAAAGACCGAAAGATAACCTTCAGGGTGACACAGGAGGAGTACACTCTTATTGATGAAATGAAAAAAACTGAAACACGGTTCACATATGGAGGCAGATGGGACATGTCTGCCTATATAAGGAACCTTGTGCTGTCACAGACCGGAAAAAAAGACGTTCGTGTAGACATGGAATTAAAAGACCTTAACCATCAGGTCAGAAAAATCGGAGTGAACATCAATCAGATAGCACACAGGCTTAACAGTAATATCGGCGATATGCGTGATGCAGAATATGTTGTTGAGCTCATGAAAGAATTAAACGTCAAGCTGGAAAAGCTCACGGAAAAAATAGAGGAATGAACAGTTGACATTTACGTTGTAGCAAAAAGAATTTAAGATAAAGCATCTTAGATTCTTTTTTTATTGAACGTACCGGAATCCGGTACGTTCTTTTTGCACATGGATGGGAGGCAAACAGACTTGGCGGTTACAAAGCTTATGCACATGAAGGAGGCACCAACGGTGCCGCACAGACATCTGGCCAATGCTGTGAAATATATTCTTGATGAAAAAAATAACGAAGCAAAAACGTGTGACGGCTTATATGTCGGCGGCAATGCGGGATATGACAGTGAAGATATCATAAAGACATTTCTGGACACAAAAGAACTGTATGGAAAGCTGCATGGCAGGCAGGGATATCATTTTGTAATTTCGTTCGAGCCGGGGGAAACAGATGCGGATGAAGCTTATAAAATTACAAAAGAGTTTGCAAAAAAGTATCTTGGCGAAAACTATGATTATGTTTTTGCAATACACACTGACAAAAAGCATATCCATTCGCACCTTATATTTAATTCTGTAAGCAGAACTGACGGCTACAAATACAGATATGAAAATGGTGACTGGGAAAGATATATACAGCCGGTTACAGATGAAATATGCATGGAGCATGGTCTTAAGCCGCTGAAATTTGAAGAGAATAAAAAGAAAGGGCTCTCATATGCAGAATGGAATGAAAAGAAAAACGGCAGAATGAACTGGACACATGTGATAAGAGCAGACATTGACCTTGCCTTAAAACATTCTGATACACTGCCGGAGTTCATGGAGCATATGAAGATGGCAGGATATTCAGTAAGAGCCGGAAAGTCGAAGAAGAAGAACGCGACTTATTTTACATACACATACACGGACGATGCCGGAAAAAAACACAGAAGAAGAAGCTATAACATGCCATCCGGATATTCTCCGGAGGATATAGCAAAACGCATAAAGCAGAAAAGCGGAAGCAGGATGTATGAAGAAATTGCTGAAAATCTTGAGAAAAAAGAGAAGCTTGCATCCATTGACGAAATATACAAAAACACGGGCACATACCGAAGGCTTTATCAGGCTGTAAGCTTTTACAGACTGCCTAATCCGTATGCAGTAACGAAAGGGGTAAGAAGAGACATTATGGCCATAGACAGGCTTCTCGATGAGTGCTCATACATTAAAAAGAACAGTTTAAAAACCATGAATAACATACAGGACCGGGAAAACAGGCTTGAAGAAATGATAAATTCACTTAAAAGGGAAAAGTGGAATAAAAAGGATGCTTCAGAGGCATTGGACAGTGGACAAAAAAAACAGCTTGACAGAAAAGAGCAGATAGAAAACGAATTGAAGAATCCTGATATCAGTGATGAAGCTTTTGAAGCCCTTCAGGATGAATATGAACAGCTCAAGGAATATCTGCCGGATGATGATATTTCAAAAAAAGATATGGAAAGACTTTCACAAGAGATAAAGGAACTTGGAAAAGAACTGCGCATGTTAAGAAGAATTAAAAAGACTGAACAGGAGTTTACCGGCAGAAAAACAAAACAGGTTAGCCGCGTACCGGAATCCGGAACGTTTAACAAAAATATATAAAAATTTAAAGGAGAATGGAACATGAACGAAAAAATTTATCTGATGGAAATGCAGCACAATACTGATGAACATGAGACGGACAGGATGATTGCATATCTGAAAAAGACTGCAGAGACTGAGATAAAGGAGGATGAAAAATAATGATGAAATATGAAATTTTTAAGGATGTTGTGGAAAATGCGGTACTTGACTATCTGCCACCGGAGTTTCAGAATTCAGAACTTCATTTGCAGCGCGTGAAAAAAGTAAATGGCATGGATTATGACGGACTTGTAGTAAGAAAAGAAGATACAAATGTGTGTCCCGTAATTAATCTGACACAGCTGTATGAGGACTACAAACTGTCAGAGGATATTGAACTTGTTACAAAAAATGCTGCAGACATTGTACTGCTGGCATATGATGAAGCACCGGAGAATGAATATCAGGATGTACTGGATGAGGGATTCAGACCAAATATCATTTATGAAATTTCAAACGCGAAAGCTAATGCACAAAGACTGGCAGGGTGCCCGACAAGACAGCTGAACGACCTGACTGTTTCATATAACATATGTCTGTCGGATCATGACGGTCTGTCAAAAACGATTATGGTAAATAATGAAATTGCAGCTGCGCTTGGAATGTCAGAGCAGGAACTTTTTGATACGGCTGAAAAAAATATGGCCAGACTTTTTGAAGTGAATGTAACCAACCTGTTTGATTATGTGTATGGCCAGCTTAAAGACAGGGGAATGAGCGATGAGCAGATTTCAGACTTATTAGGAGGGAATGTAAGCAGCTTGTCTGACGGATATCCGTGGATCGTTCAGAATACTTCAAATAATGGTGCAACAGTATTGCTTAACACAGAGGTATTTAAGGAACTGTCCGACCAGGTGGAAGGAAATCTGATTATCATTCCGTCAAGCACGCATGAAGTGCTTGCCATGGATGCAAGGCTGGTGCCAGACTGTGATGACCTTTCGGCTTTCATAGAGCAGACAAACATGGATGTTGTCAGTCCGTCTGAAAGGCTCTCCAACCAGGTGTATATGTACGACAGGAAAGAGAACTCAATAGAAATGGTAACGCGTAATAAGCTTGATATTATTCCACAGGAATCAAAAAATATTTCTTATGAAAAAAATATAAAACCTGAAATCTAGCATTTATCCGAGGTGAAAGCCAATGAAGCTATATGAAGTTAAAGCGCTGGCTCATGAAACACAGTCGCGCATCAGACAAGACTTAAATGCCTGGAACGATTTTCTTGAACATGCATCACGTGTGTACAGGTACCGTTTCATGGATCAGATTCTCATATATGCACAGCGGCCTGATGCTGTTGCATGCGCTACAATGAACATATGGAACTCTAAAATGGGCTGCTGGATTAAGAAAGGCAACCGCGGCATTGCCCTTATTGATGAAAGCAACAGCAGAAAACTTAAGTATGTATGGGATGTAACCAGTGTTGTCCCTAAAATGGGAGGACATCTGCCGAGACTATGGATACGAAAACCATATCATACGGAAACGATACAGAATCGTCTATTAAAAGTATATGGATTACAGCCGCAGACTGATAAATATGACACAAAGGAGCCATCTATAGAACATACAATGGATTATCTTGTGGAATATCTGGCTGATGAGTATGCAGCTGATATTGCACAAGAAAAGTATTCGTCTGAAAACAGTCCTTTAAGTGAACTTGATGAAGAAAAATACAAGATGGATGAGTACCGCAGAAACGTCAGGATTTTTTTCAGGTACGGCCTTAACCGGATGATAAAGGAAAGAATGGGCTTATCGACAGGCGATTTTCCTGATTATGATATGTCATTTATAAAAGACATGTCTGAAAGTGATTTCTGTGAGCTTTCCTCACGCATGACGGATGCAGCACAGCAGGCACTGCGTGAAGTTGGAATTGCAGTTTTAACCTATGACAGGGTGCATGGTATTGACAGGGACCCCAGTGTAGACTATAATGCTTTAAAGCGTAAAAGTGCAGAGAGGGAGGATAAAACATATGGAACTCGAATACATCAAAGCAGGGGACTACGAGATACCGAACCTTATACCGAACAAGGAACCACAGGAGCCGCTGACGAAATTCGGACTTATGCACAGGACCTGGCTGAAAAAGAATTACAGGGCGAAGTTCGATACGATGCTAATGTTCGGGGAACTTCAGGAACACTGCCTGGAGGTACAGAAGAGAGCACAGGACGAGATGGACAGAATCGTGCCGCAGATGAAAAAACAGGAAGGAGTGACAGAGCAGCTGAAGATGCAGGACCAGCTGAAATGGATAAGAATGATGAACAGCATCCAGAACAGAGCAGAAGAAATAGTGAGGGATACAGTGATCTACACTTTATAGAAAATGAAATTGTACCGGAATCTGGTACCGATGAGGATGAGTATGTACCGGAATCCGGCACCGGACTGTATTTCATGCCAGAGCTGCTGACAGAGGATGAACAGCGCATAAAGGTAGATAAATACGGCTATCTGAATCCGCGGAAAGCTGATTATATACCTCATGACTATATAAGACAGGTCATGCTCCGTGGAACCGGCTTTGAAGGAGGCTTTGACAGAGTCGTACAGATTTTCCAGAATGAGATGGAGGCTGGTAAAAGAACAGCACTTATCAAAAAGGAATACGGACTTGGCGGGGCGAGCTGGCCGGTTGACGGCATGGGGCTTCATGGATATGACACATATGGTTCTCAGGGCATACGTTTCCAGTGGCGTGATGAGCAGGGCGAAGCAGAAGGCACACTGTCATGGAGAAGCGTTGAACAGGAAATCGGAACCCTTATACTAACCGGTGAGTACAAAAGCCGTGACAGACAAAATAATGATATTATTCCGGAAACTGAGGAATCAGATCATATTTCTCAAACAACAGAAATGCAGGAGCAGTCCACGGATAAATATAAATCAGAGGCACCAGAGCAGCTTAGCTTTACAGATTTTATAAATATAGAGCCGGATAAGACGGAAAATGATACTCAGCCGGAGGCATTAGATGAAACAGAGGCTGAACATCCGGATAATGCAGAACAACAGAATAATGAAGATTTTACCGAAAGAGCAGCTGATTACACTGCTCTTTTAGTTTTGGCAGAAGCTGATGCATCCACACTTACCAAGAGGCAGAAAGCACAGCGTAACATTTCAGCACTCAAAATTCTCAAGCAGATAGAAAATGAAAAACGTCCTGCAACAGCCGATGAGAGGACAATCATGTCCGCATATCTTGGATGGGGAGGAATACCGGAAATATTTGATGCTGAAAATGTTTCATGGTCAGAAGAATACGACATATTAAAAAGCCTGCTGACAACCACTGAATATGACAGTGCAAGGGCGAGCACACTTAATGCACATTTTACTGACACGGCAGTCATAAATGCAATGTATGATGTACTCCACAACCTAGGCTTTACAAAGGGAAATATACTTGAACCATCCATGGGAATAGGTAATTTCTTCTCAGGGCTGCCTGCAGATATGAGTGCATCAAAACTATACGGAGTTGAGCTTGACCCTGTTACAGGAAGGATGGCGCAGCTTATATATCCTGATGCACACATTGAAGTGAAGGGCTATGAAAAGACAGATTTTCAGAATGATTTTTTTGATGTGGCAATAGGAAACGTGCCGTTCGGTCAGTACAAGGTTCTGGATAAAGCCTACGACAAACACAATTTCTATATCCACGATTATTTCTTTGCAAAGACAATCGACAAGGTGCGTCCGGGCGGAGTGATAGCTTTTATTACAAGCAAGGGCACCTTGGACAAGGCTAATCCTTCAGTCAGAAGGTATATAGCCCAGAGAACACAGCTGCTAGGAGCAATAAGACTTCCAAACGATGCGTTTAAAAATGCCGGAACATCTGTTACATCAGACATTATTTTCCTGAAGAAGAGGGATATGTACATAGATACGGATGAAGACTGGATACATCTGGACACAGATGAAAATGGAATAGAGATGAACAGCTATTTCATTAACAATCCGCACATGGTGCTTGGCAAAATGGAAATGGTAAGCGGTCCGCATGGAATGGAGAGTGCCTGCGTACCGGAATCCGGCACTTCATTGGCAGACAGGCTCAGGCAGGCTGTACAGATGATACATGGTGAAATTTCCATTGATGATACTGAAATATCTGATGAAGAACTTGAGGATGAAAGCATACCTGCAGAGGCAGGAGTTAAAAATTTCTCCTACTGTTCAGTAAATGGAAAAATATATTACAGGGAAAATTCAATAATGCGTCCACAGGACATTCCGGAAAAAACAGCTGAGCGCATGAAAGGCCTGATTGATGTGCGGGACAGCGTGTCAGAGCTTATTGAATTACAGCTTGATGATGCGTCCGATGAAGAAATCAGGGCATCACAGGCAAGGCTCAACAGTGTTTATGACAGCTTCGTTAAAAAGTTCGGGTACTTAAATTCCAGGACCAACCAGACCGCGTTCAGGGAAGACGCAGGCTACAGCCTTATATCATCACTTGAGGAAACCGATGATGACGGAAAGGTTGTGGGCAAAGCGGACATGTTTACCAAAAGAACCATCAGAAAGGCTGTCCCTGTTACACATGTGGATACATCTGTTGAGGCACTGTCCGTTTCGATGGGAGAAAAAGCAGCTGTTGACCTTGAATATATGGAAGGGCTTACCGGGAAAAGCCGGGAGGAAATAATAAGTGACCTTAAGGGCATTATTTTTAAGGTGCCGGAATCCGGTACCTGGCAGACTTCAGAGGAATATCTTTCCGGAAACATAAGAAAGAAACTGATTTCTGCAGAAAAAGCATTACAGGGGGATGCATCGTATTCCGATAATGTGGAATATCTTAAGAAGGCAATGCCAAAACCTCTTACAGCATCAGAGATAGAAGTGAGGCTTGGGGCTACATGGATTAACGCAGAGTATATAGAGCAGTTTATGAAGGATGTGCTGCATACACCACAGAGACTGTTTTCAAGGGAGTGGGTGGCAGTAAAATTTGCCCCTATAAACTGTGAATGGAATATAAAAGGAAAGAATGCAGATTCATATAATCCCCTTGTCACAGGCACATACGGAACCGGCAGAATTAATGCTTATCAGATACTTGAAAATACGCTGAACCTTAAGGATGTAAAAGTCTATGACAGGATACTTCAGCCTGACGGCAGCGAAAAGCGTGTAGTCAACAGGGAGCAGACAATGCTTGCATCGCAGAAACAGGATGCATTAAAGGAGGCGTTCAAGGACTGGATATTCAGAGATCCGGAAAGAAGGGAGGTACTTGTAAAAAAATACAATGAGCTATTCAACTCTTCAAGACCGAGAACGTATGACGGATCACATCTCAAGTTTCCGGGAATGACACCTGATGTGGAACTGAAGCCTCACCAACTGAATGCAGTAGCACATGTCATGTATGGAGACAATACGCTGCTTGCACACTGTGTGGGCGCGGGAAAGACCTTTGAGATGATTGCTTCTGCGATGGAATCGAAGAGGCTGGGACTGTGCCACAAGTCGCTTTTTGTTGTTCCAAACCATCTGACAGAACAGTGGGCAGGGGATTTTTTACGTCTGTATCCGGGGGCAAATATTCTTGCTGCAACTGAAAAGGATTTTGAGCCGGCACGCAGAAAACGATTCTGTGCGAGGATTGCAACAGGTGATTATGATGCAGTTATCATAGGACACACCCAGTTCGCTAAAATACCACTGTCAGATGAAAGACAGAAGAGACTCATGCAGGAACAGATAGATGAGATTACTGAGTCGATAAGTGAGGCTAAGGCATCAAACGGCGAGCATTTTACCATCAAACAGATGGAAAAGACAAAGAAAAATCTGGAGGTAAGGCTTGCTAAACTTAATGATGCAGGCAAAAAGGATAATGCAGTTACATTTGAACAGCTTGGAGTTGACAGGCTGTTTGTTGATGAGAGCCAGGAATTTAAGAACCTGTTTTTGTTTACCAAAATGAGAAATGTTGCGGGAATCTCACAGAATGATTCACAGAAGGCATCGGACATGTACGGAAAATGCAGATATATTGATGAGATAACAGGCGGCCGCGGCATAACATTTGCAACAGGCACACCTATATCAAACTCCATGACTGAGCTTTACACCAATATGCGTTATCTGCAGGCGGGCCGGTTAAAGGAGCTTGGATTTGAAAACTTTGATGCCTGGGCTTCAACATTCGGAGAGACACAGACAGCAATTGAGCTTGCACCGGAAGGCACTGGATACCGTGCAAAGACAAGATTTGCGAAGTTCTTCAATCTGCCGGAGCTTATATCCCTTTTTAAAGAGAGTGCAGATATACAGACAGCTGACATGCTTAAACTTCCTGTGCCTGAATGTGATTACGAGAATGTGGTTTTAAAGCCGAGTGTGTTTCAGCAGGATATAGTCAAATCGCTTGGGGACAGGGCAGAGAACATAAGAAAAGGAGGGGTTGATTCAAGCATCGACAATATGCTCAAGGTAACGAGCGATGGACGCAAATGTGCCATTGACCAGCGGCTCATAAATCCGGATCTGCCTGACAATGAGAATTCAAAAGTGAATGCATGTGCTGCCAGGGCATATGACATATGGAAGGAGACAGCGGAAGACAAATCAACGCAGCTTATTTTCTGTGACGCTTCAACACCGCGCAGTGACGGTGGTTTTGACGTGTACCATGCCATTAAGGACAAGCTGATTGCCAAGGGGGTGCCGGATAAGGAAATTGCCTTTATACATGATGCCAATACAAAAAAACAGAAAGCTGAGCTGTTTTCAAAGGTAAGAAGCGGCCAGGTACGTTTTCTGTTAGGTTCAACAGCAAAGATGGGAGCCGGTACCAATGTGCAGACAAGGCTCATAGCACTTCACCACATAGATGTGCCGTGGAGACCATCTGACATAGAACAGCAGGAGGGCAGAATACTCCGCCAGGGCAACAGGAATGAGCGGGTGAAAATATTCAGGTATGTAACGGAAAATACATTTGATTCTTATTCGTGGCAGCTCATTGAGAATAAGCAGAAATTCATCGGACAGATTATGACCAGTAAATCTCCGGTACGTTCCTGCGACGATGTGGATGAAGCTGCACTGTCATATGCAGAGGTAAAGGCACTTGCCACTGGAAATCCATACATTAAGGAAAAAATGACACTCGATACAGAAGTTGCAAAGCTGAAACTTCTGAAAGCAAATTTCAAAAGCCAGAAATACAGGCTTGAGGATGCAATTAATAAGGAGTACCCGGTCAGGATAGCAAAGCTTGAAGAAAAAATTGAGGGACTGAGGCAGGATATAATTACACGCGGTTCCGGGGAAATACTATCGGATGATTTTGAAATCAGGATTAACGGTGTGTCATATGATGACAAAAAGGAAGGCGGTGCAGCCCTTATAGCAGCTGCCAGGGAGTCAAAGACACCTGAGAGAACCATGATTGGGGAGTATAAGGGGTTTAAGCTGTATTCAAGATTTGATGCATTTTTCAATCTATATTACATACATATGCAGGGCAGGTGTGAACATACTATTGAAATGTCATCAGATCCTGCCGGAATGATTACAAGGCTTAACAACTGCATGGCTGGCTTTGAAAAACGTCTTTCTGATGTGCAGGATGCACTTGATGAAACACGAATAGAGCTTGAAACGGCAGAAAAAGAGGTTACAAAGAAATTTGACAAAGAAGACATTCTTTCAGAAAAACTGAAAAGACTGTCTTTTTTAAATGCCCAGCTCGATGCAGACAGAAAAGAAACACCACAAAATACCCCGCAAAACACACAGGCGCAGAGAAATGATATTAAAGAGAAATATATAAACATATGATGAGGGTGCCGGAATCCGGCACCATAAAAATATAAAGGTACCGGATTCCGGTACGCAGGAGGAAAACATGGAAAATATCAAACAGGAAAGCCTTGAAATGTTTATGTTAAAGAGAAAAATACTAAAGGAACTTGAACAAATGGATGAGAATGAAGATTTTATAATGCAGATAGGACTGGCAGGAAAGGAGAAAAATGAGTGATACAGTATATGTATTAGACCAGGTTGGCATACGTCTGGTGAAGGAAAAAACACTTATATCTGATACACAGCTTAAAAGACCGGAACAGGTTGTAGGATTTGTATCAGACATATTAAGGGAATACGACCGTGAAGTAATGTGCGTTATATGTCTTAATGCAAAGCTTAATCCGGTAAATATGTGCATATGCTCAATGGGTGCAGTCGACAAAGCTATTGCATCACCCAGGGAAATAATGAAGACGGCAATACTGTCAAATGCCAATGGCTTTATAATCCTTCACAACCATCCAGGCGGCTCATCACAGCCTTCGCTTGAGGATATACATGTGACAGATGTTATGTCAAAGGCAGGTGAGCTTCTTGGCATTCCACTGTATGACCACATAATTGCAGCGGCCGGAAGTGATGAAATTTATTCTTTTTACGAGAAAGGTTCAATGCCCCAGTCGCAGCTTAAATATGCGGACAGAGTCGCTGATATTAATCTAAGAAGTGACATGGCAGAGAAAAATGAAATAAGAAAACAGCTGAAAGTACATCAAAGAAAAATATGAGAGGTAAAAAATATGAATAATCTAAATATTAAAATCAATGATGATGTTTCAGAAGATTTATTAAATATGAAACTAGCGGATATGTTTTGCAAACACGTCATTAGACGTAATCCTGATGGCATACAGATTAAAGCAGATAAATTATACACAGAGTCATTGAAATTAGGTTATAATTTTTGTGAATGGGGAGTTCATAGTGGACATCCTAGTGATATTTCATTTCATACAGGTATAATCACAAAGATGGAGAAAGATAACTATAATCATGCTATAAGAATTGTTATTTGTAAATATGATTTTTGTGACACTTCGATAGTTTGGGTAGATAATCTACATTCAGCTATTAAGTATATCAGAGAATATGGTAAAGATGTTAGATTAAGAGATATACCATTTTATGTAGTGGATATATCTGATTATCATCGCCCTATTATTCAGGGGTATAATGATTCTTTAAGAGATAATTATGAGGATATTTTAGGAGCTGTATCTTGTGCTTATAAAAGATTCAGACGCTCTAATTCTAAAGAGTTAATTGAAATCGGCTACACATTAAAAGATTTTTTGTGTGATAACCCTATGTTGCTAACCTAATAGAAAAGCATGTATTACCAGTAAGACCTGGTCGAAAAGACCCTCGCAAAGTCAAGCCCCAAGCATTTGTAAGCTTTCTATATAGAGTGGTTTAATCATAGATAATTATAAGTTTTTTTTGACAGATAAACAATCTGTCTTTTTGTTGTGCTGCAAAATAGACAAAAGAAAAAACACATCATATTTATCAAACAATTGCAAATATGATGTGTTTTATAATTATGTCAAAATTCTTAACTTAATGACATTGGAGGTGCAAGGCATATGGAAAATAATTTATTTGCGTTTAAAGGTGCCAGATTCCGGTACCTGAAGATAGTGTCAAATGACCTATGAAAAAACTGAGCAAAAGAAAAAGGCTCAGATGAA
>ERZ857757.436-NODE-436-length-44412-cov-7.317988_pt1 | contig 44412 bp, 33 predicted proteins | sample MGYA00519764_ERZ857757 | MGnify/ENA primary metagenome ERZ857757 (study PRJEB31778, sample SAMEA3449359) | human gut metagenome | biome: human gut; feature: human-associated habitat; material: faeces | place: United Kingdom | collected 2010/2012 ...
AACCCTCGCGGCTGCTTTTTGGTTCTTTTTGCAGAAGCAAAAAGAACGTAAAAACGTCCCTTTGTGTTACTTTTCGTAAAAGCGAAAAAGTAACGTCAAAACCGGTACGGATTTTTTGAGGCAAGCCAGACAATCTGCTCCGCACAGGTCGCACCAAGCGAAAAAGTTACATTATATTTGGCATCTTCGTTGACACGCGTGGCACGAAGGCAAATTTCATTTTCTCCCTTGCGTAGCTTCACGTTCTCTATGTGTACATTCTCTGCCGTCCAGTTGTCGCAGGTATCGCGAGTCCCTAGGCATTCCCCGTTGACATACAGAGAAAACGGCGCACTGTGCCCAATCTGAATGCAAACCGTCATATCGTCGGGCGCTATAAGAATCCGTGAAAGATAAGCCGTGCACGGCCCGCGAAATCCGAAGAAATCCGAAAGCCGGAAACTGTCCTCCCGAACATTGGCTATGGTCTGTTCGACAACCTCGTCAGCATACTGTCTGTCAAGCGGCGCAAAAAGCGCTTTTTCATCTGCAAAATCCGTTTTTGTATCCGGGAAAAAGTTTAAGTGAAAGTGTCTGGTTTTATCCGTGTTCGTGCCGGGAATGCAGGATTCTTTCATAAGCGCGGCATAAGGATATTTTTCGGAAAAATGCTCCAAAATGCGTTCTGTGTTGCAGACCGGCTCGGTACGCCAAAAAGGTCCGGTGAGTTTCCACGGAACCGCCCCGGCAAGCCCAAACGACGTTTCAAGCACCGGCTTTCCGTTTTCCGTCACGGTAACGGGAAACAGATTCCGGTCATAAACAATCTCCACATCGTCCGGCAGGAAAAACTCCGCCTCTACCGCCGTTTTTCCGTTCGGGACAAGTTCCAAATCAAAGCGCGGCATCCGGCAGAGAATACCGCCTGCGTTTCCGATGTTCACGGTATAAGAGCGTGAAAGCGATGTGCGGTTTTCCAAGTGAAACGTTACTTTTTTTGTTTCACCGAGCGCAATCGAGGGATCCATTTTCTCATATTCGACAAACAGACCAAGCTCCGGCTGTTTTTCAAAGGTAAACGAGACATCCGGCGCACCGGTAAAGGTCGTTTCCCGGTTGACGTTTTTGCTGAATTCCACGCCGATATGCGCGATATCTTCGGCAAGGTCGAAAATCTTATTGCTGCGGCGCCGGCTCTTCACGCCGAGCGCATAGGTGATTTCGGTCAATCCATACGCGCGGATCAATTCATCCGCACCGCGCAAAATACCGATTACCGCTCCGGCCGTCGCGCAGGTACAATCAGTGTCAAAGCCGCAATTGAGCGCTAACATGCTGGTCTTGATGATATCGCCCTCGCCTAAAAGCAATGCCATTAACGTAATGCCCATGTTCTGGAACATATTGGTGCAATCCGGATGCCCGTAACGGAAAAGCAGCTTTGTCAGAACAATTTTGCTGTCCTTATACTGTTCGCAAAGCTCCAAGACAAACGTCACAAGCGCATAAAACGGCGATTCTTCGGGTACTGCGGCAAGCGCTTGTCGGATAAGTTCGCTCATCGTGTCCGTTTCATCGGCAAAATAGGCCTCGCTTTCCAAGGCCGCCAAAAAGCGTTCGGCATCGATTGACGCGCCATAGTGATCCAAGCAACCGTCGCGCGAAGCAAACTCCGCCGCAAGCATCGGATTTCCTGCCGCCACCGCCGCCCAGATTTCCGAACGGATCGGACAGCCCATGCCGCTTATATAATAGTCGTTGCAGAACCGCCCCGAAACCGGCGGATAAATGCCGCGCTTGAAGTTTTTCCGCATAACCGCGTATTCTCCCGGCGAATAGGCACAATGAGTAACAAAGCGTTCGAGAAGGTCGAACGAAGTAAAGGACGCACCCTTTTGCTCCAGCACATCCAGCCACAGGATTTGCAGGTCAAGATCGTCGTTAGGCAATTCACAGTTGATCATTTCCGGCATAAACGGCAATTCCATCGGCATTTTGACGCCCTCATGCGGAGCGCCGATGTTTCCGGAAACCGCTTTCCCGACAAAGCAGCCGTATACTTTGTCAAGATAAGTCTTGTACGATAAATTACGCATAAATACTCTCCTTTTTGTTTGGAATCTGCCGATAAAACCCGGCAGGATGATTTTCCGCGTTTATTATAACAAGCCGGATTTCTTTTTGCAAGCCTTTTATGCGTTTTTTTAAAAAAACGGATTTTCTGCCAAAAAAGCAGATTTTTAGGAACAAAAAACATTCTTCTTTCGTCTTTCAGGTGTAAATGTCAGAAATTTGCCGAAAAATTGCTTAAAAACTCATTAAAATTTCAAAAAACTCTTGTGCAAAATCAAAATATAGTGTATTATATAGTTAATAATAACTATTTGTAGGGTTTTCTGACAAAACAGAAAGGATGAACGCTATGAACAAAATGAAACTCGCCGTGCGTCTTGCCGTATCGGTGTGCACAGCGGCACTTTTTGCCGGGGCGCTCTCGGCCTCTGCCGCCGGACTTTCCGACCTCGGAGGACATTGGTCGAAAGACTATGTGGAATACGGGGTGAAAAAGGGCTATATCAACGGCTACGAGGATGGCACCTTTAAACCGGACAACTCCGTCACACGTGCCGAATTTTCCAAAATGATAAACTCCGCGGTCGGCATTTCCAAGACCGCCGACATATCTTTCCGTGATGTGAAATCCAACGCCTGGTACTACAAAGAAGTGCGCAAAGCGGTTTACGCCGGCTACACCAACGGCTATGAGGACGACACGTTCCGCGCGGAAAACCAGATCACGCGCGAAGAAGCCGCCGTCATTCTTTCAAGACTCGCCACGCGTTCCGAAAAAAGCGGGCGGATCTCCTCTTTCAAGGATGCCGACGAAGTTGCCGATTGGGCCACGGACGCTTTCAAGCTTGCTTACGCCAAAGGCTATATTAACGGCGACGAGCAGAACCGCTTAAATCCGAAGGGGCTTTTGACGCGCGGTGAAGCGGCCAAGATTATTTATTCGCTCATCAATACGGAAAATATCCGTTCCGACGACTATACCGTCCGCACCTCCAGCGCGGTATGCTCGGAAACCATTTTTACCGGCGACGTCATCTTTTCTCCGCTGTTCGGCAACGGGTCTTTGACGCTTGACGGCTGCCGGGTTCTCGGTTCGGTCAAACTTTCCGGCAAAGGCGGCGCAAGCGTGTCCGTCAACGATTCCTCGCTTGCCATGATCGAAGTGACCGCCGGTTCGCCGAACATTTCCCTGCAAAGCAGTTCGGCTAAATATGTGCGTCTCGAATCCCCGGCCACACTTTCCGGATCGGATTACGGTACCGTTTACTTAACCGGAGAAAAGCTGATCTCCGGCACGGTGGAAATCTCTGCCAAGCCCGAAAAGGTTGTTGTTTCGGCAAGCTCGATCGTACGCTTTGATGATCTTCCGGCTTTGGAGATCGCTAAAAAAGTCTCAACCACCGTTCAGAGCGGCAACATCACCTCCATGTCCGTTGCTTCGGACGCGGCCGGCAGTGTGATCACGTTGGCAAACGACGTATATGTGAAAGACTTAACCGTAAACGGCGCGGTTTCCTTTATGGGCAGCGGCGAAATTGAACACGCACGCAACAATGTAAGCGGCGTTTCCTACGAAACCGAGCCCAACAAGACCTCCGGCAAGGATTCCTCGTCCTCCTCCGACGACGAAAACGGCTCTTTCTCGCCGACGTCCCTTTCGCCCTCCAAGAGCGCAACCGGCGTTTCGGTCGGCACAAACATCATCCTTTCGTTTAACCGCACCCTTTACAACGATGACGGGGATTCGCTCACGGCATCCTACGTAATGAAGAACGTAGAGCTCCGCCGCTCCTCCACGACCGGAACCAAGATCGATTTCGATGTTTCCCTCTCCTCTGCACGCCGTCAGATCACATTGATTCCCGATGAAGATCTCGATTCCGGCACGCGTTACTACGTTATTATGAAATCCGGCGTTCTGACTGACGCGGACGGTAACGAAAACACGTCCCTTTCTTACAGCTTTACCACCGCTTCATCCTCCTCTTCGGATTCTTCTTCCAAGATCACGTTCTCTCCGAAAGACCGTGCCACCGGCGTTTCGACTTCGGCCAATTTAACCATCACGTTCGCGTCGGCTGTAACGGATATCGACGGCAACACGCCGTCCTCCTCCTATCTGTCACGCCAGATTATTGAATTACGCGAAAATACGACAAGCGGCACGAAAGTTTCTATCTCCGCCTCTCTCAGTTCTTCGCGCAAGGTCATCACCGTAACGCCCGAAGAAGCCTTAAAGACCGATACCCGTTACTATCTCATCATCAACAGCGGCAAACTTATGTATTCCAACAAAGCCAAAGTATCGCGCACCTACATCTATTTCAACACTTCGGATGAATTAGACGTCACGGTGACGCCCGCCAATGCCGCTACCGGCGTTGCAACCGACGAAGAGATCAAGCTCACGTTCAACGATGAGATCTACCGTCCGTCCGGTTCAAACGTCACCACAAGCTATCTGTCTGAGCAGGCTATCGAACTTCACAAATCGTCCGCGTCCGGCACAAAGATCGATTTCACCGCCATCATCGCCTCCGACCGCAAGACCGTTCGTCTGATTCCGTCGGAACTGGAACCCGGCACACGCTACTACATCGTCATTCCGGCCGGAAAGATTGCAACGGAAAACGGTACGGAAAACAAAAAGCTTACCAGCTATTTCACAACGGCAAGCTCCATGACGCCGGCCTTTGACCCCTTGAACGGCAGTAAGGATGTTTCGCTTTCGGACGACATCGTCATCAAATTCACCGAGGCGCTCTTTGACAAGACCAAGCAGCCGATCACGCCGGAATATGTCACCGCACAGGCCGTTGTCTTTAAAAAGAATTCTTCCTCCGGTGCAGCTGTTCCCTATGAAGCGCTCATCTCTTCCGACTACAAGAGCATTACGCTGAAACCCAAAACGCCGCTCACAGCCAACACGTCTTATTACGTCGCGGTCAACCGCAGCACCTTATACAACGAGAGCGGCAAAGCCAATGCCGCCGGCTCTACCCTCTTCAAGACCTCCTATTCCAACGCACCCGATTTTCTGCCGTACAACGGCGAAAAAGAGGTTGACGTAGCTACCACGATTCAGATCACGTTTGACCGCAAGATGTACGCCATCGGCGGTGCGGAAATCTCGTCAAGCTACATCCGCAACAACGTTGTTGAGCTGTATAAAAACGGTTATGACGGCACAGCCGTTCCTTTCACCGTCACGCTCAGCTCCGACAAGCAGACTATCACCGTAAAACCCAATGCTAAATTAGCCGGTGATACCGATTATCTTGTCGTATTGCGCAAAGCGTCGCTGGAAGACTCCGGCGGCAACGAAAACGCCTTGTACACATCGACCTTTACAACAGCCGAAGCGATCAGCACCGGCGTCACCATTACCCCGGCCAACCGTTCGACCGGCGTTGTTCCCACCACTTCCATCACCGTGGAATTCGACAGCCCTGTTTTCCGCTCCGGCGGCAGTATCGTATCCAGCTCGTATTTGGTCAACAACGTATTTGAACTGCGCAAAGGTTCTTCCTCGTCCAGCGCCAAGATCGAGTGCACGGCGGAAATGGATTCTCAAAACCGCATTATGACGGTAACGCCTGTCAAGCCGCTTGACAACAGCACGACTTATTATTTCCGCATTCTCTCCGGTTCTCTGCAATACAGCGATGGCACGACCAAAGTTCCGGCCAACACCGTCTACTTCTCCACCAACGACGGCAAACCGGTACTCACCTCCATCAAGGTTTCCGAATCCGGTGCATCGCACCTCATCGCCGAAGTGGTTTCTGCGTCTGACGGCGTTGTGACAGTCACCGCCTATGACGGCAACAAGGCGGTAAGCTCGGCGGAAAGCTCTGTTACGGCCAACAAAGCCGCTCATATCACCGTGACCGGCCTTGCCAGCAACCATGCCTACACGTTAAGCGCTACCGTACAGGACGCAAGCGGCGCCGTTTCTTCCGTGCGCTCCATAAGCGGAAAAACCATTACGCCGTTCACCTTTGCCATTGAGGGCAAAACCGACACGACCATTACGGTAAGCGTCAATGCACGCTGCGACGGCACGCTCGACCTCACCTATACCGACCGCAAGACCGGCAAAAAAGAAACGCGCGTCACCGGCCTGCTCTTAAAGGAAGGCGCCAAACGTGAATTCGTAATCGACAACCTTGCAAGCAGTACAGAATATGATGTCACCGCCACCTTTACCGATTCGTTTGACGGCAGTTTCACGCTATCCGACCGTGCAACAACCTCCGCGCCCCAGAAAGAAGTCTTGGAGATCACCGGTTTAACGCTTGTTTCCTCGACTGGGGACACGTATGAAGCCACCATAAAGGACGGCAAAGCATCGCTTACCATCGAAAAAGCGACCCACATCACGCTGACCGGTCAATCTTCGGTTGCAAATGCCACTTTCACCTTTGACGGCGGTGAACCCGTTAAGCCGGATACCGCTTCGCAGAACATTCTCGTCACACCCGGCGAAGACAAGACCGTGACGGTTGAATTGACTTCTGCTGTCACAGGCGCTGTGGTCAAGTGTGCCTTAACGGTTTCAGTCAACGGATAAACTGTATCAGACGCTGCAAAACTCTGTTTTCCGACACACCAAACTCCTCCCGAAAAACGGGAGGAGTTTTTATTTGTCCGTGCCAAAAACTGATCGGAGGCTCTTCAAAAGGATTGCCGTATTTGCGGCAAAAGCGCGCTCCTAATGGAAACTTTTTGAAAATAACACTTGATTTTTTTATGTTTTATGTTATACTATAATTATTCATTTCATTGAATATTTATAAGCAGGTAAAATGGGGGATAAATATGACTATCAACAAAAATTCCGAAGAAGGAAAACTGACATTTGCAATAGCAGGTCGTCTTGACACCAATACGTCGCCGAAACTGGAAGCGGAACTCCGACAGTCTGTTGACGGAGTGACCGAGCTTGTTTTTGATTTTTCCCAAGTGGAGTACATATCCTCCGCAGGACTTCGCGTTCTCTTAGCGGCACAAAAGGTCATGAACCGGCAAGGAAGCATGAAGCTTACCGGTGTAAGCGACGAAGTTATGGAAGTATTTGAAATCACAGGATTTGCCGACATTTTGACAATAGAGTGACGAAAAGACTATGAAAGATTATTTATTGCTCTTCCTTATTTCACTCCTGCCGGTGGGAATATCGGCTGTTATCTACCTTTTCGGGCGCACAAAAGCGGCGGAAAAGATTCCTTATGCCATTCATCAGATACTCATAGGCATACTCTTTGGCATACTGGCGATTACCGGAACTGAATTCGGTATCAAAATTGACGGCGCCATCATAAATGCAAGAGACGCCTCCCCTGTCTGCGCCGGACTTCTTTTCGGCGCGCCTGCCGGCATTATTGCAGGCATAATCGGCGGAGTGGAACGCTGGTTTGCCGTTCTTTGGGGAGCCGGAGAATATACACGTCTTGCCTGCAGCATATCAACTGTGCTTGCGGGCGTTTTTGCTGCCGTTTTGCGCAAACATGTGTTTGACAACAAGAAACCGAAATGGTACTATTGTCTGGCGACCGCCGTCATTACGGAAGTCATTCACATGCTGATGATCTTCTTGACAAACATGTCCGACGCACACAGAGCCTTTTCGTTTGTCCGCGCCTGCTCCCTTCCGATGGTGGCTGTCAACGGACTTGCGGTCATGCTTGCCGGCATTCTGCTGTCGGTTTTGGCCGGCAAAGAAAGAACCGATTCGCGGCACGATTTGAAGAACATTTCACAGTCGTTCCAACGCTGGCTCTTGATATGCGTGACGGCAGGATTTCTGATGACCACGTTTTTCACCTGGGCTCTTCAAACGGAGCTTGCCGAAAACGAAGCTCACGATCTTATTAAACTCAATTTGAATGATGTACGCGAGGACATTCTGGATGCCTCGAACGAAAACCTGTTTGAGTTGGCGGAAAGCATCTCTTCCCGTATCAATTCTGTGGAAAATGTCGATTCTGTACTGCTTGCGTCCCTTGCCAAAGAATACGATGTAGCGGAAATAAACCTGATTGACTCACGCGGCATTATTACAGCGTCAACTCATGCGGATTTTCTGAATTATGATATGCGCGGAGGCAGTCAATCGACAGAATTTCTCGTTTTGCTTGACGGAGAAACCAAGGAATATGTGCAGAACTATCAGCCTACCTCATTTGATCCCTCGATCTTGCGCAAATATGCGGGAATCGTACTCGACAGAGGCGGCTTTGTGCAGGTCGCATACGATTTTGAAAGATTTCAGCGCGATATTGACGATGCCGTCATCGGCGCTACCCGAAACCGCCATATCGGGGAAAACGGAAGTATTATCATCGCTGGCGAGGATTGGAACATTGTCAGCGACAGACACGGAAACGAGAAGAAAAACCTCAGTGTTTCGGGAATTTTCATAGACAAAAAAACCATGCCGGAGGGAATTCCCTTTGAAGCGCCCGTCTACGGCGAAGATTCGATCTGCGCCTACATCGTTTCGGAGGGCTACTACATCGTGGCATCTATCCCAAGGGCAGAAGCGATGTTTTCACGCGATATTTCGGTATATGTAACGGTATTCATGGAATTTGTCGTTTTTGGTATGCTGTTCATCGTCGTGTATGTCCTTATCAAAAAACTCGTCGTTGACAATATGGCCAAGATAAACCGCTCGCTTGCCAAGATCACAAGCGGCAACCTTGACACGGTGGTGGATGTCCGGACAAACGAGGAATTTGCCTCGCTCTCAGATGACATCAACTCAACCGTGCTGACCTTAAAACGGTATATTGCAGAAGCAGCGGCGCGAATCGACCGGGAGTTAGAATTTGCCAAGTCGATTCAGCATTCGGCTATCCCCACCGTTTTTCCACCGTATCCGGGACATGGGGAATTTGATATTTTCGCCACAATGGACACTGCCAAGGAGGTGGGCGGCGACTTCTACGATTTTTACTTTGTCGGAGAAGATAAGTTCGGTTTTCTCATTGCCGATGTTTCGGGCAAAGGGATTCCAGCCGCCATGTTCATGATGACAGCCAAGACCATCATCAAAGGGTATGCCGAATCAGGACTTTCCGTCGATGAAGTTTTTACCATAGCAAACGCCAAGCTCTGCGAATCGAATGACGCAGGAATGTTTGTTACCGCGTGGATGGGGGTACTCGACATTACCACCGGAAAAGTCGAGTTCGCCAACGCCGGGCATAACCCGCCGCTTGTCAAGCATGCAGACGGAACATTTGAATACCTGAAATCGAGACCCGGTCTGGTGCTTGCCGGAATGGAAGGCATCAAATACCGCAAAAATGAACTTCACCTTGCCCCCGGCGATGAAATATACCTTTACACCGACGGTGTGACAGAAGCCACCGACGCAGACAATAAGCTTTACGGAGAAGAACGGTTAAGCATGCTTTTAAACGGTCTGCACGGGCTTTCCGGAGAAGAGATCTGTCACGCGGTAAAGCGCGACATTGACGCATTTGTCGGAAGCGCGCCGCAGTTTGACGATATTACGATGTTGTATCTGAAATATAACGGAGGAAACAGAAAATGAATGAATTAACGATTCCCGCAACTGTTGAAAATATTGAAAAAGTAACCGATTTCGTGAATGAAAAGCTGGAAGAGATCGACTGCCCTATGAAAGCACAGATGCAGATCGACATTGCGATCGATGAGCTTTTCGGCAACATTGCGCACTATGCCTACAATCCGGAAACAGGTCCGGCTACGGTAAGAGTCGAGGTCTCAGAAGCGCCGATCTCCGTCATTATAACCTTTATTGACCGCGGAATTCCGTATGATCCGTTAAAAAAAGACGACCCCGATATCACTCTTTCGGCAGAAGAACGGGGCATCGGAGGACTTGGTATCTTTATGGTCAAAAAGACCATGGATGAGATCACTTACGAATACAAGGACGGACAAAACATTCTCCGCATCCGGAAAGACATATGATTTCAGCCGAAATACAGCAAACGAGGTAAGAGTATGAGCAAACAGCTATTCCGTCAGAAGAGTCTGGAAAAGATCACGTCGCCCGAGCAGATGGGCGACTATATCCGCGTTTCCAATCCGAGTGTGTGGATGATCCTTGTCGCGATCATTGTTCTTCTCATCGGGGTTTGCGTCTGGGGCGTTTTCGGACGTCTTGACACGACCCTGCCAACAGGAGGCGTATGCAAAGACGGACAGCTTACCCTCTATATCAGCGAAAAAGATTTTGATAAGCTTGGCGCAGACACGCTCGTTTCAGTCAATGAGAAAGAGTATGCTCTGTCGGAAATCTCCGAATCCCCTGTGAAATTAGATACAAGCTATGACCCCTATCTGATCCACTTAATGGGACTGTCCGAGGGGGATTGGGTCTATATAGCAAAGGCCGACGCCCCGGAGATAAAGGACGGGACTTATTCGGTAGAAGTCATCACCGAGAGAATAAAACCGATCGACTTTGTGCGTAACTGAGGCAGGAAAATGAAGATGAAAAAAAAGATAAAAGCCCCCGTTACCAAGGGAGTTGCCAAAGTACCTGTCGTTATGCAGATGGAGGCGCTTGAATGCGGCGCCGCCAGCCTTGCCATGATTCTTGCCTACTATGAAAAATGGGTTCCGTTGGAGCAGGTGCGCGTTGACTGCGGCGTTTCGCGCGACGGCTCTAACGCAAGGAACGTTCTGCGTGCCGCACGCAGTTACGGACTTGCCGCCAAAGGCTATCGCTATGAACCGGAAACTCTCCGGAAAGAGGGAAAGTTCCCCTGCATCATTCACTGGAATTTCAACCATTTCGTGGTTTTGGACGGTTTCCGCGGCAACAAAGCCGTTTTAAACGACCCGGCAAAGGGTACCTATACCGTTCCGATGAGCACTTTTGATGAATCTTTCACGGGCATTTGTCTGCTCTTTGAGCCGGGCGAGGATTTTTTGCCCGGCGGAAAACCGCAATCGATGATTTCCTATGCACGGAAGAGACTCGTCGGCGCAGGTGCGGCAATCGCTTTTGTCACTCTGACCACGGTCATATCTTCGCTTCTCGGCGTTATCACGCCGGTGTTTTCACGGATATTCTTAGACAGACTGCTGACACACGAAAATCCCGACTGGCTTATGCCGTTTATTGCTGCGTTCGCCGGTATCGGAATCATACAGCTCATTGTCATGTGGATACAAACGGTTTATTCATTAAGAATAAACGGAAAACTTGCCACGGTGGGAAACACCGCCTTTATGTGGAAAATTCTCCGTATGCCCATGGAATTCTTCTCCCAGCGTATGGCAGGCGACATTCAGGGCCGGCAATCCTCCAATTCCATGATAGCCGCACAGCTCGTGAACACTTTCGCGCCGCTCGCTATCAATACGGTGATGATGGTCTTCTATTTGGCGGTCATGCTCCGGTACAGTGCCTTTCTCACCTTTATCGGGCTTTTTTCTGTATTTGTCAACCTGGTCATTTCGCGTGTTATTCAAAAAAAGCGTATCAATATCACGCGTGTGCAGATGCGCGACGCCGGTAAACTTGCCGGAACGACTGTCGCCGGCATTGAAATGATCGAGACTATCAAGGCAAGCGGTGCCGAAAACGGCTTTTTTGAGAAATGGGCAGGCTATCAGGCAAGCGTCAATACCAATCAAGTGCGTTTTCAACGGATGAATCAGCTTCTCGGACTTCTGCCGGATCTTATCAACTCGGTTTGCAGCACAGCGGTGCTTATAATCGGCGTTTTTCTTGCCATGAAAGGCGAATTTACCGTCGGTATGATCATGGCGTTCCAAGGATTTCTTTCCTCTTTTGTCTCGCCTGCGATGACGCTGATATCGGCCGGTCAATCTCTCCAAGAGATGCGTACCGACATGGAACGGATCGAGGATGTTATGAAATATCCCTGCGATCCGGTATTTGACAACCATGTCGAAGCAGACAACGGCGAATTTGACAAACTTTCCGGCAATATCGAACTTAAAAATGTCACGTTCGGCTATTCGCGCTTAGCCGAGCCTTTGATAAAGGATTTCAACATGACGCTGAAACCCGGTAGCCGTGTGGCTTTTGTAGGGGCTTCGGGCTGCGGAAAGTCCACGATTTCAAAGCTCATCTCCGGGCTTTACCAGCCATGGAGCGGTGAGATACTCTTTGACGGAAAGCCCTTGTCAGCCATTGACCGCGGCGTGTTCACGGGATCTCTTGCCGTAGTGGATCAGGACATTACTATTTTTGAAGATACCATTGCAAACAACATAAAGATGTGGGACAACTCCATAGAGGACTTTGAAATGATCATGGCAGCCCGCGACGCGCAGCTGCATGAGGACATCATGCAGCGTGAGGGCGGCTACCAATATAAGTTGACCGAGGGCGGAAAGGACTTCTCCGGAGGCCAGCGGCAGCGCATGGAGATTGCCCGTGTGCTTGCGCAAGACCCTACCATTATCATCTTAGACGAAGCGACCAGCGCACTCGACGCAAAGACAGAGTACGATGTGGTAAAATCCATCAAGGATCGCGGAATCACCTGCATTGTTGTGGCGCACCGTCTGTCAACCATACGCGACTGTGACGAAATAATCGTCCTTGACCGCGGTAATGTTGTGGAACGCGGAACCCACGAAGAGCTGATGAAGAACGGCGGAGCCTATACACAGCTCGTATCAAACGAATAAGGAGGGCACGCATATGGGTTGGTTTGACGAGCAGATAAGAGACCGCAAAAAGAACGACGACGAAGCCTTTGCGGAGGCGTTTGCCAATATGGCGTCCGCCATAACCGGCAAAAAGATCGATGCCGCCTTAAACAACGATCGTACCGTAACCAAAGACGCGATCGATGAAATTCTTAAATATTATCACATCAAGAGCCGTGAAGTTCCGGACAACATCTCCGATATGAACGAACAGCTTGAATATCTGATGCGCCCTTACGGTATCATGCGGCGCACGGTGAAGTTAGAAGGAAAATGGTACCGCGATGCTATCGGCGCTATGCTCGGCGTGCTGAAAGAGAGCGGCAGAGTCGTGGCGCTGCTGCCATCGGGACTGTCGGGCTATGACTACTATGACTACGAAACCGGCAAACGAAAAAAAATTAACCACCGCACGCTTTCCCTTTTTGAAGAGGAGGCCATTGCTTTTTACAAGCCTTTCCCTTTGAAAAAAATCAGTATTCCGGCGCTTGCGCAATATATCATACAGACTTTTTCGGCATCGGATCTTGTTATGATAGCGTTAGCGACGCTGACTCTTGCGCTTGTAGGCATGATAAGCCCGATGCTTAACAAACTTCTTTTCGGCAGTGTCTTACTGTCGGGAAGTATACGGTTACTCGCCTCTATTGCCGTTTTCTCTGTGTGCGTTTCAGTAAGCACGATGCTCATCACCGCCGTGAAGAACATGATCACCTCGCGTATTGAAACCAAGCTTAATATCTCGGTCGAAGCGGCGACAATGATGCGCGTGATGTCGCTTCCTGCCGACTTTTTCAAACAGTACAGCTCCGGTGAGCTGTCCAGCCGCGCGACCCAGGTAGGAACGCTTTGTAAAATGCTCGTATCGACAGTCTTAACGACGGGACTTACATCGCTGTTTTCGCTTATATACATTTCGCAGATATTTGCCTATGCACCGATGCTTGTTGTGCCGGCGCTTATCATCATTCTTGTGACTGTTGTGTTTTCAGTCATTTCCTCCTTTGTTCAGATGAAGATCGACACCCAACAGATGGAGCTTTACAGCAAAGAAAGCGGTATGACTTATTCGCTTATCACGGGAATCCAGAAGATTCGGTTGGCCGGAGCGGAAAAGCGCGCTTTCGCAAGATGGGGTAATCTCTATGCCAAATGCGCAAGCGTTGAGTATGGTCCGTCAACGTTTATTGAGCTCAATCCGGTCATAAGCCTCGCCATCAGTCTTGTGGGAACGATCGTCATGTACAGCCTTTCGGTGGAATCCGGCATTTCCGTCGCCGATTACTACGCATTCAACACCGCCTACGGCATGGTTTCGGGCGCGTTTACATCGCTTGCAGGCATCGCTCTGACTGCGGCACAGATAAAACCGGTTCTGACAATGGTCAAGCCCTTTTTCGACGCCGTTCCCGAAGTCTCCGACGGAAAGCAGGTGTTGACACGTTTATCGGGCGGCATCGAATTAAACAATGTTTCTTTCCGGTATTCCGAAAATATGCCCCTTATCCTTGACGACCTGTCATTAAAAATCCGTCCCGGACAGTATGTTGCTATTGTGGGAAAGACCGGATGCGGAAAATCCACGCTTATGAGACTGCTTCTCGGCTTTGAGCATCCGAAAAAAGGTGCGATATACTATGACGGCAGAGATCTTGAAAAAATCGACCTGCGCTCGTTAAGACGACGCATCGGCGTCGTTATGCAAAACGGAAAGCTGTTTCAGGGTGACATTTACTCCAACATCGTCATCTCTGCCCCGTGGCTGACCCGGGAAGACGCATGGGAGGCAGCGGAGCTTGCCGGCATCGCCGACGATATAAGAAGCATGCCTATGGGAATGGACACCATCATTTCCGAGGGAGCGGGAGGCATATCGGGAGGACAGCGTCAGCGGCTTATGATTGCCCGTGCGATCGCTCCGAAGCCAAAGATTCTGATGTTCGACGAGGCGACGAGCGCTCTTGACAACATTACGCAGAAAAAAATCTCAGAGTCGCTTGACAGCCTGAAATGCACCCGAATCGTAATTGCTCACCGCCTGTCAACCATTCGGCAGTGCGACAGAATCATCGTTCTTGACAAAGGAAAGATCATTGAAGACGGCAAATATGAGGAGCTGATCGAAAAGAACGGTTTCTTTGCCGAGCTTGTCGCCCGTCAGAGACTTGACAGTGTACCCGAAGTCACCCATAACTAAGCGGCCGGTCTGCTGCAAAAAAATTTTTCAATTTTTAGTAGCCATTTTGGTTTTTCGGCCGTATAAATAAACAGAAGGGAGAAAAAAGCATGGACAAAAAGAAACCGGAGCCCCAAACAACCGCTACTGCTTTTCACGAAAAAATGCTTTCTGCTCTCTTTGATTATCAGAAGTTTGAGAACGAACCGTCCCTTATGGCATTGATCGATGAAACCGAGCGCCTGTACGGCGCCGAGATTCCGGACGACGAGTTGTTTGATGTGAGTGCGGCCGGAGAAACGGTACCCGTAAAAAAGTTTAAGAAGCCCGAGGACGACAGCTTATGAATACGATGACGGAAAAAGAAGAGCTGTACCGGGCATACCGCGAAAAGGTAAGCGGCTATGTTTTCTCCAAGCTTCGGAACACAAAAGACGCGGAAGATCTTGTAAGTGAAGTCTTTCTGAAAGTATACCAAAAGTATACAACCTTTGATACAGAACGCGCCTCCGTTTCCACATGGATCTATACGATAACGAAAAACACGGTCACGGATTATCTGCGCAAAAACCGCATCTGTTCCGAACTGCCCGACGATCTTGCGGATGAAGCCTGTCCCTATGACGAAATTCTGCGTGAAGAATCGTTACGGGAGCTCGCCAAAGCGCTTTCAGCGCTTGATGAACGCTCACGCACATTAGTCATTTTCAGGTATTACAAGCAAATGTCGTTAAAGGAGATAGCCGAACGGCTTGGCATATCCTATGCATATGTCAAAATTCTTCATAAAAAAGCTTTGCAGGCACTTCGGAAAAATCTCGGAATATAGAGATTAAATATTTGTTTGAGGAGGAAGAATCATGGAAATGAACAAGGAACTCATCGCCAAGGCGAAAGAAACCAAGACCGTCGGGGAACTTCTGGCTCTTGCCAAAGAAAACGGCGTTGAGTTTACCGCAGAAGAAGCCGAGACGTACTTTGAACAGCTCCACCCAAAGACAGGCGAGCTGTCCGACGAAGAGCTCGACAATGTCGCCGGCGGCGGATGCTACGCCAAGGATGGCCACCTTTTAACCACGATCGGGTACAAATGTCGGTTTTATGAGGAAAACCCGGTAAAGCCTTATGGCGTAAAGGGTACCTGCTGCCGATGCAAATATTGGGACCACAGGGATCGGAATGGGTATGAAGAAGTAGGCCGGCCCGTCAGATGTTTCAATCCGAACAATATCCGAAGATCCTGACAACAACCGGCAAAAATAACCTTTCGGAAAATTCCGCATCAAGGAATACCGATACAAAACGTAAAAAGGAGTTATCCACATGGAACAAGAACTTATTGCCAAGGCAAAAGAAGCCAAGACAGTTGAGGAACTTATGGCTTTCTCCAAGGAAAACGGTGCCGGGATCACCGAAGAAGACGCGAAGATGTATTTTGAAGTACTTCATCCCAAGACCGGCGAGCTGTCCGATGAAGAATTAGACAATGTGGCTGGCGGCGGATGCTATACCCAGGATGGATATCTTTTGACCACGATCGGACACAAATGTAAGTTTTATGAAGAAATTTTAGCAAATCCCCAGGGTGTAAAGGGTACCTGCTGCCGGTGCAAATATTGGGACACAAGATATCGGGTGGGAATGGAACCCATAGGCAGTCCCCTTAAATGTCTCAATCCGCGAAATATGCGAAGATCCTGACAACAGATTCATAGCAAAGGATAGGAACAAAACGCAAAAAGGAGTTATCCACATGGAACAAGAACTTATTGCCAAGGCAAAAAAAGCCAAGTCAGTCGAGGAACTTATGGCTCTCGCCAAGGAAAACAACGTTGCAATCACCGAAGAAGATGCAAAAATGTACTTTGAAGTGCTTCATCCTAAGACAGGTGAACTGTCCGACGAAGAGCTCGACAATGTCGCCGGCGGCGGATGTTATGCCCCGGGCGGAAATCTTTTGACTACCATCGGGCACGGATGCAAGTATTACGAAGAAGGACGCAAAACCGGTGCGAAAGGTACCTGCTGCCGATGCAAATATTGGGGAAACGATCCTCACAACAAGGGTTCTCTTTGGACGACGATCGTAGACGGACTTATGGAAGTGATAGCGCCGCGCCAATGCTATCATCCGGCTAACAGAAAATAAAAAAACAAAATAATACATAGAGAGGTTTAACCATGGAAAAAGAACTCATTGGCAAATTAAAACAAGCACAATCCCCTGCAGAATTGATCACGCTCGCAAAAGAAAACGGCTTGGAAATCACCGAAGAGCAGGCAAAAGTATATTTTGAGCAGTTAAAAGCCAAGGCAGGCGAACTGTCCGACGATGAGCTTGCCAAAGTGGCCGGCGGTGTTGCTTTGCGTTTGAAGAAACTCTTTTGATCGCAAAAACACGGATACAAGTATTACGTAGAAAAGCGCAAGCCCGATGCAAAAGGTATTTACTGCCGATGCAGAGATCGGGAAAACGCTCCTCATAAGGGTTCTCTTTGAACAACAAACGCAGATGGACTTACGAAATTGACCGCGCCGCATCAGCGCTGTCATCCGGCTGACAGAAAACAATACATACAATCAGGAGGAAGAATTAACCATGGAAAAAGAACTTATTTTCAAGGCAAAACAAGCTAAATCCCCCGAAGAATTGATTGCTATCGCAAAAGAAAACGGCATGGAAATGACCGAAGAACGCGCCAAAACATATTTTGAGCAGTTGAATCCCACGACCGGTGAGTTGTCCGATGATGAGCTTGACAATGTAGCCGGCGGTGCCTGTTATGCGTATGACGGCGCTCTGTTGACAACGATTGGATACAGATGCAAGTATTATGAAGAAGTCGCGCAAAAACCTTTCGGCGTAAAAGGTACTTGCTGCAGATGCCGCTATTGGGACCATGACGAGGGAAGCGGCTATGAAACGTTTGGCGCTCCTCTCAAATGCCTTAATCCGAAAAATTACAAAAAGGGTTAAACATATGCGCGGCATACAGATAAAAACTGTATGCCGCGTAATAAAACGGAGAAAACTATGCGTTACCTATTGAACCCCCATATAGCCTTACGCTCATGGAAACTTGTTCCTTATGCCTATTACATCAAGGGCGAGCGAAACGCCCAAGGACTGAAAAAAGAGGAATTTGAATTTCTTTGCGCGTGTGACGGCAAAACCGAGCTTGCCTCCGGTGACGAAAGCCCTCTTGTCCGCCGTCTTCTTGAAAACGACTTTATCCATGTGGCAAAAGAGGGAGAAATCCTATCCGATTGGAGCAGACCGCTGGTCTGCTCCAACAGGTATTTTCCTGCCATGAACTGGATGATAACGGGCCGGTGCAACTACAACTGTCTGCACTGCTTCAATGCCGCAGACAATGCGCCGCTTATGAGCGAATGGAGCATGGAGGAGGCGGACAAGCTTCTTGACCAGGCGCGCGGCTGCGGAATCAACGCCTTTACCATTACAGGCGGCGAGCCGATGTTCCATAAGAACTTTTTTGATATTTTGGACGGCATTTACCGGCGCGGAATGTATGTGGAAGAGCTGAACACAAACGGATATTTTATAACAGCGGAGACGCTTGACCGCATGAAAAAAGTCGGAAGTATGCCGTTAATGAAGATATCCTTTGACGGCATCGGCTACCACAACTGGATGCGTAACCGCAAGGATGCCGAAGAATCGGCGATGCGTGCGATTTCTCTATGCTTAGAAAACGGCTTCCGTGTCAAGGTGCAGACGAATATGAACCGCCGCAACAGCGGATGTATGTACGAAACGGTGGAACTGCTTGACTCGATGGGTGTGGACGAGATGCGGATTATCCGCACAACGGAAGCGCCGCGCTGGGTGCAGAACGCAGGGGATTCCTGTCTGTCCTTGCAGGAATATTTTGACGAATCCCTCGGCCTTTGGCAAAGATATGCGCAGGGAGAGCACCGTATGGATCTCACTGTCTGGCAGATCGGGACGCTGTTTCCGCAATCGAAATTCTACACGCTCACGGCTGTAAACTCTTGCGCCGGCCGTTATCGTGACAGTGCGCCGGTCTGCAAGGGTAACCGCGGCATGGTCGCGGTCGGTGCGAACGGGCATGTGTATCCCTGCCACCAGATGTCAGGGTATTATGAACAGCACGGAGATGTTTTAGGCAATGTGAAAGACACGCCGCTTGCCGAGCTGCTTTCGGACAGCCGGTATCTGGACGAGGTCTGCACCACGCTCGGAACTTTGCGCGAAAAGAACGGGAAATGCGGTCAATGTGAATATTTTGAACGCTGTAACGGCGGCTGCCGTGCCATTGCCTTGGCATTAACGGGGGATAAACTCGGTATCGACCCCTCAAAATGCCTGTTCTGGGAAGAACGGTACGACCAAAAAATTGCAGAGTTGCTCCCCGGTTATCAGACCGTTATGTAACGCCGGAGAAAGGATCAGACTTTTATGAAAACCGGAATTCGTATTTCCGCGGCACTTCTTGCCGCCCTTTTTGTCCTGGCGGCATTCGTCTCGTGCGGACAAAACGAAACATACACCAAGGATGCCGTAACGGCACTAAGCACGACCGGCACAGAAAACGGCGAAACCGCCCCTCTGCCAGAAGATATCGTTGTGCTTTATACCAATGACGTCCATTGCGGCATAGAGGAAAACATAGGCTATGCCGGGCTTGCCGCGTACAAAAAGCTTGTAGAATCCCAGACCGGAAATGTCCTTTTAGTGGACTGCGGCGATGCCATTCAGGGCAACGCGTTCGGAACAGTCTCGAAAGGCATGTTTATCATCGATTTAATGAACCGTGTCGGCTATGATTACGCCGTCCCCGGAAACCATGAGTTCGGTTACGGGATGGAACAGCTTTCGGTTCTGATCGATAACGCAGACGCGACCTATCTTGGCTGCAATATCACCTATACGGGAAAAAACAGCAATCTTCTGTCTGCGGTAAAGCCATATGACATCAAGGAATATGGTGAAAAGAAGATAGCCTGCATCGGCGTGCTCACCCCTGAAACCTTAACCTCGGCAACCCCTTCCGGTTTTATGGAGGACGGAGAGTTTGTCTACGGCTTTTACGGTGAAAGCGAAGAAGCTTTCTATACGCAGATCCAAAAGAATATCGACGCCTGCAAAAAAGAGGGCGCGGATTATGTAATCATTCTTTCGCACCTCGGGGATGAAGAAAACAGCTTATTTTCCTCAACTGCCTTGATCAAGCACACAACCGGCATTGACGCAGTGCTTGACGGTCATGCGCATAGTATCATTTCCTCTCGGGTGATACGGGACAAAGCGGGAAACGCCGTACTTCTCTCCTCCTCCGGAACAAAATTAAATGCAATCGGTCAGCTTGTCATTACCGCCGACGGCTTTATCAGTACCGGCCTTATTACCGACTTTGACGAAAAGGACAGCGAAACCGAAGCGGCTGTGCAAAAAGCAAAAGAAATCTACGACAGTACCTTAAAAGAGGTCGTCGCCACAAGCGACATAGCGTTGTCTGTATCCGACGAAAACGGTATCCGCATGGTAAGAAGCCGCGAGACTGCAATAGGAAATTTCTGCGCGGACGCCTACCGCAGTGTGACGGACGCCGATATTGCCGTAGTCAACGGCGGCGGTATACGGGCAGACCTGCCGAAGGGCGATATAACCTATGCGGATATCATAGCGATCCATCCTCACGAAGATACAATTTGCGTTACCAAAGCAACAGGACAACAGATTTTAGATCTGCTTGAAACAGCCTCCCGCAATACGAGATCCGTCTATGAAGAAAGCGGAAACGCGACCGGGGAATTTGGAGAATTTATGCAGGTGTCGGGACTGCGCTATACCATAGATACCCGGATTCCTTCGTCTGTAAAGCTTGACGAGAAAGGATTCTTCCTCTCGGTCGATGGCGAACGGCGTGTGAAGGATGTACAGGTGCAGGGAAAAGACGGCACGTATACCGCAATCGACCCACAGGCGACTTACGCCGTGGCCTCCAACAGCTATTTGATCAAAGACAGCGGAGACGGTCTCAATATGTTTGCCGGAAACGAACTTTTGTTAAACGATGTTATGATAGACAATCAGGCATTAGTCACCTACCTCCGCGACACCCTGAAAGGCAAGCCCGGCGACAGATACTCTGCCGTCGAAGGACGTATCACCGTCCAATAAGCCGGAAATTATATTACAAACACAGACAGCAACGCCGACCGGAACTTCCGGTCGGCGTTTATGTATTCTATATGCAGTTACTCTGAATCAACCGTTGGGACAGCCTGAAAATAAAAAATCTCCCGTCCGCTTTTCATTTAGAAAAAGGGAACGGGAGTGAGGAAAAGTTACCCTTGCACAGGCAAACTTTGCCCCTTACCGTGCGCCGGAAATCTTATGCGGCTCGTACGGTTCTTCCAAATAGGCGATTTCTTCATCTGTAAGCGAAACGTCAAGAGCGCCGCAAGCGTCGTCCAGATAACGCGCTTTGGTCGCGCCGATAATGGGAGAGAGAATCCCTTTGGCGAACAGCCATGCAAGCGAGATCTGCGTCATGGTAACCTCATGTTTTTCGGCAAGCGACGCAACGCGCATGGAGATCTCATGGTCGGTCTTTTCGGTGGAATCGTATTTGCGCGCCGCCATGGCGTCGGTCTTGCTGCGCTTGGTGTCGGCATGCCATTCGGTGCGGCAAAGCCTTCCGGCGGCAAGCGGACTGTACGGTGTGAGCGACACGCCGAATTGCTTGCAGACCGGAATCAATTCGCGCTCGTCCTCGCGGTAAAGCAAATTGTAGTGATCCTGCATAGAAACAAACGGCGTAAGGCTGTTATCACGCGCACAAAGCTGCATATTGTAAAACTGATACCCATACATAGCGGAAGCGCCGAGCGCACGGACCTTTCCGGCCTTGACCAGTTTGTCAAGAGCGTCCATGGTCTCTTCGATCGGTGTGGCATAATCAAAACGGTGAATGATATATAGGTCGAGATAATCTGTGCCTAAGCGGCGCAGTGTGCCGTCGATCTCACGCTGAATTGCCTGCCGCGAAAGAGCGCCGTCGTTGAAATAGACCTTGGAAGCAAGAATCACTTTGTCACGGACGACGTTTCTTCTGATCGCCTTACCAAGATATTCTTCACTTGTACCATGCGAATAGCTGTTGGCCGTGTCGAAAAAATTGATGCCGCAATCCAACGCATGCTTAACAATGTCGTTTGTTTCTTCGGGATCAAGCGTCCATTCGTGAAAATCGGCGGACGGTTTGCCGAAACCCATGCAACCCACACAAAGGCGTGAAACTTCGATGTCTGTGTTTCCGAGTTTTGCATATTTCATGATTATTACCTCCTCTTTTATAATTTCAGTATAGCAGGCAAAAATATGTCCTGCAAGACAAAAATGTAAAGAAACATGCTTTTTTAACTCATTTTTGCCTAAAATGCCTATAAAGAACACCGGATTTGCGAGAGAATCCGCTATTGTGCCGAATTTCCGAAAAGGCCTTGACAAATCGCTTTTTGCATATTATAATAAAAGTGTAAAAGCGATGATGAGGAAAAGTAGCAAAGCAAAAATCCTTTCAGAGAGCCGCCGGGCGGTGAAAGGCGGTAAGGAAAAGCTTGTGCGAAAATCACCTCCGAGCTGAACGCCTGAAACGGTATACGGACAAAAGCATTTGTTCCCCCAGAATGGAAATGAGCATGGGAAAACGTCCGTGTAGCCATGCCGCCGTAAGTAAGCGTTTCCGCATGTCTGCGTTATCGGACAGACGCATATCAGTGCGTTACAATTAAAAAGAGTGGTACAAGGATTTGTCTCTTTGGTGAGATGAATCCTTTTTTATTCATACGGCAAAAAATCTTTCATAAGATAAAAACGGAAAGGAATGGAAAAAATGGTTTCCCTTGACAAAATCTATCATGCGTCCTATGTGCTAAAAGACGTTATCCGCAATACGGAGCTTATCCGTGCTCCCAAGATCCGTTCAGACTGCGAAGTTTTTCTCAAACCGGAATGCTTGCAGGTAACCGGTTCTTTTAAAGTGCGCGGTTCGGGTTACATGATAAGCCAGCTCACCGACGAAGAAAAGGCGCATGGCGTTATTGCTTGCAGTGCCGGAAATCATGCCCAGGGCGTGGCGCTGGCCGCAACCAAATACGGAATCAAATCGATCATCTGTCTGCCGGACGGCGCGCCGATCTCCAAAGTCGAAGCAACCAAGAATTATGGCGCAGAGGTCTGCATGGTCAAGGGCGTATATGACGACGCTTATAAAAAAGCCATCGAAATGCGCGATGAATTCGGATATACGTTCATTCATCCGTTTGATAATGAAAACGTCATTGCCGGTCAGGGAACGATCGGACTTGAAATATTGCATGATTTGGACGATGTGGACATCATCGTGGTGCCGATCGGCGGCGGCGGGCTTATTTCGGGCGTGGCGCTTGCGGCAAAAAAATTGAAGCCAAGCGTAAAAGTTTACGGTGTACAGGCGGCCGGCGCGCCGAGCATGTTCAATTCACTGCGCGACGGAAAAATTGAATGTCTGGATAAGGTTTCCACCATTGCCGACGGTATCGCGGTTAAACAACCCGGGGAGAATACGTTTGAGATCTGCAAAACATATGTGGATGAAGTCGTGACGGTAACAGAGGACGAAATATCGTCTGCCATTTTAACGCTGATCGAACAGCAGAAAATGATTGCTGAGGGCGCAGGCGCAGTGTCGGTAGCGGCGGTCATGTTCGGGAAGATTCCGGAACTTGCCGGAAAAAAAGTGGTATGCGTTGTATCGGGCGGCAATATTGACGTGACCATTCTGTCGCGTGTCATCAAACGCGGACTTTTAACTTCGGGACGCTCATGCAGTCTTTGCATTGAACTTTTGGATAAGCCGGGACAGTTGCAGCAGGTCTCCGAGATCATCGCAGGTCTTGGCGGAAACGTCATCAGCGTGCATCATGAACGTGCCAGCGAAACGACGGATATCAACGGCTGTTATCTGCGCCTTGTGCTTGAAACGCGCAATGCCGAGCATATCAAACTCATTACCGACGCGCTGACGGCGCACGGTTTCAAACTGGTATAAAAAACAGAAAATACGGAAAGGAAGATCTTTATGGAAAAAGTTTACACCAATAAAGCGCCGGAAGCATTAGGCCCGTATACACAGGCGATGATAAGCGGAGGACTCGTCTTTACTTCGGGTCAGATCGCTATCAATCCTGGCACCGGAACGGTTGACGCGGCAACGATTGAAGAACAGACAGAGCAGGTATGCAAGAATCTTTCGGAGGTGTTGAAACAAGCCGGAAGTTCGTTGGAAAAAGCAGTCAAAACAGTCTGCTTTTTGAAGAACATGTCCGATTTTGCGGCATTCAACGGCGTATACGGTAAGTATTTTACCTCCAAACCGGCTCGTTCCTGCGTGGCCGTCAAAGAATTGCCCAAGGATGTCTTGGTAGAAGTGGAAGTTATTGCCGAACGGTAAAGTTTCGTGCAATTCCGCGAGCATAATGGGCGCAGAAAAAATCTCCGGCGGCAAAATTGACGAAAAATTTTGCCGCCATAAGCACAAAAACAGGAAAAAAGGTCTTGACGAATCGGAATTTGTATGCTATAATAATCCCGTTACAGAAATGCAGGTATGGCGGAATTGGCAGACGCGCTAGATTCAGGTTTTTACACCATTTTTGACGAGTTTCCGAACCGCCGAAATATCCCGAAAAGACTGGCATTCTCAGCAGAAAAGCGGTGTGCGGTTGGCACGTAAGATTCAGGTATTCATTCTAAGAGTGAAAAATACTGGGTTTTAGGTACAACTACGGAGGTGTTACCTCTCCGTCAGTAAAAAAGGTAAACCTATATATGCGGGTGTGGCGGAATTGGCAGACGCGATAGATTCAGGTTCTATTGGTCGCAAGGCTGTGCAGGTTCAAGTCCTGTCACCCGCACCATCGACCTTGTAGACTATTACAGTTTACAAGGTCTTTTCTTTTTCCATAATAAAGGTTTAGATTTCATTCGTAGGACTTCAAAACTCATTTTGAGTAGTCCGACGAGTGAAATTTTTTTGTGAAAGGAAGTAATTTATTATGGCAAAAATCAAAATGCAACCCTTAGACGCTGATACCGTAACATTGGAAGAATGCTTTGCCGATTATATGGCAAAATGCAGAGCTAGAAACTTATCCGACAAAACACTTGAAATCTACGAGGTTAGATTCTCAGTATTTCAAAAGTACCTTAACGGCAAGGAACTGAAACCGTCTGAGATTGACCAAGACGTTATTGACGGCTTTATCCTCTACCTACAAAAGAGAGGGTGTAACGATATAACCGTTCAGTCCTACATAAGGGATATAAGAGCATTTTTCTACTACCTTATGAATAACGGCTTTACTCCCGAATACAAAATCAAACTGCCTAAAGCTGATAAGAAAATCAAGGAAACCTATACCGATGAAGAACTGAAAAAGCTCTTGAAAAAGCCTAACCTTAAACGCTGTGAGTTCAACGAGTACAAAACGTGGGTATTCTCCAATTACTTACTTGCTACTGGCAACCGTATATCAACTGTTTTGAATCTTCAAATTAGGGACTTGGATTTTGACAACAACGTTATTCAGCTTAACAAAATGAAGAACCGCAAGGCTCAAATAGTCCCTATGGCTTCATCGTTGGCGGTAATACTGAAAGAATACCTTACATACCGCAAGGGAGAGCCTGACGATTATGTTTTCTGTAACTCCTACGGAGGACAAGGCGAGATCCGTTCCTATCAGGAAATGTTAGCTAAGTACAACAAGGCTAGAGGGGTAAGCAAAACCTCAGCCCACCTTTACCGTCATACTTTCGCTAAACGTTGGATTCTCAACGGTGGGGACATCTTTAGACTTCAAAAACTGCTCGGTCATAGTGACTTAACTGTGGTAAAAGAGTACGTTAATATGTTCAGTAGTGATTTGTCTAAGGATTATAGTGATTATAACCCTCTCGACACCTTAGGAACTGTAAGAAATCAAGCAAAAGTAGGCTTTAATAACTGAGGAGGTTTAGCTGTGAAAGAGTATAAAAACAAGGATTCCCCCGATATAGGCTACACCGTAGCCGTATATATTGCCATGAGTGGAGAGCAAGCAATAAGACAAGGCTGTCGGCAATGCCTGTCCCCTCAGTTTCCCGATAGCAAACGTGTTTATGGTCTGCTGAAAGATATAGACGGTAAGCTGTGTATTTCTAAGCATATTGGGTGGACTACGGTTATATGCCTGGAAAAGCGGAATTTTGACACCGTTTTGCGTTTTCTCTATCCGTCAGGTATTCCTGAGGGGTGGAACTATAAAGCACTCCTAAGGCTGATAAACGGTAGGCTGGTATGGATAATAGGCTTTGATAACTGAGTATCAGCCTATAAGGTGTAACGGCGATACGGCGATAAAATCTTGAAAGTTATAGATTTTTTACCGCTAGGAATAATATAATACATATACGTTGACTCCGCTATGCTCCGTCAACTGTATATGTATTAAAAGGTTGAGGGGACTTCGCTTACGCTCGTCCCCAAAATATAAGTATTTTACTGTAACGGATATACGGAGATACTTTTTGAAATTTATACAATTTTTTATAGGGAAAAGAGTATAACGGTTGGGGTGATTTTTCGGCAACGTCCGAAAAATTATCCCTAGTATTAGACTCTTGATAGGAAAGGTAATAAGATATGATTTTCTTAATAATTCTCTATAAAAAATGTGGGAGCATTTTGCTAGGCTTTGCCTATGCAAAATACTCCCTAGTTGCTATGGCGTAAGCCATAGTCAACATACTCCTTTGAGCGTATGAGATTATTTGTTTATAGAAAAAATTATGTTTTTTGAAAAGTTACCGCCGTACCGCCGTTGGATATGTTTTAAGGCTGATTATACGGATTGTCGATTTCTTCAAGGTCTATCAAGTATCTTGACAGCTTAACCAAATCTCGACCGTCAATACTGCCATCACCGTTTACGTCTGCCCCTTGGTTGATTTCCGTTTCCAAATCAACCAAATAACGAGCAAGCATAACAACGTCAGACCCAGTGATAAGTAAATCACCGTCGGAGTCTCCTCGGATGCTGAGAAAGGTAGTGACAGAACCCTGTCTCACCCCCACTTCTACAAGTTCGCCGTTTTCATCGCATATGTTCTTAGCTTCATAATCTACGGTAACAGCGTGTTTGCCGATAGTAGCGTCTTCACGAACTTTCAGCGAAATAGTGAAAAGAATCTCACTAATACTTGTTGTGTAATTTTCAGTATTATACCATATAAATTTAGGATTTTCGGTATCCTCGTTGTAAAGGAAAGTACCGCTTTCTATATTACAGTTCACACCGACAATTTCAAAAATGGAATGGTCAAAAGACGGAGAGAAAACCAAACAAGCATAGCTTTGAGGCTCGTTGACATATACTTCAAGGTCAACCATATCACCGACTTTGCATTCTTTCTCCGTAACAATTAACGTTGGGGGTGCCGCTGACGCTGATATACCCATAGAGAGCATACACGTTGTTACAAGGCATACCGCCATAATAAGGGATAAGATTTTTTTCTTCATAGTTTATGTAATTCCTTTCAGTTCTTTTTTGCTATCCATAAACAAATTTATCATCTCATATACGGCGGCAGCTTCTCGGTCTGTTAGTCCTGATATATCAACATACCTTTTCCCCTCAATACAAAGCAGATAATCGGTAGTTACCCCATATAGGAGAGCTAACCTAATTAAAATGTCATAGGACGGTTGACGTATATCAGTTTCATAAGCACTTATAACGGCTCTTGTAACCCCTACGTGCTGAGCCACTTGTGCTTGTGTAAGATTCTTACTTGTGCGAAGTTCCTTAAGGCGTACAGATAGACAAATAACCATAAACATCACCTCTATAATATGATAACAAAATCAGCGTTTCTCATTGAAACATAGAGGTTTTTTATAGTTGCTTTTGGAATATTCTTAAAAAGCGGTTGCAAAACCAGTACAAAAATGTTGCTGATAGTTGCTTTATTCACGATTTTATGATATAATTTAAAGTGAGAAATTGACTTTATCGGCGGTAACGATACAGCTTGTCCCCAAAGGAGGTTAAAACTTATGACTACAAATCACCCTATCTCAATAAGAATACTCAGTTTGTTTACTATAATTATACTATTGTTTGGACTCGTTGGATGTAATTCTAACGATAGTAAAGGTCAAAACGGTGCCGAAAGTACAAACAAAGAACAAGAAACTACATATACCGCTGATTATAGGTGGTGGGAAGAAAACGCTAGTTTTTATAATTCAAGGTCTTCTGTTTCTTATTTTGAGTCAAATCCTACAGAAATGTCTGATACCAGATATCTTGCTGTTTTCACAGGAAAAGGTGTTAATGACGATACAGAAATAGTTTTTGTGTTTACGGAGAAAAACAGTAATGCATATAGAGAACTCAAAGTCGATATGTCAACTGCAAAGTATATAGACTATGCCGAGTACGAAGGAGGTTATTATAAAGATTCATTTGCTTATGGTTGGAGTTATAAATTTATTTCACCTTTAGACGAGGATATCGACATAGAATATAGAATATGCACAGATGGAACAAAGCATATTTTTATAACAAGTCTTGATGAACTATTGGGAGTGGAACTGCCTATTATTTGCACGGGTACTTATATCCCTACAAAAAATCCTCCCGAAGAATCATCAACACCTAGTACCGATAACAACACTAGCAATAATACGGAAATTGACGTTGATTTCAATGTAAATGTAGACGAGAGAATTTTAGTAAGCGGTACAATAATGAGTACTGGAAACCTTACTATTGATATTGGTAAATACTGCTTACAGCTTGATGAACCTATTACTATACAACTGAATGACCCCTATTTTGCCGATTCCTCAAAAATATACGAATGTTCGGTATTGTATTTCTATGACGATACGGAGCTGATAGACTCCAGCGAAAAGTCCTATTACTTAACTGATGATGATATAGGTAAAAAGTGTAGTATCTTTGCGAGGGTTGAAGATTATAGGGACGGAGGGGATTTATATTTCCTCTACCCCGAAATATGGTTTGATTGATATTACACCCTCTCCGCTGTCCCTTTTGTCCTCAGCGTTGTTTTTAAGGCTTACCCCACCTTACGGTGTGAAAAATGTAAAACGTGCGGAAAACACCTTAAAATTGCTTTTAGGCTGATAATAAAATAGAACCGTTACTGATTGAAAATCGGTAGCGGTTATTTTTTGCCTATAAATTGTTTCTAAACCAATACGAAAAGGTTACTGATAGTTGCTTTATTCATAATTTTGTGATATAATTTATGCAGAAAAGTATGCGAAAAATGTCCTAATTGTGGAGAAAAGCGTTATGAACGAGAGAAAAGCTGATTATTTTGAATTATGCGAAGATGTAAGAAAGTGTACTGTTTGTCAAAGTATAAAATTCACTCCGCATATTGAAAATAGTGATTTTCTAATGCAGGATAAAAAGCCGTATGATGAAGTATATGTAAACCGTTGGAATCTTTTACAAAACAGCCTTAACGCTGAAATTATGGTTGTCGGTCAGGACTACGGCTCTTGTGAGGAAAACTATTTTGTAACCGACGAAACATTAAAAAAATTATTTCTTGATGTATTTTCTATTGATATAGACAAGAAGAATCCCCACCTGTTTTTTACGAATATAGCAAATTGTTATAGGCAACGTAAGAGTACAGGAAATATAAATAAAGGTTGCTTATCTTTGTGTGCAAATAAATTTATGACTAGGCTGATTAGTATAGTATCACCAAAAGTTATAGTTGTTTTGGGACAAGATACATTTAACGCTTTGGCTTGCTGTGATAAGGCTAAATTGATATGTAAAAATCCAACAAAAAAGAAAGTAAACAATAACTTTAGTACGGTTATGGAGTTTGATTATAGCCTTGTATTTGAAGACGGAAAGGAAATAGCGGTTTTTCCTGTTTATCATCCAGGAGCAAACGGAAGAATGAACCGACCTTATGAAAGGCAGTTAGAAGATTGGAAAAGAATATTGGAATTTATGAAAGAGAGGGAGCTATTTATGAATGATAAACACTTAGTACATCACCGTAATATGTATGGTGCGTCTTGTGAAGTTGCAAGTGGAAATAATGAGGACGATTTCAAAATCTATTGCCATAAAGAACACAAAATATGTGTACCGAAAAAGTGTGATAAATGCAAGTATTTTGGCGGTAGTGAAATGGGAACTGGTATATGCTGTGTTTGGGAAGAATCCTATGAAGATATAAGCGGTGATGAGCATATCGTTCAGCACGATGAGGTGTATATGGAGTTCCAAAGAGTAGAAAACCCCGATATATACAAGAAAATGTTAAAAATGGTTGAGGACGGAGATATAGACTTGTGTAAAGCGTGGCAAGGCTTAGATTAACCAGTAAAATATACATATTAACCGTTACTGATTGTAAAATCGGTAGCGGTTATTTTTATTGTTGCAAAAAACATCTTGAAAGCAACCAAGAGAAACGCTATAAATGGTATAATTTTATAAGGTATAAATGCCTAATATAATCAAGGAAAAAGGTGTTATTATGGCTAAGAAGAAAAAAGAGCAAGGCGAATCCTCAGTAAACGAAAACGAGGATAGCAGACAAGATAAATTGATTTTAGAGCTACTAGACGAATTACCTATTATTCGTACTGAAAACTATATTGAAGTTCAGCTAAAAAGAACTAATAGAACCTCTATGGTTTCTATAGACAGTAATGAGGTTGTTGAATATATAGTATACGAAATAAAAAACAGATATGGTTTTTGGGCTAAATCAAGCATAATAAAAAACTGTATAATGTATAAAAAGAATTATGGGTATGACCTAGATATAACTGAATTAAAACACCGTATAGCGTATTGCGATTATTCTATCGTTTATGATTTAATGGATGGGAATTGTGTTGTTGTTAATAGGAACGGTTGGGAAGTTAAAGAAAACAACTATTTATTTTTTAGGCGGTCTGATTCTGCAATACCACAAGTTAAACCGATTCGTTGTACTAATGGTTGGGAAAGACTAAAAAAGTATATTAACTTACCTGAGGACGATAAAATACTTTTTATTGCGTATATGATTGCTTGTTTCAACCCGAATTATACTTTTCCGTCTGCTTGTATCAACGGTGCTAGTGGTAGCGGAAAATCCACGTTAACCAAAATATTAAAAAAGGTAATTGACCCAGTATCAGGAGAGGGAGTAAACGTACTTACTAATAATTTTGATGACCTAAAGGTATTGCTTGGCTCTAACTATTATGTAGCTTTTGATAATCTATCAAGAATTTCAAACGCTATGAGCAATTTCTTTTGTACGGTTGTAACTGGTGGTACTTTCGTAAGTAGAACAAAGTTTGAAAATGATAAACCTTTTACTATAACCTTAAAGCAAGGATTGTGTTTGAATGGAATCGGAAATTTTGCTATAAATGACGATTTTGTTGATAGAGCTTTATTTTTCAAGACAAAACCCTTTGCAAAGACAACTGATAGAAGCGAAGATAAACTGTGGACTAAATTTGATAAAGAACTGCCTTATATTATGGGCGGTATATTTGAAATACTGTCAAAAGCATTAGTTATTTATCCTACAGTAAAAATAGAAAATCCTATGCGACTAGCCGATTTTCACAGCTTTGGATATGCTGTAGCTGAAGCGATGGGAGGGTATGGAAAAACCTTTAATGAGTGTATAGCTAGAAATAAAGAAATCCAAATGGAAGTAGTTGATGAAAACTTTGAAATAGTTAGAATACTGATAGACTTCCTAAAGGAGAATGACGGAGAGTGGAGCAGTACGGTAGATATGCTCTATAAGTCAGTTAGGGATTTTGTTATTCTTGCTGATGAAGGAAAATACGATGAAAAGGCAATCCCTAAGGCATCTAATGCTTTTTCGAGAATGCTTTCACTTCACGAAGCCCACTTAGCAAAAAGGGGGTATCGGTATGACATAAAGAAAAACGGTGTCGGTAGACACGTTATAACCTTTTATACTGATATGATTATCCGTAAACCAATTACAGGTATAAGAGAGCCTATAATACTAACAGACGGCACAAGAGAGCTTACCTCTCAGCTTATAGACAGCTTGATAGCTGATATAGAGGAATCCGAAGAATGAGAGGGATACCCTAATTAAATTTTAAAATTAACCCCTTTAATCATTAAAAGTGTTTAAGAAACACAAGGCTACCATTAAATACGGCTTAAACTGACTTAAAAACCGTTAAAAATGGTAGCCTTTATTTGTGGGCTGAGTATTAAATTTGATACCCGATAAAAAACTTTTACTCACCTTTTGTTGTTTCTTACAGCGTTTCGGTGTATGGTCTTAAACTTCTTAAAAAAACTTTTGGGAAACCACTTTACTTTTCGTAAGACTTTAGATATAATTACTATGAAATGAGGCAAAACATTCTTGATGAAATGCGAATAAGACTTTCCTCAGGAATCGTGAAGTCTTACGAGTGAAAAAGCGTAATAGTCTTACGCAGGGTTACATTATAGGTACAAAATTTTTCGGGTAAATGGTAGTATAGAACACTCGTAAAATTCAGGTTTTTACACCATTTTTGACGAGTTTCCGAACCGCCGAAATATCCCGAAAAGACTGGCATTCTCAGCAGAAAAGCGGTGTGCGGTTGGCACGTAAGATTCAGGTTCTAGTGATAGCAATGTCGTGGAGGTTCAAGTCCTCTTACCTGCACCAAACAAGAAAACCGCTTTATTAGCGGTTTTCTTTGTTTTTGGCTTAACCATGCGGGTTTCGGTACTTTCACCGTTGATAGCAAAATTTCATTTTTGACGGTAAAAAACCATGCTTTACAGAAAAAGTTGAAATGAAAGATGACACAAAAAAGCCATGCTGGGGCATGGCTTTTCTTTTTTCTATTCGGCAGAATCCTATTTCCGGCCTTTTCTCCGATTTCAACAAAATTTTCCAAAACACCTTGCATATTGCATCAATATGGTATATAATTATTATAGTATGCAAATTCTGATAAACAACGTTAAAAACAGAGGAGGAATTGTTGTGTTGAAAAAAGTTTTAACAGCGATGCTTTGCGCGTTTATGTTACTTTGTACTGTCGCATTTGCAGCCGAACTGAAAGCAGGCGATACCGCCTATGTCGTATACGGCGGCACTGTAAATGTTACCAAAAAACCTACCTATTCAGGGGCAATATGTACGGTCAGCAAAGGGGCCAGAGTGACAGTTTTGGAACCTTATGTGGTCGGAGAGGACAACAGAAAGTTTCATAAAATCCAGCTTTCGGACGGCACAGTCGGATATGTCCTTGCTTATACAACAGCGCGGGAAACAACTCCGATACTTGGTGCCGGCGAGGATGTTGAAAAAGAGTTAAACAAACAATGGGAGTCTTCCGACACTGACAAGTATCAGCATACCATAGAGATGACGTTTCTTTCCGATTACATCTACGGCGGCAGCAAAACGACCGAAGGCACTGAAAGAAATTTCTATGCTAAGGTGCCGACGGAATGGGTAAGACATGATCGTCCCGCTTCATTGCCTCTTGTGGGAATGGCAATTGTACATATAGGCGATGAGGGAAAATACGGCACGGTAAAAGCCTCTTTCTATCCCGGCAATCCGCCGATCAACTATCATGTCAGAAGACTTGATGAACTCCGAGCCATAGGGTATGAGCCCCTGTTTTCTGAATGGACCAGAACAGACGCATTCGCTAACACAGCGTTTTATGTTGCAACAACGAATGAATTTGAAGTTGTCGCCTATAACGAGGATTGGGTTGCCGTATGGAGCGAGGGCGGTGTTGACGAATCGCGCGGTATCATCAGACAGTGCGGCGAGAAAGACGGTACCGCTTTCACAAGCTGGAAACCGGGCGTATATTTCATGCCGAGAAAAAATTGTTATATTTTGGATATTAACAATCAGGTAACAACACCTCCGAATATTGAGGCTGTAGGCAAAGCAACCGGTCTTTTGTTGGTCAAGACCACTCCCGATGATGAGAATTATGTAAAATCCGGCGTTTATAAGATCAATCAGTCGCTTCAAATTGTAGACAGCACTCCGCAGAACGGCCATTATCAGATCTACTATCAAAAAGGTCTTTATTATGTTGACGCCAAGTATGTGAACATGCAGCGCGCAAACACGGAAAAGCCGACAACGCAGTACAAAGCAATAGCGGCCGTCGACTGTGACATTTCCGACGGTTCTTCGGTTGTCGGTTCGGTTAAAAAAGGCGCGGCAATCGATGTTATCGGAATGAACTATGACGGAACGAATTCAAAAATCTGGTTCAACTCCAAGGAATGCTACATTCCGACAAGCAATCTCGAAGAATTCACCAAGACTCTGTCCGCGGCAGACACGGCAGCACTCGGCATGCCTATCGGCGTTCTGTCCGTAGATACGCCTTGGGGCGAATGGGGCGCGCCGACCTATTCAGCCGAAGGAATTGCAAAGCTGAAAGCATATCGTTACGGATATATCAACGTTGATGAGAATATGATGTCGGAATACAGCAAGTGGGTTCTTTCAAACAACGGTGATATCAATAAAATACAAGATAGAGAATGGGTAAATGTATACGGTATTGAAGAGTTTTCGTTCGACCGCGACGCGGACATGAGGGATATTCCCGGAATAGATCCTGACGACATAACCCCTTGGATTATAACAGGCAAAATCTATACCATTTTCTATAACGGAGAGATTCGCTATCTGGTTCACGAGGATGATATGCACGATACATTTACTTATTATCCCGGAAACGGATTCAGCAAAAACTCTGTTTCAAAAACACAGACTGTTTGCTTGGATGGCCGCAAATTCAACACCGTCGCCTATAACATCGATGACAACAACTACTTTAAGCTCAGAGATATTGCAAAGATTCTTGACGGAACCATTAAAACCTTTGACATCAAGTATGACGGCGCCACCAATTCGATCGATATGTTAAGCTTTTATGATTACACAGCGGTCGGCGGCGAATTAACGCCGGGCGACGGCACCGAAAGAACAGCTTTTTCATCCTCCGTATTTTTAACGCTTGACGGTGTGCCGATCAAGGCAACCTGCTACAACATTGAAGACAACAATTATTTTAAGCTTCGCGATATAACCGATGCGTTGGATTGCCGCGTTGAGTGGGATGAAAGTACGCAGATGATCTGGGTCATTCCGGGCAGAACTGCATACGATGATCCGGATGAGATAATGGGCTGATTTGTTGAATCTGTAAAAGCAAACGAAATTTTAGCCGATATAAGGTTTGAAGAATTCTCAAACTTTATATCGGCTTTTCGTATTTGAGCATTCGATTACGCTTTACCCGGGAAAGTCATACATCGCTGTCACAGCCGGCGGCAACATTTTCACTTTCTCCCCCAAAAATTCCTCATATTCTACCGAAAAACCGGTAAAAACAGTTGCAAATTCCAAATGATTATGATATACTGTCGTTAGTAAAAAGGCACTGATTTGCCTGATCTGCGAACAAGAATCATAAAGGAGAAAGTTTATGGCAATTTTTGAACCGTACTACAAAGACCCGCGCACGACCTCGGTCGGTGAATGCGAACCTCGTGCTTATTTTATCCCGTATGCGGACAAATACACGGCACACACGCTTGACCGCGCCAAATCCCCTTATTTCAAGACGCTCTGCGGCGAATGGAATTTTCGCTACTATGAAAGCCTTGCCGACGTGACCGACGACTTCACAAGCGACGATTTTTTCACCGACGAATACGAATATACCGACACGATAACCGTGCCGCGTTCATGGCAGACCGTGCTTGACAAAGGTTACGACGTTCCCAACTACACCAACATCAATTATCCGTTCCAGGCCGATCCGCCGCACCTGCCCGACCACATTCCCTGCGGCGTGTACACGCGCGATTTTTACTTGACCGACGAATTCGCGTCGCGTGAGCTGTACTTGAATTTCGAGGGCGTGGACTCGTGTTACTATGTCTGGGTCAACGGCAAATTTGTCGGCTACTCGACCGTCAGCCACTGCACGACCGAATTTGATGTTTCGGGAGTCGCCGTGAGCGGCCGCAATACCATTGCCGTCCTCGTTCTCAAATGGTGCGCCGCTTCCTATATGGAGGATCAGGACAAATTCCGTTTTTCGGGCATTTTCCGCGAGGTCTATCTGCTGTCCCGCGAGAAAAACCACATTAAGGATATTTATGTGCGCCAAAACGTATCGGACGACCTGTCGCACGCTTCCCTGACGCTGGAGCTGACGCTTGCCGGGAAACCGGAAGTGGACTATGTTCTCTTTTCGCCGGACGGCGAGGAGATCGCAAGCGGCATATACAAGAAAGGCACTGTTATTGAACTGGAAAAACCGGTTCTTTGGAACGACGAAAAGCCGCTCGTTTACGGACTTTATTTAACAAGCGGCGATGAGGTCATTTATCAGAACATTGCCGTCAAGAAAGTCCAAATCATCGGGAAAATTTTCTATATCAACGGCAAAAAGGTCAAGCTGCGCGGCGTCAACCGCCATGATTCGCACCCGATTCTCGGCCAAGCCACGCCGCACGACCATATGGTGCGTGACCTTGAGATTTTCAAGCAGAACAACATCAACTGCATCCGCACGTCACACTATCCGAACGATCAGCGCTTTATGGAGCTTTGCGACTTATACGGCTTTTATGTGGTGGACGAAGCGGACATCGAAACGCACGGCATGGTGGACTTCGGACGTTTTTCGGAGCTTTCGGACGGCGAACTATGGCATGACGCATATGTCAACCGTGCCAAGAAGTTACTCGAACGCGACAAGAACCGCGGCTGTGTGGTGTTATGGTCGCTCGGCAACGAATCCGGCTGCGGCAAGAACCAGCATGCCATGCGTGAATACATCCTTTCGCGTATGCCGGAGGCATATATCCACTATGAGGGTGAGCGGTGCGTAGCCGGTCACGCCGATCTTGTGGATGTCCGAAGCGAAATGTATACCGCCCCTGCCGGTTGTCTTGGTTACATCACAAGCAAGGACGAAGACAAAAAGAAACCGTTCTACCTCTGCGAATACCTCCACGCGATGGGCAACGGCCCGGGAGGCATCAAGGAATATGTCGAGCTTATCCGTTCGCGCGACGAATTCATGGGCGGCAATGTTTGGGAATACTGCGACCATTCGGTGGAGGTAACCGACGCCGACGGCAGCAAGCATTACACCTATGGCGGCGATTTCGGCGATTATCCCAACGACAGCAACTTCTGTGTAGACGGTCTTGTCTATCCCGACCGCAAGCCGTCGAACGGCATGCGCGCCATCAAGAACGCCTATATGCCGTTAGAAATTTCCTTGAAAGATGCCGATTCCGGCGAAATCGAGATAAAGAGCTGGCGGTTCTTTGAAACGCTTTCCGACGTGGATTTAGTCTGGAACGTGGAATGCGACGGCAAACGCGTGAAATCCGGCCGCATTGCCGGGCTTGTCATTGCGCCCTCCCGCCGCCGCACCTATAAATTGTACGACGCGTTCGACTTTGAAGAACCCGGCGAATACTTTCTCAACATTCGTCTTATCTACAACACCGACACAAATTTCTGCGACGCCGGTTTTGAAATGGGGTCGCGTCAGTTTGAACTGGGCTCGGTCTGCCTTGACGAAGAACCGAAAGCAGCAAATGGCGGCAAGATGAGCCTTGTCGAAGAAGACCACTTTATTGAAATCGACTGCGGCGAACTGTGCGTGCTGTTTGACAAATCAACCGGCCGCGTGACAAGCCTTGTGCACGACGGCAAGGAAATGCTTGCAAAGCCGATCGGACTTGAACTGTTCCGCGCACCGACCGACAACGACCGTCCGCGCGCCAATGCGGCTTGGTACGCATGGGGGCTTGATAAGCTCGAACAGAATACGCATGAATGCGGCATTTACAAGAAAGACGACGACTATGTGACGCTGTTCTGCGACTTTTCGCTCGGCGCACGCGCCAAAGAGCCTGTCATGCGCGTGAAAGAATATATCACCGTGTCGAACGACGGCTCCGTCAGCTTTGAATTTGAAGCCGAACGCGCCGAAAAGTGCGACGAGCTGCCGCGTTTCGGGCTTTCAATCGTCATGCCGCGCGGCAACGAACGCGTCGAATACTTCGGCATGGGGCCGTATGAAGCCTACGCCGACCACAAGTATCAGTCGCACATCGGCTATTTCCGCACGACGGCCACCGACAATTTTGAGCACTACATCCGTCCGCAGGAAAATTCCTCGCACTGCGACACGCGTTATGCGTTTGTGGGAAGCCTTACCGGTCACGGTCTCGAAATTCTGCCGATGTACGACACCGAGCCGTTTTCGTTTGGTGCGATGCATTACGACACGCCCGATCTTCTTGCCATGCACGACCACGAATTAAAGGCGCGTCCTGAAACCTTCGTTCATGCCGACATGCGCATGACGGGTATCGGCTCGAACTCCTGCGGCCCGCGCACGGAGGAAAAATACCGCTTCACCGAAAAGAGCTTCCGCAGCGGTCTGATTTTACGTCCGGCTCATATTCGTTAAGAACGGAGATAAAGTTATGAGATTCAAGGATCTATACCCCGCTTCGGTCTTTATTACGCCGGAGGATAAAAGCTGCTCTGCACCCTATTTCCGCAAGGTTTTTACGGCAGATACGCCGAAAAATGCAAAAATCACCATCTGCGGACTCGGTTTTTTTGAACTGTACCTGAACGGCAGAAAAGTGAGCGACGATGTGTTCGTTCCGGCCAATTCCCTTTACGAACACCGCGAAAACAAACACCTGAGTTACCCGAATCACGATAAGTTTACCTATCGCACCTATTCGGTGGAATACGATGTGACTGAGTACCTGAAAAGCGGCAAAAACACACTTGTCGTCCTGCTCGGCAACGGTTGGTACGGCGATACCGGCAACCATGACGAGCATACCGATTTCTTCGGCACGGTAAAGCTGTGCTACAAATTAGAGTATGCCGACAAAGACGGTGCGCACAGTGTCGTCAGTGACACATCGCACAAGTGGAAACCCAGTTTTATCGCGGAAAGCCGCCTGTATCTCGGCGAAAAGCAGGATATGCGGCTGTACGATGACCGTATTTTCGACGCAGACTATGACGATTCGTCGTGGGAAAACGCCGTAATTGCTCCGACGCCGGAATGTGAATGGGAGATTCAGCATTTTCCGGCCGACAAAGTGACCGAAACGTTTATCCCAAAAGCCGTGGCGCATCTTGACGGTGTGACCGTCTATGACTGCGGCGTGAATTTGACCGGTTATGTGGTGGTTCGCTGCGACAAACCGGAGGAGAAAATTGTCATTGAGCATGCCGAAGAACTGAACGACGATTTCACACTGGACAAAGTCACCTGCGCCTGCGACCGCAAGCCGGCACGCGATGAATACATTTCCGACGGCATCCACGATATGCACCCATATTTTTCGTGGCACGGTTTCCGCTATTTCACCCTCACCGACAACGCTGTTCCGGTTGAGGCGCGCATGATTCACGCAGGCATGAAGATCACTTCACACTTTGAGTGCGACAACGAGATGTTGAACTGGCTATACGAAACCTATCTTCGCACGCAGCTCGAAAACATGCACTGCGGTGTGCCGTCCGACTGCCCGACGCGCGAACGCCTCGGCTATACCGGCGACGGTCAGCTCTGTGCCGATGCGGCACTTCTCATGATGGACGGACGCACATTTTATGAAAAGTGGATGCAGGACATTGTAGACAGCCAATGCTCGCTCACCGGACATGTCACACACACTGCTCCTTTCCAGGGCGGCGGAGGCGGCATCGGCGGCTGGGGCTCGGCCATCATTCATGTGCCGTATGTCTATTACAGCATCTATGGCGACGATTCGCTTATTAGAAAGCACTTTGGCCGCATGCTTTCGTTTATGCGCTATCTCGATTCGCGCTGTGAAGCCGGCTTTATCGTAAGTGAAGAGCCGGGCGGCTGGAATCTCGGCGACTGGGGCTTTTCCAAGCAGGATGAATTCATCATTCCGCAGAACTATGTCAACACATATTACTACATCAAAGATCTGACCGAAATGTGCGAAATGGCGCCTCTTGTCGGCATGAGCGACCTTGTCCCGTCCTACCGCGAAAAGATCGAAATCAGCAAAAAAGCCATGCACGCCGCCTATTTCTCCGCGCAGACCGGCGATTTCTTCGGCGATTATCAGGGTGCAAACAGCTTTGCCGTCGCTCTTGGCATCGGTGACGAACGCACCTATCCGAACTTAGTCGCCAAGTACACAAAATCCCATGAATACGATACCGGCATTTTCGCGACCGACCTGTTGACCGAGCTTCTCTTCAAAAACGGCAATGCCAAACTTGCGTTTGAACTCATGACCGCCGAGACCGACCTCTCGTTCGGCAACATGAAAAACGGCGGCGCAACGACTCTTTGGGAATATATGTGGGGACCGATCGCCAAGACCATGTCACACAATCACCCGATGTTCGGCGCTCTGACGCGTCAGTTGTTCCATGGCATTTTAGGTATCCGTCAGAGAGAGGGCACGTATGGCTACACCAATCTTGTGATCGACCCGGCTGTCATTGACGGGCTTAATTATGCAAGCGGACACATCGATACCGGAAACGGAAAAATCGGCGTTACCGTCAAGCGCGGCAAGACCAATACTTACTACAAATTTGACATTCCCAAGGGCATCAAAGCCGTTTTCCGCTTTGAATACGACTTCATTCCGCTCAAAGAGGGCGTCAATGAATTCGATATGCAGTTGATTCAGTAATCGTATGCCAAAAACTGTGCAAATTTCCTTATAAAGGCATTTTGCACAGTTTTTTTGTGCGTTTTTTTCGTATTTTTAACAAGATATCTTGACAAGCTACCTATTTTATTGTATAATAAACCTGTTAAGGGTACAAAATAACATAATTATTTTTATCATTACTCTACAAGTGCCTTACCGTATAAACGTACGCACTTTATATATATATTGATTTTGACACGGAAACAAAATTTAATTTATATGTAATTTATATGGATAGATCAAAGTCCCTTCTGCTCCGTCGGGGCTTTCACGTTACTTTTATACATTTTTGTAAGACACCTGTTTTGTTATTTTTCTATGACGAAGGAGGTGCTTTTATTTTGGAACTTTTAACAATTATCGGAATCATCGCTTTCGTAATCGGCATTGCCGTCTTTATTGCGTCGGCCGTTTACGGTGCAAGTGCGCTTAAAAAGGCAAAGGCGCGCGGCGCAGAAGCGGAAAACGAAAAGAAACGCATTCTGGACGAGGCGCAGAAAGCCGCCGAAACCAAGAAAAAAGAAGCGTTGATTGAAGCAAAAGAAGAAATCTTAAAAAACAAAAACGAAATCGAACGCGAACTCAAAGACCGCCGCAACGAAGTGGCGCGTCTTGAAAAACATGCCCAGCAGAAAGAGGAATCTCTCGACAAAAAAATTGAGAGCTACGAGCACAAGGAAGAACTTCTTGCCGCCCGCACCCAAAAGCTCACCGAGCGTGAAGATGAATTAGCCGGCATCATTGAGGACGAGATGAAAAAGCTGGAAGAGATCTCCGGCTTTACGTCCGAACAGGCCAAAGAATACATTCTCGACCGCGTGGAATCCGAAGTCCGTCATGAAGCGGCCATGAAGATTTCCACCATAGAACAGGAATACAAGGACGAGGCCGAAAACAAGGCGCGCGGCATTATTTCGCTTGCCATCCAGAGATGTGCGTCGGAATTTGTCTGTGAAGCGACCGTTTCGGCTGTCGATCTTCCCAACGATGAAATGAAAGGCCGCATTATCGGCCGTGAGGGCCGCAACATCCGCGCGATTGAAACCCTCACCGGCGTTGACCTCATCATCGATGATACGCCCGAAGCCATTACGGTATCCAGCTTTGACCCGGTACGCCGCGAGATTGCGCGCTTATCACTTGAAAAGCTCATTTCGGACGGCCGTATCCATCCGGCACGCATTGAAGAAATGGTCGAAAAGAGCCGCCGCGAGGTTGAACAGATCATTAAGCAATCCGGCGAACAGGCGACCTTTGAAACCGGTATCCACGGAATCAACCCTGAACTTATCAAGATTTTGGGCAGACTCCGTTACCGCACCAGTTACGGTCAGAATGTACTCGTTCATTCAATTGAGGTATCCCACATTGCCGGCATGATGGCGGCAGAGCTTGGCGCGGATGTAACGCTTGCCAAGCGCGCCGGACTTTTGCACGATATCGGTAAGGCTGTTGACCACGAAATGGAAGGTTCGCACGTTCAGATCGGTGTTGACCTTGCCAAGAAATATCACGAAAACGGCGAGATCATTCATGCCATTGAAGCGCACCACGGCGATGTCGAGGCAAGAACCCTCATCGCGATGCTTGTTCAGGCGGCTGACGCGATTTCCGCAGCCCGTCCGGGCGCACGGCGCGAAAACCTGGAATCGTATATCAAGCGCTTGCAGAAGCTTGAAGAGATCGCTACCGGGTTTGAGGGCGTTGAAAAATGCTTTGCCATTCAGGCAGGCCGCGAAATCCGTATTATGGTCAAACCCGAAAAGGTCAATGACGACGATATGGTATTTCTTGCACGCGATATTGCCAAGCGCATTGAGGATGAGCTGGAATATCCGGGCCAGATCAAGGTCATGCTGATTCGTGAAAACCGTCAGGTCGACTACGCAAAATAACATTCATACTGTCATCGGAGGACTTGCGGCCGCAGCCGCAACGGTCAGAAAAGATGTCGAGTGCGCTCGGTGGGTTTCAACCTGAGCGCACTATTTTTGTGTGTATTTATGATAACAGGAGGGAATAACATGAAACAACGGATTCAGTTATCGGATCACTTCACATTCCGGAATTTGACGCGCTTTGTGTTGCCGTCCGTTGCGATGATGCTTTGTACGTCGCTGTACAGCATTGTGGACGGTTTCTTTGTATCCAACTTTGTCGGCAAAACGTCCTTTGCCGCGGTAAATCTGATGATGCCGGTGCTTATGGCAGTCGGTGCGGTCGGTTTTATGATCGGTACGGGCGGCACAGCCATTGTAGCACGCACACTCGGAGAGGGCAAAAAAGATAACGCCAATCGCTATTTTTCCATGCTTGTCTATGTAGGAATCATTCTAAGCGTGATTATTTCGGCTGTCGGCTTTATCTTCATGCCGGACATTGCGCGCCTTTTGAAGGCAGAAGGCAAGTTGTTGGAGGACAGCATCCTGTACGGAAGAATCTTGTTTGCCTTTAACCCGGCATTTGTGTTACAGAATATTTTCCAAGCCTTTTTCGTAACGGCAGAGAAACCGCATCTTAGTTTTCGTTTTTCGGTTGGCGCAGGCATTACCAACATGATACTCGACTATTTGTTTGTCGGCGTACTCCCTTGGGGGCTTGCCGGAGCGGCTATTGCAACGGGACTTGGGCAGATCGTCGGCGGTATTTTACCGCTCATCTACTTTGCGCTCCCCAACAACAGTCTTTTGCGCTTAACAAAGACGCGGTTTGAAAGCAAGGTTCTTTTACAATCGTTCGGCAACGGCTCCTCCGAAATGGTATCGAGCATATCTTCGTCAATCGTAGGCATTTTCTACAACTATCAGTTGCTCCGTTTTGCCGGAGAGGACGGTGTGGCCGCCTACGGGGTTATCATGTATGTAAACTTTATTTTCGCGGCTATATTTATTGGCTATGCGATTGGTTCTGCACCGCTTGTCAGCTATCACTACGGTGCGGAAAACCATGCGGAATTGACCAATCTGTACCGAAAGAGTCTGTCGCTTTTGGGAATTGTCGGAATTGTGATGTTTGTTCTGTCGGAGGCGCTTTCCGCCCCGCTTGTCAGTTTGTATGTCAGCTACGATGCGGAGTTATTTGCCATGACGGTACGCGGTTTCCGCATTTATTCGACCATGTTCTTGATTTTAGGCTTTAACATTTGGGGTTCTTCGTTTTTCACAGCGCTTGGAAACGGGGTTATTTCGGCGGCGATTTCCTTTTTGCGGACGCTGGTATTCCAATTAGCGTCGCTAATCATTCTGCCGGAGATATGGCACATTGATGGTGTTTGGTTCTCGGCAGTTGTAGCGGAAGTATTAGCGTTAGGATTGACGGTATTTTTCCTTTTGCATGGACGCAAGAAGTATCATTATGCATAACGCCAACTTTCTTTTAGGAAAAGTTGGGCAAAAGAAGTGAAATTGGCCGTCCGACGGTTTGCTGTCGGGCGGCTTTTGTTTTTCCGGAAAGCCCGGAAAAGGGCTTTTAGGGAAATTTTCCTTTTTCAGAAAATTTCCCTAAGGGACGGCTTGGGGGCTTTTTGGTTCTCGAAAAGTCTGGAAAGAGTGCTTTTTTTCGCGAAAAGCATATAAGAGACGTTTTAATGTTACTTTTTCGCTTGTACGAAA